>ENA-OUQG01000074-OUQG01000074.1-human-gut-metagenome-genome-assembly--contig:-NODE-74-length-74096-cov-11.496360_pt1 | contig 74096 bp, 54 predicted proteins | sample MGYA00237943_ERZ548823 | MGnify/ENA primary metagenome ERZ548823 (study PRJEB26490, sample SAMN05194731) | human gut metagenome | biome: terrestrial biome; feature: human-associated habitat; material... | reverse complement strand
TTATACTAAAGTATGCGGATGATAAAACATTACTGTTTTGGTTACATAATATTGACAACAGTAAATAGTGAAAAAAACAGTAACGATAAACCCCTTCAAGGGACAAAAGACACTTGATTGAGGAAAGAAAATGCTGGAATCAGTAACAGACGGAGTCATTTATTTGCAGGAGCTTGCTGAGATAGATAGCAGCTATAAGAAATATATGGAGGATTAGTATTATGAAAGAGAAAAAAATTGATTGGATTATCACACTTGTGCCATTAGGTATAATTGTAGCATTGTGTATATTATTTTTCGCATTACCTGAGCAGTCAAATGCCATACTCAGTCAGGTGAGATTTTTCTTTGGAGATACGTTTGGTATTTATTACCTGATTATAGGTTTAGGCATATTTTTGATATCTATATTTATAGCTGGTTCGAAGTATGGAGATATTGTTCTTGGAGAGCCGGATGAAAAACCAAAGTACTCATTCTTTTCATGGGGATGTATGATGTTCACATGTGGTCTGGCAGCAGATATTCTTTTCTACTCATTTTCTGAGTGGATTATGTATGCAACCAATCCCCACATTAAGGAGCTTGGAAGCATACAGGAATGGGCCGGTGTATTTCCTCTGTTTCACTGGAGCTTTATTCCATGGGCATTTTATCTTGTTTTAGCAGTTGCATTTGGTTTTATGCTTCATGTAAGGAAAAGAAACCGTCAGAAATATTCGGAAGCATGCAGACCTGTTCTTGGAAAACACACAGATGGTTTTGCAGGACGTATTATAGACCTGTTAGCTGTATTTGCGCTTTTAGCAGGAACAGCAACCACATTTAGTGTTGCAACACCTCTTATGGCAACAATTATTGGAGATGTGTTCCATATATCGCTTAGCAGAACAGCAATCAATATCATTATCCTTATAATTACATGTATAGTTTATACATATTCATTATTACATGGATTTAAGGGAATAAGCATTTTGGCAAAAGTATGTATCTATTTCTTCTTTGGACTGCTTGCTATTGTACTGCTGTTTGGCGGTGAAACAAGATATATTCTTGAGACCGGATTGTCATCTCTTGGCACTATGGTGCAGAATTTTATAGGATTATCTACGTATACCGATCCATTACGTAAAACCAACTTCCCACAGGACTGGACTATATATTACTGGGCTTACTGGATGGTATGGTGTGTAGCAGCTCCTTTCTTTATTGGAAATATATCAAGAGGCAGAACTATCAGACAGACAATTCTTGGAGGATATGGATTTGGTGTTGGCTCTACGCTCATCAGCTTTATCATCTTAGGTAACTATTCAATGGGAAAACAGATGTCAGGAGCAGCAGATTTTATTGCGCAGTACAACAAGAGTGGCGATTTATATGAGCTGATAGTTACTATTCTTAAGACATTGCCGTGTGCACCTTTAATAATGATAATAGTTTTAGTGACAATGATTGCTTTTTATGCTACATCATTTGATTCTATTGCCTTAACTGTATCATGTTACAGCTACAGGAAATTAGGTGAGGATGAGCAGCCGCACAAACTCATTCAGCTGATGTGGTGCATACTGCTTATACTTTTACCAATTGCCCTGTTATTTGCTGAGAGCTCTATGAGTAACTTGCAGTCTGTAAGTATAGTTGCTGCATTTCCGATAGGCATAGTTATTGTTTTGATAACAATCAGCTTTATGAAGGATGCGAAGAAATATATGGGTGAATTAAAGAACAAGCAGAAATAAATAAAATAGTGCAATATATATGTGAAAGAATGCTTCGCTACGTGGTAGTAGGAGCATTCTTTTTTTATAAAAAAATAAATTTCATATTGACAATGTGTACATGAAATACTATTATAGTTATGTTCATGAAAATAGCTATTTTAAATATAACGAACAAAATAAAGGGTATCAATATGAATAAACAAAGATATTTAAAGAAAAGAATAAGTGTCTTAGTGTTTACAATTCCGGCGCTTATTCCGTTATTTGTGTTTTGGGTATATCCGATTTGCAGATCAGTGTGGATTAGCTTTACGGATTGGGATTATATGACACCTACATATCATTTTGTATTTTTAAAAAATTATATTTCATTATTTAAAGATACTCGATTTTATGAGGCCTTATTAAATACACTTATTTTTACAATAGGTACTCTTGTGCCAACAATAGTGATAGGACTTGTACTTGCGGTATTTCTACAAAAACCATTTCCAGGGAGCGGAATTATAAAATTTGTTTTCTTTTCACCCTGGATTACGCCTACGGTTGCCATATCAATTGTGTGGACATGGATTTTTCAACCGGACAAAGGTTTGGCGAATTTGGTATTATCTTTCTTTGGATTGCCCGGTTTGAAATGGATTAGTAGTTCGCAGACAGCAATGCTGTCCGTAATAATAGTTACGGTCTGGAAGAGTATAGGATATGCAATGATTTTTTATTTGTCTGCTTTGGAAAAAGTACCTGAAGCATTGTATGAAGCATGTGCACTTGATGGTGGCGGTAAATGGCATAAATTTAAATACATTACAATTCCAAATATTTCACCAACTACGTTCTTTTTGATGATCATTACTATGGTTAATTCGCTTCGGGCATATGACCAGATTCAAATTTTGACACAGGGTGGACCGAGTGGAAGCACCAGAACGCTATTGTATATGTACTATCAATTAGGATTTGAGGAATATAATATGGGGCAGGCAACAGCTGTTGCAGTTGTCATGATTATAATTACGGTTTTACTTTCAACGATTCAGTTTTACGGATCTAAGAAATGGGTGAATTATTAGGAGCGTGTTTATGGTTAAGAAATATACAGTAATAGATCGGATAGATGCAATTGTAAAATGGATTATATTGATTATAGTCGGAGTTTTTACTGCGTTTCCGTTTTTATGGATGGTAGTCAGTGCATTTAAAACAAAAGAAGAAATAATGGATACAAGTAAATTTTTACCACAAAGTCTGCATTGGGAGAACTTTATAACAGTTATCTTTAATTCTCCGATACCAAGATATATTGTTAATAGTTTATTAATCTCATTAGCTATTGTATTTATTCAGATTATAACAGGAGCTTTGATTGCATATGCAATTGTGTTTATGAAATTTAAAGGTCGCGGCATTTTGTTTGGAATAATTATGGTGACTTACATGCTTCCAACTGCGGCAACATATATTCCAAGCTATATAATTCTTGCAAATCATCAGCTGCTTAATACATATACTGGATTGATTATCTCAAGTTCGGTTAGTATTTTTGGTATATTTTTATTAAGACAGGCATTTATGCAGGTGCCAAGTGCGATGGTAGAAGCAGCACAGATTGATGGAGCTTCGCATTTTAGAATATTGCACTTGGTTGTATTTCCTATGACTAAATCATCTTTTATTACATTTGGATTAATGAGCTTTATTGCTTCGTATAATAATTATATGTGGCCGTCTTTAATAACTAATGATTCTGGTAAATATATGGTATCACAAGGCTTGAGGAGTTTTTTTATTGAAGGTGGTGCATACGGAACAGAGTGGTCACTTGTTATGGCTGCGAGTGCAGTGATTGTAATACCATTGTTGATTATGTTTGCTTTTGCACAAAAATGGTTTATAGATGGTATAGGTGGAGATACCGGAGTAAAAGGTTAAAAAGACAAAGATAGAAAGGACAAATTTGAAATGAAAAAAAGATTATTAGGTACATTAATGACAATTGCGATGTTGACAACTTCCTTGATGGGGTGTAGTACAGGTAATACTACATCAGAGAATAGTCAGGCACATGGAACTGAAAATATGAAAGGAAAGACAGAAGTAGATTTTTGGTATTCAGGCGGAAAGACGGCAGTAAAGGTCGTCCAGGATATTGTTGATGATTATAACAAATCTCAGGATAAATACTTTGTGAAAACAGTAACGCAGGCAGATTATTCTGAAACATATGAAAAATTACAGGCTGCTATTGCAGGAAATGTTGCTCCGGATGTTGCTTTGATTGAGAAAGATGCAGCACGAGGATTATCAGATAAAAAACTTGTTGAAGATTTGTCTGATAGAATAAAAAAAGATGAGAATTTTAATAATGACGATTATGTTTCAACTTTTTTTGAACAGGCAAAGGATGATAAAGGTAAAATATATGGTATTCCGGCATATGGAACAACCCAAGTACTTTATTATAACAAAAAAGCATTTGAGAATGCAGGGATTGATCCAAATAGCATAAAAACATGGCAGGATTTAAGCCGTGCAGCTTCTAAAATAAAAGATGATGGACAATTCATATATGGCTGGGAACCTATGTGGGGAGCAGATAATTTGATGGATGCGGCACTATCAAATGGCGGTACAATTTTCAGTGAAGATGGAAAAAAAGTTACTATAAATTCAGAGGAATGGATTGAAGCATGGGATGGATTTGGTAAATGGATTCATGATGATAAGACTATGGCAATCCATTCTGGTGGACAGGGCTGGGAATACTGGTACAAGACTATTGATGATGTTATTCAAAACAAGGCAGGTGGCTACACCGGATCATCAGGAGATCAGGCAGATTTGGATTTCTCTATTGTAGGCGCAATTGAGCAGCCGGCATGGAAGAATGGTACTGAGTCAAAGCCTGTTGCCAGGGCATTAATATTAAGCATACTTGCAAAGTCTTCAGAGGAAAAACAGGCAGGAGCATATGATTTTATGAAGTATTTTACCAATGTTGAAAATCAAGTGAAATGGTCCATGTCGACCGGTTATGTACCGGTAAATAAAGGAGTGTTAAATGATGATGATTATATGAAGTATACTAATGAAAACCCTCAAGCACTTGTACCATATACTCAGGCAGAACATGGTTCAATTTATCCATATGATCCAACAAATGGCGTTGTAAAGGATGCATTGAAAATTGCAGCTGATAAGGTAGAAATAGATGGTGTGCCTGCAAAGGAAGCTTTGGATGAAGCACAAAAAACAGCACAAAAAGCCTTAGATGAGGTGTTGACTGACAAAAAATAATAAAATGTTGTATCCTTCATGTTCTAAGTACTAGACAAATTCCACAAAATATTAGATAATAGAAGCAAATTAGTTTTCATTTTGCATAGGAGGTCGGCATGAAGAAGAAAAAAATAGTTATCGCACTCGGACATGATGCTCTTGGAACAACTCTTCCGGAGCAGCACGAGGCTACAAAGCATACAGCAAAGGCAGTTGCAGATTTTATCAGGGACGATTATGAGGTTGTTATCACACACAGCAACGGACCGCAGGTGGGCATGATTCACACCGCTATGTCTGAGTTTTGCAGGATTTATCCTGAGTATACAGCTACACCTACAGCAGTCTGTTCTGCAATGAGCCAGGGCTATATAGGATATGATTTACAGAATGCTATCCGTACAGAGCTTCTTGGCAGAGGAATTTACAAGACTGTTTCTACAATACTTACACAGGTGGTTGTTGACCCGTATGATGAGGCTTTTTATCATCCGACAAAGATCATTGGCCGTGTTATGACAGAGGCAGAGGCTGAGGAAGAGGAGAAGAAGGGCAACCATGTGACACAGGTTGAGGGAGGCTACAGAAGAGTTGTGGCAGCTCCAAAGCCTGTTGATATAGTGGAAAAGGATGCTATTAAGGCTCTTGTTGATGCGGATCAGGTTGTTATCGCATGCGGTGGCGGCGGAATTCCTGTTTTAGCACAGGATAATAAGCTTCAGGGCGCAAGCGCTGTTATTGAGAAGGATCTTGCAGCAGGAAAGCTTGCAGATACTCTTGATGCTGACAGACTTGTTATACTTACAAGCGTTGACAAGGTCTGCCTGAACTATGGCAAGGAGGATGAGAAGCCGCTTGATACCATGACTGTTGATGAGGCAAAGAAGTACCTTGCAGCAGGCGAGTTTGATGAGGGTACCATGGCTCCAAAGATTGAGGCGGCTATCGACTTTATCGGTGACTCTGCCATCCGTTCAGTGCTTATCACAAAGCTCAACAAAGAGGGCAAGACAGTTTCAGGTGGTATGGGCACTTTAATTACAAAGTAGAGCTTAATTGTTATAATTCACACATATCCCACACGTCTATATGCATTTTGCAGAGCAGATGTGTGGGTAGTTTTATAAAACTCCCGAGAACAAGAAAAGTAAGATAGAAGGTAACACAAAATGAGTGAGAAAAGGCTTCAAAAGAGAGATGAAATCTCAGACGAGTACAAATGGAAGCTTGAGGATATGTATGAGACAGATGAGCTGTGGGAGGCTGAGTGTGAAAAAGCGTCACAGCTTGCAGAAAAGCTATCCGGATTTAAGGGACATCTGGCCGACAGTGCAGCAACGCTGCTTGATTTTTTTAAGAAGCAGGATGAGCTGTCTTATTATTTGGAGCGTATAGTGGTCTATGCGAATGAGCGCTCACATCAGGACACTGCCGTGTCGAAATATCAGGCATATGTGTCAAAGGCAGAGACACTGACTGTTCAGGCATCAGGTGCGCTGGCATTTGCGAATCCGGAGATTTTGCAGATAGATGATAAAAAGCTTGAGAGCTTTTACAGTGAGAGCAATGAGCTTATGCACTATAAGCGTGCGATTGATGAGATAATGCGTCAGAAAGCGCATACTTTATCGGCTGCAGAGGAGAATATTCTGGCGCAGTGCGGTGAGATGGCTGCAGCACCGGAGAATATATTCAGCATGTTCAACAACGCGGATATCAAATTCCCGTATATCACTGATGTCGAGGGAAATAAAATCCGTATCACGCATGGCAATTTCATAGATTTTTTAAGCAGCAAGGACAGAAGCCTGCGCAAGCAGGTGTTCCGTGGAGTGTATGATTCGTACAAGAAGTGGAGTAATACTGTTTCCATGATGTACATCAGCAAGCTGAAAAATGACACTTTTTATGCAAGGGTAAGAAAATATGACAGCGCAAGGGCCATGTATTTATCCGATGGCGATATTCCGGAGAGTGTCTATGACAACCTGATTGAGACGGTTCACGCACATCTGCCGGCTCTGCACAGGTACATGGCGCTTAGGAAGAAGCTTTTAGGTGTGGAGCATCTGCATATGTATGATTTGTTTGCACCGATTGTGGACAATGTACAGACCACATACACCTATGATGAGGCGAAAAAGCTTGTGGCAAAGGCGCTGGAGCCTATGGGCGATGAGTATGTCAGCACACTTAAGGCTGGCATGGAGAGTGGCTGGATAGATGTATATGAGAATGAGAACAAGAGAAGCGGTGCGTATTCATGGGGCGCTTACGGCACTCATCCATATGTGCTTTTGAACTATGCCGACAATCTGGACAGTGTGTTTACGCTGGCTCATGAGATGGGACATGCGATGCATACATACTATTCAAATGAGCATCAGAGCATCACCTACGCAGGATACCTGATTTTCGTGGCTGAGGTTGCATCCACCTGCAATGAGTCGCTTCTCATGCACTATATGCTTGAGCATTGTGAGGATGAGAATGAGAGAAAATATCTCATGACACATTTTCTGGACGGCTTCAGGACGACACTTTTCAGGCAGGCGCAGTTTGCAGAGTTTGAGCATATAGCTCACCGGAAAATGCAAAAGGGTGAGCCGGTTACCAAGGATGTGCTAAATGAGCTATGGCATGAGCTGAATGTGCAGTACTACGGACCGGATATGCGCGTGGATGATGAGATATCATATGAGTGGATGCGCATACCGCATTTTTACACACCGTACTATGTATATCAGTACTCGACGGGCTATTCGGCAGCAGTTGCTTTCTCAAAAAAGATACTTGAGGAGGGAAAGCCTGCTGTGGATAAGTATATAGGAAATTTCCTGTGCGGTGGATGCTCGAAGAATCCAATCGAGCTGCTAAAGAGTGCCGGTGTCGATATGAGCACACCAAAGCCTGTGGATGATGCACTCAATGTATTTGAGGATTATCTGAAGCAGTTTGAGGCAGCAACTAAGTAAGGAGAAACATTTTTATGGAGAGAATTAAAAGCTTTACAATCAATCATAATATTCTTAAACCTGGATTTTATATTTCAAGAAAAGACGGAGAAATCGTTACATACGACCTTCGTACAAGAAAACCTAATGCAGGCGATTATATGTCCAATTCAGCTATGCACTCAGTGGAGCATATGTTTGCAACATGTGTGAGAAACTCTGAGATTGCAGATGATGTGGTATATTTTGGACCGATGGGCTGTCAGACAGGCTTCTATCTCGTTGTGAGGGATGTCGAGCCGGGGAAGGTTTTTGAAATCACCAAAGAGGTCTTAAAGCAGATACTTGAGTATGATGGACCGGTATTTGGTGCATCAGCCATAGAGTGCGGACATTACGAGAATCTGTCACTTGACGAGGCAAAGAAGGAGTGCCGTGCATATCTTAAGGTGCTTGAGAGCCAGACAAATATGGAGTTTACTTATCCACAGTAAACGAGGACTAAAAATATAATAGCAAGATAGCAGGAATGGAGAAATAAAATGACAATAGGTGTAATTGGTGCAATGCAGATGGAGGTCGATGACTTAAAGGCTCAGATGACAGACACACAGACAGAGGTTTACAGCGGTGTGGAGTTTGTTGAGGGCAAAATCGGTGATCAGTATGTAGTTGCGGCAAAATGCGGAATAGGAAAGGTATTTGCGGCAATATGTGCAGAGGCCATGATTTTGAAATATGATGTAGATATGATTGTCAATATCGGAGTGGCAGGAACTTTGACAAAGGACTTAAATGTGCTTGACGTGGCAGTAGCCACAAACGTGCTGCAGCACGATATGGATACATCGCCAATTGGAGATCCGAAGGGACTTCTCTCAGGCATCAATATGATTCTGCTTCCGGCAGATACAAAAATGGTGGAGCTTATGTGCTCATGCTTAGCTGACAGGAATATCCACTACAAAAAGGGCAATATCGCAACAGGAGATCAGTTTATTGCCACAAAGGAGCAGAAGGATTATATTTCGAATACCTTTGATGCAATCGCAGCAGAGATGGAGGGAGGCAGCATCGGTCATGTGTGCTATGTGAACAAGGTGCCATTTGCCATTCTTCGCTCAATATCAGACGGCGATGGCGGCGAGACAGACTACCAGACCTTTGCGGAGAAGGCTGCGCATCAGTCGATTGAGGTAGTGCTTGAGTTTATCGGAAGGGCAGAAGAACTGAAATAGAGTTATTTCATTATTCATAATTTGTGATAATAAAGAATAGTATATAGCATGAGTGAATACAGAGCATACATGCAAAATACAAAACTACATAATGGGACAAAACGAAAGAAACGCCGACACAGATTCCTTTTTGGAGTGCTGCTGTCGGCGCTTCTTATTACAGGCGCTTTATATGGCAGAGAGTATGACATATCACAGCTGAAAAATATAGAGGTGATGGAGACACTTAGCAGTGCTGTGAGTCAGTTCGGGGACAGAAAGCTGCCTGTATATTCGGTTCAGACAACAGAAAAAAAGATAGCCCTTTCATTTGACTGTGCCTGGGGAGCAGAGGATTTTGACAGTATGATGGAGACACTTGACAAGCACAACGTAAAGGCTACATTTTTTATGACAGGAGGATTTGTGAGTGATAATCCTGAATGTGTAAAGACGCTGGTTGAAAAAGGGCATGAGCCCGGAAATCACAGTGAGCACCACTATGATATGGCAACAATCACGGCAGGCGAGATGAAGACGGAGATAATGGATGTGCACAAAAAGGTCAAGGAGCTGACCGGAAAGGATATGAAGGTATTCAGACCGCCATACGGCTCGTACAACAATGAACTGATTGACACAGTGTATGGCTGTGACTATTATCCAATCCAGTGGGATGTGGATTCACTCGACTGGAAAAACTATGGTGTGCAAAACATTATAGATACAGTGTGCAATCACAAAAGCCTGGATTGTGGCTCGATAATACTCTGCCATCTTGGCGCCAAATACACCTCGCAGGCACTCGATGAGATGCTCACGAAGCTGCAGGACATGGGCTATGAGATAGTTCCGGTATCAAAGCTGATCATGACTGAAGGCTATCATATGGATGCAAACGGTATGCAGATCAAGGACTGAGCAATTTCATAAATCAATATTTTAGCCCCTTACGATATTGTTATTTACAGACAAGTGTGTTAAACTAAAACTATATTTTAAAGAAGCTGTGAGACAGCTATGGGGGTAAATTATATGACAGATACAGGTTTTTTAGTAGCATTCTTTATAGTTATTTTTTTAGTTATCATCTTTGCGCTTGTCGCTGTAATCGGAGCCGTTACAAGTGCTGTTGCAGGTATCAATGATGATGAGGATGAGATTGAGGAAGAGGGCATTTGAAGCTAAAATAAATAAAAGATATTAAAAGACATTTAAAGACATTTAAAGACATTTAAGGACATCGAATTATATTAATCGTATAATTGGGTGTCTTTTTATTGTCAAAATCTCTTAAAAAAGTATAAACCAATTGAGTTGCAATCCGACACATTGTATAATAAAAGTATAACAGCGAATTAAATTTATTGTGAAAATCGCAGTAATCACATTGTCTATCAAACTAAGGCAGGACATTATCAAAGAAAAGAAGAAGGAGGGGTCAGATGATATCCAGATATAGTGTAAAAAAGCCTTTTACTGTACTTGTAGGAGTACTGCTGGTAATAGTACTCGGTGTTGTATCGCTTGGCAGGATGACGACAGATCTGCTGCCGGATATGAGCTTTCAGTATGCACTTATCGTGACAACAGATATGGGAGCAAGTCCACAGGAGGTGGAGAGCGATGTCACCGCGCCGCTTGAAGCAGCTATGGCAACTACGTCCAATATCAAAAACGTAAGCTCAATGTCATATAACAGCTATTCTCTGGTGACATGCGAGTATGAGCAGAATGCCAACATGGATTCTGTAGTGATAGAGATGCAGCAGAAAATAGATCAGGTCAAGGCTGGCTGGAAGGATGGAGTGGGTACTCCGACCATTATGAAGATAAATCCGGACATGCTTCCAATCATGATGACTGCTGTGGATATGGATGGGAAAAGCAAGTCGGAAATCACAGACTTTGTGGAAAACACACTAAAGCCTGCAATTGAGAGTACAGAAGGAGTCGCATCAGTGACTGCAACAGGTGAGCTCACTGAGCAGATACAGGTCACGATGAATCAGGCCAAGATAGATGCGCTCAATGAGAAAATAAATAATGCCGTTTCAAAGAAATTTGACGATGCAAAAAGTCAGATGGATGATGCAAGCGCAAAGATAGAGAGCGGACAAAACGCAATCACATCGGCATCGGATCAGATGAGCGCGGGAGTGGATACGCTAAAGGAGCAAAAGGCAAAGCTTGCAGAGCAGAAGACTCAGCTAGAGAGTACTCTTGCAAGCTTAAATGAGCAGAAAAGCCAGCTTGAAACAATTCAGTCAGCTCTTTCAGACTTCATGAATAGTGATACATATACAAAGACAATTCCGTCACTCAAAGCGGGCGCAAATGCACCTGGTGAAGCGGGCACAGCACTCAAAGCGCAGCTTGAGCAGGTTGATAAGCAGATTGCAACACAGTTTTCAGGTCTCTCGGCGCTTGGAATCAAGGTAAACACAGCAGATGATCTGCCTGCGGCAGCGTCAGCGATAGCACAGACTCTCATTCAGGTGAATACAGGTATAGAGCAGTGTCAAAGCGGGCTTGACCAGATAGCACAAGGAGAGACAGCACTTTTAGATGCATATGATAATCTAAACAGTCAGGCAGCTATAAGCTCGATAAGCATAGGACAGCAGTCGGCACAGCTTGCAACAGCAGCGGCATCTCTTGACAGCTCAAAAAAGGAGCTTGAAAAGAGTAAGGATGATGCACTTGACAAGTCAAACTTAAATGCAGTTTTAACAATTGACTCACTCTCGCAGCTGCTCGTCGCACAGAACTTTGATATGCCTGCAGGCTATGTAAATGATTCAAATGGCACGCAGTACATAGTACAGGTGGGAGATGAGATAAAATCAATTGATGATTTAACAAATCTAGTGCTTATGGATATGAAGCTTGATGGAATAGCTCCTATTCATGTCGGTGATGTGGCAGATGTTGAGATGACTGACAATTCGGATGAGACATATGCGATAGTCAACGGTAATCCCGGAATAATGCTCTCCATGGAGAAGCAGACCGGCTACTCTACAGGAGACGTCACAGACCGTCTTTTAGACAAGCTTGATTCGCTGGAAAAGGAAAATGACGGATTACACACCACAGTGCTCATGAATCAGGGCGTATACATCGACATGGTAGTAAAGAGTGTTATGGAAAATATGATAGTGGGAGCAATACTTGCCATTTTCGTATTGCTTTTGTTCTTAAAGGATATAAAGCCAACACTCGTTATCGCAGCATCTATACCACTATCGGTTATTGTGGCAGTGGTGCTTATGTATTTTACGGATATCACCTTAAATATCATTTCAATGTCGGGACTTGTGCTTGGAATAGGAATGCTGGTGGATAATTCAATTGTAGTAATCGAGAATATCTACAGATTAAGGGGAGAGGGATATTCGGTAAAGAAGGCAGCTGTTGAGGGTGCAAATCAGGTGGCAGGAGCCATTTTTGCCTCTACACTTACCACGGTAAGTGTGTACGCGCCAATCATTTTTACTGATGGAATCACGAGACAGCTCTTTGTAGACCTGGCACTTACGGTAGCGTTTACTCTTATGGCATCTCTTGTAGTGGCACTCACGTTTGTACCGGCAATTGCTTCAGGCATGCTCAAAAAGACGAAGGATATAAAGCATCCATGGTTTGACCGTTTTAAGGACTGGTATGGAAATGTGCTCGGCACATGTCTTAGATTTAAGCCGGTGGTATTTATTGCGGCAGTAGTGCTTTTAGTCGGCAGTGGCGCACTTTGCATGTCAAGGGGAATGACATTTATGGATATGGACATGGAGTCAAATCAGATTTCACTTACCATAGAGGCAAAGGATGACGAAAAGCTTGACTTCAAGCAGCTTACAGAGCTGTCTGATAAGGTCATGGACAAAATCTCTGATATAAAGGGCATAGACACAATAGGAGCTACAGCAGGCGGCAGCTCGACCATGAACCTGATGAGCTCAGGAAGCGACAGCGTGAGCATGTATATATTGCTTGATGAGAAGTCGGATATTTCATCGGATAAGGTAATAGATGAAATTGAAAAACGCACAAAGAATCTGGACTGCAAGGTAACAGCATCTTCACAGGCTATGGACTCATCAGAGTTTTTCGGAAGCGGTCTCTCTGTCAGGATTAAGGGGAATGATATAGACAAGCTGCAGAAGCTTGCAGGTGATGTGGCAGATATCCTTAAGGACACAAATGGAGTGACAGATATAGATGACGGTCTTGGAGATACAATCAATGAGCTTAAGATAACTGTGGATAAGGAAAAAGCAGCAAAGTATGGCTATACAGTGGCTCAGGTATACCAGCTCGTATCCGGTGAGATATCATCTCAAAAGAGCGCAACAACCATTACGACCGACATAAAGGACTATGAGGTATACTTACAATCCGCAGAGCAGTCTGATGTGACTGTGGACGACATCAAAAACCTTACATTTACATATAAGGATAATGATGGCAGTGAAAAGGAGATTCCGCTCAGTGATATCTGCACTATTTCGCAGGAACAGACACTGAGTACCATTCATCGAGATGCTCAGACAAGATATATTACAGTATCAGGTGCGGTTGATGAAAACCATAATGTAACATTACTAAGCAATAAAATTAAATCAAAAATTAATAAACTTAGCATTCCTGATGGCTATTCAATAGACATGGAGGGCGAGGATGAGACAATAAATGAGTCAATGAGTCAGCTTGGACTTATGCTTGTGCTTGCAGTGATATTTATCTATCTTATCATGGTGGCGCAGTTCCAGTCATTGCTTTCACCGTTTATTATCATGTTCTGTATACCTCTTGCGTTTACAGGAGGTTTTATAGCTCTTTTCATCACGGGAAATGAGCTCGGAATCATATCAATGCTTGGCTTTATCATGCTGGCAGGTCTCATTGTAAATAATGGAATCGTGCTCATTGATTACATCAATCAGGCTAGGAGAGAGGGCATGAGCAAGCATGAGGCAATCATAGACGCAGGCCGTACAAGGCTTCGTCCAATACTGATGACAGCGATGACCACCATACTTGCAATGTTTACATCGGCGATAGGTATCGGAGATGGCTCAGATATGATAAGGCCGATGGCAATTGCAATAATAGGAGGTCTCGTATACGGAACCATCCTTACGCTTATAGTAATTCCATGTATCTATGATGCGTTCAACAGGGAGAAGAGCATGGTAGAGGAAGAACTGTAGCAGGATAGGAGGAAAAAAGCTGGAAATATAGAGAGTTGGAGGATTTTTACATGGCAAAGTATATTATGGCATTAGATGCGGGCACGACCAGCAACAGATGTATACTTTTCAATGAGAAGGGCGAGATGTGCAGTGTGGCACAGAAGGAATTTACGCAGTTTTTTCCAAAGCCGGGCTGGGTGGAGCATGATGCAGAGGAAATCTGGGCAACACAGCTTGAGGTGGCAAAGGAGGCTATGGCCAATATTCAGGCTACGGCAGCCGACATATGTGCGATAGGCATTACTAACCAGAGAGAGACCACAATTGTATGGGATAAAAATACAGGAGAGCCGGTTTATCACGCGATAGTATGGCAGTGCAGACGCACGGCAGAGTATGCGGATTCACTGAAGGAAAAGGGGCTTACCGAGACCTTCAGGAAAAAGACTGGGCTTGTGATAGATGCTTATTTTTCGGCAACTAAGCTCAAGTGGCTCCTTGACAATGTGCCGGGAGCGAGGGAGAGAGCCGAAAGAGGCGAGCTTTTGTTTGGAACAGTCGAGACATGGCTTATATGGAAGCTCACTCAGGGACAGGTGCATGTCACGGATTATTCCAATGCTTCAAGAACCATGATGTTTAATATCAATACCTTAAAGTGGGATGATGAGATACTTAAGGAGCTTGATATACCAAAGAGCATGCTTCCAAAGCCAATGCCGTCAAGCTGTGTATATGGTGAGGTGAATCCTGTGTTTTTCGGGGGTCCGATTCCTATCGCAGGAGCGGCAGGAGACCAGCAGGCAGCGCTTTTTGGACAGACCTGCTTTAAGGCAGGGGAAGCCAAAAATACATACGGTACAGGCTGTTTTCTGCTGATGAACACAGGTGAGATGCCGGTATCCTCAAAGAACGGACTTGTTACCACTATAGCCTGGGGCATAGACGGCAAGGTGGTATATGCGCTGGAGGGATCAATATTTGTGGCCGGTGCGGCCATCCAGTGGCTCCGCGATGAGATGAAATTTATCGATTCCTCAACAGATTCAGAGTACATGGCAAGAAAGGTAAAAGACACAAACGGCTGCTACGTGGTGCCGGCATTTACAGGGCTTGGAGCACCGTACTGGGACCAGTATGCCAGAGGAACCATTGTGGGGCTTACGAGAGGTGTAAACAAATATCATGTCATAAGGGCAACTCTGGAATCAATGGCATTTCAGGTAAATGATGTGCTTGAAGCAATGAAGGCTGATTCGGGCATCAATCTCACATCACTTAAGGTGGACGGCGGTGCCAGTGCAAATAATCTGCTCATGCAGATGCAGGCTGATATCAGCAATGCACCGGTCAACAGGCCTGTGTGCGTGGAGACAACAGCCATGGGCGCAGCGTACCTCGCAGGGCTTGCGGTGGGCTACTGGGAGAGCATGGATGATATAAAGAGAAACTGGTCTATTGACCGTGTGTTTGAGCCGGAGATAGCGGCTGATTTGAGAGAAAAGAAGCTTAAAATGTGGAAAAAGGCTGTCGCCTGCGCATTTAACTGGGCGAAGGATGAATAATAGCTGATGCTTGCATTATTTTAAATGAGCTTAGTGATACGGCAATTAAACCATATATGGAAATTGGTAGGAGAAAATAACATGTATGATGTAGTAATTATAGGAGCGGGAGTATCGGGAAGCGCCTGTGCCAGAGAGCTTTCGAAATATAACCTGTCCATCTGTGTGGTGGAAAAGGAGGAGGACGTGTGCTGTGGCACTTCAAAGGCGAACAGTGCTATTGTCCATTCCGGAATTGATTGTAAGACCGGTACACTTATGGCACAGATGAATCTCCGTGGAAATGAGATGATGGATGAGCTTTCGAAGAAGCTTGATTTTGAGTTTAGAAGAAACGGCTCACTGATAGTGTGCTTTAGCGATGACGATATGCCAAGGCTTAAGGAGCTTTACAATCAGGGGATTGCAAACGGGGTGCCGGGACTTGAAATTCTTGATGCAGGCGAAGCGCATGAGATGGAGCCGAATCTGTCTGATGAAGTTGTGGCAGCTATTTACTGCCCGACAGGAGGCATTGTATGTCCGTTTGGCATGAATATCGCATTGGCTGAGAATGCGGCAGCAAACGGTGTGGAGTTCTTATTTAACACAGAGGTGAAGGCAATACAAAAGGAGCAGACAGGCTATATTCTCATTACTCAAAGTGGCGAAATTCATGCACGCTGCGTTGTAAATGCAGCCGGTGTATATGCTGACGTGTTCCACAATATGGTAAGTGAAAACAAAATACATATCACACCAAGGCGCGGAGAGTACGAGCTTTTAGACAGGGCTGCGGGAGGTATCGTTGACAAGACTATTTTCCAGCTCCCGGGCAAATACGGCAAAGGTGTGCTCGTAACCCCGACAGTACACGGAAATATCCTAATCGGACCTACAGCAGTTGACCATGAGGACAAGGATGGTACAAATACAACGAGAGCAGGCTTAGAGCATGTTGTGACATCCGGCACACGTTCGGTGCCGTCACTTCCTATGCGTCAGGTCATAACATCGTTTGCAGGAAACCGTGCACATGAGGACGGACATGAGTTTATCATCGAGGAGCTTTCTGACGCACCGTATTTTATTGACTGCGCAGGTATAGAGTCACCGGGCTTATCAAGTGCGCCGGCTATCGGTGAGAGAGTGGCAGCAATAGTTGAGGGGCTTTTTAATCCTTCTAAAAATGCGGACTTCATCGAGACAAGAAAAGGTATTTTAAATCCAAAGAAGCTTTCAGAGGATGAGTATAAAAAGCTGATAAAGGAAAAGCCTGAGTATGGCAATATAATCTGCCGCTGTGAGATGATTACGGAGGGCGAGATAATGGATGCGGTAAACAGACCACTTGGCGCAAAGTCACTTGATGGTGTGAAGAGACGCACCAGAGCCGGAATGGGCAGATGTCAGGCAGGCTTTTGTTCTCCGAGAACTATGGAGATTATCGCCAGAGAGAAGGGAATTTCGCAGCTTGACATCACTAAAAGCGGTGGAAAGTCAAAGATAGTTGTTGGAATGAGCAGGAATCGTGGATAGTCTGTCTTATTTCCAAGAGACAGGTGACGATAGCTTGATATTGGATTAATATCAGCTTAACATAGGGGGACAATATGGAATTTTACGATATTGTGATAGTAGGAGGAGGCCCGGCAGGTCTTGCGGCAGCAGCTTCCGCTAAGAAAAATAAAATAGATAAAATACTTATACTGGAAAGAGACTGTGAGCTTGGTGGTATCTTAAATCAGTGTATACACAACGGCTTTGGCCTGCACACCTTTAAGGAGGAACTCACAGGCCCTGAATATGCCGGCAGATTTATCAAAGAGGTCAAAGAGCTTGGCATAGAGTACAGGCTGAATACGATGGTCATGGACATCTCGACAGGTGACGAGTTCGAAAATGGGGCAGATGACAGGCATGATGTAAAGATAAAAGATGAGGCAAACGATAAAATAGTTACAGCTATGAACCGCACAGACGGACTTTTCCATATCGCTGCAAAGACCGTAATACTTGCGATGGGCTGCAGGGAGAGAGCAAGAGGTGCTCTTAACATACCCGGCTACAGACCGGCAGGAATTTTCTCGGCGGGCACAGCTCAGAGACTGGTGAATATAGAGGGCTACATGCCGGGACGAAAGGTAGTAATACTCGGCTCAGGAGATATCGGTCTTATCATGGCTAGGAGAATGACCTTGGAGGGGGCAAAGGTGCAGGTGGTTGCAGAGCTCATGCCGTATTCGGGAGGCTTGAAGCGTAATATCGTGCAGTGCCTGGATGATTTTGGAATTCCGCTTAAGCTCAGTCACACAGTGGTTGATATAAAGGGCAGGGAGCGTGTGGAGGGCATCACTCTCGCACAGGTGGACGAGCATAACAAGCCTATTGAGGGAACAGAGGAGTTTTACGAGTGCGACACGCTTTTACTCTCATGCGGACTTATTCCGGAAAATGAGATTTCAAAAACAGCCGGTGTAGAGCTCAATCCGGTAACAAGCGGACCGGTCGTAAACGAAAGCCTTGAGACAAATGTGCCCGGTGTATTTGCCTGCGGAAATGTGCTTCATGTGCATGACCTCGTGGATTATGTGTCAGAGGAAGCGACAGCAGCAGGCCGCCATGCCGCAGAATATGTAAAAAACGGCGGTGATAAGAGTTGCGATGGCAAAGAAATATCGATAACCGCTACAGGCGGAGTCAGATACACTGTCCCAAGCACTATAAATACTGCACAAATGGATGATACTGTGACGGTAAGATTTCGAGTGGGAGCTGTGTATAAGAATTGCTATATTGCAGTATATCTGGATGATAAACAGCTGCAGCACCGCAAGCGTCCAGTTATGGCGCCGGGCGAGATGGAGCAGGTAGTGCTTAAGAAGAAGGAGCTCATTGAAACAGACAATCCCCGCACAATTACGATAAAGATTGAGGAGGCATAGTATCATGGAAGAAAGAAATTTGACATGTATAGGCTGCCCTCTGGGCTGTGCTCTTAAGGTGACAATAGATGGAGAAAATGTCACAGTAACCGGAAATACCTGCAAGCGCGGAGCAGACTACGGAGCAAAGGAAGTAACGCATCCGACACGAATTGTGACAAGTACAGTCTGTGTGAAAAATGGCACAATACCGATGGTATCCGTAAAGACGGCACAGGATATTCCAAAGGAAAAGATAATGGATGTGATGGAGTGTATCAACCAAATCACGGTAGAGGCACCGGTGCATATAGGTGATGTACTGCTAAGCGATGTTGCAGCAACCGGTGTGGATATAGTCGCAACGAAGAATGTTGTGCAAAAATCATATTGACAAATCATCCAATGCACTTTAATATTGTAGAAAGAAACAGGCAAATATTTAAAGGCATAAGAAAGAGGAGTACATGACGAAAGCTTTCAGAGAGAGCATCCGGTCCGTAAGATGGTGATACATTTTGGGCAGGCTGAAAGATGCTTAAGACAGAAATCATGGAAGGTAGCTTTTGAGCCGAAGAACCCAGAAAGTTAAATCTATATATAACAAGATTTGACATAAGTTCTTCCGATTCGTCCACGTTACAGGACAAGAGGCATTTGAGCGTATATGTCATATATTTTAGTGTATATGTCGCTCTGATGTAAACGAAGGTGGTACAGCGCTAATTCGCCCTTCCGGTCGTAGACCGGAGGGGCGTTTTTTAGTGAAGCGAGACGTAAGTGCCTGCATATATTGAAAATTGTAGCAGCGTTAAGCTATAGAGAAGCCTTGAAAGAGTCTGATTTTCAACTTATATTGGGTGCTTTGTACCCAGACCGGAAGATTGCGCATGCAATCCAATCGGTCGCCCATCGCTAAATGAAAAGAAGAACAGCAAAAGCTCACAGCCTGAATTATCAGGCCGCGCATTATGTATGGAATTATGTGATTTATGGAGCTGCCTAGAGACTGTTAAAATTATGTACACAGCCCAGCAACGCACGCACATGGACGTGCGGGCGAGGCGTTAGCGCCATGGACGGCGCTAAAAGCCGGTTGCGTCATGGTCTAAGCAATCATTCATCATAATTTTTACAGTGTCTTGGCAGCGTAATCATGAACATAATTCCATACATAATGCGCGACCTGATACAAAACATCCCAAAGCTTTTGCGTCATTCATATAAAAGGAGGAAAACATGAGCAAAGAACTAAACAAAACCTACGATCCAAAGGATATCGAGGACCGTCTTTACAAAAAGTGGGAAGACAACGGTTACTTCCATGCAGAGGTAGACCGCAGCAAAAAACCATTCACAATCGTGATGCCACCACCAAACATCACAGGACAGCTGCACATGGGACATGCCCTTGACAACACCATGCAGGATATCCTTATCAGATACAAGAGAATGCAGGGCTACAATGCACTCTGGCAGCCGGGAACAGACCACGCATCCATCGCAACAGAGGTAAAGGTCATCCAGGCACTTAAGGAGCAGGGAATCAACAAGGCAGACCTTACAAGAGAAGAGTTCCTGGAGAAATGCTGGGACTGGAGAAAAGAGTACGGCGGACGTATTGTAAAGCAGCTTCGTAAGCTTGGATCATCAGCAGACTGGCAGCGTGAGAGATTTACCATGGATGAGGGCTGCTCACACGCAGTACAGGAGGTATTTACAAAGCTTTATAAGAAGGGCTGGATTTATAAGGGCTCAAGAATCGTAAACTGGTGTCCGGTATGTAAGACATCTATTTCAGATGCAGAGGTAGAGCATGAGGAGCAGGACGGCTTCTTCTGGCACATCAACTATCCTGTAGTTGGCGAGGAAGGCAGATTTGTAGAGATAGCAACAACACGTCCTGAGACACTTTTCGGAGATACAGCCGTAGCTGTAAACCCTGATGATGAGCGTTATCAGGATATCATCGGAAAGACATTGAAGCTTCCATGCACAGACAGGGAGATTCCGGTAATCGCAGATTCATACGTAGATAAAGAGTTTGGAACAGGCTGTGTAAAGATTACACCTGCACACGACCCTAACGATTTCGAGGTAGGAAAACGCCACAGCTTAGAGGAAATCGTTGTAATCAATGATGATGCCACAATGAATGAAAAGGCCGGAAAATATGCCGGAATGGACAGATACGAGTGCAGAAAGGCACTGGTTGAGGATCTTAAGGAGCAGGGCCTTTTAGTAAAGGTTGTACCACACTCACACAATGTAGGTGTGCATGACCGCTGTCACACAACAGTTGAGCCAATGATCAAGCAGCAGTGGTTCGTCAAGATGGACGAGATGATCAAGCCTGCAGTTGAGGGAGTAAAGAACGGAGAAATCAAGCTCCTTCCTTCAAGAATGGACAAGACATACTTCAACTGGACAGATAATATCCGAGACTGGTGTATCAGCCGTCAGCTCTGGTGGGGACACAGAATACCTGCATGGTACTGTGATGACTGTGGAGAGATGGTGGTTTCAATAGAAAAGCCTGGCAAATGTCCTAAGTGTGGCAAGGAGCACTGGACACAGGATCCTGATACACTTGATACATGGTTCTCATCAGCGCTCTGGCCATTCTCAACACTCGGCTGGCCTGAAAAGACAGAGGATCTTGACTATTTCTATCCAAACGATGTGCTTGTAACAGGCTACGATATCATTTTCTTCTGGGTAATCAGGATGATTTTCTCAGGCTATGAGCAGATGGGCAAGGCACCATTCCACACAGTGCTTTTCCACGGACTCGTAAGAGATTCTCAGGGCCGCAAGATGAGTAAATCACTCGGAAACGGAATTGATCCGCTTGAGGTTATCGACAAGTATGGTGCAGATGCGCTTCGTTTGACACTTATCACAGGAAATGCACCGGGAAATGACATGCGTTTCTACTGGGAGAGAGTTGAGGCTTCAAGAAACTTCGCCAACAAGGTATGGAATGCATCAAGATTTATCATGATGAACCTTGAAGGTGTAGAGCTTAGAGAGCCAAAGCTTGATGAGCTTCATGCAGCAGACAAGTGGATTCTTTCAAGGGTAAATACTCTTGCAAAGGATGCCACAGAAAACATGGACAAGTTCGAGCTTGGAATCGCAGTACAAAAGGTATACGACTTCATCTGGGATGAGTTCTGTGACTGGTATATCGAGATTGCAAAGGTTCGTACCTACAAGAAGGATGAAGACCCTGAGTCAGCAAATGCAGCACTTTGGACACTTAAGACAGTACTTGTAAATGCACTGAAGCTCCTTCATCCATATATGCCGTTTATCACAGAGGAAATCTTCTGCACACTTCAGTCAGACGAGGAGACTATCATGCTCTCTAAATGGCCTGAGTACAAGGAAGAGTGGAATTTCCCGGCAGAAGAAGCCGCAATCGAGCACTGCAAGGATCTCGTAAAGGGTATCAGAAATGTCCGTACACAGATGGATGTTCCACCTTCAAGAAAGGCAAAGCTTTTCATCACAAGTGATGATGAGTCAGTCAGAAAGACATTCGAGGACAACAAGGAGGTATATGTAAATCTTGCATTTACCAGCGAGATTACAGTACAGCAGGGCAAGGCCGGTATTGGAGATGACGCTGTATCAGTAGTGATACCTGATGCGGTTGCATACCTGCCGCTTGAGGACCTTGTTGATTTCGAGAAGGAAAAGGAAAGACTCAATAAAGAAAAGGATAAGCTTACAAAGGAGCTTGCGCGCTCAAGGGGCATGCTCTCAAATGAGAAATTCTTAAACAATGCAAAGCCTGAAAAGGTTCAGGAGGAAAAGGACAAGCTTGCAAAGTATGAGCAGATGATGGCTCAGGTAGAGGAACGTCTGGCTCAGTTTAAATAATTAAATACAGATTATATTTTGTGAACACTGTTTTCCTGGGGCAAGGATGCAAAGGAGGCCGTCCACAATGCGGTGGTTCTTGAATAGAATAGAACAAAGAAAGAATATGGAGATAAAACAGAAAGGAATAAACAATGAATGTAAATCCTATAACAAGATTGGATTATCCGGATCCGGACGTGATCCGCGTAGAAGACACCTATTATATGGTATCCACAACCATGCACTTTATGCCGGGCTGTGAGATTCTGCAGTCTTTTGATCTTGTGCACTGGGAGCATGTGACTTATGTCTATGAGACGTTGGATCATACGGATGCGCAGCAACTGAAAAGCGGTCAGAATATTTACGGACAGGGTATGTGGGCAGCTTCCCTGCGCTATCATGAAGGCCGATTTTATATCTGCTTTGTGGCAAATGATACCCGTAAGACTTATTTGTATACTTCGGAAAAAATAGATGGTCCATGGAAAAAGCAGCTGATAGAAGGCTTTTATCATGACGGCTCTTTATTATTTGATGAGGATGGCAGAAACTATATTGTATATGGAAATGATGAAATCTGGATTACAGAATTGAATGAAGATTTGACTGCACCAAAGAAGGACGGATTACATCGTCTTTTAGTCAGTGATCATAAGAACCCGGAGCTAGGCTATGAGGGTTCTCATATTCAAAAAATAAACGGCTATTATTATATTTTTCTGGTTCATTCCCTGAGAGACCGCTGGATGCGGACGGAAGCATGCTTTTACAGTGATTCTCTGGAAGGAGAATTCACGGGTGGAGATGTACTGTGTGATGATCGTGGATATTGTGGACAGGGCGTGGCACAGGGAGGAATAGTGGATACGCCGGATGGAAAGTGGTATGCAATGCTGTTTCAGGATTCCGGAGCAGTTGGACGGATTCCTATTCTGCTTCCGGTTACCTGGAAGGATCATTTTCCGGTTTTTGGACAGAACGGACATGTGCCGGAAGAAATAGAGGTTCACAGTACCAGACCAGGATATATTTATCAGCCATTAGTGGGAAGTGATGATTTCTGTAATGGGCTGCTTCCGCGCTGGCAGTTTAATCATGATCCAGATCCACGGTACTATCATCTGGATGCATTGCAGGGAACCTATACAATTACAACACGGGAAGTTTGTACAGAGCTTACACAGGCAGTAAATACGCTTACGCAAAGGATGAGTTATCCGTCCTGCGCAGCTGAGGTTACTGTTGATGCTTCTGCATTGAAAGAGGGCGATGTCGCAGGTTTGTGTGCGTTGCAGGGCTGTTATGCTGCAGTTGGCATTACAAAACATCATGGAAAATATGAAGTCCTTATGCTGGATAAAAAAGAAGATGGTATATTGGATATGACGGAAGGAACTGTTGTTGAATCACACCAGATGGATTTTCGTCTTGAAGCAGATTTCTGTAACATGAAGGATGAAGCACGCTGCTATTACCGGGTAAATAAGGGAGACTGGCTACCCATCGGAACCGTGCATAAGCTGTACTTCAAACTGGATCATTTTACTGGTTGCCGGTTTGGTCTGTTCTGCTATGCGGCAGAGGAAACAGGAGGAAGTGCCTGCTTCCGGGATTTTAAGTATTATGATGTTGATGAAATCTCATAAAGATAGAACTGCATAAAATAAGTGTCGGAATCTACTCAAATTCCGTAAAAGATTCAGATTGCAGAAAATCCGGGCATAGTATCAATAGAATGATATTGTCCGGATTTTTTATATTTAGTGGCTTTTTTTAAAATTCAAATGATGATATAATGAGTGAAAGTGAGAATAATACATAAATGCATTTATTAAAGAAATAGCATGATAGTTATACTTTAGCAGGAACAAAAAGACCGATATATAGTGAGGAAAAAATATGGATGATACCGGTATAAAGAGAGAGCCAGTTATCAGAATAAGCAGCGACAGGATGGAGGCATTTATCATGCTGCCAACTGTTGAAGAAGAATACCACTATACAGTGGATGAGGTGCTTGAAGCTGTAAATCGCAATGGTGTGATATACGGCATCAATTGCGAGATCATTTCAGATATGATAGAAAAAAGACTTATGGGTAGGGAAGTGCTTTTTGCAAAGGGAAAGCCGGCTGTTGACGGGGCTGATGGATACTTTGATTTTTACTTCGACAGTGACTTGAACCACCGCCCAACGGTTAAGAGCGATGGCTCAGTGGATTACTGGAGTGTGCACTCGGTTGAGGTGGTCAAAAAAGGCCAGACGATTGCAAACTATTGTGAGCCTGTTGCAGGCGAGGATGGTATTGATGTGCTTGGCAAGGTAATTGCCGCAAAGAAAGGCAAGGGACTGCCACCGCTTGTGGGGCGCGGCTTTGACAAATCTGTCGATGGACTTACATATACAGCTGCTATCGATGGTAAAATTGAAAGGCACAAGAATCGAATCATTATTCTTCCTATTCTTGAAATAAACGGTGATGTGGATGTGGGAACAGGAAATATAGATTTTGTCGGGGACGTGGTCATACATGGCAGTGTGAAGACCGGAGCCAGAATAAGGGCTGCAAAGTCCATCACGATAGATGGTGTTTGCGAGGGCTGTGTGCTTGAGGCCGGCAATGACCTGATTCTTAGGAAGGGCATGATTGGTATGGGAAAGGCCCGGATTATTGTAAAGGGCAATCTGTTTGCCAAGTTCATGGAGTATACCGATGTGGAGGTAGATGGCTTTGTGGAGGCTGATTCTGCAATCAACTGCAATGTGGTCAGCAATGATAAGGTACTCTTTAATGGTGGACATGCAAGCATAGTCGGTGGAAAAGTATATGGCTGTGCAGGCATTGAGGTGCAAAACCTGGGTAATGATGCCTTTATCAAGACTGAGGTGCATGTGGGTGTGCATAAAAAGATTAAGATAAAGATAGCAGAGCTTGAAAAGCTTGTTGATCAAAAGCAGATGCTGCTTAACAATATCAATGCAGGCATAAAGCAGATAGAACAGATGATGGGCAGTGCCGCTGACGGTATGAATCTTGAGGAAAAGAAGCTTGCGCTTGTCAGGGCAAAAATTGAGAAAACAGCAGAGCTTACCGAAGATAAGGAGGAGCTGGAGCGGCTTAAGGGCATAGTGGAGCGCTCGACAGGCGCGACAGTACAGGTTTTGGAGCATGTATATCCAAATGTCGAGGTGTGTATTAACAACTCAAAGCTCGTCACCAAGGAGGAATTCGACAAGATTGAGTTCAAGGAGAAGGATAAGGCAGTCGTGATGCTGTCGATGAAATAAAAAAATTGCGATATTTTTATTAAATCTTAATGGAAATATACTTGCATAAAGGGGTTACTTTATTATAATATATAGTGACCCTTTTTTGATGGGATTATTTAGCAGATAATTATGGAGGCAGGATTATGATAAATTTTGATGAAGAAATAAAGAACTATGAGCCAAGTCTAGAGATAGAGGAGGCTGAATCTGCGATTTACAGCCACGATCTGACAGATGTCACAGATATCATTGCACAGTTATTACGTGAGCAGGACAAAAGGCAGGGTGAATTAAGATGATTTGTTATAAATGCGGACAAGATGCAGGCTGGAACGATAAATGCCCTGTATGTGGGGCTGATCTTTCACTTTTTAAAAGAGCTATTAGAATATCCAACTCATACTACAATGATGGTTTACAAAAGGCACAGGTGAGAAATCTGTCTGGAGCGATTATATCTCTCAGGCAGAGTCTTAAGTTTTATAAGTACAATATCCAGGCAAGGAATCTGTTAGGTCTCATATACTATGAGATGGGTGAGATGGTTGACGCCTTAAGTGAGTGGGTCATCAGTGCAAACTATCAGTCTGATGATAATCTGGCAAAGAAGTATATAGATCAGATTCATAATAACAGAAATCAGCTCGAAACAATCAATCAGACTATTAAGAAATATAATCAGGCTTTAACTTATTGCAAGCAGGACAGTAAGGACCTTGCGGTTATACAGCTTCGAAAGGTGTTATCCTTAAATCCAAAGCTTGTAAAGGGACATCAGCTTTTGGCTCTTTTATATCTGGAGGAGGGACATCTGGATAAGGCAAAGAAAGCCTTACGCGATGCAGGCAAGATAGATACAGACAATACCACTACCCTCAGATACTTAAAAGAAGTGAACAGGCGTCTTAAGGAAAAAGGATCTGAGAGGAAAAAGAAAAATGATGATTTAATTTCCTACCAGAGTGGAAACGAAACAATCATTATGCCAAAGCGATTCAGGGAGAGCTCAATGTGGGCAAATATACTCTATATTATAATCGGTCTGGTAGTCGGAGTGGCGGTTACGTGCTTCCTTGTGGTTCCGGGCATAAAAAGCCAGGCGAAAACAGATGCAAAGAAGCAGCTATTATCGGCTAATGATACGATTTCCACAAATGGGCAGACCATCAGTGGCCTGAATGATCAGATAGACAAGCTAAAGAAGGAGCTTGAGGACGAGAAGAAGAAAAATGATGGAGTGTCAGACCAAATTTCCACATATGAGGCTCTGCTCAATGCCTATGTATACTATACATCCAATGATGTAATAAAGGCAGGAGAAGCACTTGAAAATATCAACACAAGCTATCTGAGTGACTCGGCTAAGCAGACATATGATGCACTTAATGGTTCCATTGCCGATTCATATAAGGAAGCACTGTACAATCAGGCATACTCATCATACAGCAGTGGCGATTATCAGAGCGCAATCCCGACATTCCAGAAGCTTGTCGGCATGGATGAGGCATACAGGGATGGTTCAGCTGCATATTACCTGGCGCAGTCGTTCAGGAAGTCAGGTGACTTAGCATCTGCAAAGCCATATTATCAGTATGTGGTAGACAATTACGCAGGCACTGAGAAGGCCAGAACATCAAAGAATTATCTGGCACAGGAACAGCAGTAAAACAACTGCTGAGAGGCAATAATTAAATATAGAATTACGAAAGACACCAGATAATCTCCGGTGTCTTTTTTATATGAGCAGGAAAGGAAGAGTTTGACATGATAGAAAATTATATCAAGGAAGCAGACCGGGTGACATACCTTATGCCAAAGGAGGTGGATCACCACTGCGCCGGGCAGATAATCGCAGAGCTTGATGCACTTATAGAGGGCTGTGGTGTCAGAAAAATAGTATTTGACATGAAACAGACAGAATTTATGGACAGCTCCGGCATTGGAGTGATAATAGGAAGAACAAAGAAGCTTAAGTACTTTAATGACAGCTCGGTGTCAGTTTGCAATATGTCGGACAGAGTGGACAAGCTTTTGAAATGTGCCGGCATTTACACTATTGTAAATAAGAATTAAAATAAGTTAATAAACCGGAAGGATTTATTATTAATTGTGGTAACTATCCGGATATAAAATTCAATCAGATATGAAATTTAATCAGACATAAATATAATTAAACAGAAAGGGAGCATAATGAACGCAGCAAAAACAAATCATATATCGCTTAGCTTTGATGCAATTTCAGAGAATGAGGCATTTGCGAGAATGACAGCAGCCATGTTTATGGCACAATTAAACCCCACACTAGATGACGTGGAGGACGTAAAGACAGCAGTGTCAGAGGCGGTGACAAACGCAATTATCCATGGCTATGAGATGGGGGATGACAATATTTCATCCGGTCAGGCAGATCACCAGGCAGCAGAAGAAAAAAGTTGTCCACAGGTACATATGAATTGCAGCTACATAGGCAGGGAGCTTTACATAGAAATATTAGATAGCGGAGTAGGCATACAGGATGTGGCAAAAGCAATGGAACCGTTATACACATCCAAACCACAGCTTGACAGGTCAGGCATGGGTTTTTCATTCATGGAAGCATTTATGGACGCTCTCACAGTTACATCAGAACCGGGACACGGAACAACAGTAAAGATGAAAAAAGTACTATGAAGAGTGACAAAATCAGCAGACTTGTCACAGAAAATATAAACCTGATTTATTTAGTTATGAAACGCTTTAGAAACAGAGGAGTTGACCGGGAGGATTTATTTCAGATAGGAGCAGTTGGGCTGACAAAGGCAGCACAGCGATTTGATGAAAGTAAGGGCTTTGCCTTTTCTACATACGCAGTACCAATAGAGTAAGATAAAGGAAACGACCGGAATAGCCTTAAAATAAGGGATTTCTGATAAAGGCATTAGATTAAAAATCAGTGCTGTCAGATAAACATTTCGATATCTTATGTTGAAATAGCAGTGTAGATAAGATATTGAAAACAATTCGGAATTGTTTCTGATAGAAACCTTCTTGAATGAGATGATGAGCATTCAAAGGAGGTTTTTTTATGGCAAGAATTATGACAAGAAGAAAAGCCATACCCAAAGCAATTGAATTACTACAATGTCTGCCACAGACGGAGGAAGTTGTGGAAGTGATACAGGCATTAAAAAAATATTCCTCCACCCCATTGGATAGATGGGATGTAGCCAGTGTATATGAAGCACTGGATGAATGGACAGAATCGCATGGTGGAGTCCCGCCGAAAATAAAAGAGTGTGACAGTCATAAGGAATTGCCAAGTCATATGGTCTTTGAAAAGCTTTTTGGAAAAACAGCAAAAGAGTTTCTGAACGATTATTATGGAGAAATCGAATATGTAAGGATTGGACGTCATGGAACAAAATGTGTTGATGATCAATATGATTTTCTGGAATTATTTAGAAATGAATTTGAACGAATACAACCGGCAACATCAAAAATATATGATGCTTGTAGAAATCCAGAAACGCCATCATGGGGAACAATCGCAAGAAGGTGTAAAGTATCTTCCTGGTCAGAGCTGGTTACGCTGTCTGGTGTAGAGGCGAATTGCATCAGAAGAAGATATAACACATATAATATTAGAAATAAGTTGAGTGTTTCACAAAAAACAAATGTGGAAACAAATATGACAGTACACGAACAGAAAGAAGAAAAAGAACGATTTGAGGCATTGTTGATAAAGACACATGATTTAACATTGCAGGCTGAGAAGCAGGAAAAGACAGAAAAAGCAGTTTCAAAACATACATTACGAATTGGGAGGAAATAGAGATGGCAAAAGTTATAGCAATAGTCAATCAAAAAGGCGGTGTCGCAAAGTCAACTTCGTGTGTGAATTTAGGAATTGGACTCGTTAAAAAAGGATATAAAGTTCTGGCAATAGATTTCGATCCACAAGGAAGCTTAACAGAGAGTCTTGGTTATCAGAATCCAGATGAATTGGAAATAACTGTAGCAACAATTCTTCATTGTGAGATGAACGGTCTTGAATTACCAGAAAGTTATGGAATTCTTCACCATGAAGAGGGATTGGACATTCTTCCGGCAAATATTGAACTTTCTGGGGTAGAAGTCAGCCTGGTAAATGTTATGAGCAGAGAATATGTGTTAAAACAGTTTATCAAGTTAATTTCGCCGGAATATGATTACATCCTGATTGATAATATGCCATCGTTAGGAATGCTCACTGTAAATGCGCTTGCAGCAGCTGATTCGATTATCATCCCGGTTATGGCACATTATCTTCCGGTTAAAGGTCTCGAACAGTTGATGCAGACAATATATAAAGTCAGGAAGCAGATAAATCGAAAACTTCAAATTGACGGAATCTTACTTACCATGGTGGATCGCAGAACAAATTTTTCAAAAGAGATTATAGAATTACTTCATGCTAATTATGGAGAATATATCCATATTTTTGAGACTGCAATTCCGTTTTCTATAAGAGCTGCAGAGACGAGTGCTGAGGGAGTAAGTATTTATAAACATGATCCCAAAGGACGTGTTGCCGAAGCATATAAGAAACTGGTAGAGGAGGTGATTGATGATGGCAGTGAAAGAGAGTAGTGCTTCAAAGATAAAATTCAAAGGTGTAGATGCACTGTTTGGATTGTCAGAGGAGCAGGAGTGTGTGCGAGAAATTCCACTGGACGAGCTGGATACATTCAAGAACCATCCGTTTAAAGTATTCAGGGATGACAAAATGGAGGAAATGATTGAAAGTATTTCAGAATATGGAGTTCTTGTGCCAGGAATTGCAAGACCTTCAAATTCTGGGGAAAAGGATTATGAATTAGTAGTGGGGCACAGAAGAAAATATGCTTGCAGAGAATTGGGACTGAAAACAATGCCGGTTATTATTAGAGATATGTCTGATGATGAAGCAACTGTAGTTATGGTCGATTCCAATATTCAAAGAGAAAACCTGCTGTATAGTGAGAAAGCATTTGCATACCGCATGAAGTATGAAGCACTGAAACGTCAAGGCAGAAGAACAGATCTAACTTTGGTCCAAGTTGAACCAAAGTTAAAAAAAAGATGGGCAGCTGAGATGGTAGGTACAGAAGTCGGGGAAACAATGAGTACAATCAAACGATATATACGATTGACCTATTTGTCGAATTATTTGCTGGAGTTTGTAGACAAAAATGAATTGCCATTCACTGTTGCAGTAGATCTATCGTATTTAAAAAGCAATGAGCAGTCGTTATTATTGGCGTTCATAGGAACAACAAAGAAAATGCCTAATGGATCTCAGGCAAAAAAATTGAAAGAACTTAGTCAGCAAAAAGAATTGACTGGAGAAGATATTGAGAAAATTCTTAGAGGAGAAGCAAAAGTGAATTACCAGAAAATCAGCTTTTCAGAAAAGCAACTGCAAAAATATTTTCCACCAGATTATAAGAAAGAACAAATTGAAAAAATTATATTTCAGTTATTAGATTCGTGGAAGGCACAAACAGAACAAAGGGGATGATAGAATGGAATATGATAAGCAAATAAGATATAATGATAGCCAGATGGAAAGATATCAGGCATATATTTCTAAAGTACAGAAGATAAACAGATTGGATAAGAGGACAAAAGAAATGACGATTGGAGATGTAATTAAAAAATCAATTCTGCCACTGGCATTTATGGTATTCTGGTTTTGGATGACAAAAACAATTATGAAAGTCAGCGGACAGACGGATTGGTTCTGGTGGATATTTATTGCCGGATTACCATTTGGAATACATAAAATGCGGCTGATTCTAATCCCAAGAGGAATGGATACCACAGCAATACTTGGTATGGCTGCATTAAGTGTCATCATTGGAGCATTGATCGGAAGTATCATGATTCCAGTGTATGTGATCAGAGCGATATACGTTTTTATACGGTATATCATTGAAAGGTAGAAAATTAGTTTGATAAGAGGCAGGCTTGCGAAAACAAAAATCGTAAGTCTGCCTCTTTTTTTGTGCCTAAAAACAGGCAGTTCAGGGTAAATCCCTTTTGCAAATATAAATTTTGGAGGATTTCATTATGAGAGAGCGAATTGAAAGCAAGTATGTAACAAAAGAAATCAAAAGTCAGATGCCAGTGATTCCGGTTGAGATTATCAAAGAAAGAGGTTGTACGTTCTGCCCATATTATCTGGGAAGCTATGAGAAACAACCACGATGCATGATGAAAAATTGTGCCTGGGATGATGAAAATGAGCGTTTTCATCCAGTTCTTCGTGAACTGATTCCATTTTACAAAGAGAAGATGGAAAAAGCAGAAGAGAAGTTCCTGGCAATGAAAAAGATTTACACAACGCTGTTAGGAATGTTTGCCGATGAAATGAAGCAGGAAGAGTTGGAAAAAGATGAATGTTACGGATGTGCCTATGGAAAATGTGGACCATGTATCGGTATCTGTTACAAATCAATGAAAGCATAGGAGGGGGAAGCCAATGAATACAACAGTTATTTCTGGGCGATTGGTAAGAAATCCCGGATACAACGAAGTGGAGAATGAAAAAGGACTTCATAAGATTGCCAAGTTTGTTCTGGCAGTCAGAAGAAATTATTCCGATGAAGTCAGTTTCATTCCGGTAAAGGCTTTTGCAAAGAAAGCAGAATTTGCCAGAGATTATCTGATGCAGGGAACGAAGGTCATGGTGGAAGGCGAGATTGTCACGGGTAATTATGAAGATAAAGATACCGGGAAAAAGATCTATACCACCGAAGTGTATGCAAACCGGATTGAATTTGCAGGTGCAAAAATGGTTGACAGACCACCATTTCCAGAAGATGCGGAAGGGTTTTTAGAGATACCGGAGGGCATGGAAGAGGAAATGCCGTTTAGATAGAGGAGGATAAAAGATGGTTTCAGTAGATCAGGCGTATATGGTAGGGCATATGAAAAATGCCGATGGAAGTATCAATAACAAAAATGTAGTGCTGTCAGCAGCATGTGAAGCAGCGGAACTGTTCCAGTGCATGATGTCAGTAAATCAGAAATTGGAGGACTGGCAGAGATTTAACCATACTTTGGAGATGCATCTGAGAAGTGTGGAATGTGAGAAAATCCATGATATCTGTCAGGCAGTATATGGAATGAAACATCCGTCCAATGAACTGGAAGGATTGTATCTGGCAAGGGAGGATGAACAGATATGCCTGCTGTACTATCAGGTATTTGTGGGTATGCTGGAAATCAATATTACTTCAGCCGAAGTGCTGTACAAACAGAAGGAGGAAACAATTAATGAGTAAGATGGAGTATATGCCGGTAGATTGTCTGCAGGTGCCAAAGGTGCTGTTCCAGATAGAAAAATACAAAAATCTGTCAAATACAGCAAAGATTTTATATAGCTTATTTCTGGATCGTTTGAAGTTTGCAGTGCAGAATGGCTGGGTAGATCATAATGGGGATTTGTTTGTAATCTATCCGAAAAGTGAAATGAAAAAAGACTTGAATACGACCAGATATGGAGTAGATCAGGCAGTACAGGAACTGGTTAAGGCTGGAAAGCTGATGCGAATTATTCCAAACAATGGAAAAGCGAACCACTTTTATATCAGCGATATTTATGAAAATGAGAAGGAGGAAAAATCAATGATGACATTAGATACTATTATGGCAAATATGCCGTTAGTTGAAAGAGAAATTATTATGGATAAGATGGTGAAAGCATCCAGGGATATTTTGGAAACAATTGCAGATATGGGATATATTGATGAATACGAAACGTCTTTAACTGCAATGGAAGAGAGAGGATATCAGGATGAGCTTGGCGAGATGGATATTGATCAAATTCAGGCTGATGGATATGAGTTTGGCATGGATCTTGCGTTTGGAATTCTGGAGGAAAATGAAAATAATCCTGCTCGTGTGTTAGATATTCAGAAATATGTGAACAGACAGTATGAAAGCTGTTCAAAAAAGAAGTTTATGAAGGTCCTGGAAACCCTCGTTCATGCGATGGGGAATGATGAAGGCTTTATTGGTGATATGTATGCTTGCAACAAGAAGGCTAGAAATTATTATTTGGATGAAATGATTCAGTCATTTAATTTTGTGTTTGATGAGATGTGTCATGGTACAGGCAGTGCAGCAAATTGTGATTTCGATGTAGAAGAGTAGGAAAATATTATGGCAGATTTTGAATATTTCAGAGCAGAAGAATCTGACCAGTTTTCTTTTTTTCGGATACCAAAAGCTCTGTTCACAGAAAAAGAGTTTGCAAGCCTGTCTACAGACGCAAAGCTCCTTTACGGAATTCTGCTTGATCGAATCAGCCTATCCAAGAAAAATGGATGGATTGATAGTGATGGTTATGTCTATATCATTTACACGATCGCAGAATTGCAGGAACTATTGCGAATGTCGCATACGACAGTGACAAAGCTTCTTTATGAGCTTGACAGTGTGCATGGGATTGGATTGATTGAACGGTATCGGCAGGGGAATAATCGTCCCTCTGTCATATACGTGAAAAATTTTGTGAAACGGATTAGAGGAAAGCCCGTAAGATACTTTGCTTCTGGAACGCCAGAAACTGGAAATCCGGACTGCAAGGAATTGGAAATCCGGATTGCAAGAAACTGGAAGTCCGGAACGCAAAAAAATAGAAGTCCGGACTGCAAGAATCTGGATGGAAGTAATACTAAGATAAATAAGACTGAAAAGAATCATACTGATAAGAGTAAGGGCAATACTCCCGCTTTGGAAGAAAAATTCGGTCTGTATGGGAGATTTAAAAATGTTGTTCTGTCGGAAGCTGAACTGCAGGAGTTGATGACGTTATTTCCATGGGATTATCAGAAACGGATTGATCATCTTTCTGTTTATATGAAATCCAGTGGAAAAGAGTATCAGAATCATTTTGCAACAATCTGTCTTTGGGCAGAACGAGATGGAGCCAGGGCAGGAATGGATAAATATGAATTTCAGGAAGGAGAAAGCCTGTGATGGAAAATAAAGTAACAGCAGATTATCTGGATGAAGAGGGATGTCTTCATTGTGGTATCTGTGGAAAAAGAAAACAGATGAAAGTTAGTCTGATGGGATTTGAGCATGTAGTGTCCTGTTTGTGTGAATGCGAGGTAAAAGCCAGGCAGGAACTTGATGAGAAGATGCAGCGGGAAGAAGCACAGCGGCAGCTTTATCAGAGAAAATCCGTCGGACTTCGGGAAAGAAGATTCTGGGAATGGAAATTTGAAAATGACAATGGAAGCAACCAGAAGACACTAATTGCCAGGCAGTATGTAGAAAACTGGACAAATATGAAGAGAAAAAATGTAGGATTGCTTTTGATGGGACCAGTTGGAACCGGGAAAAGTTTCTTTGCAGGCTGTATTGCAAATGCACTTTTGGAACAGGGAGAACGTGTTATGATGACGAATTTTTCCAGGATCTTAAACGAAATTACTAGCTATCAGGCAGATAAGAACCAGATTATACAAAATCTTGTGGATTATCCGCTGCTGATTATTGATGATTTAGGAATAGAACGAAATTCCGAGTTTGCTTTGGAGCAGGTCTATAATGTGATAGACAGCCGTTATTGTAAAATGCTTCCGCTGATCGTAACAACGAATCTGGGACTGAATGAAATGAAATCTACAGATTTGGATACTGCCCATCAGCGCATTTACAGCAGAATACTTGAAATGTGTGTTCCCATCTATTGTGGTGGGGAAGACAAGAGAAAAGAAGAAGGGACAGAAAAACTCGTACAGGTGCAGCACCTGATTACCGGTTAATCTGTCCTTTTTCATTGAAGGGGGGGTGATTGCCATGATTACAGATCTGGACAGCAGTTGAATCGCTGAAAGGAGGGAAAAGTCATGCAGGAAGAGGTAACTCAGAAAACGGTCACGTTCTGTATTCGGGCTACTAAAATTACGGCAGACCTGTTGAAAAAGGTTCTTGCTGCGTATCTGCGTCATCAAAAGCAGAAATCAGTAGAGAAGAAAGCACAGAAAAATCAGCCGAAACAGGGAAAGGTCACGGTAAAAGAGCTGGCAAAACAGAATGCCGGGATGGTCAATATCGAGATCACGGACAAAAATATCAAGTCCTTTGAACGGTATGCCAGAAAATACGGGATCAATTATGCTCTGAAAAAAGACAAGAGCAAAGATCCTCCGGTTTATCTGGTATTTTTCAAGGGGCGTGATCAGGATGCCCTCAATGCTGCTTTCCGTGAGTTTTCCCAGAAACAGATTCAAAAAGCGAATAAGCCTTCCATTCATAAGCGTCTTGCAGCTTACCGGGCAATGATGCCAAAGAAGACGAAGGACAAAGTAAAGAACCGGCATCAGGAGCAGAGTCGATGAAAAAGAAAAGCGGCAAAACTCTGATGCAGAAGTGGAAGAATAAAATCGGGGGTAAGCTGTCCGCCCTGGATAAAAAGAAACTGGTTCTTACAAATATCCCTTATGCTCTGGCTGCTTTCTATGCAGACCGGGCATTTTTTCTTTACCGGAACAGTCCGGGAGAAGATATGGGGAACAAACTTTTATATGCAATGGAACACGCAGACCGGATTTTTGCTGGTTTTATGTTAAGCAATAACTGGAAAGATCTGCTAGCAGGTATTGTTGTTGCAGTCGTTCTGAAAGTGTTGGTCTGGCAGAAACAGGCAGATGCAAAGAAATTACGGAAAGGCATCGAGTATGGTTCAGCCAGATGGGGAACCGTAGAGGATATCAAGCCTTATATGTCGGAAGATCCATGGATGAACATTCCATTGACAGCAACAGAAGCACTGACCATGGAGAGCAGACCGAAGCAGCCGAAGTATGCAAGAAATAAAAATATAGTGGTCATCGGCGGCAGTGGTTCCGGTAAGACACGTTTTTTCGTAAAACCATCGGTCATGCAGATGAACTGTTCTATGGTCATTACAGATCCGAAAGGCACTTTGATTGAAGAGTGCGGGAAGATGTTAGCAAAGGGACCACCTAAGAAAGATAAGAATGGAAATATCATGAAAGATAAATCTGGAAAAGTGGTACATGAGCCATATGTGATTAAGGTTCTGAATACCATCAATTTTTCCAAGTCCCTTCATTACAATCCATTTGCTTATATACGGTCTGAAAAAGATATCCTGAAGCTGGTGACAACAATCATTGTAAATACCAAAGGCGAAGGGGAAAAAGCTTCCGAAGATTTTTGGGTGAGTGCGACACGTTCACAGGCGGTAAAAAGTCTGTGCACAGTGTTGGTTTATTAAATAATAACCAGTCTGTGAACTGGTAATCCGATAGATGGAATGATGGGGTAACGCCCTGAAACGTCTATCCTTGACGGACTTGCGTCAGCCGTAATGGCTGGGGTGAGAAGCTCCGTGACAACGACCGAGAGTAGTCGTAGGAATCTGCCAAAAGATTCTCGAAAATGCCCCAGAGGTGGGGTGCGCTACCTATAGGTCAAGGATCTATAAAATATCTATGGTTAGAATGTTTACTTTGGCGAGTAAACTGACGAAAACTGCGAATGTACGGTTCTAAAAGAAGACCATATAGAAATGTATGGGTGCGTTAAAGCGCAGTCAGTGTGGTTAAGTAGAAATTTGCCCTACGAACAACCATGTTGTGTTACAGGCACATCCGAGCTGACAGGACTATAGCAGAGACCTAACGGTATATGTACAGATAGGATTATCGGAACGTGGAAAGGTATCAGATTCCATTATGGGATAGCCTGACGAAGAAAATAAGCAGGCGAACTGGTGCTGAAAAGCCGTGATCGAACCTATGATGAGTTCTGCGAAAAAGAAGAACTCGGAGGAATGGTCACAAGTCGGTTGAAATAAACAGGCATTATTCAGTCCTATGATAAGGATTACGAGTAAGACCAAAAGGGTCACTTTCGATGGGAGGTGATGCCTTATGCCAAAGAAAAGTAAAACATTATGTGTAGATGACCTGCGTCACGCAGAGTATTACGGAATGCAAAGTACTTTTGATGAACTATATCAAAAAAGTCAGAACGGTGAAGTATTCGAGAATCTTATGGATTTAATACTGAGCAGGGATAACATTTTACTTGCGTACCGAAATATTAAAGCAAACAAAGGCAGCTACACGGCAGGCACAGACAAAAAGAACATCACAGACATTGGGAGTCTAAATCCTGATGATGTGATAAAAAGAGTGAGATTTATTGTCACGGGAAGCAAGCACGGCTACAGACCTAAGCCTGTTAGACGGAAAGATATCCCGAAACCAAATGGAAAAACACGTCCGCTGGGAATCCCATGTATATGGGATAGGTTGATACAGCAATGTATCAAGCAGATCATGGAACCAATCTGCGAAGCAAAGTTCAGCAATAACAGTTATGGATTCCGTCCGAACAGATCTGTTGAACATGCCATTAACAGAACCTACACCATGCTTCAAATGATGAACCTGCATTATGTAATCGAGTTTGATATTAAAGGATTTTTCGATAACGTAAATCATAGCAAGTTAATCAGACAGATATGGTCGTTGGGTATCCATGATAAAACTTTGATTTTTATTATCAAGCGGATACTGACAGCTCCAATTAAACTGCCCGACAATACAACAGTATTGCCTGACAAGGGTACACCACAAGGAGGAATCATTTCACCATTACTGGCAAACATCGTTCTGAATGAATTGGATTGGTGGGTAGCTAGTCAATGGGAGGAAAATCCGATTGCTACAAGCAGAGGGCGAGAAAGAATAATCGGAAAGACTAAGGTTTTTGATAAAAGCCATGGTTATAGGATTATGAAAAACACAGAAATGAAAGAAATGCATATCATTCGGTATGCGGATGATTTCCGGATTTTCTGTAGAACGAAAGAGGATGCAGTCAGGACAAAAGAAGCGGTTGCGGCGTGGATTGAAGAGAGGTTGAAATTAGAGGTGTCCCCGGAGAAAACAAGGATCGTGAACACCAGAAAACGGTGGTCAGAATTTCTTGGATTCAAAATAAGGGTAAGGCTGAAGCATCATAAATATGTGGTGCAGTCGGCAATCTGTGACAAAAAGGTTGAAATTGAAAAAGCAAAGCTAGTGGAGCAAGCGAAAAATATTGCAAAACCCAGAGAGAAAAAAAACTGTTTATCAGAAATTCAGCTATATAACTCTATGGTGTTAGGCATACAGAATTATTATCAGCTTGCCACCTGCATCAGTATTGATTGCAGAGAATTCCATAGGCGAGTAATGACAGTTTTGACAAACAGGTTAAATACGGAAACAGGAAGTATGCTAAAACGTGAAGGTGGAACTATCACCCAAGCAGAAAAGGAAAGATTCGGACAGTCAAAAATGATTCGATATGTTTCGGGAATTGACCAGATGATCTATCCGATTGCATTCATCAAAAACAAAGTACCAATGGCGAAGCGGTCAATCGTTTGTAGTTATACAAAAGAAGGTCGTTCTGCAATCCATACAGAACTTAATCTTAATCAATATGTTCTGAAAGGACTGAGAGAAGATATATCGGTTGGTCACAGCACAGAATACCATGACAGTAAAATATCTTTATTTTCTGCTCAAAAGGGAAAATGTGCAGTCAGTGGAGAAGAATTCGTAAATGCGGAACATGTAGCTGTATGGCTCAAAGTACCAGGACCACTTGGTGGATTTGAAAGATACAAAAACATGGTTCTGATTCACAAGAAATATCTGGTTCTGTTACAAGAACTGCCCCAAACGGCAATGAAAGACCTGATAAAATCACTCAATGTCACGAAAAAGATGCTCACGAAAATCAATAGTCTGCGAGAGCAGGCGAACCTGTCAGTAATAATATAAAACTTAAATTTGGTGACTGATTAAATGACCTGCGAAAGCAATCGATGGAGCGCCGGATGCGGTGAAAGTCGCATGTCCGGTGTGAAGTGGGGGAAAAGGTGGAGATAATATCAAAACCTTACCTATCACTATAAGCAGAGAAATTGCTCTACACAGCATTGATTGCTTTTATCTGGTATGAAGGGGATGAAGAGGAAAAGAATCTGAATACCCTTCTTGATCTTTTGAATGAAAGCGAAACCCGTGAAGAGGATGAAACTTACCAGAATCCAGTGGATATGATGTTCCAGGAACTGGAAGAAAGAGATCCGCAACACTTTGCGGTCAGACAGTATAAAAAATACAAAATGGCGGCTGGAAAGACAGCGAAAAGTATTTTGATATCTTGTGGGGCCAGACTTGCCCCATTTGACATCGCAGAGCTTCGAGAGATCATGTCTTATGATGAAATGGAACTGGATAAGATCGGGGATAGGAAAACAGCCTTGTTTCTGATTATGTCTGATACGGATACCACATTTAATTTTGTGATTGCCATGTTACAGTCACAGCTTTTCAATCTGCTTTGCGATAAGGCAGACGATGTATATGGTGGAAGACTTCCGGTGCATGTGCGTGTCATTGCTGATGAGTTTGCCAACATCGGACAAATTCCTCAGTTTGACAAGCTGATTGCAACTATCCGAAGCAGGGAAATCTCTGCTTCTATTATTTTGCAGTCACAGAGCCAGTTAAAGGCAATGTACAAAGATAGCGCAGATACGATTCTGGGCAACTGTGATACTACGCTTTTCCTTGGTGGCAAAGAGAAAACTACCTTAAAGGAAATGAGCGAGCTTCTGGGGAAGGAAACTATTGACCTGTATAACACTTCGGAGACGAGGAGTAATCAGAAATCCTTTGGACTGAATTATCAGAAAACGGGCAAACAGCTGATGACAGAAGATGAGATTGCAGTCATGGATGGCGGAAAATGTATCCTGCAGATTCGTGGTGCCAGACCATTCTTTTCGGACAAATATGATATCACGAAACACAAAAATTATCGGTATCTTGCAGATGAAAATGAGAAAAACCGATACAAAGTAGAAAAAGAGTTAAATCCGCAGTACACACCGAAACCTGAAGAAGAGGTGGAGGTAATTCAAGTAGATCTGTCGAAGTAACCTTGGGAATGAACGGAAAATAATGAGGAAAGGAATAACTGACATTAGGTGCGCCGGCTTTTTAGTCGGTGTTTTTTCATTCCCGTAAACACCTGAAAGAAGTCAGTTTTGGTGAATGTATATGGCATTTTTTAGCAGTGCAATTACAACTTTAAAAACTCTTGTAGTCGCAATCGGCGCAGGTCTTGGCGTGTGGGGTGTCGTAAACCTTCTGGAAGGATATGGAAACGACAATCCCGGCGCTAAGAGCCAGGGCATCAAACAGCTGATGGCTGGTGCCGGAATCATGCTGCTGGGAACTACCCTGATTCCACAGCTGGCAACCCTGTTCTCTTAAGAGGAGTGGTAGATGAACACCATCATTGAGAGAATTACGGAAGCGATAAAGGATATCCTGATCGGACTTATCAAGTCAAGTTTGGATAACATGTTCACGTCTGTCAATGAGCAGGTGGGAACCATAGCCGGGCAGGTGGGACAGACACCGCAGGGATGGAATGCAGGGATTTTTAATCTGATTCAGAATTTATCCCAAACGGTGATTGTCCCCATTGCGGGACTGATCATCACCTTTGTCCTGTGCTATGAATTGATCACGATGGTAACACAGAAAAACAATTTCCATGAATTTGAGACTTATAACATTTTCCTCTGGATCTTCAAAGCGTATGTAGCCATTTATCTGGTGACAAATACGTTCAATATCACGATGGCGGTCTTTGATGTTGGCCAGCATGTGGTCAACAATGCCGCCGGGGTGATATCAGGAAACACTGCGGTGGATGCAACAGAAGCAATTACACGGATTGTGGATGCCCTGGAGGATATGGAGTTAGGGGATTTGTTCCTGCTATCCATGGAAACGATGTTGATCAGTGTTACCATGCACATTCTGTCAATTATCATTACGGTAATCTTGTACGGAAGAATGATAGAAATTTACCTTTATACTTCCATAGCACCAATTCCGTTTGCCACCATGACCAATAAGGAATGGGGCAATATCGGAAACAACTATTTAAAAGGCTTGTTCGCACTGGCATTTCAGGGATTCTTCATGATGGTCTGTGTGGGAATTTATGCAGTTTTAGTAAATGCAATGACCATATCCAGTGACCTTCATGCAGCAATGTTTTCAGTAGCGGCTTATACCGTGATTCTTGCATTTTCATTATTCAAGACCGGAAGCCTTAGCAAATCAATATTCAATGCCCATTAGCGGGCAGGAAAGGAGCGCATACCATGGCGTATGTACCAGTACCAAAAGACCTTACCAAGGTCAAAACAAAAGTAGCGTTAAATCTGACAAAGCGGCAGCTGATTTTCTTTTCACTTGCCGCAGTTGTGGGAATTCCGTTTTATCTGGTCATGAGAAAACCAATTGGTTCCAGTATCGCAGCCATCCTGATGGTAACGATCATGCTTCCATTTTTCTTCATGGCAATGTATGAAAAAGACGGTCTTCCCTTTGAAAAAGTGGTGGCAAATATCATTCGACAGAAGTTTATCTGTCCGGCGGTAAGACCATATAAGACAGAAAATTTTTATCAGGAGATTTCCACCCTTGTAAAAAAGGAGGGTGTGCCAGATGGCAAAAAAGACAAAGCAGGAGGCTCAGCAGGAGCGTCTGTCCCTGGCGGAAAAAAGAAACCATCAGGAAAGAAGAAACAAAACAAGCAGAAAAGAAAGAGAACAGGAAAAGCGTAGGAAGAAGCAGGAACGGGATCGTAGGAAACAGAAAAACATTCCTACAACTGCACAGCAGAGTATTCCGTATATTCGGATGCTGCAGGATGGTATCTGCCAGGTGACAAAGACCTTTTTCTCTAAGACAATTCAGTTTTATGACATCAACTATCAGCTTGCTTTAAATGAGGATAAAACCACGATATTTGAAAATTACTGTGATTTCTTAAATTACTTTGATTCTTCCATCAGTGTGCAGCTGTCCTTTATCAATCAGCAGGTGGATGTGGCAGAATTTGAGAAAAGCATTGACATTCCTGATCAGAACGATGACTTCAATGCCATTCGTGAAGAGTATCGTACTATGTTGAAAAATCAGCTTTCAAAAGGAAATAATGGTCTGGTGAAGACAAAGTATATTACTTTTGGAATTGAAGCAGAGAGTTTGAAAGTAGCAAGACCAAGGCTTGAAAGAATCGAAACAGATATCTTAAATAACTTTAAGGTTCTGGGGGCACAGGCACATTCCTTAAATGGTCTGGAGCGGCTGGAGATTCTATATCATGTGTTCAACCAGGATAGGATTGAGCCATTTAAGTTCCAGTATAAGATGTTGCCGGAAACAGGATTGAAGACCAAAGATTTTATTGCACCGACTTCCTTTAACTTTTCCAAGAATCAGACATTTTTGATGGGAAGAACGATGGGGAGCGTGAGTTACCTGCAGATTCTGGCACCGGAGCTGACAGACCGGATGCTTGCAGATTTCCTGGATGTGGATGACAGCATCAATGTCAACATTCATATCCAGTCCATTGACCAGAGTTCTGCGATCAAAATGATCAAGAGTAAGATTTCAGATCTGGATAAGATGAAGATTGAAGAGCAGAAGCGGGCAGTACGTTCCGGTTATGATATGGACGTACTTCCATCGGACCTTATAACCTATGGAGAAGAGGCGAAGAACCTGTTGGAAGATCTGCAGTCCAGAAATGAACGAATGTTTCTTGTAACGGTTCTGGTGATGAATACCGCAAAGAAGCGTCAGAAACTGGATAACAATATTTTCCAGGTGCAGGGAATCGCACAGAAATATAACTGTTCCTTAAAACAACTGGATTATCAGCAGGAAGCAGCACTCATGTCCTGTATTCCACTGGGAGTCAATCGAATTGAAATTCAAAGAGGGCTTACCACATCTTCAACAGCGATCTTCGTGCCATTTACGACACAGGAACTGTTTCAGGAAGGGGAAGCTCTTTATTATGGATTGAATGCATTATCCAACAACATGATTATGGTTGATCGGAAACGTTTGAAGAACCCGAATGGACTGATTCTTGGTACACCAGGTTCCGGTAAGTCCTTCTCAGCAAAGAGAGAAATTACAAACTGCTTCCTGATCACAGAAGATGATATCATTGTCTGCGATCCAGAAGCCGAATATTCGGCACTTGTGCAGGCACTGCACGGGCAGGTGGTACGGGTTTCTCCGGTATCTGACCAGTATATCAATCCAATGGATCTGAACCTGAATTATTCCGAGGAAGACAATCCACTGTCACTGAAAGCGGATTTTATTCTATCGTTGTGTGAGCTGATTGTTGGAGGAAAGAATGGACTGGAGCCGGTAGAAAAAACTATCATTGACCGTTGTGTGCGGTTGGTTTATCAGGAATATCTTGCCGATCCCGTACCGGAGAAGATGCCAATCCTGGAGGATTTATATAATCTGTTGCGGAAACAGGAAGAGTCGGAAGCACAGCGTCTTGCAACTTCATTGGAGATTTATGTTACAGGCTCCCTGAATGTATTTAATCATCGCACAAATGTAGATATCAACAATCGTATCGTTTGTTTTGATATCAAAGAGCTTGGAAAACAGCTGAAAAAGATCGGGATGTTGATTGTGCAGGACCAGGTATGGAACCGAGTGACTATCAATCGTTCCGCTCATAAATCTACCCGTTACTATGTGGATGAATTCCATCTTCTATTAAAAGAAGAGCAGACAGCAGCTTACAGTGTGGAAATTTGGAAGAGGTTCCGTAAATGGGGAGGTATTCCAACTGGTGAACTGGTTTGTTACTTGTTAGTCGCTTAAAGTGCAAACTATCGCCGTTCTGACTGAAACCGGCAAGTAAGTCAGAAGTATCAATGCGGAAAAAAACGGGAAAGGGGTAGCGACCTAATCCGAGTGGAAGGCTATTCATAATAGAATAGCCACACGCAACGCATAGAGCTTGAACCTGCATAAGCAGAATATAACAGCTCCAAGAGGCCGCATTGCCAGCCGGTACGATATAATCGTGGTAAAAAGATATGCTATGCTGAGCGTGAAATGACACGCTGATGAAAATGGGCGAAAGCCCCAGAGAGGTGGATAAAAAGCCACCTGATAATAACAATCAGATAACACAGAATATCAAAGATTTATTGGCTTCCAGGGAAATCGAGAATATTTTTGAAAACTCTGATTTCATTTATATGCTCAACCAGGCTTCTGGAGACAGGCAGATTCTGGCAAAACAGCTGAATATCTCACCAACCCAGCTGTCCTATGTAACCAACAGTAATGAGGGGGAAGGACTTTTGTTCTATGGAAATGTCATTATCCCATTTGTAGACAGATTCCCGAAGAATTCCCTCTATAAAATCATGACAACCCGCTTAGAGGAGACTTCCGAAGCAGGTTAAATCAAAGGAGAAAACAATGTTACGAGCAATTTCATATGTATTAACTTTTAGTGGCGGTGCTGTTTTCGGCATCGCTTTTCTCTGCTTATTACAGGCAGGGAAAGGGTATCCGAAGAAGGAGGAGTAAGTAGTGGCAGAACAGAGAATGAAAGTCAGGGACAAGAAAGTCCAGAAGATGACCAAGGATGGGCTGGTGGAAGAAAACCTGACAGATAAATCTTCTGTTCGTGTCAGTAACCGTGTCGGTGATGTGCAGATGGGAAGAAAACAGGGGGAAAAAGAAGAAAACCTTGTGGATAAGTCTCCCCGCCAGTCTGAACGGAGTGGGAAAAATATTCGTCCCTCTGTGCAAAAATCCAGAGATGCACCGGAACTGATACGGACAGAGAAGCAAAGTGAGGATTTTGGACAGAGTAGTAAACAGCAAAATAGAAAAAGAATCCGTGCTGAAGTTGGAAAAGAATCCAGACTTGCAGAAAAATACGAAGCCGGACAGTCAGGGAGACTGAAAGAAAAACGTGCTGATCTATCAGAAAACAGAGGAGACAGCCGGAGAAATCAGACAGGTGGCAGCAAAAAGCCAAAACAAAAACAACGTTTGAAGTTTGCTTATGAGGAAACTGGTGCTTCTGTGAAAAATGACAAAGATATGGAGAAATTGAACCAGATGGATACGGATGGAGTCAATTTCCGCCATCAGAAACAGAAAGAAAAAGCCAAAAAGTTTTCTTATGAAGAAGCAAGAAAGAAAAAGGAAGCAAAGCAGCATTCCAAGAAAGCACAGGTCTATCAGGCAAATGAAGGAGAAACTCCTGGAAAGAAAAAATCCCGTTTGAAGTTTGGTGAAGGGGAATCTGTGACAACAGAAAAAACTTCTGTTGTCAAGAAAGCAGGAAGTGCAACTTCCGTAGCATTGCACCGTGAGATCAGCAAAAATGAAGACGATAATGCGGCGGTAGAAGGTGCCCATAAGTTAGAAGAAAGCGGCGAAGGTGTTTACCGGCTGGAACAGAGAAGTGCCAGACGCAGGAAACAGTGGGCATCCAGAAAAAGAAGCAGACTTGAAAGACAGGAAGAGAAACAGGCACAGGCTGCATCCCATCAGGAGCAGAAGAAGCTGAAAAAACAGATTCAGAAGCAACAGATCAAACGGGATTATGCCAAAGCGAAGCGAAGTGAACAGACAGTAGGAACAGCTACAAAAGGTACGATTGATTATATTAAGAAGATTGGCGGTAAGGTCACCAACTTCTTTAAAGAAAACCGGAAGGTGTATATCAGTGTAGCAGTTCTGATCGGATTGATGTTTCTGATCATAACGAATGTCACGTCTTGCTCTGCAGTGTTTTTACAAAATGTGATCACTTATACCGGAACCAGTTATCTGTCATCGGATCAGGCAATCCGGGAAGCGGAACTGTATTATACACAGCTGGAAGCTAATCTGCAGGAGCGGATCAACAACATGGAATCTGAAGAACCGGGACATGAGGAATACCGATATAACATCGGACCTATTGAGCATGATCCGTTTATCCTGATCAGTTATCTGTCAGCAAAGTATGAAGAATTTACCTTTGAACAGGTAAAGCCAGAACTGGATGCTCTTTTTGCATTGCAGTATCGGTTAGAAACAGAAGCAGTCAATGAGACTGTGACAGAGACAGCAACTGTAAGAGTTGGAGAATCTTTGGGACAGGTTGTGACCAGTGGGTATTGTAACTGCCCAATTTGTTGTGGTATTTGGAGCGGAGGACCGACTGCCAGTGGAGCATATCCAACTGCCAATCATACCTTAGCGGTAGATGCTTCCAATCCGTTTGTACCAATGGGAACAAAGGTAGTTATGAATGGTGTCGAATATACTGTAGAAGATACCGGAGCTTTCGCAAGATACGGTGTACAGTTTGATGTCTATTATGACAGTCATGCGGCAGCATCTGCACATGGACATCAAACATGGGAATGTTATCTGGCAGATGATAATGGAAGCAATGAAGTGGAAGTGACCAGGACAAGAGATGTAGATGTGCTGAATGTCACCTTAAATAGTGGAAACCTGATGTCAATCTGTCAGGACAGGCTGGGATTTTTCCAGAAAGAACTGTTCAGTGCCTACAACGATACAAAAGGCAACTTGCAGATGTTTGCAACACCGGTTGATTTTAACTGGTATTCCAGTGTGACCAGCTATTATGGATATAGGATTCATCCAATATCAGGAGCAAATCAGCTTCATAATGGTATGGATATCGGAGCACCGGAAGGGACAAAAGTAATGGCAGGGCTGACCGGAACGGTTACAACTTCTGCTTATAACGACAGCTATGGCAATTATGTTGTAATCAAGGACAGTAAAGGCTATGAACTGCGGTATGCACATTTAAGCAGCCGGAGTGTATCTGCAGGAGCATCCGTCACGAAAGGTGATGAGATAGGTCTTATAGGAAATACTGGAAATTCTACAGGGAGCCATCTTCATATTGAACTTTTGAAAAATGGAGAGCGGTTAAACCCGATCTTTTATCTGGAAACAGGAGAAGGGGCAGGCTTTGGCGGTAATGAATATACCAGTGAAGCAGCACAGCGTTTGTTAAATGAAGCAGCGAGATATCTTGGAACACCATATGTGTGGGGTGGATATTCGCCAAGTGGATTTGACTGTTCTGGATTTGTAAGTTACTGCCTAGTTCATTCTGGGGTTAGAAACACCGGGAGGTTGACAGCACAGGGATTGTACAACATTTGTACACCTGTATCACAGTCAGATGCACAGCCGGGAGATCTGATCTTCTTTACAGGAACCTACGATGCAGGAGAACCAGTAACGCATATCGGAATCTATGTGGGCAATGGTCAGATGATCCATTGTGGGCATCCGGTTCAGTATACGTCCATCAACTCTCCATACTGGCAGAGCCATTTTTATGGATTCGGACGATGGTAAGGAAAAGGGCGGTGTAACAGCCGTCCGGAAAGGAGAAGCGATGAAAAGTCTTGAAAAAGCAACGGCAGATTATGAGAAAGCCAAGGAAAAAATGGAAGCATCCAAAGCCAGATATGAAGCAGATTTAAAGCGGTTCAAGGCTGCGGAGATTGCAAAAACAGAAGCGGAAAATCTGGAAATTGTAAAAATTATCCGTGCGATGGATATGAGCATTCCAGAGCTGGAAGCTTTCAAAAAGAGAATGAAAAATGAACTGCCCGGCAGGGTAGAAATACAGGAGGAGGAAACAAGGTCTGATGATGAATTTAGAGAAGATGAAACAGAAGAAATCTAAAAATAGCGTGAAAAAAGGATTGCTTGCAGCAACGACATTTCTTTGCCTGACAACACCTTTGCTCCAGACACAGACTGCTTATGCAGCTGAGAATATCACACCTGCAATCACGATTGAGAAACCGGATGGCTGGAAACAGGGAGAAACAACTATTACTGTTACGGTAGATGCCAGTCATATGCCGGAAGGTTTCTCGATAGCAAAGATTGAAGCAAAAGCTGGAAAAGATGGAAGCTGGCAGGATGTAACCGGAAGCGGAAGTATCACGATTACTGGAAACCAGACGGTATACGTGCGTGTGACAGATGGTGAGGGGAAGGTCTATGAGCAGAATCGCTCTATTAAGTGTTATGACACGGAAAAGCCGACACTCTCTGCTTCCCTGACAGATGGTGTACTGACGATTCAGGGAAATGATACAGTATCCGGGATTACTGCAGTAACAGTTAATGGCACCGCTTATACAGATCTGAAGGATGGAATGCTGAGAGTGCAACTGACACAGAAAGATTTTTCAACAAAACAGATTGAAATCACGGTAACGGATGGTGCCGGAAATACTTCTGAGAGGTATGTACTACAGAATCCTTATTATGAATGGGCAAAGAAGCAGGCAGAGAAACAGAAAACCTCCAGTGACAGTAATGGCGCAATGGCAACTACGACTAGTGCAGATGCAACTGCTACTGAGAAAACAACGACTTCACCACTTCCGCAGGATGCACAGGCTTCTGAGCCGACAGATGCAAAAGGAACTGTGGATAATCGGACAGTGACAGGTATCGAGGAACAGCTTAATAAAGAAGGCGAGACAGCAGATTCTGTTACAAAAACAGCTACGGAAGGCACAAAAGAGTTTTATACCATTTCAACTAAGAGTGGTAAGATTTTCTATCTGATCATTGATAATTCAAAATCTCAGGATAATGTGTATTTTCTTACAGAAGTCAGTGAAAAAGATCTGATGAACTTCACACTTTCTGATTCGGTGACACTTCCGGAAGTGGATACGGTTTATGCAGAACCAGAGAAAAAAGCAGAGGAAGAAAAACCGGAAACGACAGAGTCAGCCGAGAAAGATAAGGTAGAGGATGATATTCAGATGCCTGAAGATAAAAGTCCATTTGGAACGTATCTTTTGATTGCACTGGTTGCAGTCGGAGCTGCGGCAGGAGGATATTACTTCAAAGTCTATAAACCAAAACATGAATATGATGACGAGGACGAGATGGAAGAGGATGAAGATGAATCCGAAGATTCAGAGTCAGAAAAACGGGAAGTAGATGATGCAGATGAGCAGGAAGAAAGTACAGAACCGGAAATCCTGAGAGATGAAGATTTTGACGATAATGTGCTGGAAGATGAAGAAGAGGAGGAAGGGCGATGATTGAGTGCGGAATAAGAAATATCAGATTATATACGCTGATCCGCCTTGGCAGTATAACAGGAAGGCGGGGCAGGGAATTGCCGCAGACCATTACCCGACCATGAGTTTACAGGAAATCTGTGATCTTCCAGTTGGAAAATTAGCGGATAAAGATTGTGTTTTATTTCTCTGGGTCACTTTTCCACAGCTGAGAGAAGGATTAAGTGTGATTCAAGCATGGGGATTTCAGTACAAGACAGTAGCGTTCGTGTGGGTAAAGAAGAATAAAAAGGCAGATACTTTGTTTCTTGGTCTGGGACACTGGACAAGGAGCAATGCCGAAATTTGTTTGCTTGCAACGAAAGGGTCTGTTCATAGGAAATCAGCATATGTTCGACAGATTATTTTATCACACATTGAAAGACACAGTAAAAAACCAGATGTGGCAAGAGATAGAATTGTTGAGCTTATTGGTGATGTACCGAGAATAGAATTATTTGCACGACAGACAACACCTGGGTGGGATGTCTGGGGAAATGAAATACAGTCAGATATAGAAATGAAAAGTGAGGAAGAAATAGAATGAAAGCATTAGTGATTGCAGAAAAGCCATCGGTTGCGATGGCACTGGCTTCCGTGCTTGGAGCCAGAACAAGAAAAGATGGCTACGTGGAGGGAAACGGTTATATCGTTTCCTGGTGCGTAGGACATCTGGTGGGATTATGCGATGCATCGGAATACGATGAAAAATATAAAAAATGGAGATATGAGGATCTGCCGATTGTGCCGGAATGTTGGAAACACAAGATTTTGGAGGGCACAAAGAAGCAGTTCGGAATCTTAAAGAAACTGATGAGAGATTCCAAAGTAGATGAAGTGATCTGTGCAACTGATGCAGGACGTGAAGGTGAGCTGATCTTCCGTCTGGTGTATGAGCAGGCAGGATGTAAAAAGCCGATGAAGCGACTCTGGATCTCTTCCATGGAAGAACAGGCAATTAAAGATGGATTTTCGTCATTAAAAGACGGTTCGTGTTATGACAGTCTCTATCAGTCAGCACTTTGCAGGGCAAAGGCAGACTGGCTGGTGGGAATCAATGCGAGCCGTCTTTTTTCCGTTCTGTATAACCAGAATCTGAAAGTTGGAAGAGTACAGACACCAACACTTGCCATGATTGTGGATCGAAATCAGAAGATCAAGGAATTTACCAAAGAAAAATATTATATGGCTCATATCAAGTTTGACGATATGGATGCGGTCACAGAGCATTTTCAGAAAAAAGAAGATGCAGATAAAGTGGCTGCAGAGTGTCAGGAGCGTATGTGCGAAGTGGAGAAGGATGATGTGAAAGAGAAAACGGTCCGCCCTCCAAAACTCTATGATCTGACCACCCTGCAGAGGGAAGCTAACAGAATGTTTGGCTATACCGCACAGCAGACATTGGATGCTGTGCAGGAGATGTATGAGCAGAAGCTTGTCACTTATCCGAGAACAGACAGCCAGTATCTGACAGATGAGATGGGAGAAAGCACAGAAACTCTGATTCAGATGTTATTTGGGAAAATGCCTTATGCTGAAGGTCTGGAATATCAACCGGACGTGAGTAAGGTATTAAATTCAAAGAAAGTATCCGATCACCATGCGATTATCCCAACCATGGAAGTAGCCAAAGCGGATATTGGTGAACTGAAAGAACGAAGCCGCAAGATTTTGTATTTGATCAGTGCCAGGGTTCTGACAGCAACTGCAGAGCCTTATATTTATGAGAGTCATAAATGTCAGATTACCTGCAATTATCATACGTTTTATCTCAATGCAAAGAAAACAAAACAGGAAGGGTTCAAGACAATTGAGAAAAAACTGAAACAGTTCTTTGGAATCATTGCAGAAAAAGAAGAGCCGGAGTTGGATATCTGGGCAGGCAAGCATTATGGTCCCTGTGATTCTTTTGTATCGGAGCATTTTACACAGCCACCGAAACAGTACACAGAAGATACCCTGCTTTCTGCGATGGAACGTGCAGGGAATGAAGAGCTGACCGAAGATACAGAGAAGAAAGGACTTGGTACTCCTGCAACAAGGGCAGCAATCATTGAAAAACTGATTCAGTCTGGTTTTGTGAAAAGGGAAAAGAAAAATCTGGTGCCGACAGATGATGGAAATGTGCTGATTACGGTTCTACCGGATGAGATTAAATCTCCGAAGATGACCGCAGAGTGGGAAATGGCATTGAATCACATTGCCCAGAATACAGAGACAGCAGATGAATTCCTAAATGGGATTACAGAGCTGATGCAGGAACTGGTTGCCAGATATCAGGGGATTTCAGAAGAGAAGAAAAATCAGTTTCAGGGAAAGGCAAAAGGAGAAGTCATTGGCAAATGTCCCCGCTGTGGAGCTGATGTCCGGGAAGGAAAAGTGAACTTTTACTGTTCTGACCGGAACTGTGCTTTTACCTTATGGAAGAATGATAAATTTCTTGCAAGCCAAGGGAAAAAGATGGATAAGGAGACAGCAAAGAAGTTCCTGTCTAAAGGAAAAATCCATTATAAGGATCTGGTATCAAGAAAAACAGGGAGACAGTATGAAGCAACTGTGGAGATGGTCGATCCCGGTGAGGGAAATGTACAGTTCAATCTGATTTTTCCACAACGATAAGTAGTGTATTGCAGGCAGTCTAAGGACTGTCTGTTTTAATACAAATATTATGAAAGAGAGGACCTTAGCATGAAGAAAAAAGGTAATTTTAGAAAAGTAGTATCTGGCTTGCTGGCAGGCATGACAATGCTTAGTACAGTGTTATCTCCGATGACAGCATATGCAGCGGAGATCCAGCCAGAGGAAAAACCTCCACTTTATGAGGAAGTGAAAGACCTTCTGGATGAAGATGAGGTGGTGACTGCCAAAGATTATGAAATCGAAACAGGCAGTGTATTTGATGTGAAATCAGACTACACAGGACTGGAAATCAAGGATGATAACAAGGTCAAAGTCACATTTGAGGAAGCAAAGAACGACAAGGATGAGGATTTTACGACAGATCATGCGGACACTTACAAAGCGGTCTATTATGTGGAACCGGTAAATCAGGAGCATCCGAAGTACCAGATCAGCCGAAAACTGATTGTGCGTGAGAAAGCAACTGAAGCTCAGACAGAGGTGGCAGGGAGTGAAGCAGTGACCGAATCCGAAACAGCTGTAAGTGAGCAGCAGACAGAAGAAGCGGAGGATTCAGAAGCAGAATCGGAGATTACCGATATTGACGCTGATGAATTTGATGATTTGGTAGAGCAGGCACAGAACCAGGATACCTATGATGAAGAATCAGGGTTAGAGCTTCATGATGTTTTGGAACAGGCAGGAGACGAAGGTGTGGATCTTGAGGCTATGGAAGAGGGAGAGATTGCAACATTTGAAGCAGTTTCGGCTTATTCAGCAAGAAGTACACAGCAGGTAACAATTGAAAAAGGACCACTGTATAGATATGCAGATTATAATCTTGGAACCTATCTGACAGAGCCGTACTATATCAGCTACGGAAGCGTCAGAGCAACTGCGTATTGTGTACAGCCAGCAAAGCCAGGACCTGGATCTGGAAATTGTACAATTACAAAGATTGGAGACAATCAGGCGTTAGCAAAAGTGTGTTATTACGGTACAGATGCCGCAGGAAGCGAGAGTTTTTTCGCTAATAAACACACGGATTTTTCAGAAGGAAAAAGATTCATCATTATTCACATGGCTGCATCATATGCCAATGGAAGCAGTGATGCATTCTATGGAACAAATGCTACAGGCGAGGCTTTGGCAAAAGAACTCTATAATTATTGTGTGAATAAGCCGGAAATACCAGATGTAGCGATGTCATTTTCAAAGCCGAATGTAAAGGCTTATGTAGATGGAAATGTTCAGAGAACGGAGAACATTCAGTTCAACGCATCTTCCCAGCAGAAAATCACAATGGACTTACCAAAGGGAGTAAAGCTCCATAATGTATCTACTGGAAATGTAAGTGCGGCAGGTGCAAGTGTAACAATTGGAGGAGGAACCACGTTTTATCTCTCAGCTCCTCTGACACAGACAAAAGATGTAAGTGCTTCTTTTTCTACAAAGATGAAGGGAAGTATTACAAAAGATTATTCAGCATATAAATTGACTACGAATGCAAGTGTTCAGGATCTGGCATTTGTATTTGGAGAAGGTGTTGCTGATGAAAAATATGTAAGCTTAAAGGTGTCCTGGATTGAACAGGCTACGATCGAAATCGTAAAGAAAGACGATACAGCGGATGTCAATCTTGCAGGTGCAGTATTCGGCGTTTACAGCGATGAGGCTTGTACAAAGCTGATCACTCAGATGCCTGCAACAGATAAAAATGGAAAATCATCTGTTACGATTATCAAGACACAGGATACCGTTTATCTGAAAGAAATCACAGCACCACAGGGATATGTAGTAAATGCAACGGCAACAAATGTAAAACTGGTAGCAAGTAAGACCTCAGCTGTAACCGTGGAAAATAAGGAACAGCTGGCAGAGCTTACCATTTACAAAGAAGGACAGGTTCTTACCGGAGCAGATGTCAGTGAAAATGGAACGGTATTTCAGTATGAAAACCGCAGACAGAAAAATGCAGTGTATAACGTGTATGCCGGGGCAGATATCGTAACAGCTTATGGCACAAAAATGTACAGCAAAGGTGACCTTGTAAAAGAAAACCTGACAACAGGTGAGAATGGTTCTGTCACACTGAAAAACCTGCATCTTGGAACCTACGTGGTAAAAGAAACAAAAGCACCGGACTCTTTCTATAACGGTAGCGAAGAAAAGTCAGTGACTCTAACTTATGCTGGTCAGAACAAAGAAGTTGTATTTGCAGATGTGACTTTTAACAACGAGAGACAGAAAGCAGATGTTTCCGTAGTAAAACAGGATAAAGACACCAAGAAACCACTGAAAGGCGGTATTTTTGCTCTGTATGCATCCGATGATATCAGAAATGCAGACGGAAGCGTTGTTGTGAAAAAAGGAACGCTGATTGAGAAAGTAACTACTGGCGCAGACGGAACTGCAAAATTCACAGTAGACCTGCCAATCGGATATTCCTATTCTGTAAAAGAAGATCAGGCACCGGAAGGTTATGTAAGAAATACAGAAGATGTGTATACGTTCCAGTTTTCTTACACCAATGATAAAGAAGCAACCGTATCTTTTGCCCATACCTTCAGCAATGACCGTGTGACAGCAAAGATCAATCTTTATAAAGTGGATAAAGAGACAGGAAAAGCAGTACCGCAGGGAGATGCCACACTGAAAGGTGCAGTTTATGGACTGTATGCTCGTGAAGATATCGTGCACCCGGATGGAGCAACGGGAACTATTTATAAAGCAGGAGAGCAGGTAGCTTCTCTTACAACAGATGACAAAGGACAGGCTTCTGTAAATGGCTTATATCTTGGCAAATATTATGTCAAAGAGATTACTCCGCCGACCGGATACCTGGCAGATGCAGAAGAGCATGATCTTACGTGCAGTTATGAAGGAGATATGACAGCAGAAGTAAAAAGAGAGTGCACTTCCAGTGAGCAGGTCATCAAGCAGCCATTCCAGATCATCAAAGCAGCCAACAATGGAAAGACAGATGCAGATCTGTTATCCGGAGCTGGATTTACAGTTTATCTGAAATCTTCCCTTACAAAGAAAGCAGATGGAAGCTATGATTTTGATTCTGCCAAACCAGTAGTGAGTGGAGAAAATGGAGCAACGGAGATTTTCACAGATGAAAAAGGATATGCCTGCAGTATTCCATTACCATTTGGAAGCTATATCGTGCGTGAAACTACAACACCGCACAATTACAAGTCGGTCGATGATTTTGAAGTGAATATCACAGAGCATCATCCAAATGAGCCGCAGATCTGGCGTGTGCTTCTGGATGAAGAGTTTAAGGCAAAACTGAAAATCGTGAAAAAAGACGATGAAACAAAGAAATCCGTCCTGATTGCAGGAACAGAATTTAAGGTATATGACCTGGACAACAAAAAGTATGTGGAACAGGTAACAACTTACCCTGTGACAACCACTCACAAGTCCTATTTTACGGACAGCCAGGGATATCTGATCATGCCGAAGAACCTGAAGATCGGACATTACCGGATTGAGGAAGTCAACGCACCGGAAGGGTACACAATTAACAAGAACTATGTAGAGATTGCGGTGGATGCAAACACAGCATACCAGATGGATTCTGAAAGCGGAGATGCCATTATTACGGTAGATTACGAGAACCATCCAGTAAAAGGAAAGCTGACAATCTATAAAAAAGGTGAGATGCTGACCGGATTTAAAAAGGATTTTGTTTATGAAGAAAGATACCTGAAGGGTGCGGAATTTAATGTATATGCAGCTGAAAATATCTATACACCGGATTATCAGAAAGATGAAAACGGAAACAGGCAGCTGATCTATGCGAAGGATGCACTGGTAACAACTGTTACGACCGGGGAAGATGGAAAAGCAGTTGCAGAGAATCTGCCGCTTGGTTCTTACTATGTGGTAGAAAAGACTGCACCGGAAGGATTCGTTCTGAACCATGACAGATCAGAAGTCGCATTTGTCTATGCCAATCAGGATACACCTGTGATCGAACAGGAAGTGACTGTTGGTGATGACCGACAGAAAATTGCGATCCAGGTAGAAAAACAGGATGCAGAAAATGGTACAACCGTAGCTGGAGCTGTCTTTGGTATCTATAACAAAGAAGATATCAAGGCAGATGGAAAGGTGATCGTAAAAGCAGAGACACTCTTACAGGAAATGACTTCTGATAATGATGGTCTTGCAGCATGTACGCTGGATCTGCCACTTGGACAGTATTATGTAAAAGAGTTAAAAGCACCGGCTGGATTTGTATCCTCTGATGAAGTTCTGAATCTGGATGCTTCTTACCAGGGACAGGATGTGAAGACAGTAAAACTGAAAACAGTGAAAAAGAACCAGCCGACAACAGTAGAAATCACGAAATCTGATGTAACAACAGGTGTGGAGCTGGATGGGGCAAAACTCACCGTTCTTGATAAAGAAGGAAATGTTGTGGATCAGTGGACTTCTGTAAAAGATCAGCCACATGTGATCAAACGACTGACAGTTGGTGAGGAATACACTCTTCGTGAGGAAATGGCACCTTATGGATATCTGAAAGCAATGGATGTGAAGTTCACGCTGAAAGATACAGCCGAGATTCAGAAAGTAGAGATGAAAGATGAAGTTCCGACAGGACTTCTGATCATCAACAAAAAAGGAGAGTTTTTGGATAAAGTGACACTTCTGGACCATGTAAAAGGTACTGTGGAGCATCTCTTTGAATATGTAACCGGAAGTCTTACAGATGTAACTTTCGATGTATTTGCTGCGGAAGATATCAAAGCGGCAGATGGTGTCAGCGAAGATTATTTCAAAGCAGATGAAAAAGTGGGAACTATTACTACAGATTCCAATGGCATTGCACAGATGGGAGATCTCCCGGCTGGAAAATACTATGTGAAGGAAGTAAAAACAGCCCATGGTTATGTGCTGGATAAAGAGCCGAGATATGTTGACCTTTCCTACCGGGACCAGAATACACCAGTCATCACTTATGATGAAAAATGGCAGAATGCCCGTCAGAAAGTAAAGGTTACGGTTCTGAAGAAAGAAAAAGACACAGAACGTGTTCTTGCAGGTGGTGTATTCGGTCTTTATACCAGTGAAGATATCAAAAATGCAAAGGGCGAGGTACTTCTTGAGAAAGACAGTTTGATCGAGCAGCGAGTAACAGATGAAAAAGGACAGATTACTTTTACGGCAGATCTTCCGGTAGATGGAAAATACTATGTGAAAGAAATCTTTGCGCCGGACGGATTTGTTACAACAGATGAAGTACAGGAGTTTACCTTTGAATATGCCGGAGAAGACCAGGCAGAAGTAAGCTACGACTTTACTTTTGAAAATCAGCCAACCACAGTAGAGCTGACCAAAACAGACCTGACTACAGGTAAAGAACTTCCAGGTGCACACCTGAAAGTAACGGATTCAGATGGCAATACAGTGGATGAATGGACTTCTACGGAAGAATCCCATGTGATCAAAGAACTGGTTGTTGGTAAGGAATACACCATGACAGAGACAAAACCGGCAGATGGATATGTCACTGCAGAAAGTATTACTTTCACAGTAGAGAATACAGCAGAGGTTCAGAAGCATGAGATGAAAGATGATGTGACAAAAGTGCAGATCAGTAAGACGGATATCACAGGAGAAACTGAGATTCCAGGTGCAAAACTGACGGTTCTTGACAAAGACGATCAGGTAGTAGAGAGCTGGATTTCCACAGAGGAAGCACACTATATCGAAAAACTGCCAATCGGTAAATATACCTTACGTGAAGAGCAGGCACCGAAAGGATATCTTCTGACAGCCGATGTGACGTTTGAGGTGAAAGACACCGGAGAAATCCAGAAAGTGGCTATGAAAGATGATACTGCCAAGGGAAAAGTGATTCTCAATAAGACAGATAAATCGTCAGGAGAACCACTGAAAGGGGTAGAATTTGAACTCCGTGACAGCAAAGGAAAAGTTCTGGAAACCTTAAAGACAGATGCTGCCGGTCATGCAGAAAGTAGGCTGTATGAGATTGCCACATTTAAGAATGGCAAATATGATACCGCTATCAAGTATTATCTGGTGGAAACAAAAACACTGGATGGATACACGCTGGATCAGACCAAGCATGAAGTGACATTTTCTTATGTGAATGACAGTACACCAGTTGTGGAAGTTACTTTCAATCTGACAAACGAGAAACCGGAAGTTCCAGAAACACCGAACACACCGGAGACACCACAGTCCCATGAAGAGACGAAGGTATCAAACGCACCGAAAACAGGTGACAGCACAAATATCTGGCTGCCGATCCTTCTTCTGGTAATCTCCACAGGAGGTATGGCAGGACTTTATATCAGAAAAAAGAAAAACAGAAAATAGTAAAGTAATTAATTTGCATTAAAGGGGGCCCTGAATCAGGGCTCCCTTTTCAATACAACTAATGAAAGAAAGGAACAGAAAACTATGATGAAAACAATGGAAAAAAGACAGGAAGCAAAAAAGAACCAGGAGAAAACTTTAAAGAGAATGATGGCTTATCAGAAAAAAGCTGAGCAGATGATCAGCAGAAAAAGAATGAACCATCACATGATCAGAAAGGGGTAATAACGTATGATGAACAGAAAAGAATTTTATGAATATGTCAAAGACAATGTAAAGGAGTATCTGCCAGAGTCTTACAAGGACGCAGAAATTAAACTTCAAGAAGTAGAAAAAAACAATGGGCTGAAGCTTACTGGCATTACAATTCCAAATGGAGATCAGAGAATCGTACCGACAGTCTATCTGGATTCTCTCTATCAGGAATATATCAATGGGAAAGATGTAGATTCTTGTGTTGGTGATGTAGCTGATATGCGTATTGAAGCACAGGGTAAAGCAGAATTTTTTGATATGGGAGTTCCGGACATTTTTGATTATGAAAAAATGAAGGAAAAACTGCAGGTGAGAATCTGTGACAAGGAATGGAATACCGATCGTCTTGCTGATAAAGTAGTCACAGAACACGGAGATTTTGCAGCTTATTATGCAGTAAATCTGGAGGAAAATGGAGAAGGGATCAGCAGTATTCCGGTAACTGTTTCTCTGATGAACGAGTGGGGAGTATCTGCCGAACAGATTCAAGCGGATGCAATGACGGCAGACCGAAAACGTGGTGTCACACTTATGGATATGAATGAGATTATCAAATCTATGATTTTTGGTGAAGAACCAGAAAACCTGCTGAATGAAAAAATGGATATGGAAGCCATGGAAAAACCAATGTTCTGTCTGACAAACAAAGCTAAGATGAATGGTGCATCACTGTTACTGCAGGAAGACATTCGAAAACAGATTGGGGAATGTCTGGGTAGTGATTATTTTGTCATTCCATCTTCCATTCATGAAGTGCTGATTCTCCCTGATAACGGAATTTTTCAGGTCCCGGAATTAAATGCGATGGTAAAAGAAGTCAATGAGACACAGGTGGAAAGACAGGAGCAGCTTTCCGATAAGGTTCAGTTCTGTGATAAAAAGACCGCAGTATTGGAAAATGCTGAGCGCAGGGAGGCTCGTTTGGAGAAAGAAAAAGCAGCTGAAAAAGCGGAAGTAAAAGGTGGAATCCATGGAAAACTGGAGAAAGCCAAGGCAGAGATCAAGGCAAAAGAGGCAGACAAAACGCCAAAGAACAAGTCAAAAGATCTTGCCGCAGCATTATAAAGAGAAACAACGATGATTTTAAGGGGACTGTGCTAAGCAGTCCCTGATTTTATGAAAAGGAGTAGCACATGGCAAATAAATTATATGCAATGGAACAGCTGACGGAAGAGGTGGCAAAAGATGTAGCTGCCAGTCCGCAGGAATGGATGTGGTTCCTTAACACGGCATCCAGACTGTACAAATACTCTTTTCCAGAACAGCTTTTAATTTATGCACAGCGACCGGAAGCAACTGCCGTAGCATCCATGGAAATCTGGAATCAGAAGATGTACCGATGGATCAAAAAGGGATCTAAGGGGATTGCCTTGATTGACAATACTTCCGGACCGAAAACAAAACTTCGGTATGTATTTGATGTGCAGGACACTTATAAAGTGCGGAATCTTGGAAAGGATCCTCAGTTATGGAATCTTCCAGTAGAAGGAGAACATCTGGTGGCAGATTATCTGCAGGAGCAGTTATCACTGGAAGATACAGAAGGAGGACTTGCTGAAAGTCTGCATCAGGCAGCGAAGGAGAGTATGCAGGAATGGCTTCCAGATGCATTGGAAGAACTGAGACTGGACGTAACAGGGACATTTTTGGAAGAACTGGACGAACAGAATCAGGAAGTAGAATTTCGGGAACTGATGACAAATAGTGTCTGGTGTGTATTATTAAACCGGTGTGGACTGGATGTACAGGAATATCTGGATGTAGAGGATTTTCGGCATATAACGGACTTCAATCAGCTGAAAGTATTAGGACATCTGGGAAGTGCAGTCAACGAGATCAGCAGACCAGTCCTGATGCAGATTGGACGATATGTTCTGAATGATCTGGAAAATGACCTGAAAACGGTTGCAAAAGAAAAAGAAGTAGCTTATAATGAATTTAACACGTTAATTCGTGAAAGTAATGCGGATAACGAAGAAGATAGAGAAGAAAAAAAGGAGGAAACAGACTATGAGAGAAATCAGTTACAGCCAGAACGGAGAGTATCAGATTCCAGATATCAGCCTGGAAGAGACGAGAGGAACCATCGGGAAGTACGGAATGATGAGGAAAGAGTATCTGAGAAACCACAAGGTAGCCAGGTTCAACATTCTGACACTGCAGAACCGTCTGGACAGTCACCTGATGGAGATCGACAGTCAGGCAAGGCAGAGAGTAGACAACCTGATGAACGAACTTCTGGAGAAAGATCCGGCACCGGACAAAATGGCAGACGGGATGGCATGGACCAGACACATGAACCAGATCAAGGCACAGGCAGAGGAGCTGGTGATTCAGGAGATTATTTACAGTTAAGCCTGTTCCCAACAGAAGAGGAACAGTTAGGAGAAATAAGGAAAGCGGCAGCTGCATTGGAACAGCCAGCCGCTTTTCTTATTTCCGATGAAGTGGTAAATGATATTCTCCGCACGGGAAGCGGACAGAAAAATACACTGTTTCATATTACAGCAAGACTGATTGAAGGTCTGGATAATGAAGAAATGCGGAGTTTTCTGAAAGATGAATATGGAACTGGTGGCAAAGGATTTACCATAGATGGTCAGAAAATCAGTATCTGGTATGACAATGATGGTATCCGTATTCGGCGAGGGGACTCTGCCAGAAGAAACTTTGACCGCATGGTTACGTGGGAAGAAGCAGCGAACAGAATTCGGGATATGTATGAGGATGGAAATTACGTGGATAATTTGATTTCCAATAATGCCATTGAACAGGAGCAGGAAGAAATGACCAATCTTCTTGCACTTCATTTTCGGGATACTTGCAGAAACTGGGAAAAGAAACAATCATATTCAGACTGGCAGGATGTAGTGAGTGGAGCATGGACAGATCAAGAGGAAGCAGATGCGATTGTCTATCGTTTTGAATGGCTGCAGAAATATATGGATGAGAATCCGGGAGATTATCACCGCTGGGAGATTCAGCATAATCCGGAATATCTCCAACGCTTTCAGGATCTTCAGAGGGAGCGTTCCTGGGTAGACCAGAAATTTACGGTCGAACGTCCGGCACTTTCCTTTATTACACAAGATGAAATAGATGCTGTCCTTAGAAGAGGCGGCATTACAGCCGGAGGGCGCAACCGGATCTATGAGTATTTCATGGAGCATCATGATATGAAAGATGCAGCAGAGTTCCTGAAAAATGAGTATGGAACAGGTGGTGCATCACCTGGGATACCGGGAGCGTATGAATCTGATGCCTCACATGATGCAAAAGGATTAAAACTTGCGAAAGGAAAGATTGGCAGTCCAGAAGTAGAAATTCTATTAAAATGGAATAAGGTTGCAGAACGTGTCCGTCAGCTGATCCGCACCGATGATTTCTTATCACCGGAAGAATTGGAAAAGTATGAAGAGCGGCAGGAAGCACAGAGACTGGCAGATTTGGAAGAAGCACAGCAGATGTTAGGAGAACAGCTGGAGCAGGATACTTTGACAGCGGAAGATATAACTGATTTGAGATTAGTTGATTCAGAATATATGTCCGGTACCAGAACAAGAATCCATGATTTTGATTGCAAAGTTAAGGGAGAAGTGAATCGACTTCAATACACATTAGAATATCATGATGATGGAGAAGGTTTCACGATTCATACGGAAAAAGATGATATTTGGAATCGAATGTCAACACAAGAATTGGAACGTCTGGATGTAAAACTCGGACAAGAAGTACTTTATTATCATTATCACAACAAAACTGTAAATGCGGATACCTTAGATGAATTACGGGAAATCAGGGAAGAAATTATGGAGGAAGAGTTCTCGTATTTTACTGCTATTTCTCAACGTGTGTGGACAGATTATGATAAAAAAGAAAAAGAATTATCGGGAGAAGCTGAGGTATCGGAAGAAAAAGAATCTTTGGAAGAGATTAACGGAATAGCAGAACCGATTCAAGCAACGAACTTCCGTATCACAGATGATGAACTTGGACAGGGAACACCGAAGGAGAAATTCCGAGCCAATATCATGGCTATCCAGTTGTTAAAGAAATGTGAGGATGAGAACCGCAATGCGACATCAGAGGAACAGAAAATCTTATCCAGGTACGTCGGCTGGGGAGGTCTTGCAGATGCATTTGATGAGACAAAAGCTGCATGGGAGACAGAATATCTGGAATTAAAGACGATTCTTACACCAGAGGAATATGCTGCAGCCAGAGCTTCCACGTTAAATGCTCATTATACACAGCCGATTGTGATTGAAAGTATGTATCAGGTGTTGGAGAATCTGGGATTTACAAAAGGAAATATCCTGGAGCCATCTATGGGAGTCGGGAACTTCTTTGGAATGCTTCCAGAGAATCTAAATCAGTCCAAACTCTATGGTGTGGAACTGGACAGTATCAGCGGTAGAATTGCAAAGCTACTCTATCCAGATGCCAATATTCAGATCAAAGGTTTTGAGAAGACAGATTATCCTAATGATTTTTTTGATGTGGCGATTGGAAATGTGCCATTTGGTGCATACAAGGTCAATGACCGTCAGTATGATCGCTACAATTTCATGATCCATGATTACTTTCTCGCCAAGACGATAGATCAGTTACGTCCAGGTGGTGTGGCGGCACTGATCACAACAAAGGGAACTATGGATAAGGCGTCACCGGAAGTCCGGAAATATCTGGCAGAGCGGGCAGATCTGTTGGGAGCAATCCGACTGCCGAACACAGCTTTTAAGGCAAATGCGGGAACAGAAGTCAGTGCTGATATCTTGTTTTTCCAAAAGAGGGAAAGCCTTACGAAAGAAATGCCGGAATGGATAAATCTGGATAGTGATGTCAATGGAATTACGGTCAATCAGTATTTTGTTCAGCATCCGGAAATGATTCTGGGTGAGATGAAAGAAGTGTCCGGTCCGTATGGTATGGAAACAACATGTGCTCCAATGGAAGGAGCTGATTTGGAATTACAGTTACAAGAAGCTGTGAAACAAATTAAGGGAAGCATGGTACCGGCAGTAGATGTGGAAACAGAACTGGATGAGATGCCAGAGAGTATTCCGGCTGATCCGAATGTTAGAAATTACAGCTATACGGTGGTAGATGATCAGGTATATTATCGTGTCAACTCTTTGATGAATCAGGTGAAAATGCCTGCAGCCACTGCAGAACGTGTAAAAGGCATGGTTGCAATCCGTGATACCGTTCGTGAGCTGATCGCCATGCAGATGGAAGAATTTGTCACAGACGAAGAAATCCAAAAACAGCAGGAAAAACTGAATCAGGTGTATGATACCTACACAGCAAAGTATGGAGTTATTGGAAGTAATGCTAATAAACGGGCATTTTCTGATGACTCTTCTTATTGTCTGCTGTGTTCCCTGGAAGACTTGAATGAAGATGGAACATTGAAGCGGAAAGCGGACATGTTCACCAAACGAACCATCAAAAAGGCGGTTGCTGTGACAAGTGTGGAGACAGCCACAGAAGCACTTGCTCTGTCTTTAAATGAAAGGGCTAAAGTAGATCTCCCATATATGGCACAGCTGACCGGAAAGACCGAAGAGAAAATTACAGAAGAGCTGGTTGGAGTTATCTTCAAAAATCCACTGACAGACCAGTGGGAAAGCGGAGATGAATATCTCTCCGGAAATGTTAGGGATAAATTAAATACTGCGAGAACTTTTGCAGAGAATCATCCGGAATTCACATCGAATGTGCGTGCACTAGAGGCAGTTCAGCCGAGAGACCTGGAAGCATCGGAGATTGAAGTGCGTATTGGAGCTACCTGGATTGAACCTTCGGATTATCAGGATTTTATGCAAGAAACATTGCATACACCATGGTATCTGCTTCAGAAAGAAATACAGGTGAAATTCTCTGAGGTAAATGGTGAGTGGAGGATTACAGGAAAGAATGCCGACAGTCCCCAAAATGCGTTTGCCTATGCAACGTATGGAACTGAGAGAGCAAATGCCTATAAGATTCTGGAAGATACCCTGAACCTGAAAGATGTACGCATCTATGATAAGAGTGTCAATGAAAATGGTGATGAGATCCGTGTCCTTAATAAGAAAGAAACCATGCTGGCATCACAGAAGCAGGATGCCATGAAAGCAGCATTTAAGGACTGGATTTTTAAAGACCAGCAGAGACGAGAGAGGCTGGTAAAAGTGTACAATGAACGATTTAACAGCATCCGTCCCCGTGAATACGATGGCAGTCATTTGACTTTCCCAGGAATGAATCCGGAAATTGAACTTCGCCCACATCAGAAAAACGCTGTCGCACATCAGCTTTATGGAGAGAATGTGCTTCTTGCTCATGTAGTAGGAGCTGGAAAGACCTACGAAATGGTAGCGGCGGCAATGGAGAGCAAACGCCTGGGATTATCTCAGAAAAACCTCTTTGTCGTGCCAAACCATTTGACGGAGCAGTGGGGTGCAGAATTCCTACAGTTATATCCGGGAGCCAATATCCTGGTTGCAACCAAGAAAGATTTTGAACCAGCAAACCGAAAGAAGTTCTGTGCCCGGATCGCTATGGGAAATTATGATGCTATTATCATTGGACATTCCCAGTTTGAGCGTATTCCAATCTCTGATGAACGTCAGGAAGCCATGTTACGGAAGCAGATTGATGATCTGGAAATGGCAATTCAGAGTGCAAGGTATGAACAGGATGGCGGACATTATACCGTCAAACAGATTGAAAAGACCAGAAAGACACTGCAGACAAGGCTGGAAAAACTGAATCAGAAAGAGAAAAAAGATCAGGTAGTTACGTTTGAAGAACTGGGAGTGGATCACTTGTATGTAGATGAAGCACACAGCTATAAAAATGCGTTTCTTTATACAAAAATGAGAAATGTAGCCGGGATTGCACAGAACGAAGCACAGAAGTCGGCAGATATGTTCAATAAATGTCAGTATCTGGACGAGATTACAGGAGGAAAAGGCATTACTTTTGCTACAGGCACACCAATCAGTAACAGCATGACGGAATTATATGTTATGCAGCGGTATCTGCAGAACAGTAAATTACAAAATATGGGACTTGGACTGTTTGATTCCTGGGCTTCTACCTTTGGAGAAGTTGTCACGAGCATCGAACTTGCACCGGAAGGAACTGGATATCGAGCAAAATCAAGATTCGCCAGATTCTATAATATCCCAGAACTGATGAATATGTTCAAGGAGATTGCAGATATTAAGACTTCCGATCAATTAAAGCTTCCAGTGCCGGAAGCGGAATATGAAACAGTGGTGCTGAAACCAACAGAACAGCAGAAAGAAATCGTAGAAAGTCTGGGAGAACGTGCAGAAGTTGTCAGAAACGGCGGGGTAGATGCCTCGGTTGATAATATGCTGAAAATTGTGCGCTGCTAAGCGCAAAAGTATATCTCCCCCGCAGGGGGACATTATTAAAAGTAAATAATGGGAACAACCAACCTACCTGGAGAGGAAACTCAAAGGGGACAATCGCATGTTGGTAAAGCGGATAAGGAGTTAATCGCAATACTTCGATGCTCCGCAAGTTCCGTATCCTATGGTTAAAGCTATACTGCCTGAACCTTAGTTCCGACTTGGTGCAAAGCATCGCCCATCGGAAAGCGATTGATACCGATGTCATTGTATGCTCGTTGTTGTTGATTTTGGACGAGTAACTTTTTGCAATGAAAGAGCGCACAGTGAGTGCGAATAAAGGGACGAACAAGGAACCTAAGGGATACTCGATACGTATACTTTTGACGAATAGCAGGATTACCTAAAGGGGGAGACCCCCATGGTAACGGAGTCACCATAGTAGTCCGAGCAAGGGAAAGCCTTGTACATGGCGAAGGGTGACAGGTAATTTCGATTAGTTAGAAAGGAGTAGGTGCGTGAGATGCGTACAGCCAAAACTGTTTTAACGGTCATTCAAGAACGTGGAAAACAAAAGAAACCTATTGAAAGAGTTTACAAGCTCTTATTTAACCGTGAATTATATCTGAATGCCTATGCTAAGTTATACCCGAATAACGGAGCAATGACAAAGGGTGTTACAGATGAAACGGTAGATGGAATGTCCATTCAGAAAATAGACAGAATGATTGAAATACTCCGTGAGGAGAAATATCAATGGAAACCAGTAAGACGGGAATATATCAAAAAGAAAAATGGTAAGAAGCGTCCGCTGGGGATTCCTGTATGGGGAGATAAAGTATTGCAGGAAGTAATGCGTCAGATTTTAGAAGCGTATTATGAGCCACAGTTTAGTGAACATTCCCATGGTTTTCGTCCAAACAGAGGATGTCATACAGCACTACAAGAAATACAGGTATGGAAAGGAACTCGCTGGTTTATTGAGGGAGACATTTCTCAATACTTTGATACAATCGATCATAAAATTTTACTGGAAATACTTGCAAGAAATATTCATGATGGAAGATTTATCCGTCTGGTATCGAATATGTTAGAAGCTGGATACTTGGAAGAATGGAAATTCAATCAGACAATCAGCGGTGTGCCTCAGGGCGGAGTTATCAGTCCGATACTGGCTAATATTTATCTCAACGAATTTGATAATTGGATTGAAGAAGTCTTAATCCCAAAATACACAAAAGGAAAAAGGCAGAAATCTAATCCAGAATATAACAAGTTGACCGCTGAAATCCAAAAACTCAGAAAGGAGGGAGATGCAAAGACAGCCCATCAGCTTGTGGTTGAACGCAGAAAAATACCTTCTGTTAATACGCAAGATGAGAATTATCGCAGATTGCGCTATGTGAGATATGCGGATGATTTTCTACTTGGATTCACTGGCTCTAAAGCAGATGCAGAAGAAATAAAAGCAGAAATAGGAAGATTTCTAAAAGAGAAATTAAATCTGATAATGTCAGAAGAAAAGACTCTAATAACAAATGCAGGCAGTCAGGCGGCAAAGTTTCTTGGATATGAAATCAAAGCACAAAGGGTCAATGACTATATTGACCCAAAGGGGCGCAGAGGAGCAAATGGAGCAATCGCACTATTAGTCCCTGCAAAAGTAATTGAAGAAAAATGCAAGAAATATATGAAACGTGGAAAAGCAACTCACAGGAATAATCTTTTGCAAGATGATGATTTTTCTATTGTACAGACATATCAGCAAGAGTACAGAGGACTGGTGCAGTATTATATTCTCGCACAAAATTTGTCTTGGTTCTCGAAGTTGTACTGGTATATGGAAACTTCATTATTGAAAACTCTTGCGTGTAAACACAGGTCATCTATCAATAAGCAAAAGGCTAAGTATAAAACAACTACAACAAGTACAAGTGGAAAAACAGTTCCGTGTCTGCAAGTTGTAGTAGAACGTCCTAATAAAAAGCCATTAGTTGCGACATGGGGAGGAATTTCCCTTGTGCATAAACGAAAAGCTGTTATAGAAGATATACCATACAAGGTATATGGTGGGCGAACAGAATTAGTTAAAAGACTGTTGGCAGAGAAGTGTGAATTATGTGGAAGTACTGAAAATATAGAGGTACATCATATAAGAAAACTTGCAGATTTAAAGAAGAAAGGACAGGCAGAAGTACCTAAATGGGTACAGATAATGTCTGCCAGAAAAAGAAAAACGCTTGTGGTATGTCGGGAATGCCATGTAGCAATCCACAATGGTAATATAACCAAAAGTTCTTGAAATGGAATTACCGGGGAGCCGGATGATGCGAAAGTATCACGTCCGGTTCTGAGGGGGGATAACGGAAAAGGAGCTATTGCTACCTCGCCGGTATCCTACCCGACACCAATGACGGAAGGAAGTTAGCACTGGATCAGCGTTTGGTGAACGAATTATTGCCAGATAATCCGGAAAGTAAAATAGCAGTCTGTGCAGAGAAAAGCTATGAAATCTGGAAAGATACAGCAGAACAGAAATCAGCACAGTTGATTTTCTGTGATTTGAGCACACCAAAAGGCGATGGCAGTTTTAATGTCTACGATGATCTGAAACGGAAGCTGATGGAAAAAGGAGTGCCGGAAAAAGAGATTGCGTTTATTCATGATGCAAATACAGAAGCAAAGAAGACGGAGCTGTTTGGAAAAGTAAAATCCGGACAGGTTCGTTTTTTGATTGGTTCAACTGCAAAAATGGGCGCTGGAACCAATGTGCAGGACCGTTTGATTGCTCTGCATCATCTGGATATTGGCTGGAAACCGTCTGACTTGGAACAGAGGGAAGGACGTATCATCCGTCAGGGAAACCATAATAAAAAGGTTCATATCTTCCGATATGTAACAGAATCCACATTCGACAGTTATATGTGGCAGTTGATTGAGAATAAGCAGAAATTTATTTCTCAGATTATGACCAGCAAAGCACCTGTGCGAAGTTGCGAAGATGTGGATGAAGCGGCACTTTCCTATGCAGAGGTCAAGGCACTTGCAACCGGAAATCCAGCAGTAAAAGAGAAGATGGCATTGGATGTGGATGTGGCGAAATTAAAGCTTTTAAAAGCGAACCACATGAATAACCAATACCGACTGGAAGATGATATTGCAAGGAATTTCCCGCAACAGATTGCAAAACTGACGGAGATTATTGCCAGCTACAAGGCAGATATCGCTCATTTTTCTGAGCATAAAATTACAGATCCAGAGCAGTTTTCTATGGAAATCAGTGGCAAAGTGTTCACAGAAAAGAAAGAGGCAGGTATGGCACTTCTGGCGGTCTGTAAAGACATTAAGTCTGTAGATGTAACTATGGACATTGGAAGCTATCAGGGATTCAGCATGAGAATCCAATTCGACAGCTGGAGCAAAGAGTTTATCCTGTCTGTAAAGCATGAATCGGTAGCTAAAGTTCGGTTGGGGGCAGATGCCCTAGGAAATATCACTCGTATCAATAATCTTTTGGAAAGCTATCCGGAGAAACTGGCAGAAGCAGAGCAACGGCTGGAAACGGTACAGGAGCAACTGGCAAATGCCAAAGAGGAAGTCGGGAAGCCATTTCCAAAAGAAGAGGAACTGAACCAAAAACTGGAGCGTCTGTCAGAACTAAATGCACTTCTCAATATGGATGAGCGAGAAGATACAGAAACAGAGCAGTCGGAATCAAAAGAGAAAGAAGAAAGACCGGCACGAGGTTCTATCCATGAGAAGCTGCAGATTTATAAAGAAAAGAGTCAGCGGGAAAGTGAAAGTGGCAAGGAAACCAGAAAACGGGACTTCGGTTTGGAATAAGTAAACAGGAAAGATGGCATAATTTGGTAGAAGAAGGTTCTGCCGGTTATGCCATTTTTTAGAACACAGGAGGAATTTGAATGGCGAGAAATATGATAACAGGAAAAGAAACGCAGAAAATGCAGGAATATACGCAGGAACAGATAGACCGTGCAGAACACATGGAAATAGAGATTCCAGCGGATGTAAAGGAACAGATTTTTGAATATGCAAATCTGATTGGTGAGGAAGAAAAAGTAAGGATGTTGGTAAGAACCCTTTCTGATGCACTCAGCCAGAAAGACAATGATAAAGTCGAGGAACTTCTGGATGATGCAAAAATGGATATTCAGGACTTACCAGATCCAACCATCGGCAAGCTGGAATTACGTGATTATGGATATACAGCAGAAGACATGGTGCCGCTCAGAAAAGAAGCAGCCTTAGATTATCACAGGATGGGTTCTAAGATTTATTGCTTGGGCAGCGATGGCGGTAAGGGAGAGTATGCAAGTAAGGAAATGATACAGGCACATGAAGGTCTGTTTGGCATGGAATCACAGATGTGGGAACGGATAAGGAATCAGGATCTGGATTATGCAGACGAAGATTTTGGAGTATTTCAGGAACCGATGAGTGTGATCAATCAGGAAGAAGCACTGAAATTATACGATGCCGGAGCAGATATCTATCTGATCACTAATTTTTCGTCACCGATCTATGTCACGGAACGCATGGAAATTGAACGAGGACCGGAGCATTATCAGATGTCCATGGCAGAACTGGAGCGTTTCCGTAACCTGGAATGGGAAATGCAGAAATATCCACAGATTCAGTCTTTGAAAGAGGCAAACCTGTTGTTAGGAACTAGGCGAACCTTTGGTATTTATCAGATCAAGGATGATTCACCGGGCGAAAACTATGCATTTATGAATATGCGCTTTATTGAAAGTCATGGTATGCAGATAAAAAAAGAAGATTATAAGCTGGTCTATGTTGGAGACTTATCGGGAAATATGTCACTGGGAGATATTTTTGAAAGGTTCAACATTGACAGACCGGAAGACTTCCGAGGACATTCCCTGTCTGTCAGTGATATCGTAGTTCTGAATGACGGGGAAAAAGTAACAGCTCATTTTGTAGACAGTATCAGTTTTGAACAACTGGATTCTTTCCTGAATCTGGAAGAACAGGTTCTTAGTGAACTGGCATATGAGGTAGGAGAACGTTACTTTGCTATTCAGAGAACAGAAGAAGGATACGATTATTCCTTTTACGATGAAGATTTCCGTCTGATGGATGGTGGCGTCTATGAAAATGATGAAATTTCTATTAAAGAAGCGGCAGAGGAACTTCTGGAAGACGAAGGCTGGACTGGAGAACGCATCCGTGGAGATTATGATCAGCTGATGGAAAAAGTAGAAGAAATGGATGAGGTTGTAATGGCGGAGATTCAGAACAGCCAGGGAGAATATAAGCCGTTGGCAAAGGTGGAGGAACTGGAAGAGGTGAATTATAACATGATTGATAATGTCCTCAATAATATGCCGCCGAAGAAAGAACCGTATCTGGAATACTTTGCGGCAGAATGCGATGAGTTCCATGATATGGGGGCTTATGAAAAAAGTACCGATGTTAATCAAATTGCTGCAGTCTATGAAAAATATAGGGAGAATCCTGAAAATGCCTATCGAGTATGCAGTATGGGGATTATCTATCGTGATCCGGAAGACAGCTTTTATGATGAGGCTGAATTTTCTATTGTAAAGGGAAATACGGTTCACGGTGATTATATGGATGATATTCGATTCTTTGGAGAACTTCCAATAATTCGGGAAGGTATAGAGAAGATTCATGAAGCATTGCCGGACTATAAATATGTACCCATGCGGGATGTCAGGGAAGCAATGTATCCAGAGAAAATGAACACAGAACAGCTGGCAGAGGCACTGGATGAGATCGCAGAAGCTTTTGATCCGTATGAATATCGGGATAATGTGGAGCCGGGAGAGAACACGGTACAAGAGGTAATGCTGGATTTGCAGAGTGGTAATACGCATTCTTATATTTCTTATTTGAAGGACATTGTAGAGGAAGAATGTGATCTGTCAGTCCGTGCTGGAGTATTGGTCGAGCGATTGAAGTCCTATGAACCGGAACTTCCAAAAGATATGGAGCCGATGGTGTATGTGAATTATTGTGAGAAAAGTGAGTTGGGGAGTCCAAGATATCAAAAGTTATCTGATCTGGATTCCAAAACCGTAGAACAGGACAAAGCCTGGTATGCTGACCGTGATCCAAACACCAACGAACCAAAAACGACAGCACAGATGTTTTTTACAGTATATTATGCTGAGAAGGGTGATAAGATGCTGCACCATTTTCAAGGTAAGATAGAGATTGGTACCGGAAACGGTGGTATCATCAGTCAGTTAAAGATGCAGAATGAAATGAAATTGACAGATGAAAGCTGGATTAGTTATCAGCAAGGAAAAGGTAATGAAGAGTATCAGAAGTATATGGAAGATCTGACGGATATGCAGAATCATGTTCTGCCGTATTTGCAGAGCTTTTGCAGTCTGGAAGAAAAAGGTGTGAAGGAGAGACGAGAACAGCAGGTGACAGAGAAAAATGAGAGCAGAGAAGCTGTGTCAAGAGCCGGCGTTGAAGCAAATACAGCAGTTAAGGACGCAGGGAAAGCTGAAAGAAAGCCAGTAGCACAAAAGAGAGCAATGACGGGAAAAGAGAAGAAACCATCAATCCATGAACGCTTGGAAATCAATAAGAAAATTATCCAGGAAAAGCAGGGAAAAGATAAGCTGGAGAGAGGGGCTGATTTGGGTGTAAGATAAACAATAAAGCCTGGTAGATGATTTTAAAAGATTATTTACCAGGTGTTTTTGTGAAAATCTTAGAAAACAATAACAAATCAAACAACCTAGAAGAAAACTTAATTTTGGTTGAAACTATTCCGATAAAAGAATATACTTATAATAGGCTTGTTGTATCGTTTGGAGGAAAATTATGGATTATATAACAACGATCGAAATGTCAAAAATATGGGGAATTTCATCTAGAAGAATTTCTCTTTTATGTAGCCAGGGAAGAGTGCCTGGAGCAGAGAAAAAGGGAAAGACTTGGCTAATACCAAAAGATGCGGTAAAGCCAACAGATCCTCGAAAGAAAAACAGATGACGTATTGGAGGTTATAATGCTTATGGGAAGACCAGAAGATTCCAGCGCTTGTGCACTTCACAAGACTTGGATATACCTATATGTCAATTAAAGATGAAGTAGAAAGGAAAGTACCATGACAAAGGATGAAGTAAAAAAACTCTGGATGGACAGTCCGGAATCACTACAGTTTTTAAATAATGCTACAAAATTTTATAATTTAATGATGATGTATCGTTGTGCTATTCGGGAGATACAAACTAAACTTGAGGTTTTGGATGATGAATTTTCAGTTGAGAACAATCGAAATCCTATTTCTTTTATAAAAACAAGAATTAAGAAGCCCAATAGTATTTACGATAAACTGCAGAAGATGGGATATGAATTTACAACAGAAAATATACAGACATATCTCAATGATGTAGCAGGCGTTCGAATAGTTTGTGCGTTTATTG
>ENA-OUQG01000062-OUQG01000062.1-human-gut-metagenome-genome-assembly--contig:-NODE-62-length-79506-cov-4.634832_pt1 | contig 79506 bp, 64 predicted proteins | sample MGYA00237943_ERZ548823 | MGnify/ENA primary metagenome ERZ548823 (study PRJEB26490, sample SAMN05194731) | human gut metagenome | biome: terrestrial biome; feature: human-associated habitat; material... | reverse complement strand
TCGGAGACTACCGGGGAACCGATCTGTTCACAGAGGAGGAGCTGCAGAAGATTGCTGCGAACTTCACGGCAGCCCGCGATGAGCTGGCAGCCCGCGGAAGTGATTTTGTTATCTATATCGCGCCGAACAAGGAGCGGGTCTACAGCGAATATATGCCGGATATGTATGGAGAGCCGGCTTCCTACGGAACCATGCAGCAGGTGGTGGATTATCTTTCGGCCAACACCGATCTGAAGGTGGTCTGCGGGTACGAGGATCTGATGGCCTTCCGCGCAGAGAATCCGGATACGGATCTTTACTACAAGTATGATACGCACTGGAACAACCTGGGTGCATACATTGGATCGGAGCGGCTGGTCAATGCTCTTGGCTACGACTTCACGCCTCTCGAATATGTGGAGATTGAGGACAGACACACCGGAAGCTACGATCTGGCTCGTCTGATTCACCTTGGAAGCACGCTGAATGACTGCCCGAATTATGTGATAAGCGGTTATACACCGCATCCCATGGAGACCGTGTCCGAGGACAACGGAAAAGTGTTCCGCTACCGTACGACGGACGGGACCGCACCGGGAGGAAAGCTCTTTGTGATCGGAGACTCGTTCTCAACCATGATGTCTCCCTACCTTGCCTGCCATTATCAGTCCGGATATATGACCTTCTACTATCATTATTCCCATGGGCAGCTTCTTCGCGAGGAGCCGGATGCGGTGGTGTATGAAACCGTAGAGCGCTACATCGGAAATATGCTTGATTTTACACTGGCGGACGGATATCAGGGAGATGTCCATGAGTAGCATGCTCAGAATTTGCCTGTGAGCAGTTCCGGGGATGTCCGGAAGAATAAGAGGGGATGAAAATGGATAAGATTGCGGTTCTGATTCCTTGCTACAACGAAGAAAAAACCATTGCCAAGGTGGTGACAGACACGAAGAGAGCTCTGCCGGAGGCCGTGATTTACGTGTACAACAACAATTCCTCTGACCGGACGGCAGAGCTTGCAGAAGCCGCCGGAGCGGTTGTGAGAAATGAGTACATGCAGGGCAAGGGAAATGTCATCCGGAGGATGTTCCGTGAAATCGATGCGGAGTGTTATATCATGGTGGACGGAGATGACACCTATCCCATGGAGAATGCTCCGGAAATGGTGGATCTTGTCCTGAATAAGAATGCTGATATGGTGGTTGGCGATCGCCTGTCCTCTACCTATTTCACGGAGAACAAACGGCCCTTCCACAATTTCGGAAATTCTCTGGTCAGAGGGAGCATCAACCGCCTGTTTGACTGTAAAATCAAGGACATCATGACCGGCTACCGTGCGTTCAGCTATGATTTTGTAAAGACCTTTCCGGTTCTTTCAAGGGGCTTTGAGATTGAGACGGAAATGACGATTCACGCGGTCTACAACAACATGCAGATCGAGAACGTGGTCGTGGATTATCGCGACCGTCCGGAGGGAAGCACCTCGAAGCTGGATACCTTCGGAGACGGCTTCCGTGTTCTGGGAACTATTTTTAATCTGTACCGCAACTACAAGCCGTTTGGCTTTTTCGGAATTCTTTCCCTGATCCTGGCGGTGCTTTCGGTGCTCTTCTTTATCCCGGTTCTGACGGATTATGTCCACACCGGTCTCGTTGCCAAGTTCCCGACGCTGATTACGTGCGGATTTGTGATGCTGGCAGCGATTCAGTCTCTGTTTTCCGGTTTGATTCTTTCGAACCTGGAACGCAATAACCGGCGGAATTTCGAGATTGACCGGAACAATCTGCACATTATGAGAAAATAATCGTGATACTGTCGCCCATTCCGGATGGTACGGAAAGATTCCGGGATGCGGATGGCCGCAGAGTGCTGCGGCAGGGTTGGAAGTTTATGAAAAGCATAAGAAAAGAGCAGCAGGAAACCGTTCAGAGGGAAAGGAGCAGCATCCGCAGACACTGGGCGATGATTCCTGCGGCTCTTTTTCTGTTGTGTGCAGCAGCGCTTTGCATTCTGGCAGGAGATTCTGCGCAGATCGGCATCGCGGACAATCTGGACCTGTTTCAGGCGCAATACCAGATGCTGAAGAATACGAAAACCTTTTTCGCACAGGGGGCAGCGGCACCGTTCCTGCATGGAGTTTCCCGCGATGTCCTTCCAGGGGAGCTCTCGGTGGAGGCGCTTTTTTATGCACTGCTTCCCTCCCTTGCTGCATACTGGACGATGTACTTCTTCAAGGTGATTCTCTCCATGGCTTCGTTTGTTCTGCTTATGAAGGAGCTGGACAAGAAAGGCTGCCTGCGGGAAAAGATCTCCGGAGAAGCCATGAAACAAGTGCGGGAACGAAATGCGGCATGGAATCTGGCGCTTCTCGGGGGGCTTGCATACGGAATCCTGAATCTGTTTCCCTCCTTTGGAATTTCATTTGCATCGATTCCCCTTTTGGTATGGATGGTTCTTCGTCTGGAGAGAGCAGAGAAGAAGCAGACGATTTGGTGGTTTGCAGGCATTTTCTGTTATCCGCTTGTTTCTTATTTTTCTTATTTCGGTATTTTCCTGCTTGGTTATCTTTTGATTGCATTTCTGTGGAGGAGTATAGCCGGCAGCATCCGGGCACACCGGGTACGGGCGGACGTGAGGCTTCTGGGAGCCTTATGCGCGCTGGCGGCCGGATATATGCTGTGTGAGTACCGGCTGTTCCGGCAGATGCTTCTTGGAAGCGAAGCGACGATCCGGGATACGATGGTGCAGACCAGTCTGTCCGGGAAGGAAATTCTGCAGTGGATTTGGGACGTCCTGGTAAACGGCGTCGGGATGCACTGTGAGAGTGTGCACCGTTTTGTGGTTCTTCCTGTCTGTCTTCTTTATTTCCTGATCCTGAATGCCGGTTATCTGCGCAGGAGGGAAGGAAAGAGAGCACGAAGGGATTTGTATAATGTCTGCGTACTGGTTCTTCTGTTCAACAGTGTTGTCTACGGACTTTATTATCTGGAGCCCTTCCGGTCCTTTGTAGAGAAGCTTCTTCCGCCGCTTAAGGGCTTTCAGTTCAGCCGCACGGCTTTTTTCAATCCGTTTCTCTGGTACGGGATGTTCACGATCGCACTGTATCGTCTTTATTGCTGGCTTACCGTACATTGCAGAAAGGCGGCTGCTCTTACATGGGGACTGATGGGAGCTGCCATTCTTTCGGTTCTTCTGTATGGAAATTCCTACAATGATCTTCTGCACACAGCCAAAAGTGAGGCCAGAAAACTTGCGGGACTTTCGAAGGAGAATGCGCTGAGTTATGGGGAATTCTACTCAGAGGACTTGTTTCGGAAGGCATGCCGACAGATTGACTATGACGGAGAGTGGGCAGCGGCCTATGGCTTTCACCCGGCAGTTCTGGAATACAACGGAATTTCGACGGTGGACGGGTACCTTGGCTTTTATTCGCAGAGCTACAAGGAGGAGTTTCGAAGGGTGATTGCGCCGGCACTTTCTGTAAATGAGGGAGCAAGGCTTTACTATGATGAGTGGGGCGCACGCTGCTATCTGTATTCGGCAGACCAGCCGACAATTGTGGAGGCAGTTCGCAATTATCCGCACCCGGAAGGGGAGATTGCGATGGATCCGGAGGCACTGCAGGAGCTTGGGTGCCGGTATCTTTTTTCCAGAATCCGCATTACGAATGCGACGGAGAAGGGATTGACGCTCCTTTGCACCTGCAGCAGCAAAGAGAGCCCGTACGTGTTATATGTGTATCAGGTGGACTGAAAGCGGCCACAGGGGCTACAGAAGATGGATCCTGCGGCCGTTTACCGCAATGAGTCCGTCCTCCTCCATCCGGTGCAGCTCCCTCGACATGGCGCTTCGGTTCAGGCCCAGAAATTCGGCCATTTTTGTCTTGGAAAAAGGAAGCGTGATGATGCCCCTGGAGGAAACCGGAAGTGTACTGAAATAGACCAGAATGCGATCCCGGACGCCCTTCTGGCTGAGAATACGAACCTTTTCATTCAGAAATGAGTTGGTGTGTGCCATGTTGTCCAGAAGATTTACCAGCATGGTGTGATGATGCGAAGGAGAAACACAGGAGCAGGTGCCGCACTGATTCTTCCCGAGAAGCGGCTGCAGGTCGAACTGCAGATAGACGCTGTCGCAGGATGCCGAGAGCTGAATGGTGCTGACGCTGTCCGGAATGCAGGCAAAGGATTCTCCGAGAAGATCCCCGGGGAGGAAGAGATTGAGCGTAATCTGGTCATAGGTTGCGGTCTGGAACGTGCTGACAAGACATCCCTCCAGAAGATAGTAGGCATAGCGGAAGGGATCTCCAAGAGCAAGAACGATGGAATCCTTCGGGGCCTGGCAGATTCTGGTCCGGATGCAGGCAAAGGCGCTGCCGTATTGTTCTTCGGGAACGTCCTTCAGAAGAGGGCATTTCCGGATCAGAGACATATAGGGCTGCAGCTGCGGCATTAAGAGCATAGTGTTTTCTCCAAATGATGGAAACGGTTATGAAAAAAGGCAGCTGACGCTGCCTTTTCCTGATTTACTGCTTGGATTTTTTGTCATTCTTTTCTTCGCCGCCGGTGCGGTTGGCACCCTCGATGTCTCCGGCGAGAATCTTCTTGCTGATCTGGTTGCGGAAGCCGGCGTCAATGAAATCACAGTTCTTGCAGAAGGGATAATGGTTGCGTCCCTGAGCCACTGCCTTCCGGACTGCGGTGATCTTCGGACCGCTCCAGCACTCGCGAAGCGTCTGAGTATTCAGATCGCCGAGATCGGTGACCTCCAGATTATCACAGCAGCAGATACCGACCTTGCCGTTCGGGGTGATCCAGAGATCCGTGAACGGAAGGAGACAGGACTGTGTGTACTCCTTCTCCGTTGCCTTCTTGTTCGGAGAGGATCCTGCGCGGTTGGTCAGAACCTCCTGCAGATAGCGCATCTGGATGACGATCTCAATGTCTTTGAACTCGTCCTCATGCTTGCTGACATATTCATAGATTTCCTGAATGTTGTCATGAAGCCTGTACTCATTGGCGTAATTGTTGATGATCAGCTGATCAATGTAGGGCTGCACCTCGCGGATCTTGTCCAGCGTCAGAATCAGACCGTTGGTTGACATGAAGATGAAGCTGTTCGGAAGCTTTTCTCTTGCATATTTGTGGAGCTCCACAATGCGGGGATCCAGAAGCGGCTCGTTGTTGCCGTACAAAGTCAGGTGGCCCTCATAGCCCCAGTCTGACAGCTGGTCGATGATGGAACGGTACAGACTGTCCTCGATCTTCATGAAGGGACGCTTCTCTGCATGAACATTTGCCGTGCAGAACGAGCAGGTGGAATTGCAGCGGTTGATGGTTTCAATGTTTACCACCTGCGGCATCGGAGTCTCGTCCTGCTCCATAAACCACTTGATGTACTGATCCTGAATCGTTCCTCTTGTCATAAACTGAAGCTTCAGATAGGCACTGCTCGCCAGATTGGGAGCAATGCGTCTTGCTTCAAATCCGAATTTTCCAAGAAAACTGCTGATACGAATACTCATAAAAATTTGCTCCTGCGGAATCAGTCCACTTCCACCGTGTTCTCCTCCACGGCTTCGTGATATTCCTTTTCAGTGTTTACACTCCAGACATTTGACCGGTCGGTCGTTCCGGCTGCGATGTCCTTGACGGCCTCAAAGCTGGTGCACATGGAGTGATCAATGTTGTTGTAGCGATGCTGGCCGTTGCGTCCTACGCAGAACAGGTTCGGGATGGAATCGAGATATTCCCGGAGCTTGTCCATTTCGTCATAGGTGTCGAAGTAAGCAGGGTAAGCTTTCTTTACGCGCTCTACATGGTAATCCAGAACGTCAGACTCATTGGAGATGAGGCCGAGCTTCACCATCTCGGAGATGCCAAGATGAGCAAAATCATCATCGTTCATGGACCACAGATGATCCCCTTCGTTGCAGAAGTACTCAAGTCCCATCCAGACGGTGTGCTCCAGGTCCTTTACGAGGTAAGGAGACCAGTTGTTGTAGATCTGGAAACGTCCCATGGAGACACTGCGGTCATGCACGTAAACCCAGTTGTCCGGCACGATATTGCCGATGGTTTTGTTCTTCGTCTTGTTCTCAAGATTCAGATGATCGATGAGAACACCGACGGTCATGTAGTCGCGGTAAGGAAGACCTGCGGCAATTCTTGCGGGATCGGCAGGAACATCATTCATGCCGGCGACAAGATCGCGGATCGGCATGGACGAGATTACGTAATCGCCGTTGACGGTAATTTCCTCTCCATCCTTCTCATAGACGACACCGGTGAGAACATTGTCGGAATTCTTGACAATCCGGACAACCTTTGCTCCGGTGAGGATGGTGCCTCCTGCCTTGCGGATTTCTTCTGCCGTGACATCCCAGAGCTCACCCGGGCCGAGCTTCGGATAGCTGAACTCCTCAATAAGGGAGGTCTCTACCTTGCGGTTCTTCTTGTGAAACATCTTGCCGAGGGCATCCTTCAGAACTGCGGAGATGGATACGCCCTTTACTCGCTGGGCACCCCAGGAAGGATCAATCTGGGAAGGATGGCGTCCCCAGAGGTTCTCGGTATAGTGCTCGAAGAACATGGAGTACAGCTTCTTGCCAAAACGATTGATGTAGAAATCCTCTAGCGAATTCTCCTTGCGCGGGAAAAGTCTTGCCTTGATATAGGAAAAACCGACTACAACAGTGGTGCCAAGTCCCATGTTGGCAAAGGTCTCCGGCTTCAGGGAAATCGGATAGTCGAAGAACTTGCTGTTGAAGAAAATGCGGCTGACGCGGTTTCTTCGGAGCATGACGCGGTCCGTCGTCCCAGGATCAGGACCACCCTCCATCAGAGTCACATTGCGGCCAAGCTTCCTGTCATCACTGGCAGGAGCACCCTGTCTGGGAAGCATATGATCCCACCAGGCGTTGACCTCCGGAACCTTGGAGAAAAAGCGGTGCCCACCCATGTCCATGCGGTTTCCCTTGTAATCAACCGTTCTGGAAATTCCGCCGAATTTCTCGGATTCTTCAAAAACCGTAACTTCGAATTCCCCCTGGTGCTGCAGAAGCTCATAGGCAGCGGTAAGACCCGCAGGGCCCGCGCCGATGATCAGAACCTTTTTCATGAAAATACTCCTTAAGCATTAGTTTTATGGCGATAAAATATCAACTTAAATATTAGCATAAGCAATGAACGGTGTACATCGACATTTTCCCGGCAGTGGGGTAAACTCTTCTTTATGAATGCACTGATTAAATTTGTTATGTTTCTGATTGCTGCCGGCGTGCTGCCGGTCCTGTCCGGACTTCTTCCGGTCAGTCTTCTTCCCGCAGACAAACGGCGGTTTCCGCTGATTGTTCTTGGGGGATATCTTTCTGTCTTCGCGCTGTTCGAATGGATCGGGCTCCCGGTTCTGATCTGGACAGCAAGCGGGGATTTCTCTCTTTTGGTGCGTCTTTTGATCTGATCTGGATCGCGGCGGGAATTCTGTGCTGCCGGAAAACCGGAGGCATTCGTCTTCCCGAAATTCTCCGGAAACGTAAAATTCAGGATGCGGATGCAGCGTTCTGCTGGCTGATCTTTGCGGCTCTTCTCGGATTTGAGCTTGTCATGTCGTACACGCATGCCTCCTTTGACGGAGATGATGCGTACTACGTGGCACAGACGCTTCAGACCTGGCAGACAGGAACCATGTATTATTACGTTCCCTATACCGGATTTACCACGGTACTGGACGGGCGTCATGCCATGGCAATGATGCCGATGTGGATCGCCTGTGTGGCAAAGCTCTGCGGGACGCACTCAACGATTGTGACGCACAGCATGATGCCTCTTGTCCTCATCCCGCTTACGGACATCGCCTTCTATCAGGCCGCGGTTGAGCTGACTCGCGGACAAAAGCCGGAGCGGAGAAGCTATCAGCTTCCTGCGATGATGGTGATCATAACGGTGCTGCAGATTTTCGGAAATACATCCATCTATACGCCGGAAACCTTTCTTCTCATGCGCACCTGGCAGGGGAAATCCCTGTTTGCAAATTTTATTCTTCCGCTTGTGTTCCTGCTTCTTTTCCGGATGGTCCGCGATGCAGAAGATGAGAAGGCGTGGTGCTTTTCCATGCTGGTTCTTCTGAATCTGGCAGCTGGCTTTAGCACCTCTCTTGCACCGGTTCTTGTTACCGGGGTGCTTCTTCTTGCAAGTGTGATGATTGCCATCATCAGGAAAAGAAGGTGTCTGCCCCTTGCGGTTCTTCTGACCTGCATTCCGTGCATGCTGTACCTTGTTCTGCTCCTTCGGATGATGTATCCGGGAGCCGTCTGGTTTTTGAGAGGAGGGCGTCTTCCGTGAAGGGGATTCTGGAAATTCTGAACGCATATAACGGCGGGAAGCTTCTTCTTGCGCTGTATCTGGTGTGCCTGATCTATCTCTGGCGTTATGAAAAAAGCCGGAATCAGAGGCTGCTCCTCGTCTGGCTGCCGCTTTTTTTTCTTCTGCTCTTTCTGCTGCCGCCAGTCTGCCGGATTTACAGCCGCATTGACAGTGCACGGACCTATTACCGCCTTTTATGGATTCTTCCGATGACGCTGACGATTGCGTACAGCGGAGTCCGGATTTTTGCGGCAAATCTTCGGGCGGGACTTGCGGTGATGTGTGCACTGATCGTCCTGAGCGGACAGTATATTTATTCGAACGAGAATATTCTGAAGGCGGAGAATCGACTTCATCTGCCGCAGATGGTTCTGGATATCTCCGATTATCTGATGAATGAAACCAATGGGGAGGAGACCATGGCGGCGATGCCGGTCGGACTCGTGCAGTTTGTCCGTCAGTATAATGCCCGGATTATGATGCCGTACGGCCGCGAGATGCAGATGGGCTCGTATTACAATGAGGTGTATGAGGCAATGGAGCAGACGAAGCCCGTGAATGCGGAGAAGCTCTGCAAGGCGTTGGATCAGTACGACTGCGAGTTTCTGGTGATCGAAGCGGCGAAACGAATCGACGGGGATCTGGAAGAAGAGGGGCTGACCTATCTTGCGGATGTCGATGGCTACAGCATCTGGTACTGCCCTTATGCGCAGGAATTCCGGGATGCTGCGGCAGAGTATATGGATTGATGCGATGGGATTTACATGGGAGAAAATAACATACCGGGGGAGCGCTGCGGCGGAGATCACCGGATATGAAGGGAAACTTCCGGATCTGAAAATTCCGGAGGAAATGGAAGGGCTTCCCGTGCGGAGTATTGCGGCACATGCTTTCTCGGGACGATCCGACATCCGGAGCGTGGTTCTGCCGGAGAGCCTTGTGACGATGCATTTGTTTGCCTTCTACAACTGCCCGCGTCTTGAGACGATGGAGCTCTGTAATTCTGCAGATGATTACTATGACGGCGTTATTCGCCAGTGCCCGCTTCTTCGGACGATTACTGTCCGCTGCGTACAGCCGGAGAATTATGTGGTGATCCGCTCCATGCTGCAGGACGTGGATGTCACGCTGACCTTTCGCCTGCTGGATCCGGAAGGAAGGGAAAGGATAAGGCTGACCTTTCCGGAGTACGTGAATGAGGCGAAAGAAGACACCATGGCAAGAGCCATTCATTTCTCAATCGAGGGAGCCGGAATGGCATACCGGGAATGTGTGGGGAAGAGAACCCTGGATCTTGCAGGGTATGATCGCTTGCTGGGGCGTCTTACGGATTATGATTTTGATGTGGCGGCGCGCATTGCCTTCGGGCGGCTCCTGTATCCGGAAGGACTGTCTGAGCAGGCAGAAGGCGGCTATGAAACCTTTTTGCGTGACAATGATGAGAAGACGCTCCGTTTCCTGATCCGCGAGGATGAGGAGCACAGCAGCATGGAGGAGATCCGTCTCATGACAGGGCGCAGTCTCATCGGAGAAGAAGGACTGAAGAGCGCACTGGAGGAGGCATCGGAGCTGGGAAGATCGGAAGTGTGCTCCGCGCTGATGGAATACAGGGCGCAGTCCGGATCCGGGAGCGGAGCGGGTGAAACGCTCCGTCTGGACTGGTAGCCTGCAGAACAGAGGTATCCATGGAATATCGTGAAGAACTTCGCAGCATAGGGGAACGGATCCTTTCGGAAACCCGGACAGAGCTTTATCTGGCCATGCATTTTCTGGGACCGGCGCTCGGCAGTCTGTCACCTGTCATGGATCTGTCCACGACAACGGTCGGAACCGATGCCGCCTTTATCCGTTTCAATCCGAAATGTCTTATGACAAAATATATTGAGCACCCATACTGGCTGAAGCGGTGTTATCTGCACATGCTGCTGCACTGCCTTTTCCGCCATATGTTTGCCGGAAAGGCGTATGATGATCCGGAGCTGTGGAATCTCTGCTGCGATATCGCGGCGGAAGCTGTGATCGATTCGATGGATGTACCGGTGATTCAGAGGCCGGTCAGCGAGAAGAGGAATGCCTGGTATGAGGAGCTTCGGACAGGTGCAGGAGTTCTCAGTGCGCAAAGGCTGTACCGGTATCTGTCCGAGGGAGAGCGCGACTACAGAAAAGAAGCCGCGATGGAGGCGGAGTTTGTGATGGACGATCACAGCTTCTGGGAAAGACTGGATCCGCCGGATGCGCCTGCGCCGAAGGAGCAGCCGGAAGGTGCTGCTACCATGCCGCTCATTGCCACAAAGCGTCTGAAGGAAGAGGAGTGGAAAAAGCTTGCGAACAAGGTCCGTCTGGAGCTGACGCTTGGACGGGAGGCGGGGACGAAGACAGGAGAATTCCTTCGCTTCCTTGCATATGACGGTTCTCAGAGGACGGATTTCCATGAGTTTCTGAAGCGTTTTGCAGTTACCAGAGAGGAGTCCTTTATTGATCCGGACTCCTTTGATTATGGCTTCTACAATTACGGGATGCAGATGTATGGCAACATGCCTCTCATTGAGGAGAATGAATACCGGGAGGCTACGAAGGTGGAGCAGCTGATCATCGTGCTGGACACCTCGGCCTCCTGCCAGGACTTTCTGGTACAGGAGTTTTTGAATGAAACGGCCTCCATGCTGCTGAAGGGGGACCATTTTTTTGCAAAAACGAAAATCCACATCATTGAATGTGATGACAAGGTTCAGAATGACATAGAGATTACGGAGCTTTCCCAGATGGAGGAATACGCGAAGCGTTTCTGCCTGAAGGGCGGCTTCGGAACAGACTTCCGGCCGGCTTTTGCATATGTGGAGGAGCTTCGCAGAAATAAGAAAATAGAACAGCCCAGGGGACTGATGTATTTTACCGACGGAAAGGGAATTTATCCGAAGAAGCAGCCGGATTATGACACTGCCTTTGTCTTTGTCAAAGAGGAGGACCCGGACACATCGAACGTTCCCTCCTGGGCAATGAAGCTGTTTATCTGAAACACGTTCTGATCAGATATCTGAGGGAGGAGCCGGAAGAAAATGAGACAGGAAACCATACTGGAGACAGAACGACTGCTGCTGCGGCCGTGGAAGGATCGTGATGCAGGCGCATTGTATGAGCTTGCAAAGGATCCGGAGGTCGGACCGCGCGCGGGGTGGCCGGTGCATGAAAGTGAGGAGAACTCCAGAGAAATCATACGCACCGTTTTGTCAGAGCCTGAGACGTATGCAATTTTTCGGAAAGAGGACGGCGCACTGATTGGCAGCGCCGGCCTTAAGGATCTGCAGCAGGAGAGCTATCTGGATTCGGAAAGCAGCGCGGAGCTCGGCTACTGGATCGGCCGCGTCTTCTGGGGAAAGGGCTATATGCCGGAGGCTGCAGGAAGGCTGCTGAAGCATGCCTTTGAGGATCTGAAGCTGGAACGTGTCACCTGCGGTTATTATGAGGGGAACGAGCAGTCACGCAGAGTTCAGGAGAAGCTGGGATTTGTACCGGACCATGTCGAGGAAAATGCGGAGGTATCTCTTCTTGGTGAAAGGAGACGGGAATACTGGCAGGTTCTTCTCAGGCCGATGTATCTGCAGAACAAGGCAAGAAGAAGGAACAGGATGCATTACATCGAAACCAGCTACCGGATCTGCAGCAAGAGAGCGGATGGCTCTGTCTCTGCTGAAATTGAATTTCCGGAGCTGACCAAAGGAAATTATCGTATTGTCCGTCTGTTTGCAGCTCCTGAGTGGGAGGGGCAGGGCGTCCGGGAGGAGCTTCTGGAAATGGCAGTGGAGAGAATCCGGGAGCGGGGCGGAAACGTCTCCTCGTCAGACCCCTTTGCGGCTGCCTGGCTGGAAAAGATGACAAGAACCGTGTGAAAGGAAACAAAGCGAAGAGCATGAACATTCAGGAAGCAGAGCAGGAGGTGGTCCGCACCGTTCGGGCCTATACAAAGAAAAATGAGATGGGGGAATATCTGATTCCCGTGGAGAAGCAGCGTCCGCTCCTTCTGATCGGGCCGCCCGGAATCGGCAAGACAGCCATCATGGAGCAGGCTGCAAGAGAGTGCGGGGTCAATCTGATTTCCTACACCATTACACACCATACGAGGCAGAGCGCGATCGGCCTTCCGTTTCTTTCCAAAAAGGAGTATGGAGGAAAGCAGACCACGGTCACTGAGTATTCCATGAGTGAAATCATTGCCTCGGTGTATGATCAGATTGAGAAAAGCGGCGTACAGGAGGGAATCCTGTTTCTGGATGAAATCAACTGCGTCTCGGAGACACTGGCGCCGACCATGCTGCAGTTTCTGCAGTACAAAACCTTTGGCACACATCATCTGCCGGAGGGGTTTGTGATTGTAACAGCCGGAAATCCGCCGCAGTACAACAAATCCGTGCGGGAGTTTGACATTGTGACGCTGGACCGGATCCGGAAGATCGAGATTCAGGAGGACCTTCCCGCCTGGAAGAAATACGCGTATGAAGCCGGCGTACATGGCGCGATTATGGCCTATCTGGAGATCCGGAAGGACCACTTTTATTCGATCCGTACGGATGTGGAAAATCGCTATTTTGTTACGGTAAGAGGCTGGGAGGACCTTTCGCGCGTCATGAAGGTTTATGAATCCATGGACCTTCCGGTGACGGAAAATCTGATCGGAGAATATCTGCAGGATCCGGAAATCGCGCGGGATTTTGCGGATTATTACGAGCTGTACTGCAAGTACCAGAAGGTGTACTGCATTCCGGAGCTTCTGGAGGGAACGATCCGGGAGGCGGCACTGGCCGTAGGAACAGCGCCCTTTGATGAAAAGCTTTCGCTGATGGGACTTCTGATCGATGCGCTCCGCGATGAATTCGCAGACTATACGGAGCAGAAGGCCGTGCAGGAGAGAGTCCTGCGGGAATTACAGAAGCTGACGGCAAGAATCAAGAGCGGCGAAAAGGCACTGGAGGTGATGAAGGCTCTGGAGAGCTCCGGAGAAGAGTTGCTCCGGCAGCAGGAATCGGCCGGAATGCTCGGGCGAAGCGATGCGCATGCCTTCCGTCTCTGTCTTTCGGCGCTGCATGAGCTGGAAAAGGAGCTTGCACAGCGCGGAACCGGGGAGGAAAAGGAAGATTTTGCGATTGCCAGAACCTGGTTTGACGGAAGGGAAGAAAAGAGAAAATACGCGATGGAACGCACAGGTGAACATCTGACACACGCGTTTGATTTCATGGCGAAATGCTTCGGAGAAGGACAGGAGATGGTGATCTTTCTCTCGGAGCTTTCTGCAGACAAGCGCTGCACGTTATTCGTCAGCGACTGCGGAAACGAGGCTTACTTCAAATACAACAGGCTGCTTCTTCTGGATGAGAGAAAAAGCAGCCTGACACAGGACATTATGCAGTTGATGCCGTAATGCGATGCCTCCGGACAAATCCGGATCCCGGACCCTTTCTGTTATTTTGCAACAGAAAGGGTCTGTGCGTTGTATTCATCGTAATTGTCCTGCAGAACCTTGTAGACAAAGTGATCGGCAACCTTGGTCCGGCCTTCTGCATTCAGATGAATGCCGTCGGAGAGATATTTCTTGTAGTTGGTCTCATTGACGGAGCCGTAGTAATTGTCCAGGAAGGAAACGCTGCAGCTGCCGCAGGTATCATAGGCCCACTGGAAGTAGTTTACGATGGTTCCGTTTCCGAGATCGGTGGTGCGGCTACTGGAGCCGTCATACTCCGCATAATAGGGAGAAAGGAAGACAATCCGAATGTAGGGATACTTCTCCTGAAGAAGCTTGAAGGAGTTGATCAGGGAGCCCACGTAGGTGGTCAGCTCATCCGGAACATCCGGGTTCTGCATGGCCATGCCGTTGATGTAATCAATTCCGTCATACATGATTGCAATGATGTCCACCTTGTCAAAATCCGTGCTCTCGAGTGCCTCCACGGAATTCATGTAAGCAGGATCCTCTGTGTGTACGGAGGCAACCGTCTTCAGTGAAGAGAAGTCACCGATGGAGATTGCGTAAGAGACATAGAACAGATTGAAAATATCATCCATGCTCTCCAGATTCTCAGTGCTGTAGACTGCATTCTCGCAGGTTACCTGCGAATCCGGGAAGGCGGCATTAATGACATTGCAGTCACCAAGCTTTGCAATCTGCGCGGCAAGTCCGGAGTCCGAGGTGTCCTCGGAAAAGGGCTCGTTGCCAAGGCAGAGAACCGTGGTAACTCCGTCATCTTCATGTCCTTCCAGCTTGGAGTCCGGCAGATAGACCATGTTGTCGTTGACTTCAATATTGAAACGGTCTTCGCTGCCGGTTTTGTCGATGTTCAGATCGCTTCCCTTGCTCCATACGAAAAAGCGAACGATGGCAATGACAAGAACTGCGGCAATCAGGATCGGAAGAATCAGATGAAGCGGAAGGCGTTTGGCTCTTTCCGGCTCCTCTTCGTGCGGCATGGGCTGCGGCTTTTCCCCACGCTGCACTCGCTGCGGCGTCCGGGGGCGATCCTGTTCTTTGCGATTACGGGCGGGATCCGGGGTGCCGACTTCCTCTGGAGACTTTCTGCCTCCGGAAACAGGCTCCAGCTCGACGAAGCAGATGCCGTCCCCGTCCTCTTCGCCAGGGGCTTCTGCTGCCTTTTTCTGCTGCGGCTTGTCCGCAGCCTTTTTCTTCTCCGCCTGTGGCTTATCCGCAGCTTTTTTCGTCTCCGCCTGCGGCTTGTCCGCAGCCTTTTTCTTCTCTTCCTGCGGCTTCTCCGCAGCGCTTGTATCCTCTTCGCTGAGCAGGTCATCCAGATCCAGAATGTCCAGATCCTGCAGTCCGTTTCGGTTCTGATTCGGCATAAAAATGTCATCCCTTCTTGTTTCAGAGTGTCAGGAAACGGTGCTATTTTAACCCACCTTGCTGTAAAAATCCACGTGCATACGGTATACTTTTACCAATTATCCAAAATGAAATGAGGCACGAGACACAGGCATGACCGGAAGAGCAGATGAATCGCGCATATTCGAAACGCAGTCCGCTCATTTATGGTATACTCTATTTTGTATGATTCTGTAATTTTGATTGATCAGAGGGAGAACATATAGTCATGAAAACATTTCTTGTAACCGGCGGCGCCGGCTTTATCGGTTCCAATTTTGTCCATTACATGCTGAAGAAATACGGGGATACGATCCGTATCATCAACGTGGACAAGCTGACCTATGCGGGAAATCTTGAGAACCTGAAGGACATTGAGAACCTGCCCAACTATACATTTGTAAAGGCAGACATCTGCGACAAGGAGGCGATTCGCACGATTTTCCGCGAGAATGACATCGATCGCGTCATTCATTTTGCGGCGGAGTCTCATGTGGACCGTTCGATCCGTGAGCCGGAGCTGTTTGTTCAGACCAATGTTATGGGAACAGCAAACATGCTGAACTGTGCAAAGGAAGCATGGGAGCTTCCGGAGGGAGAGGATCCCCTTGGCAACTATAAGGAAGGCAAGAAGTTCCTGCACGTTTCCACGGATGAGGTGTATGGCTCTCTTCCGGAGGATCCGGATGCGTACTTCTATGAGACGACTCCTTATGCACCGCACAGCCCGTACAGTGCATCCAAGGCCTCCTCGGATCTTCTGGTGAAGGCTTATATGGATACCTATCACTTCCCGGCGAACATCACGAACTGTTCGAACAACTATGGCCCTTACCAGTTCCCGGAGAAGCTGATCCCCCTCATGATCAACAATGCACTTTCCGGAAAACGTCTTCCGGTCTACGGAGACGGCAGGAACGTCCGTGACTGGCTGTATGTTGAGGATCACTGCAAGGCCATTGACCTGGTGCAGGAGAAGGGGAAGCTTTTCGAAACCTACAATATCGGCGGACACAATGAGAAGCAGAACATTGAGATTGTGAAGACAATCCTCGAGGTGCTTCGCGAGGAGCTGGACGATTCCGATCCGAGAAAGCAGAAGGTCAGCGAGGATCTGATTGAATACGTGGAAGACCGAAAGGGCCATGACCGCCGCTATGCGATCGCTCCCGATAAGATTCATAAGGACCTTGGCTGGCAGCCGGAGACGATGTTCAAGGAAGGCATCCGCAAGACCATCACGTGGTATTTTGACCATATGGACTGGATGGAGCACATCACCAGCGGCAATTACCAGCAGTACTATGAGACCATGTACGGAGATAAGAAGGTGCTGAAATGAAGGGAATTATTCTTGCCGGAGGCTCCGGCACAAGACTGTACCCTCTGACCAAGGCAATTTCGAAGCAGATTATGCCGGTCTATGACAAGCCGATGATTTATTACCCGCTTTCCACGCTGATGCTGGCAGGGATCCGGGAGGTCCTGATCATTTCCACGCCGAGAGATCTTCCGGTATTCGAGGATCTTCTCGGAGACGGATCACAGCTTGGCATGAGCTTTTCCTATGCCGTGCAGGAGCACCCGAACGGGCTGGCAGAGGCATTTATCATCGGTGCGGATTTCATCGGAACGGATGCCTGCGCACTGGTTCTCGGAGACAATATTTTCTACGGGCAGAGCTTTTCCAGAGTTCTTCGCAATGCGGCGGAGCGCAGGGAAGGTGCAACGATTTTCGGATACTATGTCAAGGATCCGACGGCTTACGGCGTAGTGGAATTTGATCAGGACGGGAAAGCGGTTTCGATCGAAGAAAAGCCGGAGCATCCGAAGTCAAATTATGCGGTTCCGGGTTTGTATTTCTATGACAACGATGTTGTGGAAATTGCGAAGAATGTCAAGCCCTCCGCAAGAGGAGAGATCGAGATCACGAGCATCAACAACGAATATCTCCGCAGAGGAAAGCTGTATGTAGAGCAGCTTGGACGCGGATTTGCCTGGCTTGACACGGGAAGCCATGACTCGCTTCTGGATGCTGCAAACTTTGTGGCGACCTTCCAGAAGAGACAGGGACTGTATGTTTCCTGCATCGAGGAGATTGCCTATAAGAAGGGCTTCATTGATCGTGAGCAGCTGCTGAAGCTGGCAGAGCCCCTGATGAAGACCAATTACGGGCAGTATCTGGTGGAAATTGCAAACGGACTCGGATAAGAGAAGCTGCAGATATGCAGTGGCATGAAAGGAAGAAATGGGACAGATTCAGGTAGAAGATAATTGCGGCGGGATCCAGGGACTGAAGGTGATCACGCCTACCGTTCATGGGGATGACCGCGGATATTTCATGGAGACCTACCAGCAGAGGGATTTTGCGGCAGCAGGAATTGATGTGACTTTTGTTCAGGACAATCAGTCCTCTTCGAAAAAGGGCGTGCTCCGCGGCCTTCATTTTCAGATTCAGTATGCGCAGTCGAAGCTGGTGCGTGTTGTAAACGGAGCGGTATTTGATGTTGCGGTGGATTTGCGTCCGGGCTCTGAAACCTTCGGAAAATGGTTTGGCGTGCTGCTTACTGCAGAGAATAAGAAGCAGTTCTTTATTCCGAAGAATTTCGCACATGGTTTTCTTGTACTTTCCGATGAAGCGGAATTCTGCTATAAGGTAGACGATTTCTGGCATCCGAACGATGAAGGGGGCATTGCCTGGAATGATCCTGCAATCGGCGTGGAATGGCCGGAGCTTACGGGAGACTATGCAGGAACAGCTTCTGCAGAAGGCTATGCAATGAAGGACGGAACCGCACTGACGCTCTCTGAGAAGGATCAGAAGTGGGGCGGACTGGATGCTTACCGGAAGGCATATGAAGGAAGAACGAACGGAAGCACAGGAGAGTAAATAGAATTCATGGATCAGAACCGCAGAAAGAAGCAGGTCGTTCTTGGCACCGTCTGGACGGTGGCAATCATTCTGGCAGCGGCACTGCTGCTTCATAATAATGTACTGGAAGATCCGGATACGGCGAGATTAAAGAAAATCTCCGGCTGCCTTTTGCTGGGCGCCGGTGTTTTTCTGTTTACCTTGTTTCAGGACAGGGTCATGGCACTCCCTGTAGAGTTGTATCAGAACCGGAGACTCATCTGGAGACTTTCCAGAAATGATTTCAAAAAACGCTATGCCGGCTCCTATCTGGGAACCATTTGGGCGATGGTTCCGCCGATTGTGACGGTGGCCATGTACTGGGTGGTCTTTGACCGCATTTTCGGGTCCGGACCTCAGGTGACCTATACAGGCGGTGAGGTTCCGTATGTCCTGTTCCTGACAGCAGGACTGGTTCCGTGGTTCTTCTTCTCGGACGCAGTGATGGGCGGAATGACCTCTTTGATGGAATACAACTATCTGGTCAAGAAGGTGGTCTTCAAGGTCAGCATTCTGCCGATCATCAAGGTGACGGCGGCCATGTTTGTACACATCGGGTTCTCTGTGGTCCTTGTCCTGATCGCCGCCTTTTACGGGTATACGCCGACGGTATATACCCTGCAGCTGTTTTATTATACGTTCTGCGAATATGTCTTTATTCTCGGGCTGTCCTATGCCACCTGTGCCATCGTGCTGTTCTTCCGCGATCTGCAGAATCTTGTCTCCATTATGATGCAGGTCGGGATGTGGGCGACACCGATTCTGTGGAACATCAATACACTTCGTGAGAAGTACAAGCCCTTCATCAAGCTGAATCCGATGACCTATATCGTGGAAGGCTACCGAAGTGCGGTGTATGAGCAGCAGTGGTTCTGGGAGCATTTCTATTCCTCAACCTATTTCTGGATTGTCACTGCTCTTTTGTTCGTTGTGTCGGCGCTGATTTTCAAGAAGCTGAAGCCGATGTTTGCAGATGTCATGTAGAAAAGGCCGGGCTGCTGTGAGCAGAATGCAGCCTGAATGAGGAAACTATGCAGGATACAGCAATTCAGGTCTCGCACCTGACCAAGCAGTACAAACTATATAATCACAATCGCGACCGGGTGGCTGATGCCCTGGGCTTTGGAAAAAGAGCACATTACACTGAGCACCTTGCGCTGAATGATGTCAGTATGACGATTCGCAAGGGGGAGACGGTGGGCATCATCGGCACCAACGGCTCCGGAAAGTCCACGATTTTAAAGATCATCACCGGTGTTCTTACCCCGACCTCCGGAGAGGTTGCGGTCAATGGAAGAATCTCAGCGCTCCTGGAGCTGGGAGCCGGCTTCAACATGGAGTACAACGGCATTGAGAATATCTATCTGAACGGCACGATGATCGGCTTTACAGAGGATGAGATCAAAGCCAAGCTCGATGACATTCTGGCCTTTGCGGATATCGGCGAGTATGTATATCAGCCGGTCAAGATGTATTCCAGCGGAATGTTCATGCGTCTTGCGTTTGCGGTCGCCATCAACATTGATCCGGAAATTCTGATTGTGGATGAGGCCCTTGCTGTCGGAGATGTATTTTTCCAGGCGAAGTGCTTTCATAAATTTGATGAATTCAAGAAGGCCGGGAAGACGGTTCTATTTGTTTCACATGACATGTCCAGCATCAGCAAATACTGCGACCGCGTGATCCTGCTGAATCAGGGCGTAAAGCTCGGAGAAGGCAGTCCGAAGGAGATGATTGACATCTACAAGCAGGTGCTGGTCGGGCAGTACGATCCGGACGGCGGAAATCAGAAGGCGGACGGAGAAAAGGAGGACGGAGCAGGGAATTCCGGGAACGGCGTGGCGGAAAATCCGGATAAGCTGGAGTACGGCTCCGGAAAGGCGAAGATCATTTCCTATGACATTCTGGATTCTTCGGGGAAGGTGAATTCCACCATCGCGAAGGGAAGCGAGTGTACGTTCCGGATGAGCGTCGAGTTCCTGGAGGATGTCAAGGCTCCGATTTTTGCTTTCACGATTAAGAACAAATACGGAGTGGAAATCACCGGTACGAATACTATGTTCGAGAAGGCTTTTCTGGATCCGGTCGGGAAGGGCGAGGTGAAAACCGTCTCCTTCCGCCAGAAGGTCGATCTGCAGGGCGGAGAATATCTCCTTTCTCTCGGAGTGACCGGATACGAGGAAGAAAACTTTACGGTATACCACCGGCTGTATGACGTGATGAACATGACGGTGGTCTCGGACAAGAATACAGTTGGCTATTATGATATGAATTCCAGCATTCAGGTGACAGACGGGAGCATCCGTCAGAAATAGAAGCTGACGAAGAAGGCTGCCGGACGGCATGGGGTGGAAATTATGGCAGATGAGACAAAAAAAGAACAAATCGGCAGCGTAATCCTGGATCTGTCCAGATATTCCGGTGAGGATCTGTACTGTGACGGCGAGGTGGAGGATCGGATTCTGGAAATTGCAAAGAATTATCCGGAGGAAGAATTCGACGCCATCATCCGGGATTCGAAGGACTGGCCGACGCTGTACCATCTTTCCTCCATTCGCGGCAACATTGTGGGATGGATTCCGTTTGACGGAAGCGAGAAGGTTCTGGAGATCGGAGCGGGGCCGGGAGCCATTACCGGTGTTCTGACAGAGCGCTGCGGGAGTGTCGACTGCGTGGACCTTTCCAGAAAGAGATCGTTGATCAACGCGTACCGTCATCGGAACTGCAGCAATCTGACCATTCATGTCGGAAACTTTGAAGACATTGAACCGGAACTGGACAGGGACTATGACTATGTCTTCCTGATCGGCGTTCTGGAATATGCGGGGAGCTATCTGCATTCCTCCGATCCGTTCGGACAGGAGCTCCGGACCATTCTTTCACACGTGAAGCCGGGAGGCCGGGTCGTCATTGCCATTGAAAACCGGATCGGCCTGAAATACTGGGCGGGCTGTGCCGAAGATCATTCCGGACGTTATTTTGGCGGAATCGAATCCTATTCCGCAAAGGAGGAGCCGGCGAAAACCTTTACCAGACCGGCTCTGGAGCGGCTCCTTCTGGAGAACGGAGTCAATGAGTACGCATTCTATTATCCCTATCCGGATTACAAATTCACCTCGGTGCTGTTCTCTGACCGGAGACTTCCCGAGGCAGGCGAGCTGAACGAGAACATTCGCAACTTCGATCGTGACAGACTGCTTCTTTTTGACGAGAAGAAGGCCTATCAGGGGATTACGCAGGATGGCCTTTATCCGCTGTTTGCCAATTCGTTCGAGGTGGTTGTGGGACCTGCACTTGCGGTGGATTATTGTAAATTCTCCAATGACCGCGCACCGGAATACCGGATTCGTACGGAGATGGATCTTGTCAACGGAAAGGTTCGTAAGTACCCGCAGACAAAGGCGGCAGGCGAGCATGTCCTCCGGATGGCAGAAAGTGCCATGGCGCTTTCCGCAAGGTATGCGGTGAGCAGCGCGGGTGAGGGCCATCCGAAGCTCCCGGAAATGGGGGGAAAGCCCTCGGAGAAGAGCGGGGAGGCTGAGGAAACGGCTGCTGCAGCAAAGCCGCGAACCCTGAATATTGCCCCCTGCGCTCTGACAAAGGACGGCGGGGTGGAATTCCCTTACGTCGGAGGACGATCGCTGGAGAGCCTTCTGGATGAAAGCCTTCAGGCAGGGGACGGCGAACGTTTTCTTTCGCTTCTGAATGAATACAGAATCCGGGTCGGGCAGGGGAGTCTGCAGCAGATTTCCGACTATGATATGACGTTCTCAAATCTTCTGATTCAGGGAGACCTGTGGACGGCCATCGACTACGAATGGGCCGTACCCAGAAGCATTCCTGTGGAGGAGCTGTTGTTCCGTTCACTTCTTGTTTATTATCTGGAGGATGGCAAACGCAGTGAGCGCTGCGAAGAGCTGATCGGAAACGAACGGCTTCTGAAGGCAGTCGGGATTCCGGAGAAGGATGCACAGCGTCTTGCGAGAGAGGAACAGGATTTCCAGAAGCATGTAACCGGCGGCGTGGTTTCCCTCGGAGAGTTCCGCGCACAGATGGGAACGCAGGTCATCAAGCCGGCACAGCTTCAGACGGAAGAAGAAAAGGATGCTGCAAAGGAGCTCCTGAAGCAGGAGCATGAGGAAAAACAGGAGCTGAATTCCATTCAGGTATATTATGATACCGGAAGAGGCTTTTCAGAAGAGGAATCGTACTGGATCGGCGAGCAGTATCAGGAAGAAGGACTGGTTACCTTTACGGTTACGGTCCCGGAGGAGGCGCAAAGACTCCGGGTGGACCCGGCAATCTGTCCGTGCGTGGTGCTGATTCGCAATGCAAGAATCAATGAGGCAGAGCAGAAGGTCGTCAGACGTCTGGTGCGCGTCAACGGCCGGCACTATACCAACGGCAGCATTGTCTATACAACCATGGACCCTTCGATGGAGTGGGATCTTAAAAAACTTCGGAGAAAAACAGGAATTCCGGAGGGTGAGGATTTTGATCTGGAGCTGACACTTCAGATGGTGGGACTTCCCTCCACAATGGCGCAGGCCATGGAAGATCGAAAATAAGGAGCAGGAACAGATGCTGAGAGAACAGATCAAACATCACCTTGTTCAGATACAGGATGAGCGATATGAAAAAGAGCTTCTGGATAAGATGGACAGCTATACCAACTGGTACCGCCTTCACAAAATGGAGCTGGACAGGCGCATGAATGAGACGGATCACTCCGAGGGCGAGAAGCTGACGAGAGAGGTGATCCGCTATTCGCATCTTCGCAACTATCTTTTATCCGGTGTAAAATTCCCGGATATCATCGTCTGCTGTGATGATGAGGGAACGCTGACGGATTATGCGGAGAAAATGATCTGTGATTATTTTGCGGCAAATCCGGACATCAATCTGGTGTACGGAGATGAAGATCGTCTGTCGGAGAACTCTCAGCTGAAGGATGCATGGCTGAAATCGGACTGGGCACCGGACACCTTCCTGTCTACCTTTTATTTCGGAAAGGTGTTTGCCATCCGCTCCTCTGAGCTGTTTCTGATCAATCCCGGCGACCGCAAGGCTACGGATTATGAGTCAAAGGCCAAGACAAAAGAGGATTCCAGGGAAGAAGCCAATGCCAGACAGAACGATCTGGATGACAGCATGCGTTCCTGGATTTATGACAAGCTCTGCCTGAAGATCGCACAGGCAGACGGCGGTTTTACAAGAAGAAAGAACAATCGTTTCCCGATCGGGCACATTCCGGAGATTCTGTTCCATTCCTACCGGAAGGGAAAACCCTGGGACAGCAATCTGATCAAGGATTCTCTGACGGGACGGTATTCCAGCGAATCCGCAGAAAAGAGACTGATCAGCATCATTATTCCCAGCAAGGACAATCCGGAAATTCTGGGAAGATGCATTCACTCCATTGAGAAATATGCGGACAATTCTCCTTATGAGATCATTGTGGTAGATAACGGAAGCTCGCCGGAGAATAAGGAGAAGGTAGAAAAGCTTCTCGAGGAACACAACGAAACCGGGAGTGCAAGGCTTCTTTATCAGCCGATGGAGTTTAATTTCTCTGCGATGTGCAATCTGGGTGCATCGGAGGCAAACGGAGAGCTCCTCCTTTTTCTGAACGATGATATTGAAATTGCACGGCCGAACTGGCTGTCCTATCTGTCGGAGAAGGCGAAGCTCCCGTATGTAGGCTGTGTTGGCATGAAGCTCCTGTATCCGAATTCGGAGATCATTCAGCATGCCGGAGTTGTGAACGTAAAGGTCGGACCGATCCACAAGCTGCAGTATTGCAGCAACCGGGAGGAGCATTATTTTGGCTTCAATAAGGGGGTCCGCAATGTCATTGCCGTGACCGGCGCGTGCCTGATGATCCGGAACGAGCTGTTCTGGGAAGTGGGCGGCTTTGATGCGGAGAATTTTGCCGTAGCCTTTAACGACATAGATCTGTGCCTGAAGGTGTTTGAAAAGGGCTATTACAACGTTGTCCGCAACAATATGTATCTGTATCACCATGAGTCTCTTTCCCGCGGAGATGATCGGGAAGACAAGGTGAAGGCACTTCGTCTCTCCGGCGAGCAGGAAAGACTTTTGAACCGCCATCCGGATCTGTTCCGGAGAGATCCGTACTACCATCCGTATCTGGAGCAGGATCCGGCAGTGACCGAGTTTAAGATTGCGACGGAGGATGCGCTTCTCCAGAATCCTCATTACATGGATGTGGAGCTTCGGAAGGGAAGACTCAAGGAAGCATGGGAGGATCCGGTTCTCCGGCTCGGCGTGGAATATGCGGGCTCTCTTTCCGTGTGGCTTTGCGGTCCCATGGGACGAAAGGATGCAAAGAGCAGAGAGGAGGACGGCTACTACATCAAGGGCTATGCGTTTGTCATTGATGCGGACAATGCCGTGTATGACCGGACACTTCTGTTCCGAAAAGAGGAGAACCCCTCTTCTGTCTGGCAGATTGCAACGGAACGGGTTTACCGTCCGGACATTGCGGAGCATCTGACGGATCAGAAAAATGATGCGCTGACCGGCTTTATGACCGCCTTCCGCAAGGACGCGCTGAAGCCCGGCAGGTATCAGATCGGCATGCTTGCAAAGGACAATACATCCAGACAGAGAATTGTCTTCTGGTCCGATGTTTATTTAACAATTCCGGAACAGGAAGCTTAAGGGAAAACAAGTACACATGGAAGAGAATACGAACGGGAAGACCAATTATCAGGAGCAGTACGAAAAGGAAAAGGCCAAAGCGGCTTTTCTTGCGGACCGTGTTGCCCAGCTGGAGGACCAGGTGGATGATCTGCAGTTCAAGCTGGACCGCATTAAGAACAACAAGATCTGGAAGGCTTCAAAGCCTGCGAGAGACGCCTATCATTTTGTGCAGCGTCAGGCAGATCGGATTCGCAATCAGGGCGATGCGAAGGGAGTTGTGAAAAAGATCCGTTATAAGATTCGTGAGAAGCAGGCGGAGAAGGGCTACGGAACCGCAAGCTTTCCGAACGCAGAGGAGCGAAGCCGGCAGACACAGGAGGCGGCCGGCTTTTCCAGACAGATTCTGTTCAGCATCCTGGTTCCGCTCTACAACACCCCGAAGGAATATCTGAAGGACATGATGGATTCGGTGCTGAATCAGACCTACGGGAACTGGCAGCTGTGCCTTGCGGACGGGTCGGATACAGAGCATGCGTATGTAGGGGAAATCGTACAGGAATACCGCAGTCGGAGCGAAGAGCTTTCCCGGAGAATCTGTTACCGGAAGCTTGAGAAAAACGGAGGAATTTCGGAGAATACAAACGCCTGCCTTGCACTGGCGGATGGGGAGTACATCGCGCCGTTTGATCACGACGACTACCTTCATCCGTCGGTGTTATACTGGTATGTCAAGACGATCAATGAGCAGAATGCAGATTACCTGTACTGCGACGAGACGACCTTTCGGGAGAATGATCTGAATCACTTTGTGACCATTCATTTCAAGCCCGATTATGCCATCGACAATCTGCGTGCGAACAACTACATCTGTCACCTTTCCTGCTTCGATCGGAAGCTCCTGGAGGGAGAGGAACTGTACCGCTCGGAATTTGACGGCTCTCAGGATCACGACATGATTTTGCGGCTGACGGATAAGGCACAGAATATTGTGCATGTTCCGAAGCTCCTTTATTACTGGAGAAGCCATGCCGGCTCCACGGCGGACAACATCGGGGCAAAGACCTATGCGATCGATGCGGCAAAGGGTGCTGTGGCGGATCATCTGCGCCGGCACGGATACCGGAATTTCAAGATCACAAGCACCCGTGCGTTCGAGACAATTTTCAAGATTACGTATGAAATTGCGGGTGAGCCGATGATTTCCGTGGTGATCGCGAACAAGGATCACAGTGAGGATCTGAAGCGCTGCCTGAATTCCATCTTTGAGAAGTCCACGTATGAGAATTATGAAATTATCATTGTGGAGAACGGAAGCACGGAGGAAGCAACAAAGCGCTATTATCGTGAAGTTACATCCGGGCCGTACAAAGACAGGGTTCGTGTAGTAGAATACCATTATGCGGACGGCGAGAAATTCAACTATTCCCGACTGAATAACTTTGGTGTGCGTGAAGCAAAGGGAGAGTATGTTCTTCTGCTGAACAATGACACAGAGGTGATTTCCATCAACTGGATGGAGGAACTTCTGATGTACGCACAGCGGCCGGATGTTGCCTGCGTTGGCGCCAAGCTTTATTATCCGGACAAGACGATTCAGCATGCAGGAATTGTTCTTGGCCTTGGAGCCCACCGCACAGCAGGACATACCCATTACCGGCAGCGCAGAGAGAATCTCGGCTACATGGGACGTCTGTGCTACGCACAGGATGTTTCGGCGGTAACCGGGGCGTGCCTGATGGTAAAGAAGAGCATCTATGAGGAAGTGGGAGGTCTGGACGAGACCTTTGAGGTGTCTCTGAATGACGTGGATTTCTGCTTGAAGTGCAGAGAGAAGAGCTACCTGAATGTGTTCACGCCGTTTGCGGAGCTGTATCACTATGAATCGGCTTCAAGGGGCTCGGATGTGACAGATGCTTCCTCCGACAATGCAAAGAGGTACGACAGGGAGTCGGAGCATTTCCGCACCAAATGGAAAGAGGTCCTGGAAAAAGGGGATCCTTATTACAATCCGAATTTCACGCTGGATCGAAGCGATTACAGTCTGAAGGTTCAGGATTGATTCGAAAAAACGGCACAAGCCTAAGGAGGAGAAAACCCATGCTGGAACGAGTAACGGAGCAACTGAATTACTGGCTGAGCGATTCTTATTTTGACGAGAAGACCAAGGAAGAATTGCTTGCTGTACGTAATGAGAAGGAAATAGAGGATCGCTTTTACAAGGATCTTGCCTTTGGCACCGGCGGACTGCGCGGTGTGATCGGTGCAGGCACCAACCGGATGAACATCTATACCGTTCGCAAGGCGACGCAGGGCCTTGCCAATTACATCAATAAGAACGGAGATCCGAAGAAGGGTGTGGCCATTTCCTATGACAGCCGCCGTATGAGTCCGGAATTTGCAAAAGAGACGGCGCTTTGCCTTGCGGCAAACGGAATCAAGGCATATCTTTCCGATACGCTTCGCCCGGTTCCGGAGGAATCCTTTGCACTTCGGTATTTCGGATGCCAGGCCGGTGTAGAGATCACGGCAAGCCACAATCCGCCGGAATACAATGGCTACAAGGTATACTGGGAGGACGGCGCGCAGGTGACACCGCCTCATGACACAGGCATCATTGCGGATGTCAATGCGGTTTCCAGCTACGACGAGGTGAAGACCATGCCGGAGAAGGAAGCAGTGGAGAAAGGACTTCTTGTCTATTTCGGCAGAGAAATTGATGACGCCTACATGGAAGCTCTCAAGAAGCAGATCATCCATCCGGAAGTCATTCGTGAGATGGCGGATGATATCCGCATTGTTTATACACCGTTCCACGGAGCAGGACTGGTTCCGGTGACGAGAGTTCTGGAAGAGCTTGGCTTCAAGCATGTTTATGTGGTTCCGGAGCAGAAGGATCCCGATCCGGATTTCACAACCCTGGAGTATCCGAACCCGGAGGATCCGAAGGCATTTACGCTGGCACTGAAGCTTGCAAAGGAAAAGGACGCAGATATTGTTCTTGCAACGGATCCGGATGCGGATCGTCTCGGCATCTATGCCAAGGATGCGAAGACCGGCGAATACATTGCCTTTACAGGAAACATGTCCGGCATGCTGATCGGCGAGTACATTCTCCGCGAGAGAACGCTGACACATACAATGCCCGAAAAGCCTGCCTTCGTCACAACAATCGTGACGACGAATCTGGCAAAGGCAATCGCAGAGAAGTACGGCTGCCATTATGTGGAATGCCTGACCGGCTTTAAGTACATCGGTGAGCAGATCAAGCTCTTCGAGGAAGCAAAGTCCTATCATTATGTCTTCGGTCTTGAGGAGTCCTACGGCTGCCTTGCAGGAACGCATTCCCGCGATAAGGATGCACCGGTTGCCGTGATGATGCTGTGTGAGGCTGCTGCCTTCTACAAGAAGCAGGGACTGACACTCTGGGATCAGATGCAGAAGATCTACAGCGAGTACGGCTTCTATAAGGAGACGCAGTATGCCATTACCATGAAGGGAATGGACGGCGCAGCTCAGATTGATGCGCTGATGGAGAAATTCCGCACAAATCCGCCGAAGAACTTCGGAAGCTGGAAGGTGGAAGAGTTCCGTGATTACGAGACCGGAAAAACCGTAAAGCCTGCAACCGGAGAAGAAGGAACGACAGGGCTTCCGAAATCGAACGTACTGTATTTTGCTCTGGATCAGGATGCATGGTGCTGCGCAAGACCTTCCGGAACAGAGCCGAAGATTAAATTCTATATGGGCGTAAAGGGAGAAAGTCTTGCCGATGCCGACGCCAAGGTGGAAGAGCTGACAGAGGCAGTGAAGGCAAACATCTGACATGGAATCCCGGCGGGTGCTGTGAATGGCTTTTTGGACGGATCTTAACAAAACAATCAGATATGCACAGAGAAACGGGCTTCGCGACACGTATTATGCCGCGATCGAACGACTTCGTGACAAGGTCGGTACCTCTTATTCGTATGAGGTACCGGCCTTGGGCAGTCTGGAGGAACAGCGCAGTCAGTGGGAGAAGAGAAGGCGTGACGGAGACAGCTTTCCGCTGATCAGCTTTCTGGTTCCTTTGTATCAGCCGGATCTGCGATTTATGCGGGAGATGCTGGAATCTGTGGAGAGGCAGACCTATGGAAACTGGGAGCTGATTCTTGCGGACGGAGGCGGTACGGAGGCAGCGGCCAATCTGGCAGCTTCGTTTCAGGATCCCCGGATTCACTATGGGAGGCTTGAGGAGAACGGCGGCATTTCACGAAATACCAATGCCGCGGCATCCATGGCTTCCGGGGATTATATTGCTCTCTTGGATTATGACGATCTTCTGACGGAGGATGCCGTCTTTGAAGTGACGCATAAGATCGAGCGGACACAGGCGGAGATCATTTACTCGGATGAGGACAAGTGTGATCCGACGGGAAGAAAATTCTTTGAGCCGAACCGGAAGCCGGATTTTAATCCGGATTATTTTCTGAGCAACAATTATATCTGTCACCTTCTGGTCATGAAAAAGGAACTGTTTCTGGCGCTTCGACTGCGCCCGGAATATGATGGCGCACAGGATTATGACCTTCTGCTCCGTGCACCCTGGTCCGGAATTGTGCATATTCCGAAAGTTCTGTATCATTGGCGGACGCACCCTGCCTCCACAGCAGGAAATCCGGGCAGCAAGAATTACGCATACCAGGCAGGAAAGGCGGCTCTTCAGGAGTATTTCCGTACCTGCCGGATCGATGCGGAGGTGATGGAGTCGAGACACAATGGCTTTTTTCGTGTGAATTACCGGCCGGATATTTTCTCACAGAGACCGGAGGTCGGTGTTGTCGGAGGAAAGCTTCTCGATGAGCATCACCGGATCATTGGCGGAATGATGGATGAGAGCGGCCGGGTGGAATTCCCTGGCATGCATGAAATGGAAAGCGGCCCGATGCATCGGGCAGATACCATGCAGGACGCACAGGCGGTAGATGTGCGGTGCATGGAAATCCGCGATGAGCTTCGTCCGCTGTATCAGACGGTGTTCAATGCTTCCTATGAGGGGCATGTGATGAAGCACACGGATGATCTTAAGACGATGAGCCTGGAATTCTGCCGTCAGGTAAGGCAGCAGGGATATCTTGTTGTCTGGGATCCTGAAATGACGAAAATTTGCGATCAGAAATAAAAAGAGCCTGGAAGAACAAAGGCGGGAGAACGGGCAGGAACAGGTATGTCAGAATTCGGCAGTGAATTGATATCGGTTGTCATTCCGAACTATAATGGATCAGATTACCTGAGAGCGTGTCTGGATTCTGTCCTTGCGGGCAGTCTGGTTCCGAAGGTCATTGTGGTAGATAACGGCTCTTCGGATTGCTCCTGCGAGATGATAGAGAAGGAATATCCCCAGGTTCTGCTGCTTCGTCTGAAGGCCAATACCGGCTTTTGTCATGCTGTGAATGCGGGCCTTCATCTGGTCAGGACGCCGTATGCGATGCTTCTAAACAATGACACCAGCGTAGACAGGGACTGTCTTCGGAAACTTCTTGGCGCAATGGAGAAGCGGCCGTCCTGCTTCGCAGTACAGGCGCTGATGCTGTCCATGAAGGAGCCGGACCGCATCGATGATGACGGCGATCTGTATAATGCACTCGGCTGGGCCTTTGCAAGACATAAGAACGCGGGAAAGGGAAAAGCCACCGCAGCACCATTGTTTGCGGCCTGTGCGGGAGCGGCACTCTATCGCATGAGTGTATTTGAAGAGATCGGCTGGTTCGATGAGCGGCACTACTGTTATCTGGAGGACCTGGATCTCGGATGGAGAGCGCAGATCTTCGGTCACCGGAGTTATCTGGAGCCCGGGGCAGAGGTGTTCCATGCAGGAAGTGCGACAGCAGGCGGCAAATACAGCGACTTTAAGGAAGTGATGACGGCGGGCAACAATGCCCTTCTTCAGTATAAGAACATGCCGTTTTTGCAGTACTGGCTGAACGCACCGCTGCGAAGTCTCGGAACTGCGGTTAAGAAGGCGTATTTTACCCGGAAGGGACTGGGAGATGCCTATGCGGAAGGAATCCGCCGCGGCGAATTTCTGAAGGCTTCCTGCGCGGAATATACGGAGTGCATCCGATACGGGATCCCGTATAAGAAATGTTCGATTCCGCAGGAGGCGGGTTTCCCGGAGCAGAAGGAGGATCTGATGGAGGTGCTTCCCATCTATCTCGGAAGAAAGATCCCTTTTGAGTGGAGGCATTTTCCTCATTACCTGTCGATTCAGGGGCAGCTCCTTGCGGGCTTGTTCCGGAGAAGACCCTCCGTGTGAATTGTGATTTGAGCACATGATTAAAGACAATCAGATTTTTTTCAACCGTATGCATATTGTGCTGGATGGACTGGTGGTTGCGGTAAGCTTTCTGCTTGCCTGGGCCATCAAGTTTCTGACGCCCCTCGCGGAATCCACGCCGGGCGTCACAGCGTTGTCTGCAGAGACCTATTTCAGGACCCTGTATTTTATTGTACCCGGATATTTGATTCTGTACGGCATCTACAACCTTTATTCTTCCAAACGCTCATCGCGGATCCGCGTGGAAGTAGCCGGGATCTTTAAGGCAAACACGGTTGGAATCGGTCTTGTCATGATCAGCTTTTTCATGCTCTCCACGAGCGTGGACGGCGTGGTAGACTTTTCCAGAACGCTGATTCTTCTGTTCTATGTCATCAATATGATCCTGACATTTCTGTACCGGATGCTGGTACGGAAATTTCTGTATTTTATCCGCAGAAAAGGAAACAATTTAAAGCATGTCATTCTGGTTGGCTATTCCAGAGCGGCGGAAGCCTATCTGGACCGCATTGCGTCCAATCCGCAGTGGGGCTATGTTGTGCACGGCATTCTGGATGATCATGTTCCGCGCGGAACGCTGTACCGCGGGGTGAAGGTTCTGGGATCGCTCGGAAATCTGGAGTACATTCTTCCGGAGAACAAGATGGATGAGATTGCCATTACCCTTTCGCTGGAGGATTACGACAGTCTGGAGCACATTGTGGATCTGTGCGAGCGCGCCGGAGTTCACACGAAGTTTATTCCGGACTATGGATCACTGTTCCCGTCACGGCCGTATACGGAGGACCTGATGGGACTGCCGGTCATCAATATCCGCTACGTTCCGTTGTCCAATACCTGGAATGCTCTTATGAAGAGACTGGTGGATATTTTCGGGGCGATTTTCTGCATTATTCTGTTCTCTCCGGTTATGCTGTTTGCGGCGGTCGGAACAAGAGTGACCAGCAAGGGACCGATTATCTACAGGCAGACGAGAATCGGACTTCATTCAAAGCCGTTTACCATGTACAAGTTCCGCACCATGAGAGTGCAGTCTGCGGAGGAAGAGAAGAAGGGCTGGACAATCCCGGGAGATGACCGGGTGACGAAGTTCGGAAGTTTTCTGCGGCGCACCAGCATTGACGAAATGCCGCAGTTCTTTAATGTCCTGGCAGGAAAAATGAGTCTCGTCGGCCCTCGCCCGGAACGTCCGCAGTTTGTGGATAAGTTCCGGGAGGAAATCCCGCGTTATATGGTAAAGCATCAGGTGCGGCCGGGAATTACCGGCTGGGCGCAGATCAACGGCTATCGGGGAGACACCTCCATCCGCAAGCGGATCGAGCATGATATTTATTACATTGAAAACTGGAGTCTCGGCTTTGACTTCCGGATTCTGTTTCTGACTGTTTTCAAGGGCTTTATCAATAAAAATGCGTATTGATTCTTTTGCCATTGTAATCGGAGAGGGAACGGACGTATACTGTCCTAGTTGATGTAATACAGTGCTTGTTCTGAAGGGGAAAGTGTAGTATTCTTAACAAATAGCATTTTGAAAGTTCACCGGGGGAGTTTTTCATGTCCAGACGTGATTATGAGGATTATAACGATCGTTATGAGGATCGTTACGATGACCGCTATGACGATCGGTATGATGACGGCTACGAGAATCAGGGTGCCGGAGATGACGATGTAGATTATGGCTACGAAGAGGGCGGTTATGACGATGACCGCTACGATGGGCGTTATCATGAAGGCTATGACGATCGCGGCTACTATGAAGACGATGATTACGCGGAGGATGACAGATACTCCGATGAATACGGCTATGGCGACGACAGCTATGACGACCGGTATGATGATGACTACGAGGACCGCTATGGAAGAGGCGGAAGATCGGGAAGGTCGTCCGCGAGAGGGCGAAGCTCCGACAGAAGAAAGAAACGGACTGCGGTAATCGCAATTGAGCTTGTGGTTCTTGCCGCTGTGCTGCTGATTCTTTATTTTGTCACCCGCATCGGAAAGGTGGAGCGTGTCAACCTTCCGACGGAAGAGATCGAGAACAACATCGCCGATGTCGTAAAGGAGAACACAGAGAAGGGTGAGATGAAGGGGTACCGCAACATCGCCTTCTTTGGTGTGGATTCGACAAAGGGAGAGCTGGATCAGAATACACGAAGTGATTCGATTATCATCTGCTCCATCAATGAGGATACCGGAGATGTGAAGCTGGTTTCGGTCTATCGTGATACGCTGCTGAATCTCGGTGATGGCACATACAACAAGTGCAATGCTGCTTACGCAAAGGGCGGAGCCGAGCAGGCAATCAACATGCTCAACCAGAATCTGGATATGAATATCACGGATTTCGTGACGGTTGGCTTCGGCGGACTGACGGATGTCGTGGATGCTCTTGGCGGCATCACCATTACCGTGGAGGAGGATGAGATTTCTCATCTGAACAATTATCAGTCCACAATGGCGAAGGAACTCGGCAAGAACGGCTACACAGAGGTAACCCAGGCGGGCACACAGACCCTGAACGGTCTGCAGGCGACGGCATACTGCCGGATCCGTTATACCAGAGGCTGGGATTACAAGCGTGCAGCGCGGCAGCGTGCCGTTCTGTATGCCGTTATGGACAAGGCGAAGAAGGCGAATGTCGGACAGCTTGCTGACATTGTCAACAAGGTATCGGATGAGATCTACACCTCTTACAAGGTGAGCGATCTGGTTAACGATGTGCAGGCCATTGCGAACTATAACATGATTGCGGAGGACAGCATCGATACGATGCAGAACGGCTTCCCGCAGGAGGATGACCGGATTCAGGCAAACCTCGGCGGAGCGTTGGGTGACTGCGTTGTTCCGAGAGATCTGACCGACAACGTAGTATGGCTGCATGCGTTCCTGTTCGGCGATGAGAATTATGCAGTTTCGGATACTGTGAAAGAATTCAGCAGCCATATTTCCGAGATGACAAAGGATGCCGTTCCGGAAGAGATGACGGATGCGGATCACGCCTGATCCGAGGAAAAGAACCGTATTGCGGTGATCATCGAGAGATTCGCAGATGCTGCTAAATCCAAGGGGGGAGAGCCGGTGGTTCTCTCTCCTTTTTTGTCCGCGCACGCGCACAGCAGAGGATGCTCTTGCGTGCTGCGTGCTGCGAATGTCATCTATGATATAATACAGAGAGCCGGAAAGACCGGAAAATGGTCGGATCAGGAGCAAAATCCGGCATAAATCGCCTGAAAACAAGGGCAGAAAGACGAGAGAAAAGCGGCTTTGAACAAAGATAAGACGGACGGCCTGACGGTGGATGCGGTAATTCCAACCTTTCAACCGGGAAAGAGGCTGATCGGAATTCTGGAATGCCTGGAGAAGCAGACACTGCCGGTGCGATGTGTACGAATCATCAATTCCGGACGGGATGGCTTCCGACTGTTTCTTGAGGAAGCGCATCTTACGGAACAGCAGTTCCTGGAAAGCTATCCGTTTGTTTTACTGGAGCACATTCCGAAGGAAGAATTTGACCATGGAAGAACAAGAAGCAAGGGCTTTGCGGCATGCATCGGAGCAGATTATGTTCTGGCAATGACGCAGGATGCTCTCCCTGCGGATGAGATGCTGGTGGAGAGGCTTGTACGTCCTCTCACGGAGAATGCGGATATTGCAGTCAGCTATGCAAGACAGCTTTCGAATCCGGATGCCTCCTGCGAGGAACACATCTCCAGAAATTTTAATTACCCGGCACAGTCCATGATCAAGAGTGAGGAGGACACCGGGAGACTCGGAATCAAGGCTTATTTCTGCTCCAATGTCTGTGCGATGTATCGGAGAGCAACCTGGGAGCAGCTTGGAGGTTTTCCGGAGCATGCTATTTTCAATGAGGATATGGTCTATGCGGGAGAAGCCCTTCAGGCGGGATACCGGATTGCCTACGTGGCGGATGCGTGTGTGTATCATTCGCACTCTTACACGGCAGCGCAGCAGTTCCACCGGAATTTCGATCTTGGAGTTTCCCAGGCACAGAATCCGCAGATTTTTGCAAGGTTTTCTTCTGAAGGAGAGGGCATGCAATATGTGAAGGCGGTGATCAGACAGATGCGTAAGGAGAGGAAGGCGGGAGAGATTCCCGGCTTTGTGTTTCGTTGTGCGGCAAGATTTGCCGGCTATCGGATGGGAAAAGCCTATAAGCACCTTCCGGAGAAGCTGATTCTGCGTTTTACATCCAATCGGGGCTTCTGGATACAGCAGAAACAGGCACGGCTTAGTACCTGGCGGGAATAAGGGACAGATCCGTACGGAGATGTCCTGATTACAGAGCCGCACAGATGGCGGCAGGAGGTAAATGAATGTGTGGAATTGTCGGATATGTAGGTAAGAAACAGGCGGCACCGATTCTTCTGGACGGTTTGTCCAAGCTGGAATATCGTGGCTATGATTCTGCAGGACTCGCGGTTCGTTCGGACAGCGGGAACTTCGAAATTGTAAAAGCCAAGGGAAGGCTGAAGGTCCTTGAGGAGAAAACCAACAACGGCCTTTCGGTAGAAGGCTGCTGCGGAATCGGGCACACGCGCTGGGCAACACACGGAGAACCCAGTGAGAACAATGCGCATCCGCACGTCAGCAATGATAAGACGGTTGTCGGTGTTCACAACGGCATTATTGAGAACTATCAGGATGTTAAGAACAAGCTGCTGCGCCATAACTATCATTTCTATTCCGACACGGATACCGAGGTGGTCATCAATCTGATTGAGTTCTATATGAAGAAGTACAATCTCGGACCGATCCATGCAATTTCGCATATGATGATGCGCGTGCGGGGTACTTACGCTCTGGCCATTATGATCAAGGATTATCCGGGCAAAATTTTTGTCGCAAGAAAGGATGCGCCGATGGTCATCGGCGTCGGGGACGGAGAATCCTATCTTGCATCGGATGTTCCGGCCATTCTGAAATACACCCGGACGGTGTATTACATTGACAATATGGAGGTAGGCGTCCTCGAGGCGGACAAGATCACCTTCTATAACATTGACCAGGAAGAAATTGAGAAAACACCCACACAGGTACAGATGGATGCAGAGGCGGCGGAGAAGGGCGGATATCCGCACTTTATGCTGAAAGAGATTCATGAACAGCCTCGTGCGGTGAAGGACACGATCCATTCGATGATCGGCGAGGACGGCAGAATTGATCTTGAGAAAACCGGTCTTACAGAGGAGATGCTTCGGGATCTGAATCAGATCTATATCATCGGCTGCGGCTCTGCCTATCATGTAGGAGTTGCGATCCAGTATGTGATTGAGGATCTTGCAAGGTGCCAGGTTCGAATTGAACTGGCTTCGGAATTTCGTTACCGGAATCCCCTCATTGCGCCGAACAGCATGGCGATCATTATCAGTCAGTCCGGAGAGACTGCAGATTCTCTGGCGGCACTTCGCCTTGCCAAAGCCAATGGAATGAAGACTCTGGCAATCGTCAATGTAGTGGGGTCTTCCATTGCAAGAGAGGCAGATCACGTTCTGTATACGCTTGCGGGACCGGAGATCGCAGTTGCCACAACCAAGGCCTACAGCACACAGCTTGTTGCAGGCTATGTTCTTGCCGTAGCACTTGCGGCTGCAAAGGGTACGATTGATGCGGAGAAGGAAGCTGCATTGATTGAAGAAATCTGTGCGCTTCCGGACAAGATCGAGCACGCGCTGGAGGATAAGGAACGAATCCAGTGGTTTGCAGCGAAACGCAGCAATGCAAAGGACATTTTCTTCATCGGACGCGGAATCGATTATGCGATTTCACTGGAGGGCTCACTGAAGCTCAAGGAGATCAGCTACATTCATTCAGAGGCCTATGCTGCCGGAGAACTCAAGCATGGAACCATCTCGCTGATTGAAGACGGAACGCTTGTTGTCGGTGTGCTGACACAGCCGGATCTGTTCGAGAAGACCGTCAGCAACATGGTAGAGGTGAAGAGCCGGGGCGGATATCTGATGGGGTTGACCACGTATGGAAATTACGCCATCGAGGATACGGCGGATTTCACCGTGTACATTCCGAAAACCGATCCGCATTTCGCAACCAGTGTCGCGATTATCCCGCTGCAGCTGCTGGCGTATTATGTCAGCGTGTCCAAGGGACTGGATGTGGACAAACCGCGGAATCTGGCGAAGTCGGTAACAGTGGAGTAAGACACTCGGAAACGGCGGATGCCGTTTCCTCCTGTTTCCGGCAGACCGGAAAATTTAAAAGGAGCAGAGAAAATATGGATTTAAGAGCAGGCGGAGAAGGCGCGGACAGCTACGAAGAGGTCATGCTGATTTATAACGGAGCACTTCGTCAGATTCAGACCAAGCTCAGCATTCTGAATGATGAGTTCCAGCATGTGCACAATTACAATCCGATTGAGCATATCAAGGCGAGACTGAAGACACCGGAGAGCATTGTCAACAAGCTTAAGCGCCATGGGTATCCGTCTACACTGGAGAACATGGTGAAGTACTGCAATGACATTGCCGGGGTGCGTGTCATCTGTGATTTCACGTCGGATATCTATAAAATTGCGGATATGATCAGCAATCAGAGCGACATCCGTGTGCTCGCGATCAAGGATTATCTGGCCAATCCGAAGCCAAGCGGCTACAAGAGCTATCACATGATTGTCACAGTGCCGGTTTATCTGTCGGACCGGATCGTGGACACAAAGGTGGAAATTCAGATCCGGACGATTGCCATGGATTTCTGGGCCAGCCTGGAGCATAAGATTCAATATAAATTTACCGGAGATGTTCCCTCGGGAATTGCGGAGGAGCTGCTGGAATGCGCGAAGATGGTTTCCAATCTGGACGAGAAGATGCTGCTTCTGAATAATGAGATTCAGGAATTCCAGGTGGAAGAGGACTCGCAGACGAAGTAAACAGAAAAACGGAATAAAAAAGAGGAGTGCCCGGACGCCTTTCAGCGCCCGGGCTTATTATGAAAAAATTATCAAACTGTTGATTGATTTGATGGTTTTAATATAGCAGATAATTATGAACAAAATATGAACAAGCCTTGAACATATGTAAATTCTGTCCAAATATATAAAGGAACAGATGTGAATATGGGGCAATGTGACGAGAAGCGGCAGGGCGTTGTTCGTTGTAAAAAAGGAGTGATAATGGTATCATGATTCTGTTTAGCACATGCTGAACAGATACCGGATATGAAATCATTCCAACTCAGAAGGGGTTGTATCATGAGCGATCAGTTTATGCAGGAAGTACAGGAAGAGGAGCATTCCATCGAGGATCTGGAGAGAAAGATCTCGCAGGGAACCGGCATCGGCGAGGCAGCGGCAGATGACATGATCCGCGCCAATGAGGAGGCGCAGGCCATTGAGGTGGATACATTGAAGGATACGGTTCTGGCGTACCAGAGACAGATTGAGGAATTGAAGGAGCTTTACGATAAGAATCGTGTGCTGGTGGACGAGATGCGCAAGATGAGCATTGAGACCACAAGGGGTGTGCAGGATGTGATGAAGGCATCGGCACAGGCGCTGTCGGATAACAGCAATGCGCTGCGTGATGTGGATTTTGGCAAGATGCAGGAGGATTCCAGAAAGAGCACCGAGGAGGCCTCGAAGAAGCTCGAAGAAAGGCTCACGGAATCCATTGAGCAGTCTCAGCAGAAAATTGCCGATCTTCTGCAGCAGTCGGATGATTTTTCCCATAAAGAAAATGTACGGGTTTACCGCAATGTACAGGCGGCCGTGGAACAGCTTCTGAAGAAGCAGACCGAGGATCTTAAGGAGAAGCTGGATGAGGAGAAGCAGCCTTCCGGGGCAGCGGTAAGCGGCGTTCAGATTGCAACACTTGTCGCTGTTCTGGCAGGGGTGATTCTGGAAGCTCTGCATGCCTTTGGTGTATTATCGATGTTCTTCGGATGATGCGGTAGATGATTCGTCATAATGGTAAGAAAATTGAATTCTGGTTTCTGACCGTATCTGCCTTTGTTCTATGTGTCGTGCTTTTCCTGTTCCCCGATTATGTTCCGTTTGGAAAAGGGGACGATAACATGTTTACCGTGTCCTTAAACGGAGAAGAGGTCGGTGTAACTGCTTCGGAAGAAGAGGCCAGAGAGTGCTTCCGGATGGCTCGCCGTGAGATTGCGCAGACCAGTGACATCCCGCTGTTTATCGATGCAAATCTGGAAATCACAGGAGAGCATGTCAACTGGGGGAAGACGGACAGCGAGCGCGATATTGTGGATCAGATGAAGATCATTCTTTCGAAGCATGAGCTTCTGACGCTGCAGCATTGCTATTCCGTGAAGATCGGTGAGTACATCTTCAACATGGCCTCTGCGGACGACATCAAGTCACTTCTGAATGAGGTTCTGGAGCAATATGATCCGGAACGGGATTATATTGTTCATGTACGGACAGATACAGAGCGCGAGGTGAATGCGCTGACCTATGAGGTCCTGACGACCAGTGAACAGGCGAAGCAGGAGGAGAAGCAGAATCAGCTTCCGGCAGCCGGCATTGAACAGGCTTTTTCCAGACTGTTTGAGGATGTAAAGCCTGCGGTCGGCAAGGATTTTGAAGACTATATTCTGGGTCTCCAGAAGATCGATTTTGGCGAGAAAATAGAAATATCGGAGACCTACCTTCCGTCCAACCTGGTGGCATCTCTGGATGAAGCAAAGGCGGACGTGACGGGAGAGGTTGCCAAGGATGCAGTCTGTGAAGTGGCGGCAGGAGATACGCTTTCCGGCATTGCATCCAGGTACGGACTGACGACACAGGAGCTGATTGCGGTGAACAATCTTTCCGGTGAGGATGCTGTTATACGCCCCGGTGATGTTCTGAGTGTCAAGGTGGCAGAGCCGAAGCTGACGGTGCTGTATACCAATCAGGAATACTACGAGGAAGATTATAAGGCGGATACCATTTATAAGGAAAACAGCGAATGGTACACGAACAAGTCGCAGGTGATCCAGACGGGAAGTCCTGGACACCGGCGCGTCATTGCTCTGGTGAATTATCGGGACGATGCTGTACAGAGCCGTGAAATTGTGAAGCAGGAAACCACGGTGGAGGCGGTTCCGGAGATCATTGAGGTCGGGACCAAGAACCCGCCGACCTATATCTGGCCGGTGTATGGACGGCTTTCTTCCGGATTCGGAGGACGTAAGGCACCGAAGGCGGGGGCAAGTACCTATCATAAAGGAATTGATATCGCAGTTGCGACAGGAACCTCTGTCATGGCAACGAGCGGCGGAAAGGTGACCGCTGCCGGCTGGCAGTCCGGATACGGATATGTGGTTTATATTGATCACGGCGGCGGAGTTACTTCACGGTACGGACACCTCTCCAAGGCTCTGGTGAAGGTCGGACAGTCGGTATCACAGGGCGATGTGATTGCGCGTTCGGGAAATACGGGCAACAGCACCGGGCCGCATCTGCATTTTGAGATTCGGGTGAACGGAAACGCCGTGAATCCGCTCAGCTATTTGAACTGAGCGGGGTCACGAATGGCTGAAATATGGGGATTGCTTGACGGAAGGCCGGATGGGGAGTATCCTTATACGGCGTTGTGCCTGCTTGTTCCGCATGCGATTTTTTACGAATTTCAGGATTCGGGCGGAAGAGACAGTAATCATTTATGAAGAAGAAAGGCACGGAGCCTTGTGCTTCCGAGAGCCTGTTTAGGAGAACAGTGCATGCTGCATTACGTTGTGAAAGGCGGGACGCCTCTTTGCGGAGAGGTTGAGATCGGGGGAGCGAAGAACGCTGCTCTTGCGATTGTTGCGGCCTCTATCATGGCAGATGAGCCTGTTACAATTGAAAATGTTCCGGATGTGTCGGATATTCGCGCTATCACCGGAGCGATTGCGGAGATCGGCGGTGTTGTAGAGCATCCGGATCCGCATACCTATGTAATCAACGGCGCCTTCATTAAGGATGAGCCGGTGGATACGGAGGCTGTTCGTAAGATTCGCGGGTCCTACTATCTGATCGGCGCGCTTCTTGGCAAGTACAAGAAGGCGGAGGTGGCGCTTCCGGGCGGCTGTAATATCGGACTGCGTCCGATTGATCAGCACATCAAGGGGTTCCGCGCGCTTGGAGCCGATGTTCGGGTGGCATCTCCCGGCATGGTGGTTGCGAAGGCAGACGAGCTGCTCGGAAGCCATATCTATATGGATGTGGTATCTGTGGGGGCAACCATTAACGTGGTCATGGCAGCCGCGCTTGCCAAGGGCAATACCATCATTGAGAATGCGGCGAAGGAGCCTCATGTTGTGGATCTTGCCAACTTCCTGAACAGCATGGGAGCCCGCATCAAGGGTGCTGGTACCGATGTCATCCGTATCAAGGGTGTGGAGAAGCTGCATGGGACCACGTATTCCATCATTCCGGATCAGATTGAAGCAGGAACCTATATGTACGCCGCTGCTGCGACGCATGGAGATGTCACGATTACCAATGTCATTCCGAAGCATCTGGAGTCTCTGACAGCCAAGCTCCTTGAGATCGGCTGCGAGATTATCGAATCCGATGATTCTGTCAGAGTTGTAGCGAAGAGAAGACTGGATCACACGAACGTAAAGACGCTTCCTTATCCGGGCTACCCTACGGACATGCAGCCTCAGATCAGCGTTCTTCTTGGTCTCTCCAACGGGACCAGCATTGTGACAGAGAGTATTTTTGAGAACCGCTTTAAGTATGTGGATGAGCTGACGAAGATGGGTGCCTCCATCCGCGTAGAGGGCAACACTGCCATCATCGACGGAGTGGCATCCTACAGCGGTGCCAATCTGAATGCGCCGGATCTTCGTGCCGGAGCTGCGCTGGTTGCGGCGGCGCTTGCCGCAAACGGCTACTCGGAGATTTACGACATTCACTACATTGAGCGTGGATACGAGCGTTTCCCGGAAAAGCTTCGCGCACTGGGTGCCTGCATTGCCAAGGTGGATTCCGCGGATGAAGAGCGAAGAGCGGTCAATGAATTCAATCTGCGGATTGTCGGATAATGTCGGGGCGCTTTACAAGTGTGCAGACGGCTGTTACAATAATCCGTGCAACTGAATACCAATATTTGCTGAATGTTTTTCAGGGCAGGGTGCAATTCCCTACTGGCGGTACAGTCCGCGACCCTGCGGCGTCAGAAGCTGACGGTGCAGGCTGATTCGGTGCAAGTCCGAAACCAACAGTACAGTCTGGATGGAAGAAGAATGATCAGGCAAGATGAGAGAAGGAAGTTCCGGATGAATCGGAGATGCCTTCGAAATCGATCTGTGAATGTACTGCCCTGTGTCCTCTGAGAAGAAGGACGCAGGGCTTTTTTCTGTCAGAAGCCGGAAGAAGCCGGGAAACCGGAACAGGCATCGGACAGGCTGCGTTCATGGACTCACCTTTCTGAACCGATGAAAAACCAGCAGGAGAGCCGCGGAGAATGCGGCAGAAAGGAAGAACCATGACAGAACTCAGAGCAGAAAACACAGTAAAACGAAACGAGGGAACAGCAGGAAAGACAGGAAGCGGATCGAAGGACCGCGTGCGTGTCATTACGGTAACCGGCGTTTTGTCTGCAGTTGCATTTCTTCTGCAGCTGATTGAGATTCCGCTCCCGATGCTGATGCCGACGTTCATCAAATTTGATTTCTCAGATCTTCCCGCACTGATCGGAAGCTTTGCGCTGGGACCGGTCTGCGGCATTGTGATTGAGCTGATCAAGAATGTGCTTCATGCACTTCTTGCAACAGGCTCCTTTGGCGTAGGAGAGCTTTCCAACTTTGTCCTCGGAGCTGTTTTTGTCGGTGTTGCAGGCTGCATTTACCGCAGAAGCCGTTCGAAGAAGGGAGCATTGATCGCATCGCTGGCAGGAGCCATTGTCATGGCGGTAATCTCCTTCCCGTCCAACCTGTTTATCGTTTATCCGGTGTATTATCAGTTCATGCCGGAGGAGACGATTCTGGCAGCGTATCAGACGATTCTTCCTGGGATGAAGAGCGTTGCACAGAGTCTTCTTGTGTTCAACGTGCCCTTTACCTTCGTCAAGGGAATTCTGGATGTTGCCATTACCTTTGCAGTTTACAAGAAGATTTCTCCCATCCTCAAGGGAAATGACTGAGTGATTTTCCGGCTGCCGGAAGGTGGTAAACGGGAAGCAGAAAGTGTATGATAAAGACCGTCGAAGCGACAGCTCCGGCGGTCTTTGCTTACTGCGAAGTCGAAAGAAACAGTAAGATTCTTGCTTAGGAAATGAGGAAGCATATGCAGCATTACGATTCATTTTCCGCAGAGGAAACCTATGATATCGGAAGAGCGCTTGCCGAAAAGGCAGTTCCGGGAGAAATCTATGCACTTTCCGGAGATCTTGGTGTGGGAAAGACGGTTTTCACCAAGGGCTTTGCGGCAGGACTCGGGATTACGGAGCCGGTGAACAGTCCGACCTTTACCATTTTGCAGGTTTACGAGGGAGGAAGGCTGCCGCTCTATCATTTTGACGTGTACCGCATCGAGGAGCCGGAGGAAATGGAAGAGGTCGGGCTCGATGATTATCTGTTCGGAAAAGGCGTCTGTCTGATCGAATGGGCGGAGCAGATTGCGGAATGTCTGCCGGAAACGACAAAGATCATACGGATTCGGAAGGACCTCGCAAGAGGACTGGACTATCGCAGCGTTGACGTGGACGAAAGCGCGGAAGAGCTGACAGAAGGATCGAAGGACAGGAGATAACAGTGAAGATTTTAGCAATTGAGGCTTCCGGATTGACGGCAGGCTGCGCCGTTGCCTGTGACGGGAAGCTGATTGGAGATTACAACATACAGTATCAGAAAACGCATTCGCAGACGCTGGTTCCCATGCTGGATGAGCTGAAGCGCATGACGGAGCTGGATCTTTCCACACTGGATGCGATTGCGATTACGGAAGGGCCGGGAAGCTTTACGGGACTTCGGATCGGTGCGGCGACGGCAAAGGGCATCGCGCTGGTTCTGGACAAGCCGATTCTGCCGGTTCCTACGGTGGACAGCCTTGCGTTCAATCTGTTCGGAACGCAGGATCTGGTGTGCCCCATTATGGATGCAAGGAGGCACCAGGTTTACACCGGCATTTATGAAGAACGGGACAAGCCGGTTCGCCTTCGGGAGCAGTGTGCGGTTTCTGTGGAGGAGCTTGCACAGGATCTGAACGAGCGGGGAAGAGAGGTGATTTTCCTCGGAGACGGGGTTCCGGTTTATCAGAGCGTACTGGACGAGCTTCTGAAGGTACCGCACCGTTATGCACCGGGGCATCTTGCCATGCAGCGCGCAGCGTCAACGGCTGTTCTTGCGGAGCTTTTGTACGAGGAGCAGGGAGAGCGGTGCCTCGTTTCTTCCGATGACTTCCGTCCGGAATATCTGCGGAAATCACAGGCAGAGCGCCAGAAGGAGGAAGCGCAGCAGCAGGGCAGAATGGCATCGCTTGCTGCCGGAAGGCTGATTCGGGACCTGGAGGCGGAAGGCAGGAAGTCAGAGAGGTAGTTTCGAGAATTGGAAGATAAGATTTGTATTCGCCGTATGACGGAGGAAGACATTCCGCAGGCAGTGGAAATTGAGAAGCTGTGCTTTTCGGAGCCATGGACCGAAGGCTCCTATCGCAGCTGTTTTCTCAGAGACGGCACGCAGAGCTGGTTTTATGCGGCGGTACGGGAGGATTGTCCGGAGGAGCTGCTTGGAATCATCGGATTGTCCCGGATGGGCGATGACGGAGAGATTGCCAATGTGGCGGTCCGGCCGCAGCACCGCAGGAAGGGAATCGCGAGAATACTCCTGGAGAAGGCACTGGCGGACGGAAGCAGCTGCCTGGGCCTGCACGATTTTACCCTGGAGGTTCGCGCCGGGAACGATGCGGCCATCCGGCTGTATGAATCGGAAGGCTTCCGGACAGAGGGGATAAGGCCTCGGTTTTACCGGGATCCGGAGGAGGATGCGAAGATCATGTGGAGACGAAAGGAATGATGCCGCGCGGAGGTTTTTATGATTGATGTTTGTCTGCTTGGAACCGGAGGAATGATGCCGCTGCCGTATCGGTGGCTGACATCGCTGCTGGTTCGTTATAACGGGAAGAGCATTCTTCTCGACTGCGGTGAGGGCACGCAGATTGCACTGAAGAAAAAGGGCTGGAGTCCGAATCCGATTTCGCTCATTCTGATCACTCATTTTCATGCGGATCACATCGCGGGGCTTCCCGGGATGCTTCTTTCGATGGGAAACAGTGACCGGAGAGAGCCGGTGATGATTGTCGGTCCGAAGGGCCTCTCCCGGGTCATTGAGAGTCTTCGCGTCATTGCACCGGAGCTTCCGTTTGAAATTGTCTGCAGGGAGCTGACCGAGGATACGGAGACCTTTGAGCTTCCGGGCGAAAAGGATCTGCACATCCGTGCCTTTCGTGTGAATCACAGGGTTCCCTGCTATGGCTACAGCTTCGTGCTCGACCGCGCCGGCAAATTCGATGCGGAGGCGGCAAGGGCACAGGAGATTCCGATCATGTTCTGGTCAAGACTTCAGAAGGGCGAAATCATCGAAGAGGATGGAAGAAAATATGTGCCGGATATGGTGATGGGGCCTGCCAGAAAGGGACTGAAGATCACCTATACGACGGACTCCCGTCCCTGCGACAATATCACCGAGGCCGCCAGAGGCGCAGACCTGTTTATCTGTGAAGGCATGTACGGAGAGGATGACAAGCTCTCCAAGGCCAAGGAAAAGAAGCACATGACCATGCGGGAGGCGGCAAGGATTGCGGCGGCGGCGCAGCCTTCGCAGATGTGGCTTACGCATTACAGTCCGTCGGAGATGCGGCCGCAGGAGTTCCAGAGTGATCTCCGGAAGATCTTTGCGAGAACGGTCTGTGCCAGGGACGGAAGGAATCTGACACTGAACTTTGAAGAGGAAGAGGGAACCCGCAGCGAGGCATAAAGATGGAAAAAGATATTACGATTCTGGGAATTGAGTCCAGCTGTGATGAAACGGCTGCGGCGGTTGTGGTAAACGGAAGAACGGTTTTGTCCAATGAGATTTCTTCCCAGATAGACATACATACCCTGTACGGAGGAGTGGTGCCGGAAATAGCCTCCAGAAAGCACGTGGAGCGTGTGAATCAGGTGATCCGTGAGGCACTCCGGAAGGCAGACCGGAAGCTCTCGGATTTGGATGCAATTGCGGTGACCTATGGTCCGGGACTGGTAGGAGCGCTCCTTGTCGGAGTGTCGGAAGCAAAGGCAATCAGCTTTGCGAGCGGAATTCCGCTTGTCGGGGTGCATCACATCGAGGGACATATCAGCGCAAATTATATTGCAGCTCCGGAGCTTGAGCCGCCGTTTCTGTGCCTGGTGGTTTCCGGCGGTCATACACATCTTGTGATTGTCAGGGATTACGGCGAGTATGAGATCCTTGGCCGCACGATGGATGACGCAGCAGGAGAAGCCTTTGACAAGGTGGCAAGAGCGGTAGGCCTTGGTTACCCGGGAGGCCCCAAGATCGACCGGGCTGCCAGGGAGGGAAATCCGGACGCAATCCATTTCCCGCGCGGAAAGGTGTCAGATTCTGCCTTTGATTTCAGCTTCAGCGGCCTGAAATCTGCAGTTCTGAATTACCTGAATACCGAGGAAATGGCAGGACGCAGCATCTGCGTTCCGGATGTTGCAGCATCCTTCCAGAAATCGGTTGTGGAGGTTCTGGTGGGACATGCCATGGCTGCGGCAAGGGAATATCATTGCAGCCGCTTTGCACTGGCAGGAGGCGTTGCCTCCAACAGTGCACTTCGGGCTGCGGCAAAGGAAGCCTGCGAAGAGAACGGAATTACGTTTTACTGCCCGCCGCCGATTCTGTGCACCGACAATGCGGCCATGATCGCATGTGCAGGCTACTATGACTATCTGCACGGAAAGCGGAGCGGGCTTGATCTGAATGCGGTTCCGAATCTTGCACTCGGAGATGCATGATCCCGGATTTTCTTCGCATATCTTTGGGAGGGTGGAGCAAGATGACAGAGCAGAATGAAACGGCTCGCTGCACGGCAGTACTGCTGGCAGCAGGAAAAGGAACCAGACTCGGGGGGGATCTGCCGAAGCAGTACCGGGATATTGCAGGAATTCCTCTTGTCGCAAGATCGCTGGAGGCACTGGCGTCCAGTGAGATTATTTCAGATATCGTCATGGTGATTCCGGAGGGAGATGAAGAGTACATCCGGGAGCATATTTTTCCTGTGGTTCCGGAGGCTGCGAGGAAGGTGCGTGCCTTTGCAAACGGTGGTGCGGAACGCTATCACTCGGTTGCAAACGGATTGGAAGCCATCTCCTGGCCCTGCAGCTATGTGTTTATTCATGACGGCGCAAGGCCGTTTATTGATCATGCATCGCTGGAGCGGCTGTATGAGGCAGTTCGGGAATGCGGCGCTGCGGTAGCCGGCATGCCGAGCAAGGACACGGTCAAGATGGCGGGAGAAGACGGATATGTGGCCTCCACGCCGGACCGGAGCCATGTGTGGATCATTCAGACGCCGCAGGTGTTTGAGAAAAATCTGATTACCGAGGCCTACAGGGAAATGCTGCAAAAGCTTCCGGAGCTGCAGGCACAGGGCATTCACATCACAGACGATGCCATGGTCGCAGAACAGATGAAGAAGACCAGTATCCGCCTTGTGGAAGCATCCTATCGCAACATCAAGATCACGACACCGGAGGACATTGCGGTTGCGGAGGCCTTTCTGAGTTAAGAGAGCTGATTTTGAAAGGAAGGGAACAATGTCTTTTGTCCATCTGCATTCACATACGGAATATTCTCTTCTGGATGGCTCCAACAAGGTCCGCGCCTATGCGGAACGCGTGAAGGAGCTTGGCATGAACGCGGCTGCGATTACAGACCATGGCAACATGTATGGCGTGATCGAGTTCTATCTGGCCTGTCAGGATGCGGGAATCAAGCCGATCATCGGCTGTGAAGTCTATGTGGCGCCCGGTTCACGCTTTGATCGTGAAATCGGAGACCATTCGGATCGTTATTATCACCTGATCCTTCTTGCAGAAAACGAGACGGGATATCAGAACTTATCCAAAATTGTCAGCCGTTCCTTTACGGAAGGCTATTATTATAAGCCACGGGTCGACAAGGAGCTTTTGCGTGAATTCCATGAGGGAATCATCTGCTCCTCGGCGTGCCTTGCGGGCGAGGTCGCAAGAGACCTTGTGCGCGGTGACAAGGAGGCGGCAGAGAAGGCAGCACTGGAATACCAGGATATTTTCGGAAAGGGGAATTTCTTCCTGGAGCTGCAGGATCACGGCTATCCGGACCAGCAGACTGCCATTGCAGGGATCCTTGAGCTGTCGAGGAAGCTGGATATTCCGATGATTGCGACCAATGACTGCCATTATACGTTTGCCGATGACGCGCAGGCACACGATGTTCTTCTCTGCATTCAGACAGGCAAAAAGGTCAGCGATGAGAACCGGATGCGCTATCCGGGCGGACAGTTCTATATCAAGAGCGAGGAAGAGATGAGAGAGCTCTTCCCATATGCACAGGAAGCTCTGGACAATACGCAGAAAATTGCGGATCGCTGCAATGTTACCATTGAATTCGGCAAAACGAAGCTGCCGCACTTCTCGGTGCCGGAGGGGTATGATTCCTGGACATACCTGAACAAGCTTTGTGACGACGGCTTTGCGCGCAACTATCCGGACGATGACGGAACGGTAAGAAAGCGGCTCGATTATGAGCTCTCTGTCATCCGGAAAATGGGATATGTCGACTACTTCCTGATTGTCTGGGATTACATCAACTGGTCGAGAGAGCATGGAATTGCGGTGGGACCGGGAAGAGGCTCCGCGGCGGGCTCTGTGGTATCCTACTGCACCGGCATCACGCAGCTTGACCCGATCCGGTACTCGCTGCTGTTCGAGCGCTTTCTGAATCCGGAGCGCGTATCCATGCCCGATATTGACGTGGACTTCAGCTTCGAGAGAAGGCAGGAAGTCATCGATTATGTCACACGTAAGTATGGCAAGGATCAGGTGGTGCAGATCATCACCTTCGGAACCATGGCAGCCCGTGGCGTCATTCGCGATGTCGGACGCGCGATGGATCTTCCGTACAGCTTCTGCGATACGGTCTCCAAGATGGTTCCGAATGAACTGAATATCACGCTGGATAAGGCACTGAAGGAAAATCCGGATCTGAAAAAGGCTTATGACAGTGACGAAAGAGTGCACGAGCTGATTGAGATGTCGAGAAAGCTGGAGGGTCTGCCGAGGCACACCTCTGTGCATGCCGCAGGTGTAGTGATCTGTTCGGAGCCGGCGGAGGATCTGATTCCGTTGTCCCGCGCAGCAGATGGCTCCATCACCACACAGTTCACGATGACAAGAGTGGAACAGCTTGGCCTTCTGAAGATGGATTTCCTGGGACTTCGCACGCTCACGGTCATTCAGAATGCGGTGGAGATGGCAAACCGCTCCATCAGGGAGGCAGGCGGCACCTACCCTTCCTATGAACCGATGGTCGGGAAGGAGAAAATCACGCAGAATCCGGCAGGGGAAGTCATTGACATCGACCGGATTGATTACAACGACAGGAAGGTTTTTGCCTACCTTTCGACGGGAAAAACCGAAGGCGTGTTTCAGCTGGAATCCGGCGGAATGCAGAGCTTTATGAAACGCCTGCAGCCGGAAAGCCTGGAGGATGTCATCGCCGGAATTGCTCTGTACCGTCCGGGCCCGATGGATTTTATTCCGAAATACATTGCAGGCAAACAGAATGCCGGAAGCGTTACCTATGATGCGAAGGAGCTGGTACCCATTCTGGAGCCGACATACGGATGCATTGTCTACCAGGAGCAGGTCATGCAGATCGTGCAGGAGCTCGGCGGCTATTCCCTTGGCCGCGCCGATCTGGTCCGCCGCGCCATGAGTAAGAAGAAAACGCATGTCATGGAAGAGGAACGGCATAACTTCGTGGAAGGAAATGCAAAGGAGCAGGTGCCGGGATGTGTCTCGAAGGGAATTTCGAAGGAGACGGCGAATCACATCTATGACACGATGATTGATTTTGCCAAATATGCGTTTAACAAATCCCACGCAGCCTGCTATGCCATTGTGACCTATCAGACCGCGTGGCTGAAGTATTATTATCCGACGGAATTTATGGCAGCACTTTTAACCTCTGTCATTGATTTTCCTGCGAAGGTGGCCGGCTACATTCTGGCCTGCAGGGACATGCACATTAAGCTTTTGCCGCCGGACATCAACGAAGGTGTTGCCGGCTTCTCGGTTGCGGGCGGTGCCATCCGGTATTCGCTGACTGCAATCAAGGGCGTGGGAGAGCCTGTGATTCAGGCGATTGTCCGGGAACGGGAGGCGAACGGAAAATTCCGTGATCTGCAGGACTTCATCGGACGCACGACCGGCCTTGCCGTCAACCGCCGCGTCGTGGAAAGCCTGATCAAGTCCGGTGCATTCGACTGCTTCGGCGTAACCAGGAAGCAGATGATGAGCGTTTACATCCGCATGATGGAAGAGCAGGCAAACGCAGCGAAGAACAATATGGCAGGTCAGATGAGCCTGTTCGATATCGTGCCGGAGGAGGCGAAGAAGGAGTTTCGGATTTCCTATCCGGATGTCGGCGAATATGATAAACAGATGAAGCTTGCCTTTGAAAAGGAGGTCCTTGGCATTTATGTCAGCGGACATCCTCTGGAGGATTATGCAGGGCTGTGGAAGGCACATGCGGGGGCAAGGGCCGCAGACTTCTATCTGGACGAAGAGACCGGAAGCTCAAAGGTGACGGATAACCAGGACGTGACGGCAGGCGGAATGATCACGGAGGTTAAGCTCAAGTATACGAAGAACAATCAGGTGATGGCCTTTGTGACACTGGAGGATCTGACCGGGAGCATGGAGGTCATTGTGTTTCCGAAAACCTATGAAACGTATGTCGATGTTCTGAAGGAGGACGCCAAGGTTTTCATTCAGGGACGCGTGTCACAGGAGGAAGACAGGGACTCCAAGCTGATCGCAAGAAGCGTGGTTTCATTTGATGCTATACCCAGGGAGATCTGGGTTCGTTTTGCAGATGAAATGGCTTACACATCCGGCGGGGCGGATCTGATGTCGATCGTGGACCGCTTCGGCGGAAGGGATCAGGTGGTCATCTATATCGAAAGCATCCGTGCCATGAAAAAGCTTCCGCCGGGGCAGGGAATCCGTGCGGATGAGGAGTCGCTGAAGCTGTTAAAGGAAAAATTCGGAGACAGGAATGTCACGATCCGGTGACGGAAGAGCCTGCAATTGCATGAGAGAACAAACATGAGTATGATAGAAGTAACTGCTTCGCAACAGAGGAACAAGGACAGCTGTGGATGAATGGCAGTATCGGAGGACATACAATGGCTGAGAATAAAGTGAAAACAATCGGCATTCTTACCAGCGGCGGTGATGCTCCCGGCATGAACGCGGCAATTCGTGCCTGCGTGCGCAAGGGAATTCAGAACGGCCTTACGATCAAGGGAATTGAGCGCGGATATTCGGGTCTGCTGCAGGAAGAAATCATAGATATGGATAAGCACAGCGTATCGGATATCATCCAGAGAGGCGGAACCATTCTCGGGACAGCAAGATGCGAAGAGATGCGCACAAAGGAAGGCCAGGAGGAAGCGGCCCGGATCTGCAGAAAGCACGGGATCGACGGACTGGTTGTCATCGGAGGAGACGGCTCCTACCGCGGCGCCCTTGCACTGTCCCGCCTTGGCATCAATGCGATCGGCCTGCCAGGAACCATTGACCTCGACATCGCATGTACGGACTATACCATCGGCTTTGACACTGCCATCAATACAGCAATGCAGGCGATCGATAAGGTCCGTGATACCTCTTCCTCTCATGAGCGCTGCAGCATCATCGAGGTTATGGGGCGAAACGCCGGCTACATTGCACTCTGGTGCGGCATTGCAAACGGCGCAGAGGACATTCTTCTTCCGGAGAAATATGATTACGACGAGCAGAAGATCGTAGACAACATCATCAACAACCGCAAGCACGGCAAGAAGCATCACATCATCATCAACGCCGAAGGAATCGGGCATTCGACCTCCATGGCGCGCCGGATCGAGGCGGCCACCGGGATTGAGACCCGCGCAACCATTCTGGGCTACATGCAGCGCGGCGGATCACCGACCTGTAAGGATCGTTACTATGCTTCCATTATGGGGGCCTATGCGGCAGATATTGTGGCAGCAGGAAAGAGAGACCGGATTGTTGCATGCCGGGACGGTAAGTTTGTGGATGTGGACATCGAAGAAGCTCTGGCAATGACCAAGAGCATTCCGGAGTATCAGTACGAAATCAGCCAGGCTCTGTCCCGCTGATTTCGACACCAGGGAAATACAACAGGTATCAAATGGAAGAGATTACATCCGCTTCAAACAGCAGAGTCAGAAGACTGGTACTGCTCCGGCAGAAAGCAAAGGAACGCCGGCAGTCTCAGTCTTTTGTTATAGAAGGCGAACGGCTTGTTCTGGATGCTCCCGCGGAGCAGCTGGAAGAGGTCTATATCACGAGAGCAGCCTTGGATCGAGTCGGAGAGAGGATACGGCCCCTGGAAGGGAAGTTGATCCTTTTGTCGGAGGATGCGATGGCAAAGGCGGCAGACACCATCTCTCCGCAGGGAATCCTTGCCGTGGCCAGACAGCCGCAGTACATTCTGCAGGATCTTCTCGGGGATCGTACTTCGCGAGAGAATGGGAGAGCGCCGCTTTTGCTGATTCTGGAGGATATCCAGGATCCCGGCAATCTCGGCACCATGTTCCGGACGGCAGAGGCTGCAGGCGTAACCGGAATCCTGATGAGCCGGGGCACGGTGGACGTCTTCAATCCAAAGACGGTCCGCTCGACGATGAGCTCTGTTTTCCGGATGCCGTTTGTCGTCACGGAGGATTTTCACGGAGCGCTTCGGGAGCTTCAGGAGAAGGGAATCCGGCTTTATGCTGCCTGTCTGCAGGAGAGCCGTTCCTATGACAGGGAGACTTATCTTGGCTCCTGCGGCTTTCTCATCGGAAACGAAGGAAACGGACTTACGGAGGAGACTATCCGGCTCGCCGATGCAAGGATCCATATCCCGATGGAAGGGAGCATCGAATCGCTGAATGCAGCGATGAGTGCCGGAATTCTGATGTATGAGGCCCTGCGCCAGCGGCACCTGGAATAGCGGGAGCCGGAGGTGCATTCACATAATTACAGAAAGGAAGGCAGAATATGGCAATTCAGACGATCGGATTTATCGGACTTGGAAACATGGCAAAGGCCATCATCGGCGGAATTCTGAAGAATGAGCTGGTGAAGCCGGAGAATATCATAGGCTCTTCGGCAACACAGGAGACGATGCAGGCGGCTGCAGACCGGTTTGGAATCTGCACGGAGCGCTCGAACAAGGAGGTTGCCCGCAAGGCGGATCTCCTGGTGCTTGCGGTAAAGCCGGGTATTCTCCCGGTTGTGATTGAAGAAATCCGGGATGTTGTGGATGACAGAAAGCTGGTTTTGTCTGTAGCTGCAGGCAAGACGACGAAATGGCTGTCTGCACAGTTTGAGCATCCGGTAAAAATAATCCGCTGCATGCCAAACACACCCGCCCTGGTGCAGGAGGGATGCTCTGCCGTGTGCCGGAGCTCTGCAGTATCGGAAGAAGAGCTGAACGAAGTCCTTCAGATTGTCTCCAGCTTCGGACTTGCCGAGGTTGTAAACGAGAGCCTTATGGATACCGTAGGAGCAGTCAGCGGCGCATCTCCTGCGTATGCCTTTATGTTCATGGAGGCGTTGGCAGATGCCGGTGTTAAGGGCGGCATGCCGCGCAAACAGGCTTACCGCTTTGCGGCGCAGACTCTTCTTGGAAGTGCGAAGCTTCTTCTGGAAACCGGGAAGCATCCGGGCGAGCTGAAGGATATGGTCTGCTCACCGGGCGGAACGACCATCGAAGGACTGGAGGCCCTGGAAAAGGACGGCTTCCGGGCAGCCGTGATGGATGCGATTGACGCCTGCATACAGAAATCGAAAATGCTATAATCACAACGGAATATTTTTACTAAGGAGAGTTCCAAGCTGGACCGGCCGCGGACTGCGGCAGAAGGAGGACGTTATGCCCGTATTTCTTGTTATTCTGATTATCATCGCTGTCATTCTGATCTGTGTAAATATTCGCATTGTCCCGCAGGGCTATGTGTTTGTCATTGAACACCTTGGACGCTACAAGACCTCGTGGCAGGCTGGCCTCCATGTGAAGGTGCCGTTTCTGGAGCGCGTGGCGAAGACCATCAGCCTGAAGGAGCAGGTGCTGGATTTCCCTCCGCAGCCGGTGATCACGAAGGATAACGTCACCATGCAGATCGACTCCGTTGTTTTCATGAAGGTGTTTGATCCGAGTCTTTATACCTACGGTGTGGAGAATCCGATTGCGGGTCTTCAGAATCTTTCTGCAACGACCCTCCGCAATATCATCGGTGACATGGAGCTCGACCAGACGCTGACCAGCCGCGAAACCATCAACGGCAAGATGCAGGCAATTCTGGATGAAGCGACCGATCAGTGGGGCATCAAGGTGACCCGCGTGGAGATCAAGAACATCCAGCCGCCGAAGGAAATCGAGGAGGTCATGACCAAGCAGATGCGTGCAGAGCGTGAGCGCCGTCAGACCGTTCTTGAGGCACAGGCACATCAGGAAGCCGTTGTTTCCCGCGCAGAGGGTGACAAGAAGGCCAAGATTCTTGCTGCAGAGGCAGAGCGTGACGCACAGATCGCACTGGCAGAAGGTAAGGCGAAGTCCATTGAGCTCGTATATCAGGCAGAGGCAGAAGGCCTGGAGGCACTGAAGAATGCGAATGTATCGGAGTCGGTTCTTCGTCTGAAGGGAATCGAAGCCCTGAAGGATGTTTCCGATGGTCGTGCTACCAAAATCTATATGCCTTCCGACATCGCAGGAATGGTTTCCTCGCTTGGACTGGCCGGAGAGGCTCTTGGAATCGGAGATGCTTTGAAGATTGACAAGAGCGCGAAGAAGAAGCCGGTTCCTGCAGCAGATCCCTGCATCAAGCCGCAGACAAGCGAGGGCGGCCGTGAGGCAGCGGCAGCTACGCAGGCAATCAATGCGGATGTCGAGGGACAGGGACAGCAGGAAGAGGACTGAGTCCATTTGCGGAAGGGAAGAAATGAATGAACGAGAATTTTAAAGGAAGAGATTTCTTAAAGCTCCTGGACTATTCCGGACAGGAGATCGCAAGGCTGACGGACCTTGCCGCTTACTTCAAAGAGAAGAAGCAAAAGGGTGAGGCAGTGGATCATCTTCGCGGTAGAAATGTTGCTTTGATTTTCGAGAAAACGAGCACGAGAACCCGTTGTGCATTTGAGGTCGCGGCGCATGACCTTGGCATGGGAACTACCTACCTGGATCCGTCCGGCTCGCAGATCGGCAAGAAGGAATCCATTGCGGATACGGCCAGAGTTCTCTCCGGCATGTTCGACGGAATTGAGTATCGCGGATTCGGCCAGAATGTCGTCGAAGAGCTTGCGAAATATTCAAAGGTTCCTGTCTGGAACGGACTTACCAATGAATTTCACCCGACGCAGATGCTTGCGGATCTGCTGACAATCCGGGAGCATTTCGGAAGAGTGCAGGGCATCCGCCTGTCGTATTTCGGCGATGCAAGATACAACACCGGGAACTCTCTGATGGTACTGGGAGCCAAGGTGGGCATGCATGTTACACTTTGCTCCAACCCGAAATATTTTCCGGATCCGGAGCTTGTAAAGACCTGTGAGGAGCTCGCAAAGGAAAGCGGAGGAAGCATTACGCTGACAGAAGATGCGAAGAAGGCGGCGGAAGGTGCGGATGTTTTCTATACGGATGTCTGGGTCTCGATGGGAGAGCCGGACGAGGTGTGGGAAGAGCGAATCCGCGATCTGGCACCATACCGGATCACATCGGAGCTGATGGAGCACGGAAGTGCAGACTGTGTCTTCATGCACTGCCTGCCAGCCTTTCATGACAGGAAGACCGGGATCGGCGAGAAGATTTATGAGAAATACGGTCTGACCGAAATGGAGGTTACGGACGAGGTATTCGAATCCGGGCGCTCTGTCGTATTCCAGGAAGCGGAGAACCGGATGCATACCATCAAAGCGGTCATGGCTGCAACGCTTGGATATGAAGCGTAACGATTTGCATAACAGGATAACGGATCAGGCATGAAGCAGAATACAAAGGAACAGGTGCTCAGGGCGCTGTCGGAGGCAGAAGGATTTCTTTCCGGGCAGGAGCTGAGCAACCTTCTTGGAGTCTCCCGCACAGCGGTGTGGAAGGCGATGGGCAAACTGAAGGAAGAAGGCTATGAGATTGAGGCGGTGACCAACAAGGGCTACCGCCTTGCTCATGATCAGGAGACGGACATTCTGAACCGGACGGAAATTGAAAAGCGGCTCACAACAATCTGGGCGGGACATCCTGTTTTCTGTAAGAAGGAGACCGGCTCCACGAATGATGACATCATGAAGCTTGCGGATGAAGGTGCCGCGCAGGGAACGCTGGTGGTGGCGGACCATCAGACGGCCGGAAAGGGAAGACGCGGCCGCACCTGGATTTCTCCGGAGGGAGAGAACGTCTACATGAGCATTCTGCTTCGTCCTCATATTCCGGTTTCAGAGGCTCCGATGATGACGCTGATCATGGCACTTGCTGCCTATGAGGCGATGCAGGATCTTGACCTTCCGAAGAATCTTCGCTTTGGGATCAAGTGGCCGAATGATCTGGTTGTTTCCGTGAATGGCGGTCCGTATAAGAAATTCGTGGGAATCCTCACCGAGATGCGGCTGGAGGATACGGAGATCAAGGATGTTACGATCGGCATCGGCCTGAATCTGAATCAGGAAGTGGTGAGTGAAGAGATTGCGGAAACGGCCACTACGCTGTACCTGGCAGCAGGAGAGAAGGTCAGCCGCGCTGCCGCAACGGCATGCTGCTGGAATCATTTCGAGCCGGACTATGAAGAATACCTGGAGGCCGGCTCTCTGAAGCCGCTTCTTGCGCGCTACAGCAGCGCACTTGTGAACATCGGACGCAAGGTACGGATTCTGGATCCGAAGGGCGAGTATACCGGAACCGCAAAAGCAGTAACCGAGGGCGGGGAGCTTGTGGTGACGCCGGATGACGGCGGAGAAGACCGGTGCATCGGGACCGGTGAAATTTCTGTCCGCGGCGTGATGGGATATGTATGAGAATATGACAGGAGAGAATTTTGGAACAGGAAGAAAAATACCGCATTGTTCTGTGCGGCTCCAATGCATACGATAAGAAATATTATTTTAACCCGCAGTTTGAAAAGCTTCCCGAGAATGTTCGGGAGGAGCTGCAGATTATGTGCGTACTGTTCACGGAGGAGGTCGGAGGTATTTTTACCATCGGCTTTACTCCGAGCGGGAACGTTGTGATGGATACGCGGGCAGAGGAGGGAGATCTTCTCTATGATGAAATCGGAAGCGCACTTCTGATCAAAAAGCTCCGGCGTGAGAAGCAGGAGGTTTTCCAGTCTCTGGAAATCTATTACAGGGTGACCTTCCTGCATCAGAATCCTGCGGATCTTCTGGATGATTACGATGACGAAATGTAACAGGAAGGATGGAATTTCGATGGAATGGAAAATCCGGGATGTGGTGATTCCGAATCAGACCGTGCTCGGGCCGATGGCGGGAGTGACGGATCTTCCCTTCCGGCTTCTGTGCAGGGAGCAGGGAGCGGGGCTGGTTGTCATGGAGATGATCAGTGCCAAGGCAATTACGTTTCACAATTATAAAACAGCGGAGCTGATGAAATCGGACCCGAAGGAGCGGCCGGTTTCCCTGCAGCTCTTCGGACACGAGCCGGAGGTCATGGCGGCGGCCGCCGAGATGATCGAGGAGCAGCCGTTTGATATTCTGGACATCAACATGGGGTGCCCGGTTCCGAAGATTGTCAACAATCAGGAGGGCTCTGCACTCATGAAGGACCCGGCCCTGATCGAGAAGCTTGTGGACGCCTGCGTGAAGCATACGTCGAGACCTGTGACGGTAAAGCTTCGAACCGGCTATGATCATGCACACCAGAATGTGGTGGACTGTGCAAAGGCTGCGGAGGCAGGCGGAGCCTCCATGATTGCAGTACATGGCAGAACCCGTCCGCAGATGTATGCGGGAGAGGCGGACTGGAGTAAGATTGCAGAGGTTGTGCAGGCAGTATCGGTCCCCGTTGTCGGGAACGGAGATGTAACAGACGGACCGTCCGCGAAGAGAATGCTCGAGGAAACCGGGTGTACGGCGGTCATGATCGGACGCGCCTCGGAGGGGAATCCGTGGATTTTCCGCGAGGTGGTTCACTACCTGGAAACCGGTGAAGAAATGGAACGCCCGGGACACCGCGAGGTGATCCAGATGATTCTCCGGCACGCCGCGCTGATGAGGGAAATCAAGGGAGAACGCATCGGAATTCAGGAGATGCGCCACCACGCAGCCTGGTACCTTCAGGGCTTCCCGGGCGCAGCAAAGCTTCGGGTAAAAATCAATACCATGGCAACCTTTGCGGAGCTTGAGGATATGCTCCGGAAGGAATTTCCGTACGTCTGAAACAGAAATTCTGACACGTTTGACAGTGGGCGGGAATCTGGGTATAATGCAGTGCGTTATAATCTGCAGAGGCCTGTGATATATGGAAATCTGCAGAAATGTGCAGGTACTTCATCCTGCCGCGGAGGGAATCCTTTGCGGCCGGTCTTTTTTGTACCTGTTTCGCATTTTCCGGGGAAGGAACAACAAAGACATGGAAGAAAAGAAGAATATTTTAACGTATGCGGGTCTTAAGAAGTATGAGGATGAGCTTCACAGCCTGAAGGTGGAGCGGAGACAGGAAGTTGCTCAGAAGATTAAGGAAGCAATGGAGCAGGGAGACCTGTCCGAGAACGCCGAATACGATGCAGCCAAGGATGAGCAGCGCGATATTGAGGCAAGAATCGAAGAGCTTGAGAAGATTCTGAAGAATGTGGAAGTGGTTACCGGTGAGGATGTTGCACTGGATCGGATCAGCGTAGGCTGCAGGGTGAAGATTCATGATATTGAGTTCGATGAGGATCTTGATTACAGCATCGTCGGATCAACAGAGGCCAACAGCCTGGAGAACAAGATTTCCAACGAGTCTCCGGTCGGAAAAGCCCTGATGGGAGCAAAGGTCGGCGATGTCGTGAAGGTTGATACGATGGCGGGATCACTGTCCTATAAGATTCTCTCCATCGCTCCGAGCGAAGACTGATTCGCGGACTTTTTCAGGTAGGAACAACTGCAGCATTGGTGCTGCCGCACCGGCTGCCGCATTCGGCAAAACCGCCTGGCGGATTTTGTCTCAGTGAGGTATAGATATGGCACAGAATCAGAACAATCAGAATGCGCCCCAGCAGGACATCAGTCAGCTGGAAAAGGTAAGAAGAGAAAAGCTGGCACAGCTGCAGGCAGAAGGCAAGGATCCTTTTCAGATTACGAAATATGACCAGACTCACCATACGAAGGAGATCCTGGATCATTTCGATGAGCTCGCAGGTGAGCTGGATGAGGAAGGAAATTATGTGAAGGAGCCCACGGAGGTTTCCATCGCAGGCCGCATGCTGTTCAAGCGCGTCATGGGAAAGGCATCCTTTGCCAATCTTCAGGATCGCGACGGCAGAATCCAGATTTATGTCTCCCGCAATGACTTGGGAGATGACGCCTATGCGGCGTTCAAGCGCCTGGACATCGGTGACATCATCGGCGTCAAGGGCTTCCCGTTCCGCACAAAGACCGGAGAGATTTCTGTCCATGCGAAGGAACTTGTCCTTCTTTCCAAGTCTCTGGAGCCGCTTCCGGAGAAGTTCCACGGACTGCAGGATACCGATATCCGTTATCGCCAGAGATATGTGGATCTCATCATGAATGAGGATGTCCGCGAGACCTTCAAGAAGAGATCTGCGATCATTAAGGAAATCCGTCGTTTCCTTGACGGCCGCGATTTCATGGAGGTGGAAACTCCGATGCTTGTTTCCAATGCGGGCGGCGCAGCGGCAAGACCGTTTGTGACCCATTACAACGCACTGGATGAGGATGTAAAGCTTCGCATTTCCCTGGAGCTGTACCTGAAGAGACTGATTGTCGGCGGTCTGGAACGTGTTTATGAGATCGGCCGTGTGTTCCGCAACGAGGGCGTGGATACCCGTCACAATCCGGAATTCACCCTGATGGAGCTGTATCAGGCATATACCGATTACAACGGCATGATGGAGCTGACAGAGTCCATGTTCCGTTACCTGGCAGAGAAGGTCTGCGGCTCTACGACCATTGTGTACGGAGACAAGGAAATTGACCTTGGAAAGCCGTTCCGCAGACTTACCATGGTGGAAGCCATCAAGGAAGAAACCGGAATTGACTTTGATCAGGTGCAGACGGACGAGGAAGCGAAGAAGCTTGCAGCTGAGCGTCATATTGAGTTCGAGGAGCGCCACAAGAAGGGTGACATTGTAAATCTTTTCTTCGATGAGTACTGCGAAGATAAGATGATTCAGCCGACCTTTATCATGGATCATCCGATTGAGATCAGCCCGCTGACGAAGAAGAAGCCCTCGGATCCTTCCAAGGTCGAGCGCTTCGAGCTGTACATCAACGGCTGGGAGATGTGCAACGCGTATTCCGAGCTGAACGATCCCATCGATCAGAGAGAGCGTTTTGCCGCACAGGATGCACTTGCAGCAGCAGGCGATGAGGAAGCAAACCACACGGATGAAGATTTTCTGCATGCAATCGAGATCGGCCTGCCTCCGACCGGAGGCATCGGCTACGGCATCGACCGTCTGGTAATGCTGCTGACGAATTCCGCAGCCATCCGCGACGTTCTGCTGTTCCCGACCATGAAGACCCTCAAGTCTGAAAACAATGAAGCACATGAGGGCGGAAAGGCCGGCGAAGAGAAGAGTTCCGAGGCTGTTTCTGATCAGTCCGGGTTTTTTACCTCGAACGAAAAGATCGATTTTACCGGTGTGAAGATCGAGCCGCTGTTCCAGGATCAGGTCGATTTCGAGACCTTCAGCAAGTCTGATTTCCGGGCGGTGAAGGTAAAAGAATGCTCGGCCGTTCCGAAGTCCAAGAAGCTCTTAAAGTTCGTCCTGGACGACGGAACGGGCACGGATCGCGTGATTTTAAGCGGTATTCACGCCTATTATGAGCCGGAAGAGCTGGTCGGAAAGACTCTGATCGCCATCACGAATCTCCCGCCGAGAGCGATGATGGGGATCGACTCCTGCGGCATGCTCCTGTCCGGGGTCAACGAGAGAAACGGCGAGGAAGAGCTGCATCTTCTGATGGTGGACAACCACATCCCGGCAGGTGCGAAGCTGTATTGATCCGGGGAAAATCACAGGCGGAAAACCTGCGGATTTTTACAACAAATCCAGGCTGATTTTTTGCAGTGACACCGGATTTACAACATTTGTGCAACAAAAAGTCAGATGACAGCACATCGTAACAAAAGTAAAGCGTACGTCCCAGTTCCAAAAACCTTCAAGGCACTCCTTTTCAGAATCAATCTGAGAAGGGGTGCCTTTTTGCGTGCAAACAGCAGGAAAAGAGGCTGAAAAGCCTTTCATCCCTGTTTGAATAGAAACCAGATGACGCAGATGCGTATGATCCTTGCATCTGCCCACAAGTCCACAAGGAGGAAACGTATGGAACAGGAGTATCAGGACATCACAAGACCGAGAGAAGTCCGGGAAGAGGTGAAGAAGTTGCGAAAAAAGTTTCTTCGCTATCAGGAAGCGGAGGTCGTGTACAGCATCTCGCACCGCAAGCTCATCGAGCTCGCGGATCGGGCGGGAGCGCTGTACCGGATTGAAGGGACGGTGCTGATCAACCGCGATATCTTTGATGCCTATCTTGAGAATTTTCCTGAGAAGACCAGGGGAATCGGTAAGCGCGGTTTGAGCAAAGAAGAGAGGCGGCGAAAGGAGGAAAAGGCATGAGTGGGAAACTCTGGATGTTCTCAGATCAGTTGGACGATAAGGATTTGGAATTTGCAAGGTACAGTTTTTCGCTATGCAGATGGAATCGCATACTACAGGTTGACGAAGAAGACGATTACCCGACTGGCAAAAGAAGCGGAAGCCATCTACAAGATTGACGGAAAGATGGCTCTTGTCCGGCGTGATCTCTTTGAGTCGTATCTCAGAAAACAAATGCAAAGCTATTGAGTGAATCTATGAATATCTTTGCACCTATTATATCAAAATATGTCATTATTGTCAGTAAATAAAACACTTTTGTCTATTGAGCAGTCACTATGTAAAGACAAGAGATGGTTACGCCCAATATCGGAAGACAGGATACAGCAAAAGATTTATGGAAAGTCATCGGGATGAGATTCTTCTGCATCAAGCGGCGAAGAAAGCATTTGACAAGCGGGGGCTTAAGAAACTCCCGCGCGTGAAGGATTTGTCATCCGAGTACGGCAGCATCCTTGCAGAAAAGAGAAAACTGTATGAGGAATACCGCGCGGCAAAGAAGAAAATGATGAACTATTAGATCGCAAAGCAGGACATTGATCGATTTCTGAAGATTGATGAAGAGCAGAGGCGGCAGCAGGAGAAAACAAGATAAGGGACACCGATGAGCATTGGGCAGGTGGCAGTCATGAGGCTGCTGTCTGCCCTCTTTTTTATTGGCCGTAAAACGACGGCCATAGAAAGTGCCAGACTCCTCTGGTGTGCAGCCTGTCCGCAGGACAGTTCTCGGGGGATTGGGGATGCCCACCAACAAGCGGAGTCTTTTTTGTACAAAAGGACACTGCTTGCCAGTATTATTCCGAATTCGTTATAACCAGTATATAGATTTTAACTTCGACATCTTAAATTTGAAATGAAATATTTCATTGCCATGATGCTGAAATTTAAATATACTGTAAATATCCATATTGTACTTTATTGAGCAAAATATATTTCTGATCACCAAACACTTAGGCGAGGAATAAAAAATGGCATTCTCTTACAATGGGTTGTGGAAACTGTTAATTGACAAGAACATGAATAAGATGGATCTGATGAAACAGGTCGGTATCAGTAGCGGAACGGTTGCCAAGATGACAAAAGGAGAAGCGGTATCTATGAGTATTCTCGAGAAAATCTGTGGCAAGTTGGATTGTGACTTCGGTGATCTTGTTCATTATATTCCGGATAAGAATATAGAACATGAAAAGTTATAAAGGAAGTGGATCTCTTACGAGAGAACAGTTTCTATTCCATGAGACTAGAGTACAGCCCGACTGATGGTGAATGATTTGTCGACGGATGAGGATATTATTCGTCGAATTGAAAGTTATAATCTGTTTCAATTCCCAACCGAACGAATAACCAGGAACCTGTTGTCGGTTTGTTTAAAGCACCTTCATGGACTAGACAATGAAGCAATAATCAAGCTGATTGCCCATGGCCCGATTGGCACAGTAAAACAATAGTGAAGTATTGAAAACATTCCTAGTTCTGAAAATTAAAACGAGGAAGGTCCTATAAATGAATCGGAGTAAAAGGAAGAATGTCTCTTGAAATAAAAACACTTAGAAAAATAAGTCCTTATAATGCCGCCATCACGCGAGAACAGTTTTTATTTTACGAAATGCGGATAACCGCAAAGCTGATTAACAGCGGCTTGGATAAAAACGAGATAGCTGAAAAGATTGTTTCAGAAAATTTATTTCAGTACCCAACCGAGAGATCCGTGCGAAAAATAGCATTAGCATGTATCCGGCGACTGGAATCGATGCAGGACGACACGCTTATCACAGCAATTGCAACGCAGCCGAGCGATGTTGCGAAACAAATCTGTCTGTATGCCATGATGTGCCAGTACCGACTGGTGTGGGACTTTATGATCACCGTCATCGGTGAGAAATATCAGAAGCTTGACGGTTCGTTCAGCAGAGTGGATATGAATTCTTTTTTCATGCGTCTGCAGGAGCAGGACGACTGGGTGGCAACATGGAGCGATTCCACCATTACAAAAGTCCGGCAGGTGCTTACCAAGACGCTTGTGGAAAATGACTATCTGGATAGTACGAAGGCAGACCATCTGAATCCGGTGCTGATCAGCCCGGTACTTGAAAACGCGATACGAAACGACAGTATGACAGAGGCGCTTCCCGCTTTCAACTGCCTGTCGTAGGAGGAGTTATGAAGGAAAACATAGATGAGCGATTGGACAAGGTGCGCGAGCTCCTGAAAGATCCGGATTTTCTGGAAGGAAACGGGTTGTCCAATGAAGTAAATATCAGGATGTTCTGCTATGAGGCAAAAGACGAAATGCGTGTCCGTCACTTTGTGCAGCAGATCCTGACAGATCAGACACTGCCGTGTCATCTGAAAGAGTGCAACTTATATGAGATTTTTCTGCGTTGCTGCGAGGACAAGCGAATACTCTCGCGTATGTCGGAACAGGAGAAGAAACGGGGCAAGGACCAGCTCCAGAAGATGATTGAGAAATCCATCACCGTGCAGGCATATGTGGACAAGATCTGCAGCCAGGCTCCGGAAAAGGGAGACGTTCTTCTTTTAACCGGTGTTGGAGATGTATTTCCATTCATGCGGATTCATATGCTGCTGGAAGCCTTGCAACCACGAGTCGGAGGCGTTCCGATTCTAGTGATGTATCCGGGAACATTCGATGGAAGGCACGTGAAGCTGTTTGACAGACTTAAGCCGAATCCTTACTACAGGGCGTTTAACATAATATAGGAGGACCCACCAGATGAAAATTCAGGAAATGTTTGTCGATGATATCAACCGAAAGATAAATGGTGTCATCAAGGTAGATCAGGAAGACAATTCAACAGAACAGGAGCTGAACGAGTACGTTATCACTCGTGAGCTGAAGAAACATTTCATTACTTTCTTCAATTATTATGATGACGCGTTTGATGTACCGACATCGGATATCGGCGTTTGGGTCTCAGGTTTCTTTGGAAGTGGTAAATCTCACTTTCTGAAGATGCTCTCCTATATTTTGGAAAACAGAACCATCAACGGTATCCCTACAGTTGAGCGCTTTCGCAAAAAATTTGCTGATGATCCTGCGACCTTCATGCTAATTGATAAAGCGACAAAGGCACCGACTGAGACGATCCTTTTCAATATAGACATTGAAGGGTTCAGCAATAAGGATAATACGGCTGTTCTGAAGGTTTTCGCCAAGATGTTCTATAACCATCTAGGCTTCCTCGGCGAGGATCTGAAGGTGGCGAAGCTGGAACAGTTCATTGAAAAGCAGGGAAAGACCGAAGAATTCCGCCGTGTTTTTGAAGAGAAGAACGGTGAACCGTGGGTAGAAACCCGTGATTCCTTCGGCTTCTTTGAAGATGACGTTGTGGAGACACTCGAGGAAGTACTCGGCATGAGCGAGACCGCTGCTCGAAACTGGTTTAACGGAACGGAGACAGCGGAAATCAGCATCGCCCAGCTTGTTTCCGAGATCAAAGATTATGTAGACAGCAAGCCGAAGAACTTTCGTCTTCTCTTCATGGTAGACGAAGTCGGCCAGTATGTCGGCACCGACACAAATCTACTTCTCAACCTGCAGTCACTTGTAGAAAAAGTCGGCAGTGAGTGCGGTGGCAAGGTCTGGATCGTCTGTACCGGCCAGGAAGCCATTGATGAAATCATCAAGGTTCGCATGGATGAGTTCTCACGTATTCAGGCAAGATTCAAGACAAGGCTCTCCCTGTCCTCATCAGCTGTCGATGAAGTCATTCAGAAGAGACTTCTTACCAAGAAGCCGGAAGCTGCAACTGTCCTTCGGGACCTGTATGAGCGTAACGATTACGTAATGAAGAACCTCTTCAGCTTTACAGATTCCGTGCTGGATATCAAAGGCTACAGTGGGCCGGAAGATTTCGTTGTAAACTATCCATTTGTGCCGTATCAGTTCATCCTGATCCAGAAGATCTTCTCGGAGATAAGGAAGCACGGAGCTGCAGGAAAGCACTACTCCGGAGCAGAGCGTTCTATGCTGGACGGCTTCCAGATCGTGGCAAAGTCCATCGAGGATAAGGATGAGCATGCCATTGCGCCGCTTTATCCGTTCTATGACAGCGTTCATTCCTTCCTCGACGGATCAATCCGCCGGGTGATCGAGCGCTGCCAGAAGGCCGCAGATAACCATGACGGTATTGAGGATTATGATGTCAAGGTGTTAAAGCTTCTTTACCTCATTCGGTACATTGATGATGTAAAGGCAAATCTCGATAACATCGTCATCCTCATGGCGGATGATATTCGTGCCGACAAGATCGAACTCAGGCAGGTTGTGCAGAAGTCCCTCGACCGTCTGAAGAGCCAGAACTATATCGACCGACGCGGTGACGCTTATATCTTCCTCACAGATGAAGAGCAGGATATTGCTCGAGATATCGCGAATACATCTGTGGATACTGCCAAGATCGTAGAACGTATCGGGCAGATGATTTTCGGCGATATTTATACACAGAAGAAATATCGCTATGGGAAGTATGACTTTCCATTTGATGAAATGATAGATTCCACATCCATTGGTGCGGTGACCGGGGGAATGACGCTTCGCTTTCTGACTGTGGCGGCGGACACTGATGACAAGCAGGAGTTCCGTCTGATGACGGAGTCCAAAGGCAAGAGCGCAATCGTTGTGCTTGCGGACACGCCGTATTACGAATGTCTGGAAAACGCCATGAAGATACGTCAGTATGTGAAGCAGCGGAATGTGAATCAACTGGCGAAATCCGTACAGGACATTATCCACGATCAGCAGGATGAAGCCGGAAAATATGAAACGTCGGCAAAAGAAGAACTGGAGAAGGCTATCATCGGAGCGCAGTTCTGTGCAGATGGCGAACACATTGAAGTAACCGGAGGTACAGCTTCCGCAAGGATTGATGATGCTCTGAAATATCTGGTAGCCCATGTTTACAGCGAGCTGGATCTTATCACCAAGAATGCGGAAACCGATGCTGATGTAATTGAAATTCTTCGTGGCACGAATCCACAGATAGAAGGCACGGAGGACAACCGGGATGCAGCTGCCAAGGTTGAGGAGTATCTCGAAATGCAGTCTGCGAAGAAGCTTCCAACCTCGATGGATGACATACAGACACGCTATCAGAAGATTCCATATGGCTGGAAAGAAATCGATGTCGCCGCAGTTGTTGCATTTCTCATCTATCAACAGAAGGTCACAATCAAATATGGCGGTGCAACAATACGTCCGGATAATGCAAAGCTACCGGATATGCTCCGCAAGAAGTCAGAACGCGGCAAGGCAATGATTTCCATGAAGCAGTCCGCTTCCGCACAGAAAATGAAAGCTGCAAAGGAAATCATGCGAGAGTACTTTGACATCATGGATGTGCCGGATGATGAGGACAGCCTCGTCATGAAGATAATCGAGTTGTTTGAGAAACAGAAGAATCATTATGAGGAACTGAACCGCAGATATGATGGTCACAAATATCCTGAACACAATAAGGTATCTGCTGCCATTTCTCTGATGGATGATTTGCTCTCTCAGCAGAAAGACAATATTGCCCTGATCGATCGTTTGGTGGCGGATGAAAACAAGCTCCTTGACAGTAAGGAAGATCTGCAGCCGGTCGAAGGTTTCTTCAAGAATCAGGTTACAGTCTTCGATGCTGCCGTGAAGATGGTAGCAGATCTCCGCAATGACCTTCCTTATATTCAGAAGGATGAAGAAACCAATATTGCGTTGAATCAGATCCGCAAGATCACAATGGTAGACGGAAATAATCCGGCAGTGTATAGGCAGATTCCTCAGCTCAATGGACTGATGGATAAGGTTCGCACCGGGCACAATCAGCTACTCGAGGAAAAGCGAAAAGAGCTTCTGGAAATTGTACGTCAGTGTCTTGCCGAGATTCATCAGGCTGGCGGTGATGGCAGCGAGTTTAAGAATGCCATTGAGAAGGCAGACAATTACTTCACACAGATGAAGGATCAGATCGCCACTACAAAGACTATTGTTCTGCTCGATGGTATGACCACACAGATGTGGAATTATAAGGATGATACAGTGGCAGCTATTGAATTAGAAAAGACACCGGAGCCGATAACGCCGACGAAGCCGGATCAGCCGAAGAAGCACATCAAGAATGTGTACCGGCAGGCGATCTTCAAGCAGGCGACACTGGAAAGTCAGGCCGACGTGGATGCCTATGTGGAGAGAATGCGCTCCTATCTGACTGCCCTCTTGAAGGACAGTGATGGAATCAAATTAAACTGACGAAAGGATCCTTTCATGGATAAGAATGCGATAAAGAAATATGCTGTCTGGGCAAGAAATGAACTTATTGAGCGTGTCTCTCAGAAGGCGGATCAATACGAGATCAGCGCTGATGCTGATCCAAACGCGGACGCGGTGCACGGTGTCCTTCTGACTCCTTCGGAGAAGAAGCAGCGTGTTTCCTTGATTACTAAGGTGAAGGATAAAGGCATGGATCAGGTCATTGAGGAAGTGGCGTATACCTGGTTCAACCGCTTTGCTGCATTACGCTTCATGGAAGTGAATAACTATCTTCCTTCCAAAGTGCGGGTATTCACAGATAACGAGGGAGCATTCAAGCCGGAGATTCTCGCAGAGGCGATACATCTGGAGATGGAAGGGCTCGATATGGAAAGAGTTTATGCCCTGAAAGATGCCAACGACGATGACGCTCTCTTCAAGTATCTCATCATCACCCAGTGCAACACTCTCTCGAAAGTCTTACCGGGGATGTTCCAGAAAATCGCGGATTATACGGAGCTGTTGTTCCCGGATAATCAGCTTAGGGAAGGAAGCGTTATTGAGCAAATGGTCACCATGATCCCTGAGGCTGACTGGAAGGATCAGGTACAGATCATAGGCTGGCTCTATCAGTATTACAACACAGAACCGAAGGACAAGGTTTTCGCAGACCTCAAGAAGAATAAGAAAATCACAAAGGAGAAAATTCCTGCTGCCACTCAGCTTTTTACGCCGGACTGGATTGTCCGGTACATGGTCGAGAATTCTCTCGGACGACTGTGGGTGGAGGGGCATCCGAATGATGAACTGAAAGCAAGCTGGAAATACTATCTTGATGAAGCTGAGCAGGAGCCAGAAGTCCAGAAACAGCTCGACGATACTAAAAAGGAATACGCAGCTCTTACGCCAGAAAAAATCCGCTGTATCGATCCCTGTATGGGCAGCGGTCACATAATCTGCTACATGTTTGACGTGCTGATGCAGATTTATGAGGCGTATGGATATACCGCACGTGATGCGGCATCAAGTATCGTGCGGAATAATCTCTATGGTCTTGACATAGACGAACGTGCGTCTCAGCTTGCTTATTTTGCCGTGCTGATGAAAGCCTGCCAGTATGACCGCAGGTTTCTTTCCCGTGGAATACAGCCGCACGTTTATGCCATTATGGAGGGCAATCATTTTGATCCGAATATGATTGATTTCTTCACGGATGGACGCAAGGAACTGAAAGCCGCCATAAGCTCGCTCGTTTCTGACCTGCATGATGCTAAAGAGTACGGTTCTATTTTGAACGTTAGGCCTGTTGATTTCACGGCTCTTTATGCCCGCTTTGATGAAATCCGCAACGAGAATCCGAATATGTATACGTATCAGATTCTGGATGAGCTTCTGCCATTTGTACAGGTCGCAGAGGCGATGGCACAAAAGTATCATATCGTCTGCACAAATCCACCGTATGCTGCAGCAAAAGGACTTAGCAAAATACTCAGAGAATATCTCACTAAACAATATGAATACGGAAAGTATGATATTTTTGCTGCATTCATTCTTAGATGTACAGACTTGGCTTTAAAAATAGGAAATGTTGGGCTTATAACACCGGTGTCTGTTCTTTATAATCCGAGTTTCAAACAATTACGAGAACAATTAATAACTGTGACAAATATTGAAGCACTCGTAGAATTGGGAGAGGATGCTTTTGATGGCGGATTTGGAACAGTCATGTATGTTTTGTCTAGAAAGAAAATAAAGGATTATGTAGCAACATTTTATGATGTGAGTCAAGAGATTAATAAAAATAACTTTAAAGAAACAACAGCCTATATTTCAAGTATAGACTTTTTCTCTGAATTCGATGATTCGAAGTTTTTGTACAAATTGAATGTCGATTACAGACAATTACTAAAAAAAGCTGAGCCTTTATCGGCCTATGGTGTAGCACGTATAGGAATGCAGACCAATGATAATAATCGCTTCCTTCGTCTTTGGTTTGAAATTGAAAGGATAAAATTATGCATAAATCATTCAAGAGGTCAGAGTTTTGGAGATTACAAATGGTTTCCAATTGTTAAAGGAGGGGGATTTAGAAAATGGTATGGAAATATCGAGGCGGTTGTAAATTGGCAATATAACGGTGCAGAAATACGAGAACTTAATAAGAATGCAGCTGGAGGGAGAATAGTTGCAGAAGAATATTATTTTTGTGAGGGGTTAACGTGGACTCATACGACATACACACAACCTTTTTCAATTAGATTTATGCCGAAAGGCACAATGATTAACGTAGAAGGTCCTGCGATTTTTTCTTTGGGAGAAAATCAGAATTATGTTTTGGGATGTCTTAATTCAATCGTAGCGCAAGATGTATTCGATAAAGTTATTTCATCAATACATTTTTCAGCAAATGAATTGTCAAATTTCCCGTTAATAATAAACAACAGTATGGACATAGATACTCTTGTTAGACAATGCATTAACATTGCGATATTAGACTGGGATTCATTTGAGGTTTCTTGGGACTTTCAGAAGCATCCGTTGATCCGTAAAACTGCTACTATAGCAGAAGCTTTCACACGGTGGCAAACCGAATGCAATGATCGGTTCAATAAGCTCAAATCAAACGAGGAAGAATTAAACCGTATCTTCATCAACATTTACGGTCTGCAGGATGAATTGACGCCGGAGGAGGGCGACAAGGATGTAACTATTCGCAAAGCTGATCTTAGTCGTGATATCCGTTCCTTTGTCTCCTATGCTGTAGGCTGCATGTTTGGTCGCTATTCCCTTGACGCAGACGGTCTTGCCTATGCTGGTGGCGACTGGGACGCCTCAAAGTACAAGACGTTCATGCCAGACAAGGATGCCATTCTTCCCATCACAGATGATGAGTATTTTACCGATGACATTGTCGGAAGATTCGTGGAGTTTGTCAGAACGGTCTATGGCGCAGATACGCTGGAGGAAAATCTGAAATTCATCGCCGACGCTCTGGATGAGAAAGGCTCGACCTCTCGCGAGGTGATCCGGAATTACTTTCTGAATGGCTTCTACAAGGATCATTTGAAGACATATCAGAAACGTCCGATTTACTGGCTCTTTGATTCTGGCAAGAAGAATGGTTTCAAGTGCCTTGTCTACATGCATCGCTATCGTCCGGACACAATTGCCCGCATCCGCACAGACTATGTTCATGAACAGCAGGCACGTTACCGTACGGCGATTTCCGGTCTGGAACGTCAGATAAACGGTGCACAGACATCCGAGCGTGTTCGCTTGAATAAGCTGATGACCAAACTCAAAGATCAGGCTGAGGAAACGCGGCTTTATGAAGAGAAGATTCATCACCTCGCTGATCAGATGATAGAAATCGACCTGGACGACGGAGTAAAGCATAACTATGCGATATTCCAGGATGTCCTAGCGAAGATAAAGTGAGGTGAGAATTTGATCGATGTTCATGTAAATATTGCCGGGATTATTATGTACTGTGATGAAAGCATTGCTCATATTAATATGGGCAAGAATTATTACATTCAGCAATTAAAATTAGAAGACTTGCCATTTAAAGAAGATATAGTCGATGGAAAAGGAAACTTGAACACAGACTATTATGGTTCCCGCTTAATAGAGAATGGCAGAACATATTTTATGTGCTTAACAAAGGAAGAGGATATTCAGGTAGAAGAACACCAAGTAGATATAACGAAACGTATTTTTACGGATGAGGACTTTGCAATTGATAAAGATGTAACTCCTTATATGGATGACGAGAACAGCTATCTTAATGAAGTATTCAATTTATTGAGGCTTTTTAAAGGCGGAAATATAGGTCTTTGCGATGTGTTTTTTACATTTATCCATCAAAGCGGAATCGTGAAAAATACCTGCAGACATCGTATACATCAGCAGACACGAAATGTAATAGATGGCAGACCGTTTGTGTTGAATAAAGATGAAGTAAGAGAATGCAATGCTTTTCTTAAGAGGTTTATCGGGAAACCATATGAATTGCTGAAGAATAACGTTGAAAAGTTTTCATGGGGACAAGAGCAGATTGATATTGGAACGGGATTTGAGCAATACATAACAGCATTAGAAATGACACTTCTAAATAATAATGATAAATATTGCAAAAAGGAGCGCTTATCTAAGCGCGTTGCCGTTATTATAGGGGATAATCCATCGGATATTGATACTATATATCAGAAAATGAAGAAATTTTATAAATATCGTTCTGAATCGTTACATGAAGGTGTTGAAGGTAACATTACCGTAGAAGAACTGCATGAAATGGAAGATATAGTTCGTAACGTCTTAAAATGGAGCCTTGACAAAGCTGAAATAGATTTTTTATCGAGTAATGCTATCTCTACGGGAGATTTAAGAACAAAGATTATTGATGAGCTTAAGCAGAAGGTGACTGCGGAAAATGCTTCCGGCACTTTTACTCAGACTGGAGGAACTATTAATGGTAACTCCTGATTCAGAAAAGGTAATACAGGAATTAAATCGTCGGTTTGCCGCGCCGCTCCCAGAGTTCTATGCCCGCCGGATCATCTTCTGGTATGACGAGGACAGGGATTTTGAGGAGAAGGTACAGACTGGTGAGATCGAGCTTTCAGACGCAAAGCTCGTCACGCTTGGTGAGACAAATAATTTTGAAGTGAAAAAGCTCCTGACGCATGATGACAGGACGAGCAACTTCTGCGTTTATTGTCCGATCATGTATCCGGATGAAAAGAACTGGCTTTTGCCAGTGCAGCTTTACGGCGAGGAATTCCGTGCGGATCTTGTTTCCATCTGGCTTGAGGAGATGGGCATCGGAAACACGGCGAACCTTCGCAAGACGGTGAAGGATTATCGCCCGTTCTTCAAGACAAAAGCGCACCGCACAAAGGTGGCCAATCTTAATCAGAAGATTACTGCGCCTGTACATCTGCATAAGGCTGTGATTGCGGTTCTCTGCGGTGTGAAAGATACCGGCCCGAATCTTCTGATCCGGACAGTGCTCCGTGCTGGGACAAATCAGGAGCAGAACGGCATTTATCAGTCGCTTGTAAAGTATGGGGCGGACTCTGTCTTCTGGCAGATGGTAGCACAGGTGACCGGATACCGTGAAGAAATGCCTGATCTCGGTAGGCTTTCCTGCCACATTCTGATGACAGCCGCTACACGTACGATGCGCATGGATAATCTGATCGGGCTGGATAGTTTCATTTCCATTCCGCACCAGAGCTATTGCTATGATTTTATGTCGGAGTGGATGCATTCGGATGAGGTGCGAGAACTCTACGGCCTTGCAAGGGGAACTGAGGACGAGTTGCGCCTTCCGGCAAGATTCAGCCAGCTGCCGGTTACGGAGCTTGTCGATACGGAGTTCTTCCCTTGTATTGACGAGTGCATCTTGAAGAACTTTATGGCGGATATCGTGAATAATACGCTGGATGCGGATGCCGCACTTACAGTAATTGACCGGCGGCGGACTTATCTTTGGTACGGGCACGTGGAGAATTATTATACCGGCGTTGTGCAGGCAGCCAATATGCAGAAATTCTATCTGAATCATTCTGCTGGATTCCATACCGTGGAGCCGCATAAGGTATGGAAGGAATACATCAGTGATTATTATAACATGGATACCTACTACCGGCTGTTCCAGAATGCATTCCTGAATTCATTGACTTCCTCCAACGAGCAGCTTGATGATCTGTTCAAACAGGTGGCAGACAGTATCGAAAACCTGTACGTGAACTGGTACCTGGATAATCTCGGCACGAACTGGGCAACTGCGGCAAAGGATAATCTGAAAGAATACGGTCGAATTCTGGAAGTGCCGCAGCAGCGGGACTTCTACAGGTCGCGTGTTGAAAATGCGGATACACGAGTATTTGTGATCATTTCTGATGCCATGCGTTATGAGGTGGCCGTCACTCTGGCAAATGAGCTCCGTCAGGAGACGCAGGCGAAGGTTACGATGGAGTCCTGTGAGGGCATTTTCCCAACGGTGACGAAATTTGGCATGGCGGCTCTGCTTTCGCATAAGAACCTTAAAGCTACGTTACAAGCAAATGGCACGATTGGTGTGCTGGCTGATGGGCAGCCGACGGACGTTGGATGCCGCGATGGCATTTTGAAATCCGCTGATCCGTCGAGCGTTACTCTGCAATATAAAAACATCATCAAAATGAAACGTGCCGATCGGAGCGCTCTCGTCAAGGGAATGGATGTCGTGTACATCTATCACAACCGGATTGATGAGACAAGCCATACGGACGAGACAAAGGTATTTGCTTCTTGTGAAGAAACGATCAGTGAGCTCAAGAACATGGTACGAATCATCGTCAATGAATTTAGCGGGACGCGGATCTTCATCACAGCGGATCACGGCTTTATTTATACAGCAAGACCACTCTCTGAAGATGCGAAGGTCGATAAGACCACGGCTTCCAGTGAAGATGTAGAGGTCGACCGCAGATATCTGATCACGAAAAAAGGCGCGAGGCCGAACTTTCTATTACCAGTGAAATTCTTAGATGATGAGAATTATGATGCTTTTGCTCCGATTGGAAATACCCGAATCAAGAAGAAAGGCCAAGGTCTATATTTCGTGCATGGCGGTATCAGCCTGCAGGAAATGGTTGTGCCGGTGATCGATTACCACTACATGCGTACGGACAGTGCGGAATACCGGAAGAACAAAAATAAGTATGATACAAAGCCGGTGACACTAAGTCTGCTCTCTGCAAGCCGGAAGATCAGCAATATGATCTTCTCACTGAACTTCTATCAGAAGGAAGCTGTTGGAGCCAACCGCGAAGCGGCCACATATCTGTTATATTTTACAGATTCGGAAGGCAAGCAGGTCAGCGATACCCAGCGTGTCATTGCGGATCGCACCGGAAGCGATAATCAGGACAGAACGTTCCGCGTGAGCTTCAATCTGAAGTCAATGAAATATAGCAGCACGGAAAGCTACTACCTTGTGATTGCTGACGAAAGCGGTCTGCAGTTGTCGCAGCGCGAAGAGTTCCAGATCGACATTGCTTTTGCCGTGGATGATTTTGACTTCTTCAGCTAAGGAAGGATGACAGTAAATGGATGAACAGGTTACCGGGGATAAAAGCACCCGTGAAATCATAAAAGAAAAATTACGCAAGAACTTTGACGGCAAAATCGTGCGCAAGGACCTGACGAAGAAAATAAAGGAAGGCGCAAACGTTCCAGTTTATGTACTGGAGTTTCTTCTCGGCCAGTACTGCAGTACAGATGACGAAGAAACTATCGAGCAGGGAATCGAAAATGTGAAGAAGATCCTTGCGGACAACTATGTCCGTCCGGATGAGGCACAGAAGGTTTTGTCGAAGCTGAGGCAGCGTGGAAGTCATACTATCATTGATATGGTCACCGTTGACCTCAACTTGCGTTATGACGAATATGAAGCATCATTTTCAAATCTCGGGTTGAGCGGGATTCCGATCAGCGAGGATTATCCGGAACGATATGACCGTCTGCTCTGCGGGGGAATCTGGTGCATCGTCCAGTTGGAGTATGATTCCGGCGAGGATGCCGTGCCTGAAATCATTTCACCCTCCGGAGATAGACTGCAGTCAAAGCGTAAAAAGCAGAAGGATCTGACGCCGATCAGTATTCGGAAACTCACACCGATCCAGCTCCCGAACGTGGATATGGATGGATTGAAAGAGGGTCGGAAGGATTTCACTAAGGAAGAATGGCTCGATATTCTCATGCGTTCCATTGGCATGGAGCCGGATGAACTGACCTATCGGGAGAAGTGGCTTCTCCTGACGCGTATGATTCCTTTGGTGGAGAACAACTTCAATCTCTGCGAGCTTGGTCCGCGCTCTACCGGTAAGTCCTATCTCTATAAAGAAGTATCGCCGAATAGTATTCTTGTCTCCGGTGGCCAGACGACGGTTGCAAATTTATTTTACAACATGGGACGAAAGACAATGGGACTCGTCGGCTTGTGGGACTGCGTTGCTTTCGATGAGGTTGCCGGGATCAAGTTCAAGGATAATGACGGAATCCAGATTATGAAAGATTACATGGCTTCCGGATCCTTTGCTCGTGGCAAAGAGGAAAAGGCAGCATCCGCCTCAATGGTTTTTGTCGGTAATATCAATCAGAGTGTGGATGTGCTCCTTAAGACATCGAGCCTCTTTGCTCCATTTCCACCGGAGATGGGAACCGATACAGCATTCCTAGACCGTATTCATTGCTATCTGCCGGGATGGGAAGTGCCGAAATTCCGTCCGGAGCATTTTACGGATGATTACGGCTTTATCACTGATTACCTGGCCGGATGGATCCGGGAGATGCGAAAAGAGCAGCTCGGGGATGCACTGGATCATTACTTTCGTCTCGGAAAGAATCTGAATCAGCGTGACGTGATTGCCGTGCGCCGAATGGTTGACGGGTACTTGAAGCTGATGTACCCGAATGGCGAATTCACGAAGGATGACGTGGAGGAAGTTCTGAAGATTTCTCTTGAAATGCGTCGGCGTGTGAAAGAGCAGCTCAAGAAGCTTGGCGGCATGGAATTCTACGATGTGAACTTCAGCTATATCGATAATGAAACATTTGAGGAAAAATATATATCCGTACCAGAGCAGGGCGGTGGAAAATTGATCCCGGAAGGAATCTGTAATCCAGGGCAGGTTTACACAGTTTCCCGCGGTAAGAGTGGAATGATTGGAGTATTCCGATTGGAATCTCAGATGCTGCCGGGAAGCGGAAAACTCACCTGCACAGGCATCGGAAGCGACCGCGGCGCGAAGGAAGCGACAAACACAGCATTCAACTTCCTGAAGGCCAATGCTAAACGGATCAGCGGATCCATCAGCATGACCTCGAAGGATTACAACATCAATTATCAGGATTTACAGGGGATTGGCATTACAGAGAAGCTGGCTTTGCCGACGGTTATTTCTATCTGTTCGATTGCATTAAATCGTCCGACACAGAGCTCTCTTGCCGTCCTCGGCGAAATAAGTATCGCCGGAACCATGATCAAAGTTGATGAGCTGGCTAATGCTCTGCAGGTATGCCTTGACAGTGGAGCAAAGAAGATACTGCTTCCGATTACATCCGCAGCGGACATGGGAACCGTCCCGCCGGAGCTGATGGGAAGTTTTCAGATCATCTTTTATCAGAGTGCGGAGGATGCGGTGTTCAAGGCGCTGGGGGTGGAATGAGGCGTAGTTTATGGATGAGGAAATAAAAGCTATTAGACAGTTCATGGCATTGTTCAACCGAAATGGTTATGTTCTGGACTTTAGTAATGCCTCTTATAATTTATTTACCTCAAACAGTATAGGGGTAGCGTTACAGTCAGTTTATGGATGATCAAAAGGAAAATCGTTAGAAGCGTATTTAACGGATAAGACGATTTCAGAAAAAGATAAGTGGAAGCTGATTTCTGATTTATTTGCACATTATGAGGAGAAGTATGAGCGAGAATATAATCCTGATCCCAAAGACGATTCATATATAGCTGGTATTGATCTCTATGGATTGAAATATGATGCAGGATACAGTCGTCTCTATAATAGGTGTAAAAGCATTTTAGCGGAGCATGCTGGCGATAATGCTGTAACGTCCCTGCAGACTACAGAATTGAAGGAGAGAGTTTTCTCTAGTGAATATATTCATAAAGAAATTGACTCCATGTATAACGAGGTGACGACAAGTCCTACAGATGCTATAGGGAAATCTAAGGAGCTTATTGAATCTTGCTGTAAGTCTATTCTTGACGAAATGAATGTCAAGTGGAGTAAGAACTGGGACCTGCCCACATTATGTAATGAAACACTGGGAAGATTGAATCTTACGCCAAGAACTATTCTTGATACTGATCCAGTTAATGAGCAACTTAAGGCAGTTTGTGGAAATCTCCGCGGTATAGTAACAAAACTTGGTGAGATTAGAAATGTTTATGGTAGCGGACATGGCAAAGATGATGAGTTTAAAGGTCTGGAAGAACGACATGCCAAGTTGGCAGTTGGCTGTTCTTCAACCTTCTGCATCTTTGTGTGGGATACATGGCAGAAAATGAAAAGCCAGCAGGGAAACGAATAGTTTGGAACCGTAATGGACTTTTGGCTGGGAAACAAGTAGTTGGTATTAAAATACAAATTGAAGGGAATATAGAGGATAATGGCGGAGGAAAAAAGAGCGGTTTTTACCAAGGTTATTTATTTTGATGAAAGTGCTGCTCAAGATTATTTGGACATTACAAATGGTGGCCGATTTGATTGGGACAAAAAAGAGAATAAGGAAAGAGTTGCTAAAATTTTGGCTGAACTTGAAGCTAAAGCACAGGGGAAATTTAGCATTTTAAACTTTCTAGGTATAGGTGGTTCATCTGAGGTTTCTGTTTCGGGCGAAAAGGAACTTTCGAAAATAATAGATACAACGTTGCATAATACGGTTTTAACAGATTATATAGCTGAAGCAAGTGGTGATAATAAAATTGTTAAAATCGGAAACGATAGAGTTTATGCGCCTGAAAATTCAGTATCAATGTATAAACTGGTGAGCTCTTATTTGACAATAGTTCCCAAAGATCAGATGCCGATAGATATTGAAAAGTTAAATGCGGCAGTTCTAGAGCGCGGATACTATGGAATGCTATTGAAATCGGAGGAACACCCAAAACATTTTCTCCGGTTTAATATCAAAGCGTTTAAAAACAATTACACGCTGGCGGATTTATCAAAAATGTCATTGATTTTTTATGGTGTAAAAGTTGGAACTTGTATGATGGACGAATTATCTATCGATAAAGAGTTCCTGCTGCAGAAAAACCAAACGCCTATCACGGCAGACGAAATTGTTAATGGAACGAGAAGCAATAATTTCTCTGGAGAGCTAGAAGTCATTGATGTTGTTTTGGCAGGAATAACGAATGAAGAAAATTGAAATATATTATGGCTCAACAGGAACTTTCTTAAAATATGTTCCTAAGTCACATAAGAATCTAACAACATTAGCACTTGAATGCGATGTGGATGCAAAAAAGCAAGAAATAGTCGTTAGGGGGC
>ENA-OUQG01000056-OUQG01000056.1-human-gut-metagenome-genome-assembly--contig:-NODE-56-length-83682-cov-12.909359_pt1 | contig 83682 bp, 97 predicted proteins | sample MGYA00237943_ERZ548823 | MGnify/ENA primary metagenome ERZ548823 (study PRJEB26490, sample SAMN05194731) | human gut metagenome | biome: terrestrial biome; feature: human-associated habitat; material... | reverse complement strand
TCAAGTTCGTGCCTGAGCGCTTCACCAAGACCTATATCAACTGGATGGAGAACGTCCATGACTGGTGTATCTCCCGCCAGCTGTGGTGGGGCCACCAGATTCCCGCATGGTACTGCGACGAGTGCGGCCACATCAATGTCAGCCGTGAGGATCCCACCAAGTGCGAAAAGTGCGGCTGCACACACCTGACCCGCGAGGAGGACGTGCTGGACACCTGGTTCAGCTCCGCTCTGTGGCCCTTCTCCACCCTGGGCTGGCCTGACACGGATGCCGCCGACCTGAAGTACTGGTATCCCACCTCCGTCATGGTCACCGGCTACGACATTATCTTCTTCTGGGTGGCCCGCATGATCTTCTCCGGCATGGAGCAGATGAAGAAGGAGCCCTTCAAGACCGTGTTCATCCACGGCCTTGTCCGCGATGACAAGGGCCGCAAGATGTCCAAGTCCCTGGGCAACGGAATTGACCCCCTTGAGATGGCCGAGAAGTACGGTGCAGACGCCTTGCGCTTCAACCTGATCACCGGTAACAGCCCCGGCAATGATATGCGTTTCTTCGTGGAGAAGTGCGAAGCCATGCGTAATTTTGCCAACAAGATCTGGAATGCCAGCCGCTTCGTCATGATGAACTTGTCCATCGACAAGGTCGAGTTGCCCGAGAAGCTGGAGCTGGAGGACAAATGGATCCTCAGCAAGCTGAATACCCTGATCCGCGAGGTCACCGACAATCTGGAGGCCTACGAGCTGGGCGTGGCATCCGCCAAGATCTACGACTTCATCTGGGACACCTACTGCGACTGGTATATCGAGCTGACCAAGACCCGCCTGAACGGCGAGGATGCGCAGGCAAAGCAGGCCGCCGAGAATGTGCTGTGCTATGTGCTGCTGCGTATCCTGGAGCTGCTGCACCCGTTCATGCCCTTCATCACCGAGGAGATCTGGCAGGCGCTGCCCCACGAGGGCCGGTACCTCATCTCCGCCGAGTGGCCGGAGTATCAGGACGCGCTGCACTTCCCGGAGGCCGAGGCCGCTATGGAGGCCGTCAAGGACGCGATCTCCGCCATCCGCGCCCGCCGCGCCGAGATGAACGTGCCGCCCAGCCGCAAGGCTCAGGTCATCCTTGTGACGGCGCAGCCGGAGAACTATCAGCTGGGCACACACTTCATCACCCGCATGGCCTACGCCAGCGAGCTGACGGTGCTGACCGCCGCGCCTGCCGACCTGACCGGCATGGTGACCGTCGCCACCCACGACGCCACGGTGTATATGCCCATGGCTGAGCTGGTGGACATCGCCAAGGAGCTGGAGCGCATCGCCACCGAGCGCAAAAAGGCGGAGGAGAACCTCCAGCGCATCGAGGCCAAGCTGGCCAACGAGTCCTTCACCTCTCGTGCCCCGGAGAATGTGGTCAACGCGGAGCGAGAAAAGGCTGAAAAGGCCCGGGCGCTTATTGCTAAGCTGGACGCCTCCGCTGCGGCGATGAAGCTGTAAAGCCATAGTGCTTCACAGTTATTCTGATGTAAAAACGAAAGAAAAGCCCAGCCCGCCGTGTGCAGGACCGGACAAACAAAAAAGACGCCTTTCGGCGTCTTTTTTGTTTGTCCGCAAACGGGAATATACGCTATATACACGGCTCGCGGTGCCAGATCGACCGCCGTTCCGGCGCCGAAAAACATGGTGCTTTCCAAAATTTTTCGCCCTTCTGACGGGTTTCGACAAATTTCGTGCGTCGGATAGTCTATAATCAACGCAGAACATCGAACCGCGGAGTTTTTTCTGGCAGGCACGGCCTGCGGCACACACCAAAGAAAAAGGAGCGTTCAAATGGAAGTATCGGCAAAACACGAGGGCCAAACGTTGACATTCTTTCTGGTCGGTGAGTTGGACCACCATGGGGCAAAAGGACTGCTGGAAAATCTGGAGCGCGAGATCGAGCGGACGCTGCCGCTGTCGCTGGTGCTGGATTTTTCCGGCGTCACATTTATGGACAGTTCCGGCATCGCCGTGGCGCTGCGGGGTTGGCAGCGGATGCGGGAGCTGGGCGGCGCCGTAACGCTGTATCATGTGGCGCAGCAGCCAAGAAAGGTGTTCGAAGCGTCGGGCGTCGGACGCATGGTGACGATCGTTTGAGGAGGGAGTACATAATATGACACGAGCTGAAAACTACGTGACACTGGAATTCCTGAGCCGCAGCAGCAACGAGGGGTTTGCGCGGGTGGCGGCGGCAGGCTTTGCCGCCCAACTGGACCCCACACTGGATGAGCTGGGGGACATCAAGACCGCCGTCAGCGAGGCGGTGACCAACGCCATCGTCCACGCCTATCCGGATCAGTTGGGTAAGGTGGTGATGAAGCTGAAGATATTGAAAGGGGGGATGCTGGAGATCACGATCCGCGACTGGGGGCGCGGTATCGAAAATGTGGAGCAGGCCCGCCGTCCCATGTATACCACCGGCGGCAGCGAGCGCAGCGGCATGGGCTTTACGATTATGGAGAGCTTCACGGATCGGTTGGTAGTGCGGTCTGTTCCGGGAAAGGGGACCACAGTGCAGATGCGTAAACGGATCGCGCCGCGGCTGGCGGTACGATGAGCGACCGGCTGGCACTGCTGGAACGGGCCCAGCAGGGCGATGACCGGGCGGAGGCGCAGCTGCTGACGGAGAACGCGGGATTGATCTGGTCCATCGTCCGTCGTTACAATGGTTGCGGTGTGGAGACGGATGACCTGTATCAGTTGGGGTGCATCGGCTTTGTAAAGGCTGTAAAGGGGTTTGACCTCACATACGGGACGCAGTTTTCCACCTATGCCGTGCCGAAAATCGCCGGCGAGATACGTCGGTTCCTCCGGGATGACGGTCCGGTAAAAGTGGGCCGCACCATGCGGGAAAAGGGGCAGACACTTTGGGCGGCACGGGAACGGCTGCAAGGGCGTCTGGGCTGTGAGCCAAAGCTGTCACAGCTGGCAGCGGAGACCGGCATGACACCGGAGGAGATCGCCGCCGTGGATCTGGCGCTGATCGCACCGGACTCTCTGCAGCAGGAGACCGCGGAGGGCCTGACGCTGGAGTCCACACTATGTGCCGAGGAGCCCAGCGTCTCTCTGGTGGAACGTATCGCCCTGCGGGACGCCATCGACGCACTGCCGGAGAAAGAACGGAAGACCATTCTCCTGCGTTTTTTTAAGGGGTTGACGCAGGAGCAGATCGCCCGCATCTTACAGGTATCGCAGGTCCAGGTCTCGCGGCTGGAGCGCCGCAGTCTGCAAAAGCTGCGGGACCTGCTGGCAGAGGAGTGACTTCGGGCAGAGACGGCGTAAAAAGGGGGGCGTCTCGACAGCAGCGCGATTTCGAATGTAAAATGGATCAGGACAGAGGGGGCTCTATTGCGGAACGCTCATCCCGTTATCGGCGGGATGGGCGTTTCCTTGTAACGGAAAGGTGAAACGCGTTTTCGGCAGATGTCTCTTAGCCGTCCGTTCCGGAGGCACCCGGCAGCTTCGGCGAGGCGCCCTGCTCTTTTTCGTATTCCAAAGGCAAAAACTCCGTCATGGTCCCCCGATACCGTTTCGGCATAAACGTGTTCTGACACCGGGGATTTTCGCGCTCCCGAATGGCGACGCTTTGGAAAAACTGTTTCCACAGCGAGCGAAAGTACAACTCGTCCTCTCCGGGCAGCGCGGGCTGAAAGTGCTCCATCCGCATAATGCGGGATCTACCGTTGGCGTACAACAGCAGTTCCCGATGGGTGCGGTCGTAGATAAAAAACTGCTCGTTGGCGTAGCGCTGGCAAAAATGGCCGCGCAGCAGCGGCAGCACACGGTTTTTGGGCTCGATCTCCGCGCCCAGTGTACCGCCGTAGTCCAAAAACCGCACAAAACCGCGCAGCTTTTCCAACTCACCATTCATGTGGCGAATAGAGCGGTACAGCGGATAGCAGGCAGGATCGGATAGATCGCGCATAAAGCCGGGCCCCTCTGCCAACAGCTTCCGGATAAAGGCGTACAAACGGGCTTCCTTGTCCGGCAGACACGTTAAAAAGCCGCGGCGCACCACGGCCAGCGCTTTGCCGGACCGGGCGGCGATACCGCGGCTGACCCGCTGACTGTACGCCGGCTGGGTGATCACGGTGCGAACTTCATAGAGGGAGAGAGGGTCTTCGTCGCAGCAGAAGGCGGCGGGGGCCTCCTTGTACACATAGCTCTCATATACGCAGCACAGAAAACCATCCAGGCTGCCATCATATTGATAAATCACGTCATTCATACGGCTTCTCCTACCGGATCAAAGAGAGACAACTGTGCGGCCTGGTCCGAAGGCAACGTACCGCGCTCCAGTCGTTCCAGCTGCAAGGGCAGCGTAGCAGGGGAGAAGTGCAGTCCCTCCGGTATCCGCCCGCCGCAGGTAATAAAGTACTGTGCCCGTTTCAACACGACACCCAGCTTTTTCAGGTCCTCAAAGCGTAGGGTACCGCCGCAGCGCCGTGCCGATACGATGCGCCGCGCACTGGTGGGGCCGATTCCGGGAACGCGCAGCAGCGTCTCCAGATCCGCCCGCATGACCTCGACAGGGAACTGGTCCAGATGCCGCAGCGCCCAGTTGCACTTGGGGTCCAGCCGTGGGTCAAAGTCCGGGTGGGCATCATCCAGTAGCTCGGCAGCCCGAAAGCCGTAAAACCGCAGGAGCCAGTCCGCCTGGTACAGGCGATGCTCCCGCAGCAGAGGCGGTTTGGTGTCCAGGGATGGCAGAAGACTGTTCTCCACCACCGGCACATATGCGGAGTAGAACACGCGCTTCAGCCTGTACTTGCGATATAGTGACTCCGTCAGGTGCAGAATGTGCCGGTCGCTGTCGTCGGTAGCGCCCACGATCAGCTGTGTGCTCTGTCCCGCCGGGGCAAACACCGGTGCGTGCCGGTACTTCACCAGCTCCGCCTTACTCTGTGCCGCGCCGTCGCGGATCAGTCCCATCGGGCGCAGGATCGCCTCCCTGGTCTTATCCGGGGCCAGCGCCTGCAAACCCTGCTGACTGGGCAGCTCGATGTTCACACTGAGCCGGTCGGCCAGCAGTCCCAGCTGATGCACCAGCTCCGGCGCCGCCCCGGGGATAGCTTTGGCGTGGATGTAACCGTTGAAACGATATTCCTCCCGCAGGATACGCAGGGCCCGGATCATCTGTTCCATGGTGTAGTCCGGATCGCGCAGTACGCCGCTGGAGAGGAACAGACCTTCTATGTAATTCCGCCGAAAGAAGCCGATGGTCAGTTCCGCCAGTTCACGGGGCGTGAAGGCGGCGCGGCGCGTATCATTGCTGCGTCGGTTAACGCAATACTTGCAGTCGTACACGCAGGCATTGCTCAACAGCACCTTTAGCAGCGTGATGCACCGTCCATCGGCCGAAAAGCTGTGACAGCAGCCGGCGATGGAAGAGGAGGTGTTGCCGATCATACCCGGCCGGAATCCGCGGCGCACGCCGCTGGACGTACACGCTGCGTCGTATTTGGCCGCATCCGACAATATCGCCAGCTTGTCCAGCAGCTCCATGCTTTTATGCCATGCGGCGGCGCCGGGGCGCCGGCCTGTCAATACAGTCGATGAGCCGCATTATATTGGCGGCGATGGAACCCGCGCCCAGCAGCGTGATAATGAGACCAAAAGTTGTCATAGTTGTGTCCTCCTTGCTCGAACTGTTGTTCTGGTAATAGTATAAATCGAACAAGCGTTCTTGTCAAGCGAAATCGAACAAAAATTCTATAAATTTCATTTGCGGTTGACCGGGCGCGGAAGTTGTATTAAAATGAGAGCAACGAACGAGAAAGACGAGGCCCCTCTATGACGGATCTGGAAAAACGCTTTATCAAGGCCCGGCGCGATGCGATCGCGGTGGATTATCAGAATTTGAACGACTGCCAGCGCCAGGGCGTGCTGGCCACGGAGGGGCCGCTGCTTCTGTTGGCGGGCGCTGGCTCCGGTAAGACGACCGTGCTGATCCACCGGGTGGCCAATCTGCTGCGGTATGGTCGTGGCAGTGATACCGAGGAGATACCGATTCCCATCAGCGAGGACGAGGTATCGTTTCTGGAGCAGTATGCCAAGGTGCCGGACTCGGCGCAGCACGCTCTCGTGGAGTATCTCTGCGCGGTGGAACCGGCCCGTCCCTGGGAGGTGCTGGCTATCACCTTCACCAACAAGGCTGCTAACGAGCTGAAGGATCGCCTGGGTCGGATGCTGGGGGAGGAGGCTGCCGCCGATGTGTGGGCGTCCACGTTCCACTCTGCCTGTGTGCGTATCCTGCGGCGTGATATCGACCGCATCGGTTTCGACCGCAGCTTTACCATCTATGACACGGATGACAGCAAGCGTGTAGTCAAGGACATCCTCAAGGAGCTGGGGCTGGAGGAAAAGTCGTTTCCGCCCCGCGAGGTGCAGTCGGTCATCTCCCGCGCCAAGAACGATATGCAGTCGCCGGAGGAATTTCTGGAGCAGTGGCAATCGATCAACGATCGGCGGAAAATAAGGATAGGTAAAGCATATGCGCTTTACAATAAAAAGCTCCGTGAGGCCAATGCGCTGGACTTTGATGACCTGCTGTGGCACACGGTGCGCCTGCTGCAGACGGCACCGGACGTGCGGGAGTACTACCAGCGGAAGTTCCGCTATGTCCTCATTGACGAGTATCAGGACACCAACGCGCTGCAATACGAGCTGGCCAAGCTGCTGACGGGCCCCGCCCGGAACATCTGCGTGGTAGGTGACGACGACCAGAGCATTTACCGCTTCCGGGGCGCGGATATCACCAATATCCTCAGCTTTGAACGGCAGTTCAAGGGCGCGCGGGTCATTCGGCTGGAACAGAATTATCGCTCCACGCAGAACATTCTGGACGCGGCAAACGCAGTCATCCGCAACAACCAGGGCCGCAAGGGCAAGACCCTGTGGACGGAGAACGGCTGCGGTGAGCTGGTGACGGTAAAGACCACCTTCAACGAGAGCGACGAGGCCAACTTTGTCCTGGGGCAGATCATGATGTACTACCGCCGGGGCGGCAGCTGGGGTGACTGTGCGGTGCTGTACCGTACCAACGCCCAGTCCAACGCGCTGGAATACGCCTGCAAGCGCAGCGGCATCCCCTATAAGATCTACGGTGGTCTGAAGTTTTTTGACCGGGCCGAGGTCAAGGATATGCTTGCCTATCTGTGCGTCATCAACAACCCCACGGACGATCTGCGCCTGCGGCGCATCGTCAACGTTCCCGCCCGCAAGATCGGCCAGGCCACCGTGGACAAGGCCCAGATTATTGCCACACAGCACGGCCTGACACTCTACGACGTATTCCGCCGTGCGGAGGAATTCCCCGAGCTGAAAAATGCAGCTGGCAAGCTGAAAGCCTTTACAGATATGATCGAGGAAATGCGCCGCCGCCTGCCGGAGAGTGAGCTGCCGGAGTTCTACGATTACGTCTGCGAGCGAAGCGGCTACGCGCCCGCCCTGCGGGAGAAGGACGATATGGAGAGCCGGGGCCGGCTGGAGAACGTGCAGGAGCTGCGCTCCAGCATCCTGGCCTACCTGGAAAACGCCGAGGGCGCGGAGACGAGTCTCTCCGGCTTCCTGGATGAGATCGCGCTGTACACCGACCTGGACAGCCGGGTAGACGGCGACAACTGCGTGACCATGATGACCATGCACGCCGCCAAGGGCCTGGAATTCCCCCAGGTATTTGTGGTGGGCATGGAGGAGGGGCTTTTTCCCGGAAATCGCGCCATGGGCGATGGCGACGAGATGGAGGAGGAGCGCCGACTGTGCTATGTGGCCATGACCCGCGCCAAAGAGAAGCTGACGCTGACCAACGCCCGCCAGCGCACGCTGTACGGTAAAACAACACCCTGTATGCCCTCCCGGTTCCTCAGTGAGATCCCGGAGGACAACATGGAGTGGCTGTCCAAGCCGGTACCCCGCAGCGACGCCTGGGAGGACTCTCGGGACGATGATGGCTGCGCTTACGGTTACGGCGGCTATACACGTCAGGGTACCACAGCACCGACGCGCCGCGAGGTGCCTGCCGTGTCTCGTCCCGGCTCGCTGTATACGGCCAAAACGGCGGCAAAAGCGCCGTCCACCGCCTCTTACATACAGCTACAGGCAGGGGAGACGGTGGAGCACGACGCTTTCGGCAGAGGCCTGGTGCTCTCCGTGCGGCCTATGGGTGGTGACGCGCTGCTGGAGGTAGCCTTTGACACGGTCGGTACCAAGAAGCTTATGCTGAAGGCCGCCTCCCATCATTTGAAGAAGGTGTAAAGCAAAGTAATTTTATAAATACGGAAGGAGAACGGATATGGGGTTTTGGTTCGGCTTTGACACAGGGTTCGACATCATGCGGGTGTTTGTTTTCGCGATATTTGCCATCGTCATCGTCTGCTTCATCGCCTTAGCAGTAAAGGGCATTGGCACCTGGCACAAGAACAATAATTCTCCGCGCTTGACGGTGCAGGCGGCTGTTGTCGCCAAGCGGCAGAATACCGATGTTCACCACCACAGCAATAACAACGGCGGTATGCACACCAGCACCTCCACTCACTATTACGTAACGTTCCAGTTTGACAGCGGCGACCGGCTTGAGCTGCACGTTCCCGGAAGGGAATACGGCATGATGGCGGAGGGCGACGTGGGCGATCTGACGTTCCAGGGTACCCGTTACCTGGGCTTTGACCGGCACACCGCAGGGGCCGTTCCCGAGGCCGGACCCGTCACAGCAGAGGATGTCCCGCCGCGGTACACGGAGAAGAAAAGCTGGGACCCGGAGCTGTGAAAGGGTGGGGTATATATGACATATTGGAAATGCTTGCTCTGTGCGGTGTGTATCCTGCTGCCGCTCTGCTTTGCCGCAGGCTGCGCGGCATTCCCGAAGGCAGACGACCCACCGGAGCCGCCGCAGGAAACCGTGGATACGCCTGCGGAGCCGGATATCCCCGTTGTTCCTGCACCGGAGCCGGAGCCGGAACCGGAACCGGCGGAGGACGCACTGGTGGATGTGTGCACCTACCTTCCCGGCGTCTATGCCGACCTCCGCTACGCCACGGAGAACAATTTCACCGGACAGGTGATCTACGATTTTACCCAGCCCCAGCTGCGCTATGGCACATTGAAAAAGCTGGCACAGGCGCAGGAAATGCTGGCTGAGCGGGACTTGGCGCTGAAGATCTGGGATGCCTACCGCCCCGTCAGCGCACAGTTCCGCCTGTGGGAGGTGTGCCCCGATCCGCAGTATGTGGCCGATCCCACAAAGGGCTGTTCCGGACATAGCCGGGGCAACACGGTGGACGTCACGCTGGTGTCCGCCGATGGTTCGCCCGTTCCCATGCCCACGGATTTTGACGATTTCACCGCCATGGCGGACAGGGATTACAGTGATGTGTCCGACACGGCAGCTTATGACAATGTCCGCCTGTTGGAGGACACCATGGTGTCCTGCGGTTTTCGGCCATACAGCGCCGAATGGTGGCACTTTACCGATACCACAGATTACCCCGTGGTGGAAGAATAAGCGGGTATACGCCTGCCACGGCAGGCGTATACCCGCTTATAAAACGCAAAAAGCTCTGCGATACATCGCAGAGCTTTTAACTGTGCAGTTCAGACGCGATCAGATCGCGCGGGTAACCTTGCCGGAACGCAGGCATCGGGTACAAACATACACATGGCGAGGCGTACCGTTGATCACAGCCTTCACGCGCTTGACATTGGGCTTCCAGGGGCGGTTGGAACGCCGATGAGAGTGGGACACCTTGATACCAAAGGTCACGCCCTTGTCGCAAAATTCGCACTTTGCCATCCGTTGCACCTCCTTGCTGTCATAACATACCTCTTGCATCGCAAGCAGTTGATATAATAACAGATGTGCGCCGAAATTGCAAGTATTATTTGACAAAAAAACGAATTTTTTTTGCATGGGGAAAGTGTTGCGAAAAAGCGCGCCGCAAGATATAATTAAAAGAAGTATATTCGCCCGTTTCCGGGCAGGAGGAGCGCCCATGGAAAAAGTGAAACGCACACCCGCCAGCCTGAAAAAAATGGTGGAGACCTTCGGCATGGAAATACTGCACCGCGGCAGCGACTATGACAGCGCGGTGATCACCATTTCCGACGTAAATCGGCCCGCCCTGCAGCTGGTAGGCTTTTACGATTATTTTGACGACAAGCGCCTGCAAATATTGGGACGGGGCGAGATACGCTATCTGGAGCGCATGACCGAGGCAGAGCGCCTGCGGGTGTTCAATCAGCTGATGAGCTATCCGTTCCCGGCGATGATCGTGGCGCGGAATATGGAGGCGCCGCCTGAGCTGGTGCAGATGGCGGACAAGCACGACCGCACGCTGCTGCGGGCGGTGGACTCCACGGTGGATATCACCAGCCGGCTCATTGACTACCTGAACCGGGTAACGGCCCCGCAGATCACGCGGCACGGCGTCTTGATGAATATCTACGGACAGGGCGTACTGATCCTGGGCGACAGCGGCATCGGCAAGAGCGAGACGGCCATTGAGCTGCTCAAGCGCGGTCACCGGCTGGTGGCGGATGACGCGGTGGAGATCCGCCGGGTGTCCAACTCTCTCTACGGCACGGCGCCGGAGATCATCCGGCACTATATCGAGATACGCGGCGTGGGCGTCATCGACGTGCAGCAGCTGTTCGGCATGGGCGCGGTGCAGTTCGACACGGAGATCGACCTGGTGATCCAGCTGGAACAGTGGGAAGACGGGAAGTTCTATGACCGGCTGGGCCTGGGCGAGGAGAAATACACCATGTTGGATGTGAGCTTGCCCATCGTGACCATCCCGGTGCGGCCGGGGCGTAACCTGGCAGGCATCGTGGAGATCGCCACCATGAAGAACCGGCAGATGAAGTACGGCTACAACGCGGCACGGGACTTCGTGACGCAGTTTGACAGCAAGGTGGACGCCATGCTGAAGAAAAAGAGCACAACGGGCGAGGCGGAGAACAGATGAAATACGTTGGCGTAGACATTGGCGGCACCAACCTCAAGGCGGGGCTGGTGGACGAAAGCGGAACGCTGCTGGCGACACAGAAGATGAAGGTCGCGTCCATCGTAGACCGTGAGGGGCTGGCGTGGACGGTGGCGTCACTGGTGCAGGAGCTGGCAAAGGCGGCCAATATTCCGGTCAGTGATGTGGCGTCGGTAGGCGTCGGCGTTCCCGGAACGGTGGATATACGGGCGGGTTCTATCGCGTATACCTGCAACCTTCCCCTGCGGGACGTGCCGCTGCGAAAGCTGTTTCACAAATATCTGAACATCCCGCTTTACATCGAAAATGACGCTAACTGCGCGGCGCTGGCGGAGTTTCATGTGGGCGCGGGGCGCGAGAGCAAGCGCTTTGTGACCATCACGCTGGGTACCGGCGTGGGCGCGGGTATCATCCACAACGGGAAAATATACCACGGCGCCAACGGTATGGCCGGTGAGGTGGGTCACATGGTCATCGAGCAGAACGGCCTGCCGTGCCCCTGCGGACGGCACGGCTGCTGGGAGCAATACGCCAGCGCCACGGCGCTGAAGCGCATGACGGCAGAGGCACTGGCGGCCTACCCGGACAGTATTCTGGCGCGGGTCATCACGGAGAATGACGGACACGTGTCCGGGCAGTCGGCGTTTATCGCGGCCCGCGAGGGTGACCCGGTGGGACAATTGGTGTGCGACCGATACGTGGACTACCTGGCCTGCGGCGTGGTGAACGTGGTGAATATCTTTCAGCCGGATACACTGGCCATTGGCGGCGGCGTCAGCAATGAAGCGGACGAGCAGCTGCTGCTACCCGTGCAGCAGCGGGTGGCCAGAGAGAGCATTCCCTGCGGCAAGGACCGGCGGACGCGCATCGTCAAGGCGCAGCTGGGCAACCGGGCGGGCCTGATCGGCGCGGCCCTGCTGGGAAAGAATAAGCGTATCTGACAGGGGCATATACTACCGCTGGCAGTGTAGGGAACCCCTTATTTTCAAAGCTTGGAGGCATTATGAGCTGGTACGAGGAGCTGGACAAATGGGCGGCGGACTATCTGCCGGAGATGGAATATGAGAAGGACGCGCCGCTGGATCGGTATACCTCCTTCCGCATCGGCGGGCCGGCGCGGCGCATGGCCTTTCCCCGCAGCGGGGAGGAGGCGGTGCTGCTGGTGAGCCATGCACTGGAGCTGGGCGCACGGCCCTTTGTGCTGGGAAACGGCACCAACGTGCTCTTCCCGGATGAGGGCGTGGAGCGTCTGGTGATCTGCACCCGGGACATGGCGGGTGTGGCGGCTGGTGCGGTCGCAGGTGAGATCACGGCAGAGTGCGGCGCATCACTGGCAAAGATCGCTGTTTTCGCGCAGAAGGCAGGGCTTTCCGGGCTGGAGTTCGCCCACGGGATACCGGGAAGCCTGGGCGGCGCAGTGTGCATGAATGCCGGTGCCTATGGCGGGGAAATGGCACAGGTGGTAAAGGAAGTGACCGTGCTGTTCCCCGAGGATGGTGTCAAGACCCTCAGTGGGGAAGAAATGGCGTTTTCCTATCGGCACAGCCTGCTGACAGAGCACCCCGACACGGTGGTGCTGCGGGCGACGCTCCGCTTGCAGGCCGGTATCCCCGGGGAGATACGGGAGAAAATGGACGAGCTGATGGCCCGGCGTAAGGCGTCACAGCCGCTGGAGTATCCCAGCGCGGGCAGTACCTTTAAGCGCCCAGCGGGCTACTATGCTGCGGCGCTGATTGATCAGTGCGGCCTAAAGGGACTGACCGTTGGCGGCGCACAGGTGTCGGAGAAGCACGCGGGGTTCGTCATCAACCGGGGCGGGGCGTCCTGCGCTGATGTGACAGCTCTCATGGCAGAGATACAAAAGCGCGTGCGGGAGCAAACCGGCGTTGTGCTAGAGCCTGAGGTCCGGGTCATTACCTGAATAATAGTTCCATTGACGTCGAGTATTTCTGTAGTTTTAAAGATAAAAAAGTACAAACAGGATTAAAAAAGAAAGCAAAAATACGGTAAAAATAGTATAGCAAAAGCAAACAGCATTTTGCTTGGCGGCGTGGAGGATACTGAATTGGAAATACTCATTATTTCGGGGATGTCCGGTGCGGGAAAGAGCCGCGCCGCCATCTGTCTGGAGGACAGCGGCTACTACATCGTGGACAACCTGCCGGCGGAGATGATGGTCAAATTCGCCGAGTTCTGCGCGGCCGCCGGCGGCCGGTATGACCGCTTGGCTTTTGTGTACGACGTGCGGGCCGGGGAGCCCTTTGACCGGCTGACCGGCGCGGTGGAAGAGCTGCGACGGCAGGGTCTGCGGTGTCGGCTGCTGTTTCTGGAGGCGGACACCAAGACCATCATCAACCGCTATAAAGAGACACGGCGGAGCCATCCTCTGTGCGGCGACGGAGCCTCCATCGAAGAAGCGGTAGCGCGGGAACGGGCGATGCTGGCACCGGTGCGGGCGCAGGCGGACCTGGTGCTGGACACGTCGGCATTTTCTACGGCCAAGCTGCGTAGCACACTGCTGACGCTGCTGGGCGGCGGCAGCGGTGGAGGACTGCATGTGACGGTGCTGTCCTTCGGGTTCAAGAACGGCCTGCCACCGGAGGCAGACCTGGTGCTGGACGTGCGGTTTTTGCCAAACCCCTACTATGTGCCGGAATTAAAAAGGCTGACCGGGCTGGATGTGGCGGTGCGCGACTATGTGATGAACGCGGCGGCCACGGAGGAATTCTGGCGGCGTCTGACGCCGATGGTAGATTATTTGCTGCCCCAGTACCGACAGGAGGGTCGGACGGAGCTGGTGCTGGCTGTAGGCTGTACCGGCGGTCGGCACCGATCTGTGGCTGTGGCGCACCGACTGGCAGCATACATTGACGCGCTGGGCTTTTCCGTGGCGGAAAGCCACAGAGATATGGGGCGGTAAGTGCGCTTCACACCTACGGTCGGGGCAAATACAGGAGACGATGTATGAGCAAATACGATAAACTCTGGGAATATGTGTTTAAGGATGGACGGGATCAATTTACGCTGTCGTTCGAGGAAATAGGACGTATTGCCGGTGTGCCCATCGACCACGCCTTCCTAACGTATAAAAAGGAGCTTGCGGCATACGGCTACCGGGTGGAAAAGATATCCATGAAGGCAAAAACGGTGGCTTTCCGCCGTGCGGAACAGTGAGGTGAAGGGTCATGATCTCATTTGCGGGAAAGGTAAAAAATGAACTGTGCCGCGTGGGGATAGGCCGCCAGTGCTGCGCCCGGGCCGAGGGCTACGGTGTGCTGCTGTACGGCAACACGTTCACGCCCGGAGAGATACGGATCATCACGGAGAACGGAGACTTCGCCGCACGGCTGCCAAAGCTGTTTCAGAAAGCTTTTGGGGTAAAATTCGACCGGGTACCGGAGGAAACGAACGGCAAAGGAAAGCTGATCTTCGGCATCACAGCGCCGGAAAAGCTGGAAAAGATCATCAACACACTTGGCTATGATGCGAGGCAGCTGACGGCGCTGCACGTGAACTTCGGAATACTGGAGGAGGACTGCTGCCGGACGGCGTTTCTGCGGGGGGCATTTTTGGCGGGAGGCAGCGTCACCGACCCGGAGAAGCGGTACCATCTGGAGCTGGCCACCAGTCATGTGCCGGCCAGCCGGGAGGTACAGGTGCTGATGGAGGAGATGGGGTTCCTGCCACGTTCCATACGGCGCGGCGCGGATGCACTGCTGTACTTCAAGCAGTCAGAGCATATCGAGGACTTTCTGACGAAGATCGGCGCGCCGGCGGCGGCCATGGATATCATGACGGCGAAGGTGGACAAGGAGATACGCAACGGTGCCAACCGGGCTATGAACTGCGATATGGCCAACGTAAACAAGACGCTGGACGCGGCGCAGGAGCAGGTGGGCGCCATCGAGAAGCTGCGCCGCAGCGCCCGGTGGGATACGCTTCCGGAAAAGCTGCGGCAAACCGCGGCGCTGCGGCTGGAATATCCGGAGTTGTCGCTGGTACAGCTGGCGGAGAAGTGCGACCCGCCGGTAACGAAGTCGTGCATGAACCATCGAATGAGAAAGTTGATGGAGGAGGCTAAGGAGCTATGAATACGAGAGAACGCTGCGAACGCGCGGAGGCGTACAGAAAAAACGGGGCCAACTGCGCCCAGGCGCTGCTGGCGGCATTCGCAGATGTGATGGGTATTACGGAGACCCAGGCGCTGGCTGTCGGTGCGGGATTAGGCGGCGGCGTGCGAAGCGGGAACATTTGCGGCGCGGTAAACGCGCCGGTGATGATCCTGGGCTGCGCGTTTCCGGAAATGGCCGCCAGCAAGGCGAAATCCGCGGAGATCACCAAGGAATACCAGCGGCGGTTTATGGAGAGATTTAAGCATCTCAACTGCCGGGAACTGCTGGCGGAGAAGGAATTGCAGCCCACTGACACGGCCATGGCACTGGCGGCGGGGGATCACTGCGGGCTGCTTATTCTCAGCGCGGCGGAGATACTGTGCGGGATGATAGGGGAGAAGTAAAGGAGAACAGGTATGGGATTTGTGCATCTGCACGTACATACGGAATACAGTCTGCTGGACGGTGCGTGCCGGATACGGGACCTGCCGAAGCTGGTAAAGGAGCTGGGGCAGACGGCCTGCGCTATTACCGACCACGGCGTCATGTACGGCGCAGTGGACTTTTACCGCGCCTGCAAGGCGGAGGGCATCCATCCCATCATCGGGTGTGAGGTATATGTGGCGCGTCGGACACGGTTCGACAAGCAGCATGAGTTCGATGCGGAGTCGCGGCATCTGGTGCTGCTGTGCAAGAACGAGACGGGGTACCGGAATCTGTCGTACATGGTATCACAGGCGTATATCGAGGGGTTCTATATCAAGCCGCGTATCGATATGGAGCTGCTGCGCGCCCATTCCGACGGGCTGATCGCCCTGTCGGCCTGTTTGGCAGGAGAAATTCCCAAGCGGCTGATGAATGGTGACTACAACGGGGCCAAGGCATATGCACTGGAGATGCGGGGAATTTTCGGTGAGGACTTTTACCTGGAATTACAGGACCACGGCATCGCCGAGCAGACCGAGGTGAACCGGGGTCTTTTGCGGCTGCACAACGAAACGGGGATACCCCTGGTGTGTACCAATGATGCCCACTATCTGCGGAAGGAGGATGCAGAAAACCACGACGTGCTGCTGTGTATCCAGACCGGCAAGACGGTGGATGACGAGAACCGAATGCGGTATGAGCCGCGGAATTTTTATATCCGTTCCACAGAGGAGATGGAGACGCTGTTCGCCGGATATCCGGACGCGGTGGCCAACACGGAAAAGATCGCGGAGAAGTGCCAGCTGGAATTCACCTTCGGCAAGTACCACTTGCCGGAATTCAAGCTGCCGGAGGGGTACGACTCGCCTACATATCTGCGGAAACTATGTGATGAGGGGTTTGCTCGGCGGTACGGTCAGGCAAAGCCGGAATATCGGAAGCAGCTGGATTATGAGCTGGATATGATCGAGAAAATGGGCTTTACGGACTATTTCCTCATTGTGTCGGACTTTGTGCGGTACGCCAAGAGCCAGGGAATACCGGTGGGACCAGGGCGCGGCAGCGCGGCCGGATCTATGGTGTCTTACTGCCTGGAGATCACGGACATCGACCCCATGAAGTACGATCTGTACTTCGAGCGGTTCCTGAACCCGGAGCGTGTGTCTATGCCGGATATCGACATGGACTTCGGCGACACGCGGCGGGGTGAGGTGGTGGAGTACGTCCGCAAAAAGTACGGCGACGACCATGTAGCCCAGATCGTGACCTTCGGTACCATGGCCGCCCGAGCAGCCATACGGGATGTGGGCCGGGCGCTGAACATGACCTACGCCGAGGTGGATGTTGTGGCGAAGCTGGTACCGGCAGGGCCGGGGGCGCTGCATATTACCTTGCAGGAGGCGCTGAAGCTATCGAAGCAGCTGGCAGATATGTACCGGGAGGAGCCAAAGGTCAAAAAGCTCATCGACACAGCCATGGCACTGGAGGGAATGCCGCGGCACGCATCTACCCACGCGGCAGGCGTGGTCATCACAAAGCTGCCGGTATACGAATATGTGCCGCTGGCACGGAACGACGATGCGGTAGTATGCCAGTATGTGATGACGACTCTGGAGGAGCTGGGCCTGCTGAAAATGGACTTTCTGGGGCTGCGGAACCTGACGGTGCTGGATGACGCCGTGAAGATGGTGCAGCAGCGGGAGCCAGAGTTCGCGCTGAGCAAAATACCGGACGACGACGCGGAGACCTATGACATGATCTCCCGAGGACAGACGGCGGGCGTGTTCCAGATCGAGTCCACGGGCATGACCGGTGTGTGCGTGGGGCTGAAGCCACAGAGTATTGAGGATATCACCGCCGTGATCGCGCTGTACCGTCCGGGACCAATGGAGTCCATTCCGAGGTTTATCGCCTGCAAGCACGACCCGAAGCTGGTGACGTATAAGCACCCAAGGCTGGTGCCTATCCTGTCGGTCACCTACGGGTGCATCGTGTACCAGGAGCAGGTCATCCGCATTTTCCAGGAGCTGGGCGGCTTTTCGCTGGGGCAGGCGGACATGGTGCGCCGGGCCATCAGCAAGAAGAAGGCCAAGGAGATCGAGAAGGAGCGTCAGGCCTTCGTATACGGCGATGCGGAACGAGGAATCAAGGGCTGTATCGCCAACGGTATCGACGAGAAGACAGCGCAGGCCATCTACGACGAGATATACGACTTTGCCAACTATGCCTTCAACAAGGCTCACGCGGTGAGCTACGCGGTGGTGGCGTATCAGACGGCGTATTTCAAGTGTCATTACACCAAGGAGTATATGGCCGCGCTGCTGACCAGTGTGCTGGACAACAGCGATAAGGTGGCGGGGTATATCGGCGAGTGCCGCGACTGCGGCATCGCGCTGCTGCCGCCGGACGTGAACCGGTCCAGCGACCGGTTTACCGTGGAGCCGGGCGGCATACGGTTCGGCCTGGTGGCCATCAAGAACATCGGACGGGGCTTTATCCAGTCGGTGGTCCGGGAGCGGGAGCAGGGCGGCAGCTTTACGTCTTTGCAGGATTTCTGCGACCGGATGTACGACTGCGGCGACATGAACAAGCGGGCGGTGGAAAACCTGATCCGCAGCGGCGCCTTCGACAGCATGGGGGCGCGGCGGTCGCAGCTGCTGGCGGTGTATGAGAAGGTGCTGGACGGCATCGGCAACGTGCGGCGGCGGAACGTGGAGGGCCAAATCGATTTCTTCGGCATGAGCACCGCCAACAGCACTGTGGAGACGGTGGTGATGCCGGACATTCCGGAGTTTACCGCCACGGAGCGGATGCACATGGAGAAGGAGACCACGGGGCTGTATCTGTCCGGGCACCCCATGGTGGACTATCGCGCCACGGCGCGGGACAGCGGCGCGGTGACGCTGAACGAGGTATTGGAGGACGTGAACGGCGAGGAGGGCCCCACACGGTTCGCCGACGGTATGCCGGTGACGGTGGCGGGCATCGTGGCCTCCAGCAAGACGCGGCCCACCAAGAACGGGACGCTGATGGCCTATGTGGTGCTGGAGGACGAGACGGCATCCATGGAGCTTCTGTGCTTTTCTCGGGTGCTGGAACGATGCGGCAGCTATCTGGCAGTGAACAGCCCGGTACTTATCAAGGGACGGCTGAGCCTGCGGGACGAAAAGCCGCCGCAGATCATGCCGGACGTGGTATTCCCCATGAACGGCAGTGAACTGCCGGAGGGACAAAAGGCCCCGGAAAACGGCGCTGCCGCCGTATACCTGCGGGTGAAGAGCATCGATGACCCGGCGTTCAGCCATCTGCTGTTGGTGGCCACCATGTTTGAGGGAAAGGTGCCGCTGAAGATACGCATTGCCGACACCGGCAAGCTGTGGGGCGGCTTCTGCCTGGACCACCCGGCGTTTTTGAAGGAGTGCCGGGAATGGCTTGGACCGGAGAACGTGGTGGTGCGAAGGAAGGAAAAGAGCGAATGAGTGTCAGAGTGCGGCCTGCGGGCCGCACCCTTTTTGCCTTTTGGGCATAGAGTGGAATGAAAGAGGCCGTCTTTCACTACTTATTGGGAGGTCATTCTATGCCTGAAAATGTAATGCCGGGACCGGTCTGCGACCTGGGGAACGTCCGGGAGGCCGTGTGCATCCATACGCGGAAGATATTTGACTCATGCAGGGATAAGGACTGCGTGGAGGATCTGCGCTTTTACCCCACGGCGGCGGCGCAGGAGGTGCTCAGCGCGTCGCAGATGATCAAGGGCGGCACAGCGGAGCTGCTGTACGTCTACACCGATGTGGAGCCGGTGACGTTCAACCGGGGGTTCTATTCGGTGGATATGCGCTTCTACTACCGGGTGACTTTACAGGTGTGTACCGGCACGCCGCGATACACTGAGGTGGAAGGCCTGTGCGTGTTCGACAAGCGGTGTATCCTGTTCGGCAGCGAAGGAAACGCCAAGATATTCTCCTCGGACACGGTGTTCGACGAGTTGGATGTGCCGGGACGGATACGGACCAATCTGCCTATCGCCGTGGTGGAAGCCGTGGACCCCATCGTGCTGGATACCCGTGTAGCGGAGGTACCGGTCCCTGTCTCGACAGGCAGTTGTTTGTCGGAGATCCCGTCCTTTGTGGCGCAGAGCTTCGGTGGAGAGCTGGTGTTCGACGACAGTGCAGCACGGCGGCTGTATGTGACGCTGGGGCAGTTCACGCTGGTGCGGTTGGAACGCGATACGCAGCTGCTGGTACCGGTATATGACTACTGCGTGCCCCAGAGCGAGTGTGACTGCGGCAGCCAGGAGGACCCCTGCGGGCTGTTCCGCAGTGTGGCGTTCCCCATGAACGAGTTTTTCCCGCCCAACGCGGTGGAGACGCCCTGTGACTATAACAGCACCAAGAACTACTGTGCGTGCCATTGAGAAGCAGAACAGGGGACGGCGAGAGCCGTCCTCTGCTTTTTTCGCGGGGTTTCGCTTTACAAGCGGGTAAAAATTGCGTATAATACCAAAAAAGGAGGTGGGCGATGTGGGTATCGCGTTTATTCAGGACAAGCTGGAGATCAAGTTCCTGATCCTGTACATTGTGTCTCGGCTGACGGAGCCGGTGGACGGAGCCGACTTGCAGGACATGACCATGTGCGACGAGGGCATCGACTACTTTGATTATGCGGAGTGTCTGGGTGACCTGGTGAAGACAGAGCATCTGCGTGTCACGGAAGACGGGCAGTATGTTATCACGGAAAAGGGACGGAGAAACAGCGGTATCTGCGAGAGCAGCCTGCCATACTCCGTAAGACAGCTGTCGGACAGGCATATCGCGGCTTGGAACAAGGCGGCGGTGCGGCGGCAGCAGGTGCAGGGACGGGTGACGCCGCGTGAAAACGGGACGTTCACCGTGGAGCTGCGGCTGCGGGACGATGTGGATAGCCTGATGACGTTGGATCTGATGGTGGCCGATAAGGCCGACGCCGAGGCGTTGGCGGAGCGGTTCCAGAGGGAGCCGGAGAAGGTATACACGCAGATCGTTGCGGCGCTTCGCGGAAAATAAGAAAGAAAAAGCCTCCCCGACCGGGGAGGCTTTTTGCGAGGAGAGTGAGTTCTGTACAGAATTACAATGTTTTGGATCACACGCTGAAAAGAATATCTGCATAGGTGGGATACGGCCACGCTTTGGCGTCCACCAACGATTCCAGCCGGCCGATCAGCTCGCCGGCCTTCTGGGTGCGGGTAACGATCTCGCAGCGGTAGTACCGTGCGGCGTCGATACCGCCGTCCGCGGCGGGGGCATCGCTGAGGGCAGCGTGCAACGCCTCGCAGGTATCAAACAGCTTCTCACCCAGGTCGGTAACACGCTGGGCCAGAGTCTTTTCCATGCGGGCGGACAAGGCCGGGACACTGTTCTCCTTGTGAAAGGCCGTCTGGGTTAGGCGGTCGGCGTAAGCACTGGCGGCGGGGAGAATATGACGCTGGACCATGTCCAGCAGGGTGCTGGCCTCAATGGCAGACACCTTGCAGTAGTTTTCCAGGTGGATCTCGTACCGGGCGCGCATCTCCGTCTCGGTGAGGATGGCGTGCCTGGTGAAAAGCTCTACATTCTTCCGGTCGATGTAGGCAGGCATACAGTCCACCGTGTCCCGCAGGTTAGCCAGGCCCCGGCGCTTGGCCTCCTGTACCCAGGCGTCATCATAGCCGTTGCCGTTGAAGATGATGCGCTGGTGGGCGGTGAAGGTGTCGTGCAGCAGCTTCTGGAGGGCGGACTGGAAGTCATCTGCCTTTTCCAGAATGTCGGCGAACTGGCGCAGCTCCTCGGTCATAATGGTGTTCAGCACCACATTAGGGCTGGCGATGGACTGAGAGGAGCCCAGCATACGGAACTCGAATTTGTTACCGGTAAAGGCCAGGGGAGAGGTGCGGTTGCGGTCAGTGGTGTCCTGGGGTATCTCCGGCAAAGTGTCCACGCCGATGGTGAGCTTTTTCTTGGTGATGTCCACATACTCAGTGCCCTGAATGATGGCATCAAGAATAGCCGTTAATTCATCGCCCAGAAAGATGGAGATGATGGCGGGAGGGGCCTCGTTGCCGCCCAGACGGTGGTCGTTGCCGGGATAGGACACGCAGCAGCGCAGCATTTCCTGGTACTCGTCAACGCCCTTGATAAAAGCGGCTAGAAACAGCAGAAACTGGGCGTTCTGGCTGGGGGTGCTGCCGGGCTTCAGCAGGTTCTCGCCGGTGTCGGTGGCCAATGACCAATTATCGTGTTTGCCGGAGCCGTTGACGCCCGCAAAGGGTTTTTCATGGAGCAGGCACACCAGACCGTGGCGGGCGGCGACCTTTTTCAGTAGTTCCATGGTCAGCTGGTTTTTGTCACAGGCGCTGTTGGCATCGGAGTAGATGGGCGCGATCTCGTGCTGGGCAGGCGCAACCTCGTTGTGCTCCGTCTTGGCCAGCACGCCCAGCTTCCACAGCTCCTGATCCAGCTCCCGCATGAACGCGGCTACCCGGGGTTTGATGGCGCCGTAATAGTGGTCGTCCAGCTCCTGCCCCTTGGAGGGACGGGCACCGAACAGCGTGCGGCCGCACAACTTCAGATCCTCGCGCTGGCGGTACACCTTCTCGTCGATCAGGAAGTACTCCTGCTCAGGGCCTACCTGCGGCGTGACATGCTGCGCCTCGGTGTTGCCGAACAGCCGCAGGATACGGATGCACTCCCTGTCCAGCACACGCATAGAGCGCAGCAGAGGCGTTTTTTTGTCCAGCGTCTGCCCACTGTACGAGCAGAAAATGGTAGGGATATACAGCGTCTCGTCCTTGACGAAAGCGTAGGAGGTGGGGTCCCATGCAGTGTAGCCGCGGGCTTCGAATGTAGCGCGCAGACCGCCGGAGGGGAAGGAGGAGGCGTCTGCCTCGCCCTTGCTGAGTTCTTTGGCGCTGAGCTCCATGACCACGCCGTCTTTGCCGTCGCGGGTGATGAAGCTGTCGTGTTTTTCGGCGGTAACGCCGGTCATAGGCTGGAACCAATGGGTGTAATGGGTGGCACCCTTCTCAATGGCCCAGTCCTTCATGGCGTTGGCGATCTCGCCGGCGGTGGTACGATCCAGCGGCGTTCCCTGGGCCAGGCATTGCTGCCATTTCTGGTAGGCGGTGGCAGGGAGACGCTGCTGCATCTGCTGCTCACCAAACACCATTTTGCCAAACAGAGCGGGAACGTTCGTGGTCTTTTCACACATTGCGGGATCAATCCTTTCAAAATCAAGTACGCGGCGGCGCCGCGGGAAAAACAAACCGTATGGGAAACGGGGCTTACATAAACAGCTGCATAGCCAGCGGAGTGACATAGGCCTCCATCACAGCGGCCAGGGCCAGCAGTGGTACCACCAGCAATCCCACCACGCGAAGCAGGTCCAGAAGCAGGGGCTTCATCATACCTTTTTCGTTGCAGCGGATGTATCGATTGATATTTCTGCACAGGCAGAGTCCGGCGGCCAGACTGAGCAGCAGGGCGGGGACCTCAAAGATGCCGTGAGGCACAAGACCGGCCAACAGCAGAAGCCACTGGCCATCCATCAGTGCGGCAAGCATACCGATGATCGCAGCGTTGAGTCCCAGAGACAGTGCCGGCAGATACAGGAATGGTATAAAACCATAAAGCACGGTCATCACCATAGCCCGAAGGTTGTTGCCGAACAGGGCCAGCGCGCTGAAACTGCCATCGTCGCGGATAATACCGGCGTCGGCAATGCTCTCGTTGAAGGTACGTATAATGGTTACGGGAACATCGGGGAAAAGCCTTCCGACAATGTAAGCCAGCACGGACAGTGCCAAAAAAGCAAGGGCAGTTATGCCGACAAATCGGCCATATTCCCTGTGCCAGAACGCGGCGATGGCACGAAGCTGCTTTTTCATGCCAGCTTCTCCAGGCCGGCGCGGAGACGGCGGAGCGTTTCATCACGGCCCAGGATGCGGCAGATCTCCACTGCGCCGCCGGGGGTGACCAGCTTGCCGGCAGCAGCGATACGTACCGGCCACATGAGGGTGGCATTCTTGACACCCAATTGTTCAGCTAAGGCGATCAGGCCATCGTGGATGGCCTCGTCCGTCCACTGGGGCAGCGCCGCCAGCATGGGAATAGCCGCCTCCAGCATGGCCTTGCAGACCTCCGGGTTCGTCTTGGATTTCTTGTTGGTGAAGAATTCCACGTCGTACTCCGGGCACGCATCGAAGAAGTCCACCTTCTCCGGGATATCTGTAAGACGCTCGCAGCGCGCCTGCAGCAGCGCGGCGATGGCCGCCACGTCAAAGTCGCCCTTGACGCTCTGGCGGATGTAGGGCGCGGCCACGGCGGCGAAGGCCTCCGGGGACATGGAGCGCAGATACACGGCGTTGAAGTGATCCAGCTTGGCCTTGTCGAAGATAGCGGGGGACTTGGAAATACCTGTAAGGTCAAAAGCCTTTACAAGCTCGTCGAGGGTGAATATCTCCTGCTCGGCCAGGTCGCCCTTGGGGCTCCAGCCCAGCAGCGCCACGTAGTTGAGGATGGCGTCGGTGAGATAGCCCTCGGCCTTCAGGTCCTCATAGCTGGGGTCGCCGTGGCGCTTGGACATCTTGTTCTGTGCGTCCCGCATGACGGGGGAGCAGTGGACATAGGTGGGTACCTCCCAGCCGAAAGCGTGGTAAAGAAGGTCGTACTTGGGCGCGGAGGACAGATACTCGCTGCCGCGTACCACATGGGTGATGCCCATCAGGTGGTCGTCGATCACATTGGCAAAGTTGTAAGTGGGCAGACCGTCCCGTTTCAGCAGTACCTGGTCATCCAGGGTGCTGTTTTCCACGGTGATATCGCCGAAAACGGCATCGTGGAACGTGGTGGTACCCTCCTTGGGGATGCGCTGGCGGATGACGTAAGGCTCGCCCGCCTCCACGCGGCGCAGAGCGTCCTCCAGCAGCAGGTCGCGGCAAGGATCATCGGCGCGGTCAAAATCGCCGGTGTCCTCCTCGGAGGCACACTTCTCGCAGAAACAGTAATAGGCGCCGCCCTTTTCCGCCAGCAAGCGGGCGTATTTGCCGTAGGTATCCCGACGTTGGGACTGGATATAGGGTGCCACGGGGCCGCCGATGTCGGGGCCCTCGTCATGGTTCAGGTGGCACTCGGCCATGGTGCGGTAGATGATGTCGGTAGCTCCCTCCACCAGCCGCCCCTGGTCGGTATCCTCGATACGGAGGATAAACGTGCCGCCATGACTGCGGGCAATGAGCCAGGTATACAGGGCGGTACGCAGATTGCCGATGTGCATATAACCGGTAGGGGAGGGCGCAAAGCGGGTGCGGACCTTGCCCGTGGGGATCTTGGCTTCCATCTCGGTAAAATAAGCGGCGTCAGACATAGGGGTGGACCTCCGTTACTTGATAAAAATACTATAATAGTATACTGGTTTTACGGGAAAAGTCAATGCTTATGGGCGATTTCGCAGAATGTCCAAATGTTTGGAATGTTTCTTGCAATTTGTGGGGAGATTTGGTATAATGACTGCGAAGCGGCCATGATACATGGATCGCCATTTCGTTTTACCCGCCGCAAGGCACGACTATAACACAGAAAGGAACATCGTCACTATGATCTACACGACGGAAGTACAGCATATGTGTCCTGTCGCCAAGGGCGCTTATCACGGTCCGGCTCCCATTCCCGAGGAGGGCAAGTGGGTACAGGCCAAGCAGATCGGGGATATTTCCGGCTTTACCCACGGTATCGGCTGGTGTGCACCCCAGCAGGGTGCCTGCAAGCTGACGCTGAATGTGAAGAACGGCGTTATCGAGGAGGCGCTGGTGGAGACCATCGGCTGCTCTGGTATGACCCACTCCGCCGCCATGGCTTCCGAGATTCTGATCGGCAAGACTATTCTGGAGGCGCTGAACACCGACCTGGTGTGCGATGCCATCAACACCGCCATGCGCGAGCTGTTTCTGCAGATCGTCTATGGCCGCACTCAGTCCGCTTTCTCCGAGGACGGTCTGGCTGTGGGCGCGTCTCTGGAGGACTTGGGCAAGGGCCTGCGCTCTCAGGTGGGCACCATGTTCGGCACCCGTGAAAAGGGTCCCCGCTATCTGGAGATGGCCGAGGGCTATTGCAGCAAGCTGGCTTTGAACGACAAGGATGAGATCATCGGCTACGAGTTCATCAGCCTGGGCAAGATGATGGACGCCGTGAAGAAGGGTGTGGATGCCAACGAAGCCCTGAAGAACGCCACCGGCCACTACGGCCAGTGGGACAACGCGGCGAAGTATATCGACCCGCGCCAGGAATAAGAGAAGGAGGACGACAAAATGGCTCTGTTTGAAAGTTACGAAAGACGTATCGATAAGATCAACGGCGTCCTCGCGCAGTACGGCATCGGCTCCGTGGAGGAGTGCCGCGAGCTCTGCAAGGCGAAGGGCTTCGACCCCTACGAGATCGTCAAGGGCATTCAGCCCATCTGCTTTGAGAACGCCTGCTGGGCGTACACCGTGGGTGCGGCCATCGCGCTGAAGTCCGGTGTTAAGACCGCTGCCGACGCCGCACGGAAGATCGGTGAGGGATTGCAGTCCTTCTGCATCGACGGCTCCGTGGCCGAGGACCGCAAGGTGGGTCTGGGCCACGGCAATCTGGGCGCCATGCTGCTGAGCGACGAGTCCAAGTGCTTCGCGTTCCTGGCCGGTCACGAGTCCTTTGCCGCTGCCGAGGGTGCTATCGGCATCGTTCGCAACGCAAACAAGGCACGTAAGGAACCTCTGCGGGTCATCCTGAACGGTTTGGGCAAGGACGCTGCGCAGATCATCAGCCGCATCAACGGCTTCACTTATGTGCAGACTCAGTTTGACTATTTCACCGGCAAGCTGAACATCGTCCGCGAGATTCGGTATTCCGAGACCGAGCGCGCCGATGTGCGCTGCTACGGCGCCGATGATGTCCGCGAGGGTGTGGCTATCATGCACCATGAGGGCGTGGACGTGTCCATCACCGGCAACTCCACCAACCCTACTCGCTTCCAGCACCCTGTGGCCGGCACTTACAAAAAGGAATGCATCGAACAGGGGAAGAAGTACTTCTCCGTGGCCTCCGGCGGCGGCACCGGCCGCACGCTGCACCCGGACAACATGGCTGCCGGCCCCGCCTCCTACGGCATGACCGACACCATGGGCCGTATGCACAGCGACGCGCAGTTCGCCGGCTCCAGCTCCGTCCCCGCGCACGTGGAGATGATGGGCTTCCTGGGTATGGGCAACAATCCTATGGTCGGCGCGACCGTGGCCGTGGCTGTTGCGGTGGCCGAGGCTGTGAAAGCCTGATGGTACAAGGGCTGCGGGATTTTCGGCAAAATTGTGACTTCCTAAATAACGGGCGACGAATAGGCCAAAAACCCGGTTTTGTCCACATTTTGTCCACATTTTTTCTGGACGTGGACAAGAAATAGGCGAGAAAAGAGCGCTGCCGGCGGCAGCGCTCTTTAATTTGCGGCATACAGGCTTTCAAGCTTTTTGGCCGTGTCGGCCTCCATTTGCTGCGTGAGGTGCTGGTAGATGTTGAGGGTGGTTTTGATATCCTTGTGACCGAGGCGCACCTGCACCGCTTTGGGAGGAATTCCGGCAAGGAGAAGCTCCGTGCAGTGCGTGTGCCGCAGCGAGTGGTAGTCGAAGGTGGGGCAAATGGCATCCGGGGATCGGACGCGGGATACCTTGCCGTTCTTCTGCACATTCCGCCAGCCGTGGATCACACGGCAGCATTCCTGCATGGTACGCGGACGGATAAGGGAGCCGTCGTCATTGACGTTGATCATGTGGATCTCCGTGCCGATGCCATCGGTGTTGAGTGTAAATGGGGGGACGTCGTCCGCGGAGCTGCGTGCCGGGGTGATATATTGCCGTTGGAAATAGGGACCATAGGAGAGCTGCGCCTCCCGCTGGTGCTGCCGGGTACGTCGGAGCAGCGCCAGCGTTGCGCTGTCCAGCTGGATGGTGCGGTAACTGTCGTACTTCGGGGGAGCGAAATACAGCTCATCCGGAGAGCGCCTGCGTTCCTTCGGCGAGGTATCGCCGCCTCCGGGGCGGTATTGGATCTGACGGTTGACAGACAAGGTGGCAGCGCCGAAGTCTACGTCCTCCCACTGCAGGGCGAAAGCCTCGCCGAGCCGGAGGCCGCAGCGGTAGCCGAGAACAAGCGGGATGTGCATGGGATGCCCCTCCGGGAAGCGCTCAAATATCCGGCGAATGGTATCGGCGTCCAGAACGCCCCGCTGCTTAGTGCGCGTCTTTAGCATGGGCTGCGCTCCGCGCCGGGGGAGTTCGGCGTCCGGCACGGGGCTATTCTGGATAAACTTCATCTTTTTGGCGTATTTCATGGACTTGCTGAGGATGCCCTTTACACCCGCGATGGTGTTGCGGCTGTATCCGCGGTTGAACAGGTCGTCGATGAGCGCCTGCACAGAGGCGGTCTGGAGCGCAGATATGGGGTATTTGCCGATGGCGGGGACGATATGGTTCTTTATCTTCTTGCGGTAGTTGGTGAGGGTGGTATCTTTGAAGTTGGAAACACCGTAATTATCCAGCCAGTAGTTGAGGAAATCGGCCACGCTCATTTGGGACGGAGTGAACTTTAGACCGGAGTTCCGGTATTCCTGCCAGGCTGTCATGCCGGCGGCGTATGCCTCGCCGGCGGTATCGAAGCCGCCGCGGGAGATCCACTGCCGCTTGCCGCCGACGGACGCGGACTCGAAGCGGTATTCGTATTTCTTGCCTCGCCGGCGGGTAAGCACTTTACTGCCCATCTTTGTCACCTCCCGGCTCGTGACCGATGAAAACGGTGTGGGATCGCTTCGTATACCGGGAAGACATACGAAGCAGACAGTGGCCCATGATGCAGGCGGCGGAAGTATTCGAGCCGGCCATAAAAGCACCTCCTTGCTATTTCTGAATTGCCCGCGCCGGGAAACCGGGGCGGGCTTTTTATTCAGCGGCGGGAAAAGTCCAGAAAGATCACACGACCTTCCCGGTGGATGCGGAGGGGTTTTTAAGGAAATCCTTATTGGCGTGTATTTCACCCAGCCGGAAAAAGGCTTCGCTTTGCCCTACTTCGTTCAACTCGGAGAATAGCTTATAAAGACGATCAAAATTTGCGGCGTCGCTGTCTTTTGGGAAACAATTATCAAGCCTTTCCTCATAGCCAGAGAACGAAGGAATACCGTCACGCAAAAGAAGGTATATCTTCCCAAGAACACCGCGATTGTTAAAAAAATCGTTGTACTGGTCGAGATGCCAGTCATCGTCGGAAAAGTGAATTGCCGAGGATTTTGTACTTACGGCAGAAAGAATATCAGTAACCTCGTAAATATCGCACAGTGCAATAAAGATAGGCACATTAGGCATGCTCACGCCTTTTTCATAGCCATAGAGAGTTTTTGGCGCAACACTGAACCCCATGTCTTTAAGTTTTGCGGAAACCTGCTCAACGGATAGCTTTTTGCAGATACGCTTGTCTCGCAGGAGTTGCGGGATCATTTTTTTGTCCAATAACATAGTCAAACCTCCTTTTTGTTTAATAATACACGGTCAAAACAGAATGTCAATATTTTTTCTTAATCTCTAAGAAAAAGTATTGACATTTCTTAATTTCTAAGATATTATCTTGATATGGTCTTAGAAACTAAGAAAGGAGGGGGGCTGGAATGAGACCTGAGGAGCTGATTAGACAGAAAATCAAAGAACGCGGCATGACAATGGCCGCGGCAAGCAAAATGTCAGGCGTGAAGTATTCGCGCCTGCAACCGGCACTGAACGGTGCTGGAGAATTGAGAGCCGACGAATACATCAGCCTGTGTCTGCTGCTGGGCGTGGATCCCCGCGCATACAGAAATGCAGGGTGAAGATTATGACGAAAGAAGAAGCGAGGGCGCGGCTGAAAAAGCAGATCAAGGTAGAGTACGGGACTGAAAAATCCTTTGCCGTTGCGATGGGATGGCAAAGGCAGAAGGCCAGTTATCTTGTAAACGGCCATTATGTCCCCAACGTCAGGGAAGTAAATCAGATTGCTGCGGCGCTGCGGCTGGACATGGGAGAACTGCTAAACGCGCTGCTGGCGGTAGGAGAGTGATTTCTCAATGCGAGTGCCTTTTAAGAGAGGGGCGCAAAAAACAGCCGAAGGGAGGCGGAACCCTCGGCTGCCGTTCGTTAGCTGAACAGTTCTATTGCCACAGGGACAAGTTTTGACGGAACCCCATTTTCCAGAATGATCTGCCGGCGTTTATCCGGGGACTTTTCACAAAAGAAGTCGTCATACACATCCTGCGCCCCTCTCTTAAAAGGCACTCGCGGTACAAGGTTTTTCGAGGAGGCTGCGGCATGGACGTGGGCAAAACGCCGAGTGGCGGCGTGGGTGACACATCACCCATTACGGACTTTGAAAAATTTATGGTAGAAGCGTATCGCCGCATGGACGCGGCGCAGAGGGCGTTCCTGCGGGCCGCGCTGGTAGGCGCGCTGACAGGGAGGATGTACGTGGATCCGTAACGAAATACACCGCCGCAAGGACGGCGGTGTGACCATAAAGCCGCGGTTCGTCGGCTGGAAAAGAAAGCCCCGCCGCAAGCGGCGGGACAATCACAGGACGCGGCGGGCGCAAGAGAGGAGGGCGGGACATGACAAGTACAGAGCAGCTGCCCCGACTGCTGACGGTACCGGAGGTGGCAGAGCTGCTGGGCGTCAACCAGGGGAAGGTACACGAGCTGCGGAAAAGCGGTCTGCTGCCCTTCCTGAAGCTGGGCGCTTACAAGTGCCGCCCGGAGGCGCTGGAGGAATTCTTAGCGAAATGGGAGGGCTGGGACATTTCAAACCCCTACCAACCGTGCGAAATGAACCCGGCGGAGGCCGGGAACAAATAATCAACAACAGGAGGAAAACAACATGAAACACGAGACACTGGCTATTTGGAGCGCGGAGGACTTCGCCCGCCCGGAGAAGCTGGCGGCGCTGCGCGTGGGCGACGAGGTCGCCTTCAACCTCAAGAACGGCAAGGAGGCCGCCTTCGTGGTGGCGGACATCACCGACGGCATCCTCACCGGCTGTCTCTTTAAGGGCGTGCGGGACATGGCCATGTACGACGGCCGCCGCTGGTGGAACACGGACTATGTGAACTACCCGGAGAGCGACGCCAGAGAGCGCCTCAACGAGGAGCTCCTGCCCCTGCTGCCGGACGAGCTGGCGGCACTGTTGGTGGAGCGCACCATCACCCAGACGGTGGACGGCGAGGTGTACACCTGCACGGACAAGCTGTGGCCCCTGTCCGCGGTGGAGGTGTTCGGCAAGGACGCGCCGGACTGGATGCAGCGGGACGACACGCCGGACAAGCCCCTGCCGTTCTTTGCCAAGAGCCAGAGCAACCGGAAAGCGTACCTGTGGTTTGCCTGGCTGCGCTCGCCGTATGCCAGCGACAGCACCACGTTCTGCGCTGTGAACACGTCGGGCGCCGCGACCAACTACTATGCCAGCACTTCGCTTGGCGTCGCCCCCGGCTTTCGCGTCGGCATCAAGGCCAAGACGGCGGAGCCGGCGCAGGACTGATCGAAAAGGCCATCCCCCGGCGCAAGCCGGGGATACGAAAGGAGCAGAGCATGAACAAGAGAAAGAGCCGCGGCGCCAAGTTCGCCGAAGGGGAGCAGGCGGTGTGCCTCACCCCGGCGGCTGCGGAGAGAAACGGCGGGCACCCGCCCGTAGGCACGGTGCTCCGGGCCACGAAGCGGAACGGCGCGTGGGCCTACCAGGTGCAGGTACGGGACACGGACCGCATCGAGACCTGGTCGGAGGACACGATGGGGAGGCTGACGGTATGAGCGCCTTCGGATGGATATGCGCCTATATCGGCGCGGCGTGGCTGGCCGGAACGGTGCTGAAATGCGTGGAGGCGCTGGGCCGGTGACAGAGACACGGATGGAACGGAACCGGCGGGCGCGGGCCTACAGCCACGCCTGCCGCATCCGGCGGCTGCGGAACGCCCTGTGGGCGGTGGCCGCCGTGCTGACGGTGCTGCTGGCGGTGGAGCTGATCTGGCTGCTAAGCAGCAGACCGGCGCCGGAGGGCACCGCGCAGGAGCCACAGGAGATGGCGGTCCTGCTGGAGCCGGAGGTCACGGAAAGCACCGGCGTGTTCACGGTGACGGGCTACTGCGCCTGCTGCACGCCGTACAGCCATCTCAACCGCTGCGGCGACCTTGTGCTGACCGCCAGCGGAGAGTGGGTACACCTTGGCGATGCTGTAGCGGTGGATCCGGACATCATTCCGCTGGGCAGCACCGTGACCATAGGCGAAAAGACCTACAGGGCGCTGGATACCGGTGTGTACGGCTATGTGGTAGACATCCTCATGTCACATGAGGATGCCGCCGCGGCCGGCGCCAGAAGGGAGCTGGTGACATGGAAAACCGACCTAAGACAGGGAGAAACGCCGAGCTGAAGCCCTGTCTGAACTGCGCCGAGCGATACATCGGCTGCCACGGCCGGAACGAGGACGGGAGCTACCGCTGCGGGAAGTACGCCGAGGTGGAGGCCGCCAGGGCAGAGGAACGGGTGAAGCTGACCGCCTACCGGCGGGAGAAGGAGATAGACCGCTACCAGCGGCACAAGATCAACGAGTACAGCGCAAAGGCCGAAAAGGCACGGCTGTGCGGAAGGGGACGGTGAGCATGGCCGAGGGAAAGAGCAAGAAGGACGATTTCCTGTGGTGGGTACAGTGCGAGGGCCACTACGACGTGCCGGTGATCGCCCCCAACTGGGAGCTGGCCACGGTGGAGGCGGCGCACCTGTGGGGCGTGCCGTGGGCCAAGGTGGCCGCCCGGTGCGAGCTGCGGGAGAAGCTGCCGGTGGTGCGGAACGTGTGCCAGCGGTGCGGCAAGATCTTCCACGGCTCCGGCCCGCTGTGCGACGACTGCATCAGCATCATCCGCATAGAGGAGCAGCGGAAGGCCGCCGCCAGAAAGGACTACTTCCGGCGGCTATATGCCGGACACTGAGGGGCCGGGCGAGAGACAAACAGACAAACAGGAGGAACTGTGCGATGAACGAGTATTTGGACAAGGCGCTGGAGAAGCTGCGCGGCGCCAAGGCGCCGACGGGCCAGCGAGAGGCCGTCGTGTTCAAGCCTGTGGTGGCGGCGCTGGAGGACTTCTGCCGGCAGGACGCGGAGTTCGCCCAGGCAGTGGTACAGGGCGGCAGCGTGGAGGACTGCGTCAAGGCCGTGCTGAAGGGCGTGGGCGGCAGCCTGAGCGACCTTGAGGCCTACAAGCGGGCGGCGGCGTTCTTCTTCCCCGGATGCGTGGTGACCATGAAGCTGACCATTGCCATGTGCGAGCATGACGTAGTCCCGGCGGCACCGCAGGAGCGCAAGGCTGTGGTGCTGGATCTGGCGGACTTTTGGTGAGCGCCATGATGGACGAAAAGGAGAGGGCCTCCGCGCTGGAGCGACTGGCCCCGAAGCCCACAGCGCAGGAGATGGAGGCGGTAAACGGACTGTTCCGGCACTTCCTGTTCAAGCGCTGCGGCAAGAGCGAGATATGGACTACCTGCTGCCGGCGGCATACCTTCGTCAAGCCGGACACGGACAACGCCGACGAGCTGCGCGTCCTGCACGCGCCGCACACGCCGGAGCCCCGGAACGGCTGGGACCATTCGCCCACGGTGAAAAGGCGCTGTAGGTGTCCCTACTGCGGCGCGGAGGTCACGGTGAAGGAGCTGCGGTACTCCGGCGGGCGGGCCAACCTGTGGAGCTTCCGGCGGGCGGTCATCCTGCGGCAGTGGCGGGGCGCCCTGTGGGCCACGGCGTGGGACTGTGACAAGAACTACAGCCGCGTCGGTATGAACGGTGAGCCGGTGCTGACGGAGCTGCCGGAGATGAAGCTGTTGGGTGTGTACCGCTTCACGCCGGGCATGGTGGAGCAGGCCACGCGGCCGTGGTGGTGCAGCGGCGGCACGCCCATGAGCTACCGGCGCCAGACCGCGCCCGGCAAGAGCAACGGGCGCAAGGGCGGAATGTGGCAGATCCACTCGCCCTACACCTACTGCGCCGAACTGGGCAGCAGCTATGACGTGATCGGACTGCTGGAGCCGGACAAGGGCTTTATGCGCTGGTGCGGCCTGAGAAAGATACATCTCCCCTCGGACGACTTCATTGAGCTGTTGACGGCGTGCTGCTTTTACCCCCGCCAGATCGAAATGCTGGTGAAGCTGGGGCTGGAGGACGCGGTGAAGGACCTTGTGGGGCGCGGCGTGCGGAACGCCGACATCATCAAATGGGACGCGGACAAGCCCAGGGACTTTATGAAATGCACGCCCAAGGAGGCGATGGCGGCGTGTTCTTCGAGGGAGCCGCTGCGGGTGCTGCGGCTGTATATCCGGCACAGGGATACGCCGCTGAAAATGACCATAGAAACCGCGGCGTGGCTCACTGAGGCCACCATCGGCCGCGGCGAGGAGAACTACGCCGTGCGCCTGCTGAAGCGGCTGGGCATCACGGCGGAGAAGCTGACGGCCTATCTGGAAAAGAACCGGGTAGCGCTGCAGGAAGGCGGCAGGCCCGGCTCCGGCACCCGGAGAGGGGTGCTGCAGCTATACAAGGACTATCTGGACGCGGCGGAGAACTGCGGGATGGACATGGAGAACCCGCTGATCCTCATGCCGCGGGACCTTGTGGAAAAGCACGACCGGGTGACGGCGGCGTGGAGCGCCATACAGCGCCAGCGCCGGCAGGCACAGGCCAAGGAAGCTGAGAAGGCCGCCATAGAGGCCTACAGGAAGCGGCTGCGCGCCCTGTCTGAAAAGTATCTATTCTGGACGTACGACTTCCTTATCCGCGCACCGGTCAACGCCGATGAGATCGTGGACGAGGGCAAGGCGCTGAAGCACTGCGTAGGCGGCTACGCTGCCCGGCACATGACGGGGGCGACAACCATCCTGTTCCTGCGCCGGCGAGACAGGCCCCACACGCCGCTGGCGACCATCGAAATGAACGGCAACACAGTCGTGCAGGTACACGGCTACCGGAACGAGCTGGAGGGCTGCGCCGACAACCCGGACCGGGAGAGCGCCAGAAAGCTGTACGCCGGGGTACTGGATCCATGGCTGAAATGGCTGAAGGCCGGCAGCAAGCGACATGAGGACGGCAGACCGAAGCTGCCGAAAAAGAGAGTGAGGAGGAACGCGGCATGAGTATGTATGACATGGTAGACACCACGCCGGAGGGGTATTCTGAGGGCGAGGAACTGAGCAAGATGTTCAGCGAGGATGATATGAGCGAGGCCTTCGAGGAGCGCGACATCGACGTCATCACGGAGGAGATCAACTTCTACAAGCAGCAGGCCGGCATGGCCATTCTGGAGATCGGCAAGCGGCTGGTGGAGGCCAAGACGCAGCTCTCCCACGGGGAGTGGCTGCCGTGGCTGGAGAAAAAGGTGGAGTTCTCTGAGCGCAGCGCGCAGCAGTATATCCGGCTGTGGAAAGAGTACGGCAAATCCGCAACCGTTGCGGATTTGGGCGTGCGGAAAGCGTTGGTACTGCTGGCTTTGCCGGAAAATGAGCGCGACAGCTTCGCCGGTGAGACACACGCGGTGGACGGCGCGGAAAAGACCGCGGCGGAAATGACGGTGAAGGAGCTGGAGAAGGCCGTGGCGGAGCGCAACGCTGCCCGCCAGGAGGCGGAGCAGGCCAAGGCGGACCTGTACGCCGCCCGTGAGGCCGCAAAGGAGGCACGGGACCATGTGGAGGCCTTGCAGGGAGAGCTGGAGGCGCTGAAGAACCGCCCCACGGAGGTGGCCATCGAGCAGAAGGACGCCACGGAGGAGCAGCTGGCCGCCGCCCGGCAGGAGGCCGAGGCAGCAGCTGCCAGGCGGGTGGCGGAGCTGGAAAAGGCACTGGAGCAGGCCCGCGGCGCTGCCGCGGCGGCCGAGGACAGGAAGGAGACCGCCGAGGCAGCGCTTCAGGATGCCGAACGTGAACGCGACAGCGCGCTGGATGCCGCCAAGGGCTACAAAGCCGAGGCGGAGGCCGCCCACAAGCTGGCCGCTGCCGCCAGCAACGAGGGCGTGACCAAGTTCAAGGTGGTGTTCGATCAGACGGTGGAGAACGTGAACATGCTGGCCGCGCTGCTGCAGGCGCTGCCGGACAGTCAGCAGGAGAAGCTGCGGCGGGCACTGCTGGCACTGGCTGACCAGGTGCGGAAGGTGGGCGCGTGATATGGCGGAACACTGCGGAAGCTGCGTGTGGCGCTCCGGCCGGGCCGGATACAAATGCGACTACGCCGGCAAGACGGACCATACGCGAAAGGCGGAGCCTCCGGACGGCTGTACCTACTACCTGCGGGGCGACATCGTAACGGACGACCGGACAGCCCAGCGGCTGTATCGCAAGGTCATGGCAAAGAGAAAAGCGGCGGGGCTGGCGTGAGCCGCCCCGCACCGCCCTCTTTTGAAAGCGGCTGCCCGATGACCGGGCGGCGGCTTTGAGGAGAGGAGGCGAGGGTGTGAACCTGCGGAACCCGAAGGAATACTGCGAAAACCTCTTGTGGATACGCACAAAAAAACAGACGATGGCGCGCCTGCGCTTCAACGACGCGCAGAATAACCTGTACGGCGTCATCCGCCGGCAGGCGACACAGGGGAAGCCCGTCCGTCTGATCGTCCTCAAAGGACGGCAGGAGGGTATCTCCACGGTGACGGAGGGGCTGATGTTCCAGGACACGGTGACGCGCCCCAACGTAAAGACGCTGATCGTGGCCCACGAAAACACGGCCACGGCCAACCTGTTCAAGATGAACAAACTGTTCTACGACAGCCTTCCGCCCGGCGCGCAGCCTATGCGGAAGAACTCCAACGCCAAGGAGCTGGTGTTCGAGAACCCCACCAAGGACGAGAAGGAGAAGCGCCGCCGGCCGGGCCTGCGGAGCTCTATCCGCTGCCAGACGGCGGGCAAGGGCGGCGTGGGCCGAAGCGACACGCTGACCAATGTACATATCTCCGAGTACGCCTTCTGGCCCAAGAACAAGGACGAGCTGCTGCTGGGCATCATGCAGGCGGTGCCGGATGAGCCGGACACGATGGTGGTCATCGAGTCCACCGCCAACGGCTACGACCACTTCAAGACACTGTGGGACGACGCGGTGGCCGGCGTCAACGCATGGACGCCGGTATTCCTGCCATGGTACCTGGAGCCGGGGTACCGAAAGAGCGTGCCGGAGGGCACCGTGTGGGACGAGGAGGAGGAAGGCCTCCGGCGGGACTTCGGGCTGGACGATGAGCAGCTCATGTGGCGCCGCTGGTGCATCAAGGCCAACTGCGGCAACGACGCGGCCATGTTCCGGCAGGAGTACCCCAACACGCCGGACGAGGCATTCCTGCTCAGCGGCGAGGGCTACTTCGACAACGCGGCGCTGGGCCGGCAGCGGATGCACGCACCGGCGCCCACATCCGTGGGCTGGTTCGTTTTCGACGAGCCGGCGGAGCCGGGGGACGCGCCGCGGAACTGGCGGTATGAGCCCGGCGAGGCCGGGGCGGTGCGTATCTGGAAGGCACCGGAGAGGGGCGTGCCCTATGTACTGGGCGGCGACACAGCCGGAGAGGGCAGCGACCGCTTCACGGCCTTCGTGTTGGACAACCGCACCGGGGCGCAAGTAGCGGAGCTGCAGATGCCCTTGTCCGAGATACAGTATGCCCGGCAGATCTACTGTCTGGGCCGGTACTACAACGATGCGCTGACGGCGGTGGAGGTCAACTTCTCCACCTATCCGGAGAAGAAGCTGGAGGAGTGGCACTACCCAAAGCTCTACCAGCGGGAGCGCTTCGACACCTTTAAGAATGTGATGGTCAAGTCCCAAGGCTGGGTGACCTCCCCTAAGACGCGGCCCCAGATGCTGGCCACGCTGCACACGGTGATGGACGAGGAGCCGGGGCTGGTGGTGTCGGCATGGACACTGGGGGAGATGATCACCTTCGTGTACGACGAGAACCGCAAGCCGCAGGCGGCGGTGGGGGAGCACGACGACCTTGTGATGGCGGCGGCCATCGCCCACAGTGCCCGGCCCCAGCAGCGCTACACGGCGGAGGCCGAGGCGGCAGACCGGCGGCACTGGACGCAGGATATGTGGGAGGACTGGCGCCGGGCGGATCCGGCGGCGCGGAAGCAGTTGGAAGCGGAGTGGAAACGCTCCGAAAAATAAAAACAGGAGGAATGTGCGACATGGATTTTTTCAGTATCGTATGCGGCGCGGCGTCGCTGCTGTGGCTGGCGGCCGGTGCGCTGGCGGTGGAGGACCGCTGGCGGCAGCGGCGTCTGACCAAAAAGAGCGAGGAGGCGCTGGACAAGCTGCTGGAGGAGGTGTTCGACGATGGCGAAGACGACTGAGCTGGTGGAAAGGCTGCGGGAGCTGCCGCGAGACACGCGAAAAGCCACCGTGGAGATCTACGACCTGTGCATCGAGGCGTCGTATAAGATCGAGGAGCTGACGGACCGGTGTGCCCGGTACGCCGAGGAGATCGCGGTGCTGCAGGAAAAGGTGAATGCATGACCAGAAAAAGGTACGTTAAGCTGCTGATGGCCTGCGGTTTCCCGCGGAACGATTGCCAGGAGGCGGCTCAGGCCGTGAGGGTGACTGAATGCTCTTATCAGGACGATATGAAGGACTGGCTGAGTGCTTTCCGGTTTCGGAGGATATTCAAGCGGGCGAATGAAGGTCTTGAGGAACTTTCTCGGTGCATCGACATCTTGCAGCAAGCGCTGGGGGTGGAGTGATGGAACGACTGACGGCACATAGCAAGCAAACATCGCACGAAAACGGTATCTGTTGCACACATTTTTGCGGCCCCGAATGCCTCGGAGTTGGCGGAAACTGCGCCATGAATTGCAAGTGGGAAGAAGCGGCGTGGAGTCGCCTCGCCGCCTACGAGGACACGGGGCTGGAACCGGATGAAGTGAACGCACTTCAAAAAGATTGGAGCGACCTTTGCACGGTGATCGGAGAATGTGGCGGCATCGACCGCCTGCGCGAGTTGGCCGAGGCCGACAAGGCCGGTCGGCTGGTGGTGCTGCCGTGCAAGGTGGGTGATACGGTGTGGATTACAGGCTCAGTTCGGCGCTTGTATAGCGAAAAAGTCAGAACATTCTTCTGCGGCGATCCGAGTTATAGTCGCGGGATGGCCGACAACGGCGTGAAGATGATACGCACAACGGGATGCGATATTCCCATCCATGAATTTGGCAAGACCGTATTCCTCACCCGCGAGGAGGCGGAGAAAGCGCTGGAGGCGATGAAGAAGGAGGAAACTGAGCATGCGTGACGAAGATCTGTTGGCCGCGCTGCGGCGGCTGAAGGTGCAGACCGGGAGCCTCGCCTGCCTGGGCTGCGGGTGGGAGCATAACTGCGGGATCCATGGCTGCGCCATTCTGCGGGAGGCCATCGCCTTTGTGGAAAAGAAGCTGGCGGAGGACAAATCCCGCAGCGTGATGGAGTACCGGGATGGGCAATAGGGTGAACCCGCGGCGGGTGCCGCGGACGCAGAAAGACGTGGATGCTGCCTATGACCGGGGCGTCACGGAGGGCCTGCACCGGGGCATTGAGCTGATGCTCTACGTTCTCATCGACAAGCGCAGCGCACCTATGGACGATGTGCAGCAGCTGGCCAATGAACTGAACCACGCCGCCGGGTGCGTGGCCGATGGCTACATCACATGGGCGGACATTCGGCAGATGCTGAAGGAATACGAGGTGGAGGTGGTGCTGGAATGAAGAAGTACCGCGAGGAGCTGTACAGGAAGACGGCGTATTGTCCGACGTGCCGGGGCGTGACGCCACAGGGCTGCCCGCGCTGCGGCGGGGTGGGACTGGTGGTAGTGCCGGCCACAAGAGGCGACGTCCTCCGGCGGATGTCGGACAGGGAGCTGGCGGTGCAGCTGTTCGACTTCCGCTTTGACGGCTACGCCAAGGCGCAGGGCGCGGAGACCGCCCTGCCGGACACGATACATAGCATAGAAACTGGCTGAAGGAGGAGATGGACGAATGAAAAGGAAGTTTATGGCCTGGCTGAGCAGACTACGGTGGAAGCTGGTACACAGGCTGGGCGGTGAGAGACCGGGCAGCCGGGTACTGGTGGCCCAGCCCAACGGCCCCGGTGTGTCCAAGGTCGAGGTGAACTACAGGTTCATGGTGTACAGAATGGCAGACCTGCTGGATGAACGCCATGCGGGGATCGTGCGGGAGGCGGTGTGGCACCGGCTCGTCCGGGAAATGGACGCGGCGGGGCTGCTGCAGTACGAGCTGTATCGAACAGGCGAAAACACCGTGACGGTCGTATGCAGCCTGCAGGGACTGTCGGCACCGGCCATGGAAAAGCGCCTCGCGTGTATGCGTACCGGCGCCTCCGACCGCGTTCTGGAGCAGGTCGCGGAGAGATGGAACGGATTGGAAGAAAGGAGGGGGGGGCGGTGAGACACCTGCAGATGTCGGAGAGCGAGATCGTGAGCAGCTACCGCACGGCCCGCGATCCTAAGCGGCAGATCGGCATACTGGCGGAGCTGAACGCGGTGACGCCGCGGGAGATCCGGGAGGTGCTGGAGGAGGCCGGGGCACTGATGCTGAAGCCCAGGAGCCACGGCGGCGGGCGGCCCCTCAGCTTCGACGCCGCGGCAGCGCGGCAGATGTTTGAGGCAGGCCTCACCGACGAGGAGATGGCCCGGAAGCTGGGCGTGCCGGAGGCAGCGGCGGGGAAGGAGGACTAAACCATGGCGGATGTGAATGTGGCGCTGCTGGTGAGCCAGACGGTGACCGAGGCCCAGAGCCAGAGCCGGATCAAGATGGGCCGGGACTATGCCAGCTTCTATGAGGCGTGGGCGGTCCTGCGGCAACGGATCGAGGAGACCAAGCGGGACGCCAAGGCGCTGGAGAAGCTGCACAGCGAGCTGTGGGACGCCATCAAGGACGGCAACGAGGACGAGGCCCTCATTGAGATGGGCGCCATCAATGCCAGCGCCGCGGCGCTTTGCGCGGCCTTCGCGGGCATGGCGGCGGAGGCCCAGCGGGCCGTGGAGGAACAGACGTAAACGAGAAAAAGCCCAGCCCCGGAAGGGGCTGGGCGATGGCATCGGCAGACATTGGTATAGCCGCCCTGGCGGGCTGAAGGACTGCGCTCATGCGTGGTGTACTGACGTAGGCAGGTCGGGGCGGCGATATGAGTGTCTGACTACCTTTATATAATACGCGCGGGCGCGTATCTGTGGGCTCGTTAAAAGCCTATGTTTGGCGGGAAGGCCGCTTGCAGCGGAGGAACGGCACCGCGTGACGGCTCCTCCGTGGACGGCGGGCAGGCGGCTTTACCGGCGGGCGGAGAAATGAACAGGCGGCTCGTGCGGGCACGGGTGCGACCTATGCTATTTTATCGCGGGAGAGGGAGGAGCAAACCATGACGACGGCGAAGGAGGGAATGTACATGATCACCAAGATCACCAGCGGCTCTGTGGTGGAGCGCCGCAAGACCTATGTGGGGCGCAGGCCCTCCCGGCGGGGCGCGCGGGTAAAGGGCAGCGCCGGGGAGAAGAAGCAGGAGAACAACCGCCAGCAGGCCATCCTCGCTCTGGCCCGGACACTGAACTGCAACTACAGCCACGGCGACGGGTATCTGACGCTGTCCTTCACCGACGAGGCGCTGCGTGATTGCGGCGGCACGCTGGCAGGTGCCAAGAAGGAGGCGCGGAAGTTCGCGGACCGCGTGGCCTACCGGATGAAGAAGCACGGCAAGGTGCTGAAATGGGTGATCGTGCCCAGTGAGATGGACGGCGAGACCAGGGAAGTGGTGCGCGTCCACGTCCATGTGGTCATCTCCGGCCACGGCCTGCGGCTGGAGGACGGCGTGTTCTGGCTGTACGGCGAGAAGCTGGACGACGTGTGGGGCAACGGCACGGTGGACGTGCAGATCCTCCGGCGGCAGAAGGACTACTATCCTCTGGCCCGGTATCTCATCCTCCAGGCCCGGGGCGTAGCGGACGAAAAGAAGTACAGCGTCAGCCGGAACATGGTCAAGCCAAAGGTGGAGCATTTGTACACCTGGTCACCCGCGCCGCTGCGGGTGCCAGCCGGGGGCTCGGCGCTGCCGGGGACGCGGTACGACCCGGAGGCAGGAGTGAACTTCGTGCGCTACATACCGGCCCAGCGCGATCCCGCCCGGAAGGTGGGCGGCAGCAAGGAGATGGCCGTGGCCTATGCCGGGGAGCCTCTGGAGGGAGGTGACGAGGATGGGGTTTAAGAAGCTGCGCGGGGTGAAGCTGCCGGAGGAGAAGCAGGGCTTCATCCGCTACACCTGTCTGACACTGCCGGAGCAGCCGCGGTGGATACAGGAGAAGGTCAAGTACACCTGCGACATGGTCGGAGGTGCGTACAGCCATGCCCTTTTTGAGCTGATGACCACCCGGAAAAGCGTGACGGCCATCTCTCTGGACCACGCCATCACGGAGAGCGTGCTGTACGACATGAGGAAGGCCTTTTACGAGAGCTGGTAAACGGCTCGTTTTCTGGGATAACTGGCACGCTTTAACTGAATGAACTGCCCGGAAGCTGTGATTTTGCACGGCCTCCGGGCTTTTTGCGTTTTTCCGCATTTCCGTGATAACTGCACGTTGAAGTGTTGCACAATGGATAAAACGGAGAGTATTCACCGGCGGGAAAGGAGGCTGGCGGCGTGGCTGACAGGACGGAAAAGCGGCTGGGTGAGAAGCAAAAGCGCTTCGTGCGGGAGTGGCTGGTCGATATGAACGGCACGAGGGCAGCTATCCGGGCCGGGTACAGCGCAAAGAGCGCGGCCAACACGGCCAGCCGCCTGATGAAGGATCCGGACGTGCAGGCCTACCGGGACGAGCTGCTGAAAACGGAGTTTGAGGCGCTGGGCGTGACACGCCACTCGCTGGCGGTGGAGGTCTGGCGCGTGTACGAACGGTGCAGCGCCGCCAAGCCGGTGATGCAGTGGGACAGCGATTTGAAAGCCTATGTGGAAAGCGGCCAATGGCAGTTTGACGCCAAGGGCTGTTTGAAGGCGCTGGGAATGCTGCACGACATGATCGAGCGCATGGACCGGCAGGACGACGAGGACGGCGCCGGGGACTATGAAACGATGCTTGCCGGCGGGAGCCGGGAATTTTGATGGGAGGAAGCCATGAACAGGAAGGACCAGGAGAAGCTGCAGGTGTGGCAGGAGCGTCTGGCGCTGGCGGAGAACGCCATCGCCGGGGAACGCGAGAGGATGCTCCGGCGGGAGCAGCAGTACGAGGGCGGGCACACCATCTACGCCCCGGACGGCACCAAGGCCAAGGAGAGCCTTGCCAGCCATGTGCGGAACGTGAGCTTTGAGATCATCGAGACGCAGGTGGACAGCACCATCCCCTCGCCGAAGGTGACGGCGGTGCGGGAGGAGGACGAGTGGCTGGCCGACGTCATAGAGGCTATGCTGCGGGACGTAATGGACCGGCTGCCCTCCGAGCGCATGAACGACGAGGGCGAACGGCTGAGCCCGGTGCAGGGCGGCTACGGCCTGCTGGTGGACTGGCTGGACAGCGTCAGCGGGAAGGACTGGCTGGGCGACCTGAAGGTGAGCCTTGTCCACCCCTACGGCATCGTACCGCAGGCCGGCATGACGCAGGTGGCGGACATGGATTTCTTTTTCCTCAAGACGCCGCAGACGAAGCGGCAGATCCGAAAGTTCTACGGCGTGGACGTCAACGACGAGAACGAGAGCGATCCGTCCGCCCGGCGGCTTGGCGCGTCGGCGGACACCACGGACCAGCTGGTGACGATGGTGACCGCCTACTACCGCAACGGCAAGGGCGGCATCGGGCGGCTGCGCTGGGTGAACGACGTGGTGCTGGAGGACCTGGAGGACTATCAGCTCCGGCGGGTACACCGCTGCACCGCCTGCGGCGCCGTGGGCGACGGCAAGAAGTGCGCCTACTGCGGCTCCAAGAAGTTTGAGGATGAGGTCATGGAGTACGAGGAGCTGACGGAGGACATCGTGCTGCGGAATGGCACGGTGATCCCGGCGGTCAGCACCGTGCGGGATGAGCTGGGCCAGCCGGTGGCACTGGAGGCGGGCGTGCTGCTGCCGCAGATGCAGCCGGGCGGCGGTCCGGCGGTGGCCATGATGGAGGCGGCCTACCGGCAGGAGCAGACGCGCATCCCCTACTACAAGCCGGACGTGTTCCCGCTGGTCATCCGCAAAAACGTGAGTATGCCGGGGCGGTTCTGGGGCAGCAGCGACCTTGACGCCATCTTTGACCAGCAGAACAGCCTAAACAAGCTCTGCACGAAGCTGAACACGAAGGTGCTGTCCGGCGGCAGCTTCACCACCGTGCCGCCCGGCGCGCAGTTCATCACCGATAAGGACGGCGTGCGGGTGGAACTGCAGAACCCGGCGCAGCTGGAGATGATCAAGACCTTTAACACGCAGGTGGACATCAACACAGATCTGGCCATGATGGCGCAGATCTACGAGCAGGCACGGCAGACCATCGGCATCACGGACAGTATGCAGGGCCGGAAGGATCCCACGGCCACAAGCGCCGTGGCCAAGGAGTTCAGCGCCCAGCAGGCGGCTGGGCGTCTGGAGAGCAAGCGGGTGATGAAGCGGGCCATGTACCAGGACCTGTTTGAAGCCATCTTCAAGTGGATGCTGGCCTACTGCGACGAGCCGCGCACCATCCGGCGGACGGACGAACACGGCGATGTGGCGTATGTGACCTTCGACCGCCACGACTTCCTGTACCAGGACGAGGCGGGGGAGTGGCAGTACAACACGGATTTCCTGTTCTCCTGCGACAGCTCGGCGCCGCTGGCCTCGGACCGGCAGGCCTTGTGGAAGGAAACGCGGATGAACTTCCAGGAGGGCGCCATGGGCAGCCCCACGGAGATCACGACGCTGCTGCGGTTCTGGGAGCAGATGGAGAAGCTGCACTACCCCATGGCCGGGGACATGGTCAAGAGCCTGCGGGATCAGATGGAGCGCCAGCAGGCCCAACAGGCCCAACAGACGCCGCCGACGGCGCCGGACAGCCCCGGCGGCAGCGGCGGCACGGAACCCAAGGCGGAGGAGCTGCTGGCGATGGCGGCACAGCAGGGAGGGGGCGAGATGGCATGAAGTGCTCGGAGTGCGGTCTGGAGATGATGATCTACAGCGCCACGGTGAACGCGGACGGCGGCAGCGATACCGCCTATGTGTGCCGGAACCCCAAGTGCGCCCGCTATGACCGGCGGCTCAGAAAAAAGAAGGACGCTCCGGCGGCGGACGACGCGGCCGAAGCGTGAGGCGGCCCTCCGGGGCCGCGGTGGGTGGTTTCGCACGCCGCCCGGAGCCAGACAGATTTTCCTCCTGTCTTACTACCGGACGCCCTGCCGAAGGGCGGGGCATCCACCGCAGCCCCGGAGCTGCACAGGACAACGTTTCGCCGGCGGGACGGCGGGAAAAACCCGAATACGGCGAAAGGAGGACATGAGGCATGGAGAAAAAGAAGGGCTACATCGGCAGTATTGCCAACGTAGGCAGCCAGCGCGTGGAAGCGCCCGCCCAGAAGGCGGCGCCCGCCCAGAAGGGCACCGTGCGCTTCACCGGTAACGACCTTCGGACCGGGAATGGCGGCAACAAGAGCAAGCGCAAGTAAGCGTGTACTGTTGACGCCAACAAAACATCGCCGCCTATGGGCGGGACATTTCGCTTGGCCCCGGCGGAAAAGGGGCGTATTCGCACCGAACGCGGAAAAATCGGAAAGGAGAACACCATGAACGGATTGACGGAACAGGACTATGCGGAAGCCTTCGGCGTGGAGCTGCCCGGTGAGGGCGGCGAGACAGGAGGCACGCAGGAGCCTGTGGAAAACGGTACCGGCGGCGCCGGTGAAGAAGGCGCGGCACAGGAACAGAGCACGGAAGCCCATGAGGACGGCGGAGATCCTGCTGAAGCGGGAGACGGCGCAGCAGCGCCGGGCGCGGAAGCGGGACAGAGCGCCGAGGAGCGCAGCCGACAGGCCTACGGACGCCGGGCGCGGGAGCGCGAGGCGGAACGGCAGGCCCTGACAGCGGCGGCACAGGCCCGCGTGGACGCGGTGTATGCCGACCTGTTCGCGGGCCAGACGAACCCCTACACCGGCCGGCCCATCCGCACGGAGGCGGACTTCCGGGCCTATCAGGAGGCCAAGGCCAGACAGGAGCGCGAGGAGCAGATGCTCTCCGCCGGCGTGGATCCGGCGGCACTGCAGGGCATGGTGGATGACGCCGTGAAGCCCCTGCGGGAGCAGGTGCAGCGCCAGCGCCTGGAGGGCATGAGCGCCGAAGCGCGGAACGTGACCGCACAGGCACAGGCGGCCATCCGGCAGGGCCTTGAGGCGGTGCGCGTGAAGTACGACGGCAGCGTCCAGAGCCTTGAGGACATTGTGGCCATGCCCACCGGGGCAGCCTTCCGCGACTATGTGGAAAAGGGCCTGTCCATCGAGGACGCCTTCTATATGGCCAACCGCGACGCCGTGGACAAGCGACGCATGGAGGCAGCCAAGCAGGCCGGCATCAAGCAGGCCAGCGGCAAGCGCCACATGGCCCCGGTGCCCGGCGCTGCGGGTGAGGCACCCTATGTCGCCACGCCGCGGCAGAAGGAGCTGTACCGCGAGATCAATCCCAATGCGACGGACGACGAGATCAACGCCGCATACGGAGAATTCTACAAACAGTAAAGCCCCGACACGGGGCGGGAAAGGAGATAACAAACTATGTTCATGCTTAGCAGAATGCTGGTGGGCAATACGCCCCCCATCGTGTATATGCAGCCCACCGACGGCGAGAGCTACCAGGTGGGCGAGGCGCTGAAGCTGGCCAGCGGCAAGGTGACGCTGTGCAGCGGCGCCGCGGCACCCAGCCATGTGTGCGTGGGCCCCATCGACGACAACGGCGTGGTGCCGTGCGTGGAGGTGCAGAAGTACATGGAGTTCGAGACCACCCTCGGCGTGGCCCCCGCGGACTCCGCGACCGTCGGCGTGGGCGACAAGGTCACCCTGCACACCGACGGTATGCAGGTCACCGCCACCAAGACCGGCGGCGTGGCAGAGGTCACCGGCATCGACGGCCAGACCGTCGGTTCCCGTGTGACGGTGAAGTTCTAAGCGAAGAAAGGAGATACATAACATGAGTGGTTTTCTGACCGTTTCTATCGGTTCCGGGCTGAACGGGACCATCTACGGCGATTGCCAGGTGCCGCTGAAGGCATTTCTGGAGAGCCGGGGCGAGGCGTTCCAGCGTGAGAGCCTGCTGCCCTATCTGTACCGCATGGAAAAGAGCCGCCACTGGGCGGAGCGCTATTCCAGCGAGACCGCTATGGGCGACTTCGAGCCCGTGGGAGAAGGCGGCGATTATCCCAAGACCGGCTTTGAGGACGGCTACTTCCGGGACATCGTGAACATGACCTTCAAGCAGTCCTTCTCCGTGACAAAGGAGCTGGTGGAGGACTGCCTGCTGGGCACCATGAAGCAGCGCGCCAACAAGCTGGTGACCGCCTACGGCCGCACCCGCGAGAAGTTCGGGCGTATCCTGTACGCCGGCGGCCTGTACGGCACCACCGTTTCCTACAAGGGCAAGACCTTCGCCTGCGGCAGCGCCGACGGGCAGGCCCTGTTCTCTAAGACGCACCCCAACAAGGTCGACGGTGCCAAGCAGACCAACCTGTACAAGGGCGCCTTCACCAACACCCTGTTGGGCAAGATCGAGACCGAGATGCAGAACATCAAGGGCGACAACGGCGAGCTGCTGGGCGTGGCCCCGGACACCATCTGGATCCCCAACGACGGCGCGCTGAAGGACGCCGTGTTCTCCGCCGTGGGCGCCGACAAGGAGCCCACCTCCGGCAACAACGCCTTCAACTACCAGTTCGGCCGCTGGAACATCATTGTGGATCCCTACCTGACCGCCGCGCTGGCCGACATGGGCAAGAGCAGCGAAAAGCCCTTCTTCCTGCTGGACAGCAAGTTCATTGAGCTGAACGACGGCCCCATCTTCCAGGACCGCGTGCCGCTGGAGGTCAAGTCCATCATCGACACCAACAACGACAACAACGTCTGGCAGGGCCGCGCCCGCTTCGGCGCCGGTTTCGTGGACTGGCGGTTCATCGCTGCGGGCAATATGTCCACCGGCACCGACCTCACCTAAGAGGAAGGCGGTGGCGGCATGACATGGGGAGATGTGAAACTGGCTGCACTGCAGACCATGTACTCCAACGAGGGCGCTGTGCTGACGGAGGACGACATCAATCGTGAGTATATCAATGCCATGCCCGCTAAGGCCAACGAGGCGCTGCAGCAGATCACGTCCGTTGGCCGCCCCATCCTCAAGTCGTGGCAGATCGAGGTCGACGCCGACACCGACGAGCCGGTGGTAACGGCGGAGAAGCTGATCCTGCCCAAGACAAAGGACCTTTACAAGATACCCTTGCAGGACTACCTGCCGCGCTTCCGCTGCCTGAACAGCAGCGAGGTCATGTTCGCCGACGGCACCGCCTACGGTACCGCGGAGGACTGGAGCATGGAGGGCGACGACGTGTTCGTCATCCCCGGCTGCGTGGTGGGCACCTACACACTATGGTACAAGGCATACCCGCAGACCATCACGGCGGAAACGCCGGATGAGGAGGCGATAGACCTCGCGGCGGAGGCCGCTGTGCTGATCCCGCTGTATATCGCGGCGGAACTGTACAAGGAGGACGACATCTCCATAGCGACCATATTGCGGAATGAGTACGAGGACGGTCTTGTGAAGGTGCAGACAGCTTACGCATCCAGCGGATCGGGCATCCGGTCCGCTGGTGTTCGTAATACGACAGGGTGGTGGTAACGCATGGCTCAATTCACGGTCCCGGCGGCAAGCAAGAAGTACAGCGTGGTGGTGGAGGCGTTCCGGGGCGTCGACCTGAACAACAGCCCCAGCAACGTGGACAAGTCCAGGTCCCCGGAGGCCCCCAACATGATACGCGACCAAGTGGGCAAGGTCCGAAAGCGGACAGGCTACACCACGATGGTGACGGCCTACGGCAACGCGGCTATCAACGGCATACACCGGCTGGCCGGGGAGGTGCTGGTCCATGCCGGTGGGAAGCTGTACCGGCGGAACATCGGCACGGACGGCGCGTGGACACTGGAGGCCATAGGGGACATGGCGGACGCCAAGAGCCGCAGCTTCGTATTTGACGAGAAACTGTACCTGCTGGACGGCAGCGTGTACCGGGTATATGATGGCGCCTCCCTCGCGCCGGTAAGTGACAACGCCACGGTGCCGACCATTATCATCTCCCGCCGCCCCACCGGCGGCGGAACGGCCTATCAGGGGCTGAACCTCATCGGGAAGAAGTGGACGGAGAGTTTCCTCGGCACGAAGGACGCCACGGTGTACCAGCTCACCACGGAGGGGCTGGACAGTGATCCTGTGACGGCGGAGGTGCTGAACAGCGACGGCGAGTGGGTGGCCAAGGTGGAAAACACGGACTTCACCGTGGACAGGGAAGCGGGGAAGGTGACGTTCAACACCGCGCCGGGAGAGAGCCCGGTGACAGGACAGGACAACGTACACATCACCGCCTCCAAGACGCGGGAGGGGTACGCGGATACCATCAACCACTGCACCATTCCGGCGGTGTACGGCGTGGGCGGTGCCACGGACCGGGCGTTCCTCAGTGGGAACAGCGACAAGAAAGGCACCGATTTCTACAGCGAGTTCGACGATCCGGCCTTTTTCCCGGACACCAACTACACCAAGATCGCCCGCGACGGCGGCGAGGTGGTTGGCTATACCGTGCTCAGCAATACGCTGGCGGCGTTCCTCACCGGCAGCGCCGACGGCCGGAACGTGGTGGTGCGTACCGGCTCGCTGAATGAGGACGGCGAGGCGGTGTTCCGCATCACCAACACCATCATCGGGCAGGACGCCGTGGCGCCGGACACCTTCTGCCGGACGGACAAGGAGCCGCTGTTCCTGACGGACCGCGGCGTGTTCGCCATCACGGCGGAGGAGCTGACCGGCGAGAAGTACAGCCAGGAGCGCAGCTACTACATCGGCAGCGCCATCCGCGAGGCGGAGGACCGCAGTGCGGCCAGCGCGTGCATCTACGGCGACTTCTACGCCATGGCGCTGGACGGCACGGTGTATCTGCTGGACCTGCAGCAGAAGACCTACGAGAAAAACAGCCCCTACAGCAGCTTTCAGTATGAGTGCTACTACTTCCCGGACATCCCGGCCCGCGTCATGTTCACGGACGAGGACGGCGCACTGTGCTTCGGCACGGCGGACGGGAAGCTGTGCCGGTTCGCGTCGGATCCGGACAGCCCGGCCAGCTACAGCGACGATGGCGAGGCCATCACAGCGTACTGGGACACGGCGGATTTCGACGGCAATCTGTTCTTCCAGACAAAGTCCTTCACGGGAGTGGCCGCCCGACTGGCGGCGGCACCTGTTACCGGTGTGAAGATCTACGCGCTGGTGCGGGGTATCTGGAAGCAGGTGTACGACGCCAAGAGCAAGGCCCGGTATCTGAGCTTCGACTACATCGACTTCGGAAAATTCACCTTCAGCGGAGATCAGACGCCGCGCACGCTGTACGGCAAGGTAAAGCTGAAAAAGGTGGACAAGGTGCGGTTCCGGCTGCGGAACGACGAGGTGAACGAGCCCTTCGGCCTGTACGCCTTCGGCGTGCAGTACAAGGAGCCGGGCACCAACTACAGGAGATAAGGCGGTGAATACATGGGACTGAGCGATTTCAAGATCACGGATGCCGACATTACCAGCAAAGGCGTACAGGCATCCCCGGACCAACTCAGCGGGACGGCTGAGGACAACAAAAAGGTCTTTGACCGGCTCACCTCCGGGCCGGTTAGGGACGGGCACAACAAGCTCATCGACGCGCTGGTCGCGCTGGGCGTGGAGCAGCTCATCCAGTACGGCAGCGAGGACATCAAGTATATCCGGCTGAATGCGGACGAGCATATCGAGGTATCCTCGGACGGCGTGACGTGGACGGAGGTGGCCTCGTCCGGGCACCTGATCTACGATGCGGCGGGGCGGCAGATGCCGCAACGGAGCCGGCTGAAGTTCGGCGGGGCCAGTGTGGTGACGGACGACGGCACCTACACCATCGTATCCGGCGTGAAGGGAGACAAGGGCGACACCGGTGCGAAGGGCGACAAGGGCGAGAAGGGCGACACCGGCGACCAGGGACCGCGGGGCGCGGCATGGTATCCGGCGGTGGACGGCCTGGGCAACCTGACGTTCGTACTGAGCGAAACGGCCACGCCGCCGCCCGCCTACAACATCCGCGGCCCACAGGGCCCCCAGGGCGTACAGGGTTTGCAGGGTGCCGCGGGCGCCACCGGCCCACAGGGCATCCAGGGCCCCCGCGGTTTGCAGGGCGCCAAGGGTGAAAAGGGCGACACCGGCGCCACAGGTGCCACCGGCCCTGCCGGTCCTGCCGGCGCGCAGGGCGCACAGGGCATACAGGGCCCCCAAGGCGAGACCGGCCCGCAGGGCGCGACCGGTGCCACCGGCCCCGCAGGCCCCACCGGGCCGCAGGGACAGAAGGGCGATCCCGGCGAGGACGGCAAGTCCTTCACCATTCAGGACATTTACCCGACGCTGGCGGCGCTGAAGCAGGCGTTCCCCACCGGCAACGAGTACGCCTACCAGGTGACGGCGGAGGACGATGAGATCTTTATATGGTCTGAGCTGGCCACGGACTGGGTGAGCCTCGGCAAGCTGCAGGGCCCGCAGGGACCACAAGGCCCCACGGGCGCCACCGGCGCACAGGGTCCCAAGGGAGACGCCGGCCCACAGGGCCCCCAGGGCGTGCAGGGTATCCAGGGTGAAAAGGGCGAGCAGGGCGCTACCGGCGCCACAGGCCCCACCGGTCCCACCGGTCCGGAGGGCCCGGAAGGCCCCCAGGGGCCGCAGGGCGAGACCGGCCCGCAGGGCGAGCAGGGCATCCAGGGCCCGCAGGGCAAGGCAGGCGAGAGCGCCTACACCGCCGCCAGCAAGGGTGGCTACACCGGCACGGAAACGCAGTTCAACAGCGACCTGGCCAAGATCGGGAACAAGGCGGACAAGATGGTGCCCGCAGCGGCGGGCAACCTGGCCGCGCTGGACGCGGCGGGCAACCTGGCCGACAGCGGCAAGAAGCCGGCCGACTTCCAGGCCAAGGTGACGGTCAGTGGACTACTGAAGGGCGACGGCTCCGGCGGCGTGACCGCGGCGTCGGCGGGCACGGACTATTCCGGCCCCAGGGCCACGGTGACAGCCACGCTGGCGGCGTCCGGCTGGACTGGCAGCGAAGCGCCCTTTGTGTACACGCTGGCCATCGCCGGGGTAACGGCCACCAGCTACCAGGAGCTGCTGCCGGCGGTGAACATCACGGCGGAGCAGCTGAAGGCATTGCAGGCGGCCAACATCACGGACGGCGGACAGGCGGCGGGCAGCATGACGCTGAAGGCCTACGGCAAGGTGCCCACCGTGGATATCCCCATCCGTGTGATCGAGGAGGGAGAGTAAAGAAATGCCTACTATCATTCGATTTGGCGGCGGCGCCGGGGACGGTGCGCAGAAGCTGGTGGTGAACGTGGACAGCGGCGCCGTGGTGACGGCCCGGAAGGGCAGCGTGGCGGTGAGCGCCGTCAGTGAGAACGGCCAGGCGGTGCTGGAGCTGGACGAGGCGGGCACCTACACGGTGAGCGCCAGCAAGGATGGCACCACCACGCCGGACGTGAAGACGGCCACGGTGCCGCAGGAGCTTACCCTCAGCTTCGTGGCGGCGGAGCTGAACACCAACAGCTGGGAGATGATCAAGGCGGTATCGGATGCCGGGCAGGGGGCCAACTACTGGTCCGTGGGCGACACGAAGGACGTGACGCTCACCGGCAACTGGCAGGACCTCATCATGTCCAATGTGACCGTCAAGGCGTTCATCATCGGCTTTGACCACAACAGCGCCGTGGAGGGCGAGCACCGCATCCACTTCCTTATGGGCAAAATCGGAACCAAGATGGTGGCCTTCTGCGACAACCTGTACGACCACAAGACCAGCGGCGCGTACTTCACCATGAACACCACGGACACCAACTCCGGCGGCTGGGAGGCCTCCCGAATGCGGAATACGGTGCTGGGCAATAGCAACACGCCGGACAACCCTCTGCAGGGCAGTCTCATGGCGGTGCTGCCGGAGGACCTGTTGGCGGTGATGAAGCAGGTGACGAAGTGGACGCAGAACAGCTCGATATTGTCGGCCACCACGGACTACACGTTTCTCATGGCGGAGTTTGAGATCTTCGGCAAGCGGACGTATGCCAACAGCGCCGAGCAAAGTAAGCAGGCGCAGTACGACTACTTCAAGGCGGGCAACCCCAAGGTGTTCTACAAGCACTCGGCGACCACCACGGCGGTCATTGCCTGGCTGCGCTCGCCGTATGCCAGCTACAGCAGCTATTTCTGCGGTGTGAACACGTCGGGCGCCGCGGGCTACAACGGTGCCAGCTCTTCGCTTGGCGTCGCCCCCGGCTTTTGCGCGTGATCGGGCGATGCCCGGCATCGGAAAGACTATCCCCCGGCGGAAGCCGGGGGGACGAAAGGAGAAGGATCCGAAATGAGCGTACCGGCCTATAAGAGGCAGAAGCCGGATCCGAACAACCCGCGGGATCCGGAGTTCGTGCTGCTGAGCAAGAAGCTGTATGTAGAGGTCATCGACCTGCTCTCGTGCATGAGCGCACGGTACGGCCGGCTGATCGCCGTACCGACGGCGGAGCTGGCCGGGGAGGTACAGGACTACGCCGTGAAGGCCAACGACGTGTTCCCCAGCGACGGGCAGAAGCTGGCGCTGCGGCGGGAGTACCTGCTGCGCTGCCACGCTGCGGCCAAGGCGCTGGGCGAGCGGATGGACAAGGTACATGAGGTGCTGCGGTCCAACCCGGAGGGCGCCTTCCGCAACGGCAAGGGCGTTACGCTGGGCGCGGAGGCGGCGCTGAAAAAGCTGCACCGGATGGAAACGGACGTAGGCGCCGACTGCGTGGCGCTGCGTAAGAAGCTGGAGGCGGTGGCCGACAGCGACAAGCGCCGGTATCTGGCGCAGGAAAAGAAAAGGAAGTCATAAGAGTATGGGTGTGTCTCTGAATAAGTGCCCGGTCGTGTTGAGGGCGGGCGGCGGTCAATGCCTGGCTGCGCTCGCCGAATGCCAGCAACAGCAACAATTTCTGCAATGTGAACACGTCGGGCGCCGCGAACAACAACAATGCCAGCAATTCGCTTGGCGTCGCCCCCGGATTTCGTGCCCCCTCTACGCTTGGAGGGTGAGCAGGTCGAACAGCAACAGGACCTTGCGCGAAAGGAGAGGCACTTCCCGCGACGGCGCACGCCGTCCGAAACCGTCTTCCGCACCGCTGCACGGACGCTTGCCGGAACGCCAAGGAACGGCGTTCCGACACACCCGCCGGGGCTATGGCGGGCGCTTGCATGGCGGAGAATGTGCCTACCTCCGTTTCATGTGCCGCGGGAGAGCAGAGAACACGCCGGGCGGCACGGCCCGACGCTGCCGGGAGACTACCACATGACAAGCGCGGAGCGCCGGGAGGGGCGCTATCAACGACGGAAGGCACGGCGGCAGGAGCGCAGGCAGCGGCGCATGGCGGCGCTGGGCACGATAGAGGACATCGCCCGGTTCGACCGGATGTACCAATGCGGAAAGGACTGCTGCCGGGGCGTGCGGTGGAAAACCAGCATACAGGCCTTCGAGGCGGAGCTGTTTCTACGGACGGCGCAGAGCTGCCGCCTGGTGGAAGGCGGTGCGTGGCACCCGCAGCGGAAGCCGGTACACTTCACCGTGATGGAGCGTGGCAAGGTACGGCCTATCGACGCGCCCCACGTGGACGACAGGCAGGTGCAGAAGGTACACAGCCGGTTTGTCCTCGCGCCGTGCTACGGCCCCGCCATGATCTACGACAACGGGGCCAGCCAACAGGGCAAGGGCCTGGAGTTCGCCTACCGGCGGCTGAAAAGGGCGCTGATGCGGCACTACCGCCGCTATGGCCGGGAGGGCAGCGTGATCCTGTGCGACCTCAAGGAGTTCTTTCCCTCGGCGCCGCGAGAGGCACTGCTGGACCGCCACCGGCGGTATATGCCGGAGGGGCCCATCCGGGCACTGGCGGACGAGATGGTGCTGACGGCGCCGGAGACAGAGCCGGGCCGGGGTATGCCGCTGGGCATGGAGCAGAGCCAGCAGGAAATGGTGGCTCTGCCATCGGCGGTGGATAACTGGCTGCGGTGCCAGATGCACCTGGAGGCACAGCACTACATGGACGACTATGTGATCCTGGTGCCGCCGGGCGTGGACGCGGCGGCGGTGCTGGAGGCGTTCATCGCACGGTGCGAGGCGCTGGGGCTGCGGGTAAACCGCAGGAAGTGCCGCTATGCACCGCTGCGGCGGCCCTTCCGCTACTGCAAGACGAAGTTCCATGTGACGGAGTCCGGGCGAGTGGTGACGCACCGCACCGGGGATGCACAGAGGCGCTGCCGGCGGAAAATGCGCCTGCTGGCCGCCAGGGGCGACTGGGAGGGCGTAAGGGCGCAGATCGTGAGCGCTAAGGGCTACTACAAGAGACACAACGACAACGGACGCTTGGCAGCGCTGCGGGCGCTGCACAGCGCACTGCGAAAGGAGAGGGCGGCATGAGGTATGTATGTCACAAGCGGGCGAGGTTCGAGGGCATATCCGGCAGGGTGAACATCCCCTACGGCGCCGCGCTGGAGAGGCGGGGCGACTTCCTGTACTACCAGGGGCGGCAGCTCTGCGCGGCCGGGAGCCAGCGGGCCCATGAGCATTTCAAGCGGGACGACGATGGGCAGGGCCTGCGGCGCGGGGCGCTGACGGAGGCCATCTGCAAAACGCTGGAGCGCCGGGACGCCGGGCACCAGGACCGATGGGACAGGGTGTGGGCGGACAAGCTGTGCGGGAAGTACCGGCACCCGGACCACGAGGACCACTTCCTGTGGGGCAACGCCTTCTTTGAGGCACCCATCGCAGATCTGAACTACATCGCCGCGCTGGTGGGCGCGGGAAAGGAGCGTTAGACCATGTATGTATTCAAGAGGGACGGCCGGGAGGTGGCCGCGCAGGAATGGCCGGTATGGGTACAGCTGCAGGAAAACGGCTGCTACGGCCTCTGTAATGCCGCTGACGCGCAGGGCGTCGTGCTGGGCGGGGTGGTATACTCCCTGAGCAACCGGACGCCCATGGAGGGCACGGAGGAGGTCGCGGCGGAGGTCGTGGAGAGCGTGCCGTACCTGCGGGAGAAGATGGACACGCTGGAGAGCCGGCTGGCCGTGCAGACGTCAGCCACGGAAGTGGTCTTTGTGACTCTGGCGGAGGCGGGGACCATCGACCAGGCCACGGCGGGAGAACACCGGACAATGTTCGCCGACTGGACTGCGAACGTGGCCTATACGGTGGGCCAGCTCCGCAACTACGGCGAGAAGCTGTACCGCTGCGTGCAGGCCCACACGTCCCAGACCGGCTGGGAGCCGGACAAGGCGGCGTCCCTGTGGGCGGCGGCAGCGGATCCGGCGGAAACGTGGCCGGCGTGGAGCCAGCCCACCGGCGCGCACGATGCCTACGGCACCGGGGACAGGGTGAGCCACAACGGCAAGCACTGGACCAGCGACGCGGACGGCAACGTGTGGGAGCCGGGCGTGTACGGCTGGACGGAGAATGCCGATGGGTGAGCTGGAGGTCATTGAGGCGCTGTGCTGCCTGGTGGAACGCGCCGTGGCCGTGATACGAGATGAACAGACGAAGGAAGCGCTGCTGCGGGAGCTGGACGCTGCCACAGGGGCGGAGGACATGACGGAAGCGCCCTGACCGGGCGCGGAAAGGAGCAAGACATGAAAGAGACTATGAACCCCATTTCTGCGGTGGCGGCCGCCGCGCTGGGCGTGCTGAGCGCCTACATGGTGCAGCTTGTCATCCCCCTTATCGTGCTGGTGATCGCCATGGTGGTGGACTACGGCACGGGGATGGCCAAGGCGTGGTCTGCTGGCGAGCTGTGCAGCCGGACGGGCATCAAGGGCATCCTCAAGAAGGTGGGCTATCTTGTGATCGTGCTGGTAGCGATGGGTGCGGACTACCTGCTGCGCTACGGCATGGAGCAGGTGGGCATCCACATCAACGTGGATTTCCTCATCGCAGCTATTGTGATCGCATGGCTGATCATTAACGAATTGATCTCCATTCTTGAGAACGTGGCGGCCATCGGCGCGCCGGTGCCGAAGTTCCTGGTGACGCTCATTAAAAAGCTGAAGAACGTCACAGAGAGCCACGCGGAGACTGTGGCGGCGGACACGGAGGGCGCGAACGATGAAAATTAACGAGGTGGACTACAAGTGGAACGGCTCGCTGACGAAGCGGGCCGCCACCACGCGGATCATCCTGCACCACGCAGCGGCTAAGACCTGCACGGCACAGCAGATCCACAGCTGGCACCTGGCCAACGGCTGGGTGGGCATCGGGTACCACTTCTTTGTCCGCAAGGACGGCTCCGTCTACCGGTGCCGTCCGGAGGACACGGTGGGCGCCCACGCCGGCAACAACAACTACGACAGCATCGGCGTGTGCTTCGAGGGCAACTACATGACGGAGACCGCCATGCCGGACGCCCAGCGGGCCGCGGGCGCGGAGCTGGTGGCCTATCTGAAGCAGAAGTACGGCATCACGAAGGTGCAAAAGCACCGGGACGTGAACGCCACCGGGTGCCCAGGCGACAATTTCCCCTTCGAGGCCATCGCCTACGGTACGCCGGTGGAGCCGGAGAAGCCGGAGGAGCCCTGCGTGAATATCACGCTGGCGCTGTATATGCTGGCCAAGGGCAGCAAGAGCCAGCAGGTGAAGCTGCTGCAGCGGACGCTGATCGGCTGGGGCTACAGCGTGGGCGTATACGGCGCGGACGGTGATTTCGGCGCGGCCACGGAGAAGGCGGTCAAGAAGTTCCAGACAGCCAACAAGCTGGCCGCTGACGGCATCGTGGGCAAGGACACATGGACGGCCCTGCTGAGGACGTAAGGAGGTAAGGGATATGGCAAGGTACAACGGAAACATCACCCAGACCACCAACAAGAATAAGAACAAGACCACCGGCACCGGGAACAACCTGGGAGGCACCAAAGCCGGGGGCATCATCAACGGCGCGCTGACCGGCGCTGTCTCCGGCAGCGGGGGCATCGGGATCAAGGGCGGATCCTCCGGTGGGAGCAAGGGAGCGGTCTCTGCGCCTCCAGGCTATAAGACTGTACAGGTGGGGCGCCTTACCGGCGTAGCGAAGGATACGAGCTCCTCCGGCGGCACCACCAAAAGCAGCGGCAGCAGCGGTTCCGGCGGGAGCCTTGCCGGCGGCGTGGCCGGGGCCATCGCCGGTGCGGTGAAGGATGCTGCTAAGAACGTGGCGCAGGGCAGCTACTCTGGCGGGAGCTACGGTGGAAGCTACGGCAGTTCCGGCGGCTACTCCGGCAGCGGCTACAACAACGGCGGCCTGAGCGCTGACCAGGTCCGGCAGATGCAGGAATACTACGGAACCACCGCGGACGGCCTGTGGGGCGCGAATTCCAAGGCGGCAGCGGGCGGCATGAGCGCCGCCGAGGCGTGGAACGCCTACCGGGAGGCACTGGCGCAGGACGAGCTGAACGGCGATATGTCGTGGGAGAACTTCCTGGACCGCATGGGCGGCACCGACTATGAGCAGCGCCTGCGCGATGCCGTCAACGCGCAGGTGCAGCAGGCCGTAAACGACTACAACCGCCAGATCGAGCAGGCGGGCACCAGTCATGAGGAAGCGGCGCGCCGGGCGTACATCAACAAAATGCTGTCCCAGCGGAACATGGAACAGGAGCTGGCGGCCAGCGGCGTGTACGGCGGCATGGCGGACAGCCAGCGGATCGCGGCGGAGGCCGACTATCAGAACGACCTCACCGACCTTGAGACACAGTACAACGACACGATGGCGCAGTTGCGGCAGGCCATCACGGCAGCCCGGCTGTCCGGCGACGCGCAGATCGCGGAGCAGATGGCAAACTATCTCAGCCAGGTACAGAGCGAGTACCGGAACTATCTGCAGGAGCGCATGGCCGCCCGGCAGCAGTCCGCCGCCGGCACCGGTCTAAGCAATTACAACGCCGTGAAAAACAACATCATGCTGTACGCCTCCCGCGGCATGACCGGCGTAGCCAACCGCCTTATCCAGCAGGCGTGGGGGCAGCTGAGCGCGGCACAGCAGAGTGATCTCGCGGCGACCATGAGGCAGAACGGCTGGACAAGCTGACAGGAGGGCTCTATCATGGCTAAAAAGTCTAAGACTATGACCATCGAAGAAGTGACCAAGCAGAACAAGGCAGGGGCGCGCAGTGCGTCCCTGCCCTCTGCGCTTCCTGCGCTGCAGATGCCGAAGCTGAAAACTCCGGCAAAGACATCGGGGACGCAGATGCCCGTGCTGGGGAAAACCACGTCCAAGGGCGTTGGCATCGTGCAGTCCGTGGCGAACGGATCCGGCACACAGAGTAGCGGGAGAACCACTGCACCGAAGGTGAAGACCGTGAAGCCGACACAGCAGTCGGCGGTGGACCGGGCGGCGAACATCCGCGCATTCGGCGCGGGCGACTACTCCGGCGGCGGAGAGCTGCTGGAAAAGACGTACAAGACCGCACGCGGTGCGGTAAAGGGCATCGGATCCTCCTATGCCAACATTGGCGGCAGCATCGTGGAGGGCATGGGCAACCTGCAGGAAACCATGCAGCGGGGGGAGTACGACAAGAAGATCCAGCAGATGAAGGACACCAAGGCCTTCTATGAGCAGGCCCTAAAAACCGGCGTCAACCCCAACACCGGCAAGAGGCTGACGGTGGACCAGAAAAGCCGGTACTACAAGGTACTCAACACGATGTACACCGACGGCAAGATCGCCGAGATGGAGAACGTCTACAAGGAGGCTACGGCGAGCCAAAAGGCCCGGACGATGGAGACCGCCAACGCCGCCTTCGCCGCTTCGGACCGCCTGAAGGCCAGCGCCGACAAGGACGTGGCCGCCGCCAAGGAGGGCAGCGGCAAGGCGGGGCAATTCCTTGTGGATCTGGGCTACACCGGCACGCAGCTCCTGGCCGACCTGGCGGCGAACGCCATCGCACCGGGCGCGGGCATGGTATCCATGGCCAGCCGTGTGTACGGCGACGCCTCCGCCGAGGCCCGGCGGGAGGGTAAGACAGCCGGGCAGCAGGCATTGTCCGGCCTGAAGGGCGCCACCATTGAGGTGCTGACGGAAAAGCTGTTCGGCGGTCTCGCCAAGGCTTACGGCGCCGGTACGGCGGACGAGCTTGTGGAAAAAGTGGCCGACAAGCTGACCAAGACAGAAGCAGGCCAGCGGGCCGCTGTGTGGCTCATCAACTCCGGCGGTGAAGGCCTTGAAGAAGTCGTTTCCGACGTGTTGAACCCGCTGGCGGACCGGGCGCTGGGGCTGGACGACGGCACCGGGGCCATCTTCACGACGGACGACGCGGCGCAGATGGCCTATGATTTCCTGCTGGGCGGCACTATGGGGCTTATCGGCAGCAGCGGTCAGCTGCGGAGAGGGCGGACGGTGCAGATGCCGACGCTGGAGCGCACGACGCAGGAGACAGCAGCGGCGGAAATGCCGCGGTTTTCGACGGAACCGGGAGCACAGGGCACGCAGACGGCACCGGGCGTAACCTTTGACGCCGAAACGCAGAACGCCGCAGAGAGGCTTACAGAGCCGAATACGGCGGCGGGGAAAATCACCATGCCGCGGGTGACGGATGCCGCAGGGAATACATACGCCCAGCGGCAGGCGGCGGCGACGTTCAATGACGGTACCAAGAGCGACGCCGAGGGCGTTCTGAGCCTGCTGCGGTCCAACATCCCCGCCATCGAGGGCGTGGAGCCTGTGGCCAACGTGACCGGCCAGGAGGTAGGGAAGACCGGCAGAGTGACAGACCGGGTGTATAATTTCTTTCAGAGCATTGGCGGGAAGGTGCGCCGCGAAGGCTTCGGGGACGTGCTATTCTCCAAGTCGAAGGTTAAAAACAGCATGGTCGGACATGGGATCGGAGATGCAAAAATCGAGCTGGCGGCTGCCGTCCCCGGCGTAATAGAAAACGGTGTGCAGATCAACTACACACCGAACTGGAAGGGGAGAGGGTACGACAGCTATGTATTTGCCGCGCCTGTGACCTATAAGGGCGCGAAAACGTATGTGACCGCGGTAGTCGTTAGGGATACGGCAAACCGCTACTATCTACACGAGGCGCTGGACGCAGAAGGGAATGTGCTTTACAGAAAAGCAGAGGGCCCAGACGTTGCATCAGACACGCCCGCGGCAGAACCGCGCAACCATGTAGCTAACATCGAGCCCTCTGTTGACAGTATAGCACAGACGGAGGTGGCTGTCAATGAGGTGGAAATGCCGGTGATAGGGGAGAGTGCAACGAGCGCATTTGTGCGGGACGGCAATATCATCCGGCGGGATACCTCCGCCGCAACGCCGGCAGATGCCATGACGTGGCAGGATGTGTACAACTACGAGAGCCGCAGCGACGCACCGGCAGAGGTGACACAGGAGTCTGTCTCCGCGGCAGACCGGGCGGAGATGGATGCCTATATGGACGCGCTGGCGCAGGATGAGAACATCCTCACAGATGATCCGTACACGCCGGCGGATTCCGTGTATGACGCGCAGCTCCGGCGGCTGCAGCAGAGCGAAGCACCTCCGGCGGCAGAGCGGGAACAGGTCTTGCAGGCCGACCTCGACGAGCTGGCCAGCCTGTACGCCGACCAGGCGGACGTGATCGGCCGCAGGGAGTACCTGCAGGACGCGACCTCTGACATGGTCACGGACAAGACAACACCGAAAAAGCAGAGCAAGCGAGAGGCTGCCCGCGAAGCGTGGGACTTCTTCTACCGGAAGATGGTGGATGCCGGGCACAGCGTCACGAAGCTGTCCGAGGCGGTCAGCGATCCGTACCTGTATCAGTTCTACAACCAGGCACGGGCGTCGTCCTCTGCCGGGGTGAACATGATCACGGATGCCCAGACGGACGTGAGGGGCAGGAAGGTGGGGGACAGCCTCAACGATGTGTTCTCGCCCATCCGCGCAAGAGGGGAGGACCTCTACCACGACTTCCAGCTCTATATGTTCGACCTGCACAACATCGACCGTATGAGCCTCTCCGAAGGAAAAGCGGAAAAGGTGCTGGAGGCGAAGGCGGCGCTGCGCGACTTCGACACCGAAAATCCGGACATCCGGACGGACACCGCCGCCCAGCTTCACCGGCTGACGGAGGATCCGGATCCGGGCATCGCGGCGCTGGCGCGTGAGAGGGAGAGGCTGCTGCGAAATTTGGACAAGGCCGAGGCCATCCAGGACAAGCCGGTGTTCGACTATGAATTTTCCGCAGAGGACAGCCGGGCCCGCGCCGAAAGGCTGCTGGCGCAGCACCCGGAGTTCGCGGAGTACCAGGCACAGGTACGGAAGTACATCGACAACATGATGCAGTACCGGGTGGACAGCGGGCTTATGACACAGGAGAACGCGGACTTCCTCAAGGAGTTCTATCCCAACTATGTGCCCACCATGCGCGTGCAGGACAAGGACGCCGCGGGCCGGGGCCGGGATCTGAACGCGGTGCGTATCGGCAAGACGGTGGGCCGCGCACAGGGCGGCACGGAACGCCTGGTGCCGCTGCATGAAGCGCTGGGCAAGCAGACGATGAAGGTCGTGCGCGAGGGCAGCAAAAACCGCTTCGCGGACCGCCTGCTGCGCGACTATCTCCGGACGGGCGACACGGACGCGGTAAACCGCTACGTCAAGGAGGCGAGTCAGTACGAGCATGAGTTCAACCCAGAGACACTGGACGATGCCGCCATCGAGAGGCCCAGCAAGGACAAGATCGTCACGGCCTATATGGATGGCAAGCTGTGGGAAATGACGGTGGACGACACGTTGTTCGACGCCGTAAAAGCGCTGTCGCCGGACACGGCGGAGAGCAATAAGCTGACGCGCGTGGCCCGCGGCGCCAACAACCTGTTCAAGTCGCTGGTAACGGGCTACAACCCGACGTTCCTTGCCAGGAACGTGATCCGAGACCTGCAGACTGCGGGACTGAATACGCGGGACGCTGCGGCGTTTGCGCGGAACTATCCGCGGGCACTGGCGGAGATAAAGAACAACGGGGAATACTGGCAGCTCTACAAGGCGCTGGGCGGCGTCTACTCCTCCGTGTTCGACTACACCACCGGCACCATCAAGGAGCCGAAGGGGCGGATGGGCAAGGTGATGGCGCGTGTGGAGGCGCTGAACATGGCGGCGGAGCAGGCCCCGCGTCTGGCGGAGTTTATGGGCGTCATGCAGGAGGCGGAGGCCGCAAAACAGCGCGGCGAAGCGGTAAGCGACCTCGCGGCCGAGGCGGACGCGCTCTATGCCGCCGCCGATATCACCGTGAACTTCGGACGCTCCGGCTCGCTGGGCAAGGTGCTGAACGCCAACTATGTACCATTCCTGAACCCCGGCGTGCAGGGGCTTGACAAGCTCGTCCGGCGGGTGACGGAGACCAAGGGCGCAAAGGAGTGGGCCAAGCTGGCGGCGCGGGCCGTGGCGCTGGGCATCGCTCCGTCCCTGCTGAACGCGCTGCTGTACCACGACGATGACGAGTGGGACGATCTGCGGGACAGCGACAAGGACACGAACTATATGTTCAAGCTGGGCAACGGCTACTGGCTGAAGATCCCGAAGGGACGCGAACTGTCCCTGCTGGGCATCACGGCGGACCGCGTGGCGGATGCGGTGAGGGGGGAGGACGTGGACATTCTCTCCACCATCAACACCATAGGCAACCAGGTCGCCCCGGCGAACCCGCTGACCAGCAACATATTCTCCGCGCTTATCGACTCGCAGCTCCTCAACCCGGACAGCCCCGGCCGGACGTGGTACGGCGGAGACATTGAGAGCCAGCGCCTGCAGAACTACGCACCGGGCGAGCGCTACGACAGCAGTACGGACGTGTTCTCCAAGGCCGTGGGCAAGGCGCTGGGCATCTCGCCGAAAAAGCTAAACTATGTGCTGGATCAGTACAGCGGCGTACTGGGCGATTTCCTCCTGCCGGTGCTGACACCGCAGGCCGAGCGCGGTATGTTTGAAAAGGCCTTCACGGTGGACGCCATGAGCAGCAACCGCGTAAGCGGCGACTTCTACGACGAGGCCAACGAACTGAAGTATGCCAAGAACGCCGGCGACGTGGCATCCGGCGTGGTGAGCCGCTGGTGGAACAAGCAGCAGACCGCCTGTTCTGACCTGTGGAAGCAGATCCGCGAGGTGGAGGCATCCACGGAGCTGTCCGACAGTGAGAAAAAGCAGCAGACGCGAGAGCTGAAGGCCATCGTGACCGGCATCCAGAAAAACGCCATCGCGCAGGAAGACGTGTTCCGTGCCGCTGTGGAAAGTCACCTTGCGGCCGGAGAGGATGAGGACACCGCGTACCGCGAGGCCAACAAGGACTGCTTCGGCGCCGAGTACGCCCTGGAGGTATACAACAAGGATGTATACGAGAGGGCACAGGACGCGAAGCAGAACGGCGTGTCTTATGACGACTTCTATACATACTACTTCGGAACGAAGGGTATCAAGGCCACCAGCACGGAGAGCGCCGTATCCCAGAAGTTCGACTACCTGCAGCGGTCCAGCATCAGCGAGGAAGCACAGGCGGAGATCTATTTCGCGGACATGGCCAGCGACAAGACGCTGCTCACACAGGCCGAGCTGGAAATGTCTGCGGGGGTCACGGCGACGCAGTATTACAACTACAAGGCGGCCACGTCGTCCATGAGCAAGAAGGCCGAGAAGCTGGAGGTCATCGCGGCCATGGATCTGACCTCCGAGCAGAAGGATGCACTCTACTACTCGGAAGGGTGGGCCGAGAGCAAAATCTATGAAGCGCCGTGGCGCTCCGGCAGATCCGCGGGCGTGTCTATGCCGGTGCTGGGCGGCAGCGGCGTGACCATGCCTGTGCTGGGTAGCCGGGAGAGCTCCGGCGTACAGATGCCGGTGCTGGGCGGCGGCACGGTGAAAATGCCGGTGCTGAAGTAAAGAAGGGCGCATAGAGAAGCCGGAGAGCTTAGGCTCTCCGGCTTTATGCTTGTTGGGCTAATTCACCATAACTGGTTTCTCAACAATGGAACAGAAGGGGCACGCCTTGTACCCGTTGCTTAGGGCAAGCTCTGTATTGAATATCCAGTATCCGGCCGACAGGTCACATTTCGAGCAGGTGGGATCCCGGTGATACATACGGCCACCGGTAGGAACTACACAGGCGTTGTCTGCGTAAAGGGAGAGGGCGTCAAGCTCATCCCGTAGGCCCTTGACGGTGGACGTGAGGTTCGATATGCTGGTGCGCGCGTTGGCGCTGTTCTCTTGGGCGTCAAGCAGGTCTGCGCGGCACTCTGAGTAGGAGATCTCCCTCGCCACGTTGATAGCCAGGGAAGCAAGCAGCGCGACGGAAAGGACGATGACTGCCACAGAAGGCCTGCGCTTGCGGCGCTTCTTAGGGGCTACGGCACGCCGGGGATCATAGCCGCAATCGCAAGGGGAGCCGGAATGGTTTAGACAACCGCAGGCCGGGCAGGTATACCATGTGTCCGTGATGGGCTCGTCCTGCACCTCGGTATATTCGACATCGACAAAATCCATAGCGATACCTCCTTTATGGCCTTAGAATAAACGAGACATCGGAATTTGTCAAATGCTATAGCAATTCTTGTCCACATTCTGTCCACATTTTTTCAGAAAAGCACAGAAAAACGTGGCAAAAAGAGGAAACGGACAGAAAGCGACCATGTGGGAAAAGCCTTGTGGCACAAGGCTTACGGGGAAAATTTGATAAAACGTGGAAAGACATAAAAAATCAAAAAGGGCATGGGCAACAACCCCATGGTCGGTGCGACCGTGGCCGTGGCCGTGGCTGTGGCGGAAGCTGTGAAGTAATTCCTATTTACACGCAAACATCCCCCGACAGACTGTCGGGGGATGTTTTTATGTGCGTATATGCGTCAGCACTTGCCGAAAAAGCCGCACAGCAGCTTCAGCAGGGAAGCGCAGTCGAAATTGCAGAACATAGTTGCTGTACCTCCTTGTGGTATTTGCCTTGCAAGACTAGGTACATTGTAACCGTTTTGTAACCATTTTGCAAATGTAAATACTGGAAGTCACAGGATCAGCAGTAGGCCGATGGCGATAAGCAGTTCCTCGTCGGCTTTCTGCCTGGAGAGATAGAACAGCAGGAACAACAGCAGCAGATCGCCGGCGTCCAGATCACCCAAGTGCAGCTTTTCCAGCAGGTCGTTGAAGAAGCCACGCTCCGGTGCACCGTGCTCCGGTGGCGGCGGAGGAGGACCCTTCGGCGGCGGATTGGGGCGCGGCGGCGCTTCGTCCACGGGAACGCGGGTATAGACGCCATCATCGCCGCGAATGTAGCGGTTATACAGGGAAACCGCCCCCTTCCGAAAGAAATCGCTTGCCAATGGTGATGAGCCGCGCCAGCCTGGCGGCGCGCTCCACCTTATTCTGTTTGTCGTCCTTCAGAAACGGCCGCAGGGCGTAGAGCAATTGGGTGGTCTGGCTGGTGTCGCGGGTCAGCTCCTGCAGGAGCGGCAGGTATCTGGTGATGGTCTGCGGGTCGAGGCCGCCCAGTGGCGCCGGCGGCGGGGGCGAGGGAGAAGCCGCCGGAGACACGGCGGCGGGCTGCGCCGTGTCTCCACCCATGGAGCCAGAGAGCTGCTGCGCCAACTGCATGATCTGCGCCATGCTGCCGGGGTCGGACAGCAGCGCGTTGAGTTTTTCGTTGACGTCGTCCACGCTGTGTCCTCCTTTCCGTTACTGTTGAAGCTTGTTTTCCAGCCGCTGTACCAGCTCCGCGCCCTGTGGGCTGGACAGTACACGAGAGAGCATGGCGCTCAAAGCTGCCGTGTCACCGGAGGCAGCCTGGCGCGCTGCTTGACCCAGTGCGGCGCTGTTGCCGCCGGAGAGCATATTCAGCAGTGCTTGGCCGTCCTGTGACTGCATGACAGACTTCAATGCACGGGGGTCGCTTTTCAGCTTGTTGACAATATCCTGTTCATTCATGGAATGACCTCCTTATAGGGTTCGTTACAGGTATATCCTATGTATGCGGGACGAAAAAAGTGCCTGTCAGCCTTGGCTGGCAGGCACAACGTTTTCATTTTACAGGGCGATACAGGAGCGGAGATAGACGTGCCCCGCGTCCTGCTCCGTCTGCCCAAGGACGAAGCCGATACCTGCCTTCGCCTTAGATCGTATCGCGGAGTACCTGATACATTTTTGGCGTACCAACTTGGGGTATTGAGCAATGCCTGATGACAGCTGGACAAGGGCGGCTGTTTATGCAGGATGCTTTGCATAAACAGTTGGAAATACAGTTGTAAATCAGGTACAAATGTGATACAATAATGTGCCAATTAAGATTAGGAGTATAGGTGTTTATGCCTACCTGTATAATACCCGTATGATACCTGTGTGATAAAGGACGGAGACAGATTTGATTTTAGAGACGATCAACAGCCCGGCAGACGTGAAATGTCTGTCCGAGGAGCAGACGGCCACGCTGTGCCGGGAGCTGCGGAGCTTTCTGGTGGAGCAGGTATCCCGCACCGGCGGGCACCTGGCATCCAACCTGGGCGTGGTAGAGCTGACAGTGGCGATCCACAGGGTGTTCGACACAGCCACGGACCGGCTGGTGCTGGATGTGGGGCACCAATGCTACGTACACAAGGCACTGACCGGCCGACGGGAGTTGTTCGATACGCTGCGGCAGTTTGGCGGACTGTCAGGCTTTCCCAAGCCCTATGAGAGTGTGCACGACGCCTTTATGGCGGGGCACGCGTCGGATTCGGTGTCGGTAGCGCTGGGCATGGCACGGGCGCGGACGCTGCTGGGGCAGGACTACCATGTGGTGGCCGTTATCGGTGACGGTGCGCTGGGCGGCGGGCTGAGCTTTGAGGGCCTCAACGACGCCGGCGGCAGCGGCGAACCGCTGGTGGTCATTCTGAACGATAACGGAATGTCCATCGACCGGAATGTAGGCGGGCTGTCCAAGCAGCTGTCGAAGATGCGGACGGACCCGGAGTATTACGAATTCAAGAAGCGTTACCGTAAGGCACTGGAGAAGCTGCCGGCGGGCCGAACACTGTATGAGTGGAGCCACGAGGTAAAAACAGCGCTGAAAAAGACGCTGCTGCCGCCGGTAAGCACCGTGTTCGAGGATATGGGCTTTGCGTACATGGGTCCGGTGGGCGGCCACGACGTACAGCGGCTGACAGCGGTATTGCAGGCGGCCAAAGAGGCCGGGCGCCCGGTGCTGGTACACGTCCACACCGTGAAGGGCAGCGGATACGACTATGCACTGCGGGAGCCGGAGAAGTTCCACGGCGTAGGGCCCTTTGATCCGGCTACAGGAAAGGTACGGCAGGCAGGCAAAGAAACGTTCTCCCATGTGTTCGGCGAGACACTGCGGCAGCTGGCGCGGGAGGACAGGCGCGTGTGCGCCATCACCGCCGCCATGGCCGACGGCACAGGCCTGACAGACTTTGCACGGGAGTTCCCGCAGCGATTCTTTGACGTGGGTATCGCGGAGGGACACGGCGTGGCTATGGCCGGCGGTATGGCCAAGCAGGGACTGATCCCGGTGTTTGCCGTGTATGACAGCTTTTTGCAGCGGGGCTACGATATGCTGGTGCAGGATATGGCGCTGGAGAAGCTCCATGTGGTGCTGGCGGTGGATCGCTGCGGCATCGTGGGCGCAGACGGCGAGACACACCACGGCTGCCTGGACTATCTGAGCCAGATACCGGGCATGACGGTGCTCGCGCCCGCCAGCTTTGCCGAGCTGCGGCAGATGCTGCGGCGGGCGGTGCTGGAGATGAACGGGCCGGTGGCGGTGCGGTATCCCCGGGGCGGCGAGGACGGCTATGGCGGCGACTGCGGCGATGAATCAGTGACGGTGCTCCGTCAGGGGACAGACGCGGCCATCGTGACCTACGGTATCCTGACGCAGCAGGCGCTGCGGGCGGCGGAGCTGCTGGAAAAAGAGGGCGTTTCCGCCCGGGTGGTAAAGCTGAACCGGGTCGCGCCGCTGGACAGCGACGGTATTTGCCGGGCGCTGGACGGCGTAAAGCGCATAGTGGCCGCGGAGGATCAGCTCCGCGCCGGCGCGGTGGGCGAACGGCTGAGCGCGCTGCTGCTGGAGCAGGGCGCGGGCACGGAAAAGCTGGTACTGCGAAGCGTCGGCACGACGCTCCCGAGCCAGGGGTCCACGGTAGAGCTGCGGCACGCCCTCGGTCTGGACGCAGAGGGAATCGCACAGGCGGTGCGGGAGGTATTGGCATGAGCAAAAAAATACGGCTGGATGTGCTTGTGACAGAACGCGGGCTGTGCGAGAGCCGCCAGAAAGCCCAGGCCACGATTATGGCAGGTCTGGTATTCGTGGACGGACAGCGGTCGGACAAGCCCGGAACACCGGTGGCAGAGGACGCCAGTGTGGAGGTACGGGGTCACGCCCTGCGGTATGTGAGCCGGGGCGGACTGAAGCTGGAAAAGGCTATGCAGACCTTTCCCATCACATTGGAGGGCAAGGTGTGCGCGGACATCGGCGCGTCCACCGGCGGGTTTACGGATTGTATGCTGCAAAACGGCGCGGCAAAGGTTTATGCTGTGGATGTGGGCTACGGACAGCTGGATTGGAAGCTGCGGAGCGATGCACGGGTGGTGTGTCTGGAACGGACCAACGCGCGATATCTCTCCACGGAGCAGATACCGGAGGCGCTGGATTTTGCGTCCATCGATGTGAGCTTTATCTCGCTGAAGCTGATTTTCCCTGCGTTATATGCGCTGCTGCGCGAGGGCGGTGAGGTGGCCTGCCTCATCAAACCGCAGTTTGAAGCGGGACGGGAAAAGGTAGGGAAAAAGGGCGTCGTCCGTGACCCGGCAGTACACCTGGAGGTGCTGGAGAACTTCTTGCGTCATGCAAAGGAAAATAACTTTACAGTTCTTGGTATTACATATTCTCCTATCCGCGGGCCGGAGGGAAATATCGAGTACCTCGGCTATCTGAAAAAGGGCGGGGAAGCGGACTGCGTCCCTGACCTGCGGGCGTTGGTGGACGCCTCACATTCTGCGTTGAAGGAAGGTCATGGGGAGATATGAAACGTGTGATCCTTTGCCCAAATCCCTATCGGGACAGCGAGCTGACCGTGGCCAAGCGGTCCAGGGAGCTGCTGGAGGGGCTCGGTTTTGAAACGGTGGTATGTCTGCCCTTCAGTCGGGAGGGGTATGACGATCAGCTGGGTGTGCCCATCCGGCAGTTACAGCAGGAGATAAAGCGGGCGGATATGCTCATTGCCTTCGGCGGCGACGGTACGATCCTGCATCTGGCCCGGACAGTGGCGCTGCACAATGTGCCGGTGCTGGGCATCAATCTGGGGAGCCTTGGCTTTATGTCCGAGCTGGAACCCAACGAGCTGGAACGGCTGCGTGACCTGAAAAGCTGGGATTTTGCCGTGGAGTCCCGGATGATGCTGGACGTGACCGTGCTGCGGGAGGGTAAGCCCGTATACAACAATATCGCGCTGAACGACGCGGTGATCTCAAAGGGCAGTGTGGCCCGGGTGGTGCGGCTGGATGTATCCACGGAGGAGGGCCGGCTGACCAGGATCACCGGCGATGGGGCCATTGTGTCCACGCCCACCGGATCCACGGGGTACTCTATGGCGGCCGGCGGGCCCATCGTGGAGCCCACGGCTCACAATCTGCTGCTGACGCCCATCTGCCCCCACTCGACCCGGGCGGGCAGCTACGTGCTCTCGCCGGAGCACACGCTGCTGGTGGAAACGGCGGACGCCAACCGGAAGTTCGTATATCTGTCTGTGGACGGCGGGAAGGCGTTTTCGCTGAAAAACGGCGATGTGGTGCGGACACGGCAGTCCAAGTTCGTGACGAAGCTGGTGCGGCTGAGTAAAAAGAGCTTTTGTGAGATACTGGATTCAAAGATGGGGATGGAGGCGCTGAAGCATGAAAAATGACCGGCAGACAGCGGTATTGCAGATCATTGAGGAGACAGCCGTGGAGACACAGGAGCAGCTGATGCAGCTGCTGGCAGTCCGTGGCTTTGCCTGCACACAGGCCACTGTTTCCCGGGACATCAAGCAGCTGCACCTGATGAAGGCACCGGACGGCAAGGGTGGGTATCGCTATGCCGTGTCGGCGCAGATGCCCAAGCTGAATTTTGAGGAGAAGCTGCAGACGATCTTTCGGGAGTGCGTGGTATCGGCGGAAAACGCCCAGAATTTGGCGATCATCAAGACGATGAACGGCATGGCCAACGCTGCCGCCTTCGCGCTGGACAGCATGCAGGATACGGATATCGTGGGTACGCTGGCCGGTGACGACACGGTGCTGCTGGTATTTCACGACAGTGCCCACGCGGCGGATTTCTGCGAACAGGTGCGGCAAATGCTGCGCTGAGGAGGGAAGATCGGTATGCTGGAGCTGCTGCATATTGAGAATATCGCCATCATCGAGGCGGCGGATATCGAATTCGCACCGGGGTTCAATGCCCTGACCGGTGAGACTGGCGCGGGCAAGTCCATTGTTATCGATAGTTTGAGCGCTGTACTGGGGCAGCGGACCAGCCGGGAGCTGATCCGCACCGGGGCCGAAAAGGCGTTTGTCAGCGCGGCTTTTTCCGGTATAGCACCGGAGCTGACGGAGGAGTTGGGCATCCAGCCGGAGGCGGATGGGACGCTGCTGCTGCAGCGGGAGATCCAGACCGACGGCAAAAACGTATGCCGGGTCAACGGCCGTCCGGTAACAGTGGGACAGCTGCGGGCACTGGGTGCCCGACTGCTGAATATCCACGGGCAGCACGACGGGCAGCAGCTGCTGGACGAGGAGCAGCACATTGTGTATCTGGACAGTTTTGGAAAGACGGAAGCCCTTATAAATGCGTATACTGAAAAGTATAAACACTTTACAGATATACGGCGGCAGATCAGCGCGTTGCAGATGGACGAGGCGGAAAAAGCCCGGCGGGTAGACACCCTGCAATATCAGATCGAGGAGCTTCGTCGGGCAAAATTGAAGCCCGGAGAAGAAGAGGAATTGACAGCGCGGCGGGGGATGCTCCGGAACGCGGAGAAGTTTCTGGATGCCGTGGCCGGGGCGGACTATGCCCTGAACGGTGACGACAGCGGCGGCGGGGCGCTGAGCGCCCTGCGGCAGGCCCAGGACGCGCTGGGTGGCGTACGACATCTGGATGACGCTTTCGGCCAGCTGTATGAACGTCTGGGGGAGGCGTATAGCGAGGTCTACGACATCGCGGCTACCGTGGAGGACAAGCGGGGCGAGCTGGATGTGTCGCCCGGTGAGCTGGACCGGGTGGAGAGCCGGATGGACCTGCTGTACCGGCTGAAAAAGAAGTACGGCGCGACCGTGGAGGATATGCTGGACTATCAGGCCCGGTGCGAGGCGGAGCTGGCGCAGATCGAGGATGCCGGCGACACGCTGGTGCGGCTGGAGCAGGCGCTGTCCAAGGCGGAGAAGGCGGCACGGCAGGCGGCGCAGGCGCTGTCCGACGCGCGAAAGGCGGCGGCGGAACAGCTGACGGCGCAGATACTGACAGAACTACAGCAGCTGGACATGGGGAAGATACGCTTTGCGGTGGACTTTGCAGAAAAGCCTCTGGACAGCGACGGCATGGACGCGGTACGGTTTTTGATGTCTGCCAACGTGGGCGAGGAGCTGCGTCCCATCCACAAGATCGCCTCCGGCGGCGAATTGGCCCGGATCATGCTGGCTATGAAGAACGTGCTCAGTGAGCAGGATCACGTGGGGACGATGGTGTTCGACGAGGTAGACACCGGCGTTTCCGGCCGGGCGGCCCAGAAGGTGGCGGAGAAGATGGCGCGTATCAGCCGCAGAAAGCAGGTGCTGTGCGTGACCCATCTGCCACAGCTGGCGGCTATGGCGGACACGCACTTCTCCGTGGAGAAGGGCGAGAGAGGCGGCCGTACCTATACAGAGGTGCGGCGGCTGGACAGAGAGCAGCGGCGGCGGGAGCTGGCGCGGCTCACCGGCGGCAGCCATGTGTCCCAGACCATGCTGGACGGGGCAGAGGAGCTGCTGGTACAGGCGGAGAAATTCAGGGCGGAGCTGTAGCTGTTTTTCGCAACATGAAAATAGTGGTTGACAAACGAAAAAAATCTGCTACAATAACCTCAACTTGATACCGCAACAGCGATGAAGGGAATAAGTAGCGTATTTCAGACCTGCAAAGAGAGCCTCCGGCCGGTGTAAGGAGGAGAGGAAGAAATGGGTGAATACATCCCGGAGCAGCCTTCTGAACGTCCATGACGGACCAGTAGGGATGTGTCGGGTCCGCCCGTTATAGCGGTAGGGTGTGTCTGCACCCAACGAGGTCGTGTCTGCGAGGGCATGGCGAATATGAGGTGGTACCGCGAGCGTCTGCATCGCCCTCTGTCGAGATGACAGGGGGCGTTTTTTATTCCCTGTCACAAGAAAACAAATGAACATACAGAAAGGAAATTGAAGCTATGGGTATTTATGAGGAACTGGTGGCCCGCGGTTTGATCGCACAGGTCACAAATGAAGAAGAGATCCGCGAGATGGTCAACAACGGCAAGGCCACGTTCTACATCGGCTTTGACTGCACGGCGGACAGCCTGCACGTGGGCCACTTTATGGCGCTGTGCCTGATGAAGCGTTTGCAGATGGCGGGCAACAAGCCCATCGCCCTGATCGGCGACGGCACGACCCTGATCGGCGACCCCTCCGGCCGCACCGACATGCGTCAGATGCTGACCGAGGATGCCATCAAGCACAACGCGGAGTGCTTCAAGCGCCAGATGGAAAAGTTCATCGATTTCTCCGACGGCAAGGCGCTGATGCTGTATAACTCCGAGTGGCTGAAGCCGCTGAACTACATTGAAATGCTGCGCGAGGTGGGCGCCTGCTTCTCCGTGAACAACATGCTGCGGGCCGAGTGCTACAAGCAGCGCATGGAGAAGGGCCTCAGCTTCCTGGAGTTCAACTACATGATCATGCAGAGCTATGACTTCTACTATATGTTCCAGCACTATGGCTGCAACATGCAGTTCGGCGGCAACGACCAGTGGAGCAACATGCTGGGAGGTACCGAGCTGATCCGCAAGAAACTGGGCAAGGACGCCCATGCCATGACCATCACCCTGCTGCTGAACTCCGAGGGTAAGAAAATGGGCAAGACCGCCAGCGGCGCTGTGTGGCTGGACCCCAACAAGACCAGCCCCTTCGAGTTCTTCCAGTACTGGCGCAACGTGGATGACGCCGACGTGCTGAAGTGCATCCGTATGCTGACCTTCCTGCCGCTGGAGGAGATCGACAAGATGTCCACCTGGGAGGGCTCTCAACTGAACGAGGCCAAGGAGATCCTGGCCTACGAGCTGACCAAGCTGGTGCATGGCGAGGAGGAGGCCGACAAGGCCAAGGCCGCGTCCAAGGCGCTGTTTGCCGGCAGCGGCGACACGGAGCATATGCCTACTACCGAGCTGACCAACGATGATTTCGGCGGCGGCAGCATCGACGTGCTGACCCTGCTGGTGAAGTGCGGTCTGGCGGCCTCCAAGGGTGAGGCGCGCCGGCTGGTGCAGCAGGGCGGCGTCTCCGTCAACGATGAGAAGGTGGCGGCCATTGAGACGACCTTCGGCTGCGAGCAGTTCACCGGCGACGGCGTGGTCATCAAAAAGGGCAAAAAGGTGTTCCACAAGGCTGTTTTGGTGTAAGCTGTGCGCTGCATCTGTAATTATTGCCATCGTTTTTTGGAAAAGCCGCGGTATGACCGCGGCTTTTCCCTATGCAAAGGAACTTTTCCCGGGAAAAACGTTGCATAAAGGCGGGAAATATACTATAATATCCCGCGGTGTGCAAATTTTGAATGAATGAGTGATACACGATGAAAACACACGATTTTTACTTTGACCTGCCGCAGGAGCTGATCGCGCAGACACCGTTGGAACGGCGGGACGGCTCACGGCTGTTGGTGTTGGACAAGAAAACAGGGGCGGTAGAGCACCGGCATTTCTATGACTTGCCGGAGTATCTGCGTCCGGGCGACTGCCTGATCCTGAACAACTCCCGGGTACTGCCGGCGCGTCTGCTGGGGCACCGATTGCCCGGCGGCGGGGCCTGCGAAATTTTGCTGCTTATCGACCGGGGCGACAATGTGTGGGAGTGCCTTGTCCGTCCGGGGAAGAAGCTGCGGAAGGGCGCGCGGGTGTCCTTCGGCGACGGAGAGTTGACGGCGGAGGTGGTGGACGAGCTGCCCGACGGCAACCGGCTGGTAAAGTTCTCTTATGAAGGGATCTTCCTGGAGGTGCTGGAGCGGCTTGGTAAGATGCCCCTGCCGCCGTACATCAAGGAGGAGCTGCAGGATCAGGAACGCTATCAGACGGTGTACTCCAAGATCAACGGCTCGGCGGCGGCGCCCACAGCGGGGCTGCACTTCACGCCGGAGCTTCTGGAGCGAGTACAGGCAATGGGTGTAAAGGTAGGATACGTTACACTCCATGTGGGACTTGGGACCTTCCGCCCGGTGAAGGAGGATGAGATCACCGACCACACCATGCACAGTGAATACTGTGTGATCCCCCAGGAGACGGCCGATCTTATCAACGAGACGAAGAAAAACGGCGGGCGGGTCATCTGCGTGGGTACCACCAGCTGCCGCACGATAGAATCTCAGGCAGCGGAGGATGGAACCATGCGTGCCAGCGCCGGATGGACAGATATTTTTATCTATCCGGGGTACAAGTTCAAGGTGCTGGACGCACTGGTAACAAACTTTCATCTGCCGGAGTCCACACTCATCATGCTGGTATCGGCATTGGCGGGACGAGAGCACGTGCTGGCGGCCTATCAGCAGGCGGTGGAGGAACGGTACCGCTTCTTCTCGTTTGGCGATGCGATGTTTATTCAGTGAAAGCAGGAGAGAGAAATGTTCAAGGTCATCAAAAAAGAGGGAAAAGCCCGGCGAGGTGTGTTTACCTGTGCCCATGGCGGCGAAGTGCAGACACCGGTGTTTATGAACGTGGGCACCCAGGCCGCCATCAAGGGCGGCGTCAGCGCTATCGACCTGAAGGAACGGCTGGGGACGCAGATCGAATTGTCCAACACATACCACCTGCATCTGCGGCCGGGCGACGACGTGGTGCGGCAAATGGGAGGACTTCATAAGTTCATGCGCTGGGATGGCCCCATCCTCACCGACAGCGGCGGCTTTCAGGTGTTCTCTCTGGCAGGGCTGCGAAAGATCAAGGAGGAGGGTGTGACGTTTGCCAGCCACCTGGACGGACACCGCATCTTCATGGGTCCGGAGGAGAGTATGCGTATCCAGAGCAATCTGGGCAGCGACATCGCCATGGCCTTTGACGAATGCGTGGAAAACCCCGCGCCCTATGACTACGCCAAGGCCTCCTGCGAACGGACGCTGCGGTGGCTGGAACGCTGCAAAAAGGAGCACGACCGGCTGAACGCTTTGCCGGACACGGTAAACCCCGGACAGATGCTTTTCGGCATCAACCAGGGTGCCACCTACGCCGATCTGCGGATATGGCATATGCAGCAGATCGCCAAGATCGACTGCGACGGCTATGCTATCGGCGGACTGGCGGTGGGAGAGCCCACAGAGGTGATGTATGAGATCATCGACGCGGTAGAGCCGTATATGCCGGCGGATAAGCCGCGGTATCTCATGGGCGTGGGCACGCCAAGCAACATCATAGAGGGCGTGGCCCGGGGCGTGGACTTCTTCGATTGTGTGATGCCGGCGCGCAACGCGCGGCACGGAAAGCTGTTTACCTGGAAGGGCACGCTGAACATCAAAAACGCCAAATACAAGCTGGATGAACAGCCTATCGACCCGGAATGTGACTGCCCGGTGTGCCGGCAGTTCAGCAGGGCATATCTCCGGCACCTGTTTACAGCGGAGGAGATGCTGGGAATGCGCTTGGCGGTGATGCACAACCTGTATTTTTACAACAAGCTGACGGAGCGTATCCGTGACAGCCTGGACAACGGATGCTTTGACGCATTCCGGGAGGAATACAGTAAAAAACTGGCGGAGAAGATATAAACCTCTTGCCAAAAGCAAAAGAACTATGTATAATAGTATCACTTTGTTGTTAAAGGAGTAATGTTCCATGATTCAGATCGCTTACGCTGATGCTGCCGCTGCCACCACCACCGGCGGCATGGGTTCCACCATTCTGATGATCGTCCTGATGATCGCTATCTTCTACTTCCTGATGATCCGCCCCGAGAACAAGCGGAAAAAGCAGGCCGAGGAGATGCGGAGTTCTCTGAAGAAGGGCGATTGGCTGACCACCATCGGCGGCGTGTACGGCCGCGTCGTGGCTATCACCGACCGTACTGTGGTCATCGAGACCAGCGAGGACCGCGTTCGCGTGGAGTTCCTGAAGTCCGCTATCGGCCAGGTAGGTACCCTGGACGAGCAGGCTGCCGCCCAGCAGCGTCCGGTGAAGAAGGCTAAGAAGGAAGAGGCCGCGGAGGAAACTCCCGCTGTGGAGGAGAAGACCTCTGATGAGGTCACCGAGGCTCCCGCTGAGGCTGACAAAACCGACGCCGAGTAATACAGATTGAGAGGAGCGCTGCCCGGAGGGCGGCGCTCTTTTTGCGCTGACAGCGATCAGTATCGGTGTATCATGTGATGCAGACCTTCCGCATAAGCTGAAGCAAAGCTGATGCGGGAGGTATTCTTATGTCTTGGAAGCAACTGGCCGGCAAGGGAACGTGGCTGGGCACCGCCACAGCGGCAGTCGTGCTGCTGGCAGCACTGGGCGTATCGTCACTGCTCCTGCTGCGGGGGATCGTGCCGGAGCGCGCGATGGGCCCGTTGGTGTGGGGCGGCAGCGTTCTGGCGTGCTTCTGCGGCGGACGTATGGCCATACGGCAGGGCGGCGATGGTCCACTGCCTCGGGCGCTGGCAGTATCCGCCTGTGTATATGGTGCAATGTGGATCGCGGCGCTGACAGGAAACGAGGCGATACATTTTGCCGGCAGCGGCATCGCCCAGACCTGCGCCGTGTGGGGCGGCGGCCTTTTGGCGGGACTGATCGGAACGAAGCAGAAACGGCGGAGGCCCCGCAGCGGCCGCCGGAAGGGCGGTGACCGTCGAAAACGGGCGGTAACATAAAGCGGCGCATGGTTAAAATAACGAAAATGTGTTTTACGGCATTTTTTATCCGACGGTGCGGCGGGCGGCAGGGGAGTCGTTCGCCGCATCACGCTTTTCAAGATATGGTGCAGGTATTTTCGGCATTTCCCCGGATATTGGGATTTCGGCATTTTTATAAACCGCGTCAGTACTCTTGTATACATTGTTTACATAATTAAGTTGACATAACATTTTGACATAATTTACAAAAAATATGTTTTTGCGGAAAACCTCTTGCGGTTTTGTGAATTATGCCATATATTTATTATTATGTTTTGGCACGTCTATCGAGAGGGCTTGGCTCATACACTGTGGACGAGGTGAGCCCTATGAAGCTGCGTCGTCGCCGTATGCCTGTTCTCCAGCCGCCGAAGGCGCGGCTGTACATACTGTGTCTGTTTCTTGCCGCCGGGATCCTGGCGGGCTTTTTAGCGGGGCGGGCTGTGGCGTCGGAGGATCTGCTGTCGTTGAGCCGCTATGTGACAGGCTATGCGAGGCTGAACGCAGAAGAACCGCGCAGCGCGGGGCTGTGGCAGGTCCTATGGACCTATCTGCGCTATCCGGCCGTGGCGTTTCTGCTGGGCTGTACAGCCTGGGGCGTGATGCTGATCCCGCTGACGTGCGCGGCCCAGGGCTTCTTCCTGTCGTTCGCGGTGCAGTGCTTTGCCGCTGCACTGGGAAAGCAGGGCGTGGTATTGGCGCTGGCGGCGCTGGGACTGCGGTGTCTGTTCACCATACCATGTCTGCTGACGATAGCGGCGGACAGCTTTGCGTGTGCGTGGCGCCGGGCAGAACGTCAAAAGCCGGAGGTGAGAGACCGGCGGAGCGTGATCATCTGTGTGTTTGTATTGCTGACCGGGACAGTGGCGGAGTGCGCCCTAGTGCCGCGGCTTTTTGCATGGCTGATGCCAGGCTTGACTTGAAAGAGAGAGGAGTGAGGGACACATGACGGACTTTATCGCGGCATACCGCGACTATCTGACTGAGGAGAAGCACGCCTCCGCCAATACCCTCAGCTCCTATATACGTGACCTGACCCAGTTTCACAGCTGGCTGCTTTCCGTGGGCGTAACGGATATGCGGAAGGTGAAGAAAGAGACGATCAATGAGTATCTGCTGCATATGACCCATAGCGGCAAAAGCCCCGCCACAGTCACGCGGTCCACAGCGTCGATCAAGTCATTTTATGCCTATATGATGCAGTGTGGCGCTGTGAAGAGCAACCCGGCCAAGAGCGTGGTGACCATGAAGGTGGAGAGGAAGTATCCGGAGATCCTCTCCAACCGGGAGGTAGAGCTGTTTCTGGAACAGCCCAAATGCGTGGACGAAAAGGGATTCCGTGACCACGCTATGCTGGAGCTGCTGTATGCCACTGGAATTCGAGTCAGTGAGCTGATCGGTCTGGATGTCAGCGATGTCAATTTGTCCGCCGGCTTTATCCGCTGCCGCAGCAAGGGAAAGGAGCGCATCGTGCCGCTGTACACCGCTGCGGTGAAGGCTCTGGAGGACTATGTGCGGGATATTCGTCCCCGGCTCATCGCCGATGAGGAAGAACATGCGCTGTTTGTGAATATGAGCGGCGAACGCATGAGTCGCCAGGGCTTTTGGAAGATCATCAAGTACTATCAGGAAAAAGCGGGCATCGAGAAGGATATCACCCCCCACACCCTGCGCCATTCCTTTGCCGTACACCTGCTGGAAAACGGCGCCGATCTGAGGTCCATTCAGGAGATGCTGGGTCACGCGGATATCAGCTCCACGCAGATATATACACACGTTATCAAAAAGCAGCTGAAGGATGTATATAATAAGGCCCATCCCCGTGCATAACAGCCTATCAAACCGCCCGGTTTTCCGGGCGGTTTTTGTTGCTATTTTTATTCCAGTTTGCTATAATAGAACAAATGTTGGGAGGTGGGCGCAGCTATGCGGATACTGGGCATTGACCCCGGCATCGCCATTGTGGGCTTCGGGCTGATCGAATCGAACCGGGGCAGTGTGCGAATGCTGCAATACGGCGCTGTGACTACCGAGGCGGGACTGCCGCTGGCGACACGTCTGGTGCAGATCGAAAACGACATGACCGCGCTGATCGCCCAACTGAAGCCTGATGAGATCGCCGTTGAGGAGCTGTTTTTCAGCAAAAACATCACCACAGGTATCGCCGTGGCCCACGGGCGGGGTGTGATCCTGTGTACGGCGGAGCGACTGGGCGTACCCATATTCGAATATACCCCCATGCAGGTGAAGCAGGCGGTGGCCGGCTACGGCCTGGCGGACAAGAAGCAGGTGATGGACATGACAAAGCGGCTTTTGAAGCTGAAGGCAGTGCCGAAGCCGGACGACGCGGCAGACGCGCTGGCCATCGCCATATGCCATGCCCGCAGCGCTACCAGCCTGCTGCGGCGAAAGGACCCCGACGTGAAGGAGACTGTCTGATATGTATTACTATGTGAATGGCACCGTGGCGGAGATCGATGCGGGGCTGGCGGTCATCGACTGCGGCGGCGTGGGCTACGCCTGTGCCACGACGAACTATACGCTCTCCCAGCTGAAAAAGGGCGCACCGGCCAAGTTGTACACTTATCTGAATGTACGCGAGGACGCCATGGAGCTGTTCGGCTTCGCCGATCAGAGTGAGCTGCGGAGCTTCAAGCTGCTGATCGGCGTATCCGGCGTAGGCCCCAGGGCGGCGTTGTCTATCCTGTCCGCCGTAACACCGCAGCAGCTGGCGCTGGCGGTGGTGACAGAGGATGAAAAAGCACTGACTGCCGCCAACGGCATCGGCAAAAAGATCGCTCAGCGGGTGATACTGGAACTGAAGGACAAGCTGGCACGGGAGGAAGCGCTGGGCGGCACATCCGTTAAGGGCGGCGCGCCCGCGATGGCTGCGGTGCCCCACAGCAAGAAAAGTGAGGCGCAGTCGGCATTGGCGGTGCTGGGCTACGGCAGCGCGGAGATCGCCGCAGCGCTGAAAGATATCGACATGGAAGCGCTGACGCTGGAGGACATCATCCGGCAGGCGCTGAAGCGCATGATGAAGTAGAGGAGGGGCGCACATGAGCATTGATTTCGGGGCGGACCTGTACGAGGAGCCTATCGTCGCCAAAACGTTTCTCAGTGAGGATGCCAACGAAGGTTCTCTACGGCCCCACACACTGACAGAATACATTGGGCAGGAGAAGGCCAAGCAAAACCTGTCGATCTTCATTGAGGCGGCGCGACGGCGAACAGAGTCTCTGGACCATGTGCTGCTGCACGGCCCTCCGGGACTGGGCAAGACCACACTGGCGGGCATCATCGCCCAGGAGATGGGCGTGAATATCCGCATCACCTCCGGACCGGCTATCGAGAAGCCCGGGGACCTGGCGGCGCTGCTGACGAACCTGAGTGAGAACGATATCCTGTTCGTGGATGAGATACACCGGCTGAACCGGGCGGTGGAGGAGATCCTGTACCCGGCCATGGAGGACTACGCCATCGATATCATCATCGGCAAGGGGCCTTCTGCCAACTCTATCCGGCTGGATCTGCCGAAATTCACACTGATCGGCGCCACAACACGGGCAGGGTCGCTGTCTGCACCGCTACGGGACCGCTTTGGCGTGACGCTGCGGCTGGAGCTCTACACGCCTGAGGAGCTGGCGAAAATCGTGACGCGCAGCGCCGGCATCCTGAACGTGTCCATTGAACCGGAGGGCGCTATGGAGATCGCGCGGCGATCCCGGGGCACGCCCCGTATCGCCAACCGGATGCTGCGGCGGGTACGGGACTTCGCCCAGGTGATGGCCGACGGCGTTATCACCAAGTCCGTAGCGGACAAGGCGCTGCTGGCGCTGGAGGTAGACTATCTGGGTCTTGACAACGTAGATCGACGGATGCTGCAGGCCATTATTGAAAACTATGGCGGCGGCCCGGTAGGTCTGGACACGCTGGCGGCCACCATCGGCGAGGAGTCGGTGACGCTGGAGGATGTGTATGAGCCATACCTGATGCAGATCGGCTTTTTGACCCGCACGCCCCGAGGGCGCTGCGTCACGCAGAAGGCCTATGCACATCTGCACATTGCGTTTACGGGCCAGCAGCAGCTGGAATTGTAGTGCGCAGAGACGGTTCGGTGGAATTTTTCGGTTGTTCTCCGCAAGAAAGCCGTCAAATTTGAGTTATTTTTGACAAAGTTACACGATTGACTTGACAAATTATTTTGTAAAAAGGTATAATAGCGTATGGTGAATGATACAAGGGCTGAATATGACCATCTGCAGACGCTGAGCGACGAGGCGCTGTGCGCTCTGGTAAAGCAGGGCAGCCGCGACGCCGAGGAGATCCTAGTAGGGCGTTACCACCGTTTGGTGCGCTCCTGCGCCCGTCCGTACTTTCTGGCGGGAGGGGATAGCGAGGACCTTTTGCAGGAGGGAATGTTCGGGCTTATCAAGGCAATACGGGAGTACGAGCCAGGACACGAGGCCTCTCTGTGCACTTTTGCTGAGACCTGCATTCGTCGGCGGCTGTATTCTGTGCTGCGTGCTGCCGCCTCCGGGAAGCATTCACCTCTGAACCAAGCCGTTCCTTTGGATACCTCTTTCTTTGACGCGAATCTCTCCTTTGCCCACGTCGATCCCGAGGGTTGGGTCATCGACTGCGAAAAAACTGCCGCTCTGCTGGAAAACGCGCGCAAGCTGCTGTCCGAATTCGAGGTAAAGATTTTAGGGTATTATCTGGACGGTCTCACCTGCCGTGAGATCGCAGAAACTGTGGGCCGGTCCCCGAAATCGGTGGACAATGCCGTGCAGCGTTTGCGCCGCAAAATAGCGCGGCAGCTTCTATCCGGCGATATCAGCAAAGGCTGAGCGCAATATATTTTTCTCAAAGAGAGGGTAAAATCATGTACGAAGACAAGACCTTAGTGTGCAAAGAGTGCGGCAAAGAGTTCGTTTTCACCGCCGGTGAGCAGGAGTTCTACGCTGAGCGCGGCTTCCAGAACGAGCCCCAGCGCTGCAAGGCCTGCCGCGACGCGCGCAAGAACGCTGCCCGTGGTCCCCGCGAGTATTTCACCGCTGTCTGCGCTGCCTGCGGCGGCGAGGCCAAGGTGCCCTTCGAGCCCAAGAGCGACCGTCCTGTTTACTGCAGCGACTGCTTCGCCAAGATGCGCGAGAACGGCTGATCTGCTGACTGCACACTGTTAAGTAGATAGAAGACCGCCCTTCGGTGTCCGCCGGAGGGCGGTTTTTACCGCCCCTCTCGGAAAAATCCTGTTGAAACTTTATGGTTTTTGGGATATACTATACCCACAAATTAAATTTGGAGGTTTCCCAACATGATCGAGATCACGAAAGACACCATCATCGGTGATATTTTGGACGTTGCGCCCCAGACCGCGCCCATTTTCCTGTCCATCGGTATGCACTGCCTGGGCTGCCCCTCCTCCCGCGGCGAGACGGTGGAGGAAGCCTGCGCCGTCCACGGCATCGACGTGGACAAGCTGCTTGAACTGGTGAACGAAGAAGCCAACAAGCCCATCGCCGAGTAATTCACAAAACGATGCCAGGCATGCGTACACGTATGCCTGGCCGTTTGTGTAGGAGCGTATATGGAGCAAAAGCAACTGCAATTACAGCCCCGCCTGGCGCTGCTGGCGGCGCTTGTGCCGCCGGGCAGCCGCCTGGCGGATGTTGGCACGGATCACGGCTATCCGCCGGTATACC
>ENA-OUQG01000054-OUQG01000054.1-human-gut-metagenome-genome-assembly--contig:-NODE-54-length-84795-cov-8.769105_pt1 | contig 84795 bp, 64 predicted proteins | sample MGYA00237943_ERZ548823 | MGnify/ENA primary metagenome ERZ548823 (study PRJEB26490, sample SAMN05194731) | human gut metagenome | biome: terrestrial biome; feature: human-associated habitat; material... | reverse complement strand
CCATGCGCGAAAGGCCGATGCGGAACTGGTTCTGGATGAGCTCGCCGACCGTGCGAATACGACGGTTGCCGAAGTGGTCGATGTCGTCGACCTGATAGCCATCTTCGCCCTCGTGAAGGGCAACGATGTAGCGCATGGTTGCGACGATGTCTTCAATGGTGAGCGTAGAAGCGTCGAATTCGGGATCGAAGCCGAGCTTCTTGTTCGCCTTGTAGCGGCCGACCTTGGCGAGGTCGTAGCGCTGCGGGTTGAAGAACAGGCCGTCGAGCAGCGTGCGCGCGGAGTCAATCGTAGGAGGCTCGCCCGGACGGAAACGCTTGTACAGCTCGATGAGCGCCTCTTCCTTGGTGGTCGCGGGGTCGCGATCGAGCGTGCGCAGAACCATCTCGGAGCTGCCGAGGATATCGATGATTTCTTCGCGGGTGTCGGCGATGCCGAGGGCGCGCAAAAGCAGCGTGGCCGGCTGCTTGCGCTTGCGGTCGATGCGAACCGACAGAATGTCGCGCTTGTCGGTCTCGAACTCGAGCCATGCGCCACGAGAAGGAATAACCTTCGCGCCGTAGATGGTCTTGTCGGACGTCTTGTCGCGCTCAGCGCTGAAATAGATGCCGGGCGAACGAACGAGCTGGGAAACCACAACGCGCTCGGTGCCGTTAATAATGAACGTGCCACGAGGGGTCATGAGCGGGAAATCGCCCATGAACAGGTCGTTCTGATCTTTGATTTCGCCGGTCTCGCGGTTGATGAAACGAATCTTGGCATAGAGGGGCGCCTGGTAGGAGACGTCTTTCTCTTTGCATTCGTCGACGGTGTACTTCGGTTCGCCGAAGTGATGCTCGCCGAGCTCGACGCACATATCCTTGGTCGAATTCTCGATGGGGCACACGTCGTTGAAGGCTTCGGTGATGCCTTCTTCCATGAACCACTTGAAACTGTCGGTCTGGATGGCGATGAGGTTGGGGACATCGACGATGCCAGGGATCTTCGCGAACGAATGACGCTCCCTGTATACGCCGGCGCCGGTCTTTTCTGCCTTGGCCACAGGTCTTCCTTCCTTTGGGGTAAAAAGACGATATTCTTACCGTTTCGGCAGCCCTTTGGACATGCTTCCACGGCTAATTACGCAAACGAAAAATTTAAACACATTGAGAAATTAAGTCAAGACTTTTTTTCACGAACTGTGTTGAGTTTCTGGTTTTAGAGATTTCCTTCAAGGGCTGGAACAGGCAAAATGGCATGCGGCAATCTTTTTGCGCCTTGGTTTCTTTTAGATAGTAAAGCCTTGAAACTGTTAAACGCTACGAGCATTTAACAGATGGCGAGCTCAAAAAGGCAGCACCCACAGGGATAAAATTGGGCAAGAAAAAAAGCCGCCCTTTCGAGCGGCTTTCAAGAAACATCCGCTGCCCTAAGGGCGCGCTTTGGGAAAATCGCGGCCCTCGAGAGAGAAGACAGCGCGAATGCTTACAGCGAGTGATTCATGCTCGTACGAGTCTGCGCGACCTCGAAGGCGGGGTCGAATGCGGGAAGCTCTTCGACCTGGTCTTTTTCGGCGCTAGAGTCGAGCAGCGTGGCAGCAACGGTGCAGCCCACGATAATCGCGGCGCCCAGCACGCCCATCATCGAGAGCACCTCGCCGAGCACGAAGAAGGAAATGATTGCCGTAACAACGGGCTCAGAGCACAGGATGACCGAAACGGTCGCGGCGGGAATGTGCGCGAGCGCCTTATTCTGCAGCCAGAACGCCAAGCACGTGCCGGCGATGGCGAGGAAGGCAACCGCAGCCCACGTGCCCACTGAAACGGTGCCGAAGGCAGGCGCGGGCTCGGTCGCAACCGCGCCGCCCAGCGAGAACAGGAAAGCTCCGCCGGTCTGCACGGCCGACATAGCAGCAGGGCCGATTTCAGAAAGGCCGCGTTCGGAGAGCACGATGCCCAACGCGAACAAAGCGGAAGAGCCAAGGCCCACGAACTCGCCCATGCCGAACGACAGCGCGCCGCCGTTACAGCACAGAAGGTACAGGCCCGCGAGCACCGCGATTTGCAGAACCAACGTGCTCAAGCGATACGTGCGGCGCATAAGCGCGAGCGCGATCACCGGCGTGAACAGCATCGGCAGAGAAATGAAGAAACCCGCGTTGGTGGCGCTCGTCATATCGACGGCCAGCGAGCTCGCGACGAACGCGACCGCGTACACCACGCCGACGGGGAGCCACGCGCTCACGCGGGAGCCGCGCAGACCTTTGACGATTTGCTTACCAAACAGAGCCATGAACAAAGCGAAGGCCAGGCCAAAACGAAGGGTTTGGCACCACAGCGGAGAAACCTCGCCATAAGCAACCTTCATAACGACGTTGTCTGCGCCGTAGAAAATCGCCTGCAGCACAACGAATGCCGCAAATACCATGTTCTTACCCTGCGTCACTTTGAGCCGTCCTCTTTCTTCAATAAGCGCAAGAAGCTCCAAGGCCTTATCGAAGAGCCTTGAAACCACTTGCTTGTTTTGGGTGTTTACGGGAGCTTCATCGTCGTTTCGGCGGTCGCCATTGCCTACTTCGACTTCCCGATGATGCGTATACTACGAGGTTGTTGAAATAAAGTAAAACTAGAGTATTTTGTAATAGGTAAAGAGTTTCTTATACCCCGTTGATTTCACACGTAAAGAAGGAAATAGCAGGAGAAACGGCAGGTTTTCATGACGTCGAAGTATGAAGCCTTTGTGTTGGCGGCCGAGACAGGAAGCTTCAAAAGCACCGCCGAACAGCTTGGCTACACCCAGGCGGGCATTAGCTATATGATGAGCTCGCTCGAATCCGAAATGGGCACGGCGCTTTTCGCGCGCGATCATTCGGGCGTTCGCCTCACCGAGGACGGCCGCAACCTTTTACCTTGGATTCAAGACGTGTGCACGAGCGAGCGAGCGCTTCAAGCACGTTTGGGCGAAGTGAGGCATTTGGAAAGCGGCACGGTGCGCGTCGCTGCATTCGCATCGACCGCCATTCGCTGGCTGCCAGGCATCGTAGATGAATTCACAAACGCCCATCCGAAAGTCGAACTCGAATTCGCGTGCTTCGAAGACCAAAGAGCAATCGAAGAAGGCGTGCTGCGCGGAGAATTCGACTGCGGATTCATCGTTTTGCCTCCTCGGGAAAAGTTTTTCGTCATACCCCTGGTCCAAGACCCGATTTATGTCGCGCTGGCTCCGCACCATCCCCTCGCCCAAGAAGACTTTTTTCCTCGCGAGGCGCTTGCAAGCGAGCCGTACATCAAAATCCGAAACCCAGGCTACAGTGAATACGACGCCGTATTCGATCGGCATGAGGTTGTGCCGCGCACGCGTTTCGTTATGGATAACGACTTCGCAGTTATGGGCATGGTGAACAAAGGCCTCGGCTACAGCCTTTTCCCAAAGCTCATTTTGCGCAAGGCGCCCTTCCAGCTTGCGCGCATCGAGCTGGAGATTCCCACCCACCGCGAACTTGGAATTGCCATGCGGTCATGGGACCGCGCCTCAATGGCCGCGAAAGCCTTCGTTGAAACCGTTCGAACCTGGGTTGCCGCTTGGGACGAGCGCGTTGAATTCGATGAACGCTGGGATAATCTGGGATAGCAGCAAACGCCGCACACGAAAAAGCTTTCGCATACGCAACGCGGCCGAGGCGCAATGCCCCGGCCGCGTTTTCGTTATTTTAGAAATGGCCCCGCAAGAAGATGCCGCGGCTACGAGGAAAGGCTTAGCCCTTGTAGTCTTTGCCCACGATGACCAAATAAGAGCCCTCATAGGTGTAGCTGCCATCATTTACCGTAGGAGTGCCGCAGCCAAGCAGCTTAGCGATGCTCTTCGCAACGCTTTCGTCGGTCCCCTTGTCGTAAACGACGAGCGTTTTGCCGTAGTTGTACGAATCGGCATCGAGCGTATTCGTTACGTTGTAGCCTTTGTTCGTGAGCGTGCTTGCAGCTGTGGCGGCAACGCCCGATACGCCGCTTCCGTTTTGGACTTCGACCTGTTCACCGTGGCCATAGTCGGAAAGGCTCGACTCCTCGCCGTTCAAAACGGCTTGAGCAACCGCTTCGCCGCCAATGCTGCCATCAGTCACGCCGCCATTGTTCATCGAGGCCGATTCGTCGGGCGTGGGAGAGAGGCCCTGGTCAATGCGCTTCATCATCGCCGCCCAAGCCTCGTTATTGCTGTATTCATACCAACCGCCATCTTCATACGATGAAGTAGTCGGGTTCATAGTCGAATAGATATCGGTAGACGGATCCATGCCGCGCATCGAATTGGCGACAGCGGCAATATCGGTCACCGACATGTCGGTGGTAACGTAATCACACAGCGCCGTAACGGTGTTCGCCATGGTCGCCGGATCGCTAGCCAGCAGTTTTTTCGCAATCGCGCCAAGCACCATGCGCTGGTTCGCCGCACGGTAGTAGTCGCCTCCGCCGTAACCAGCTTCCTCATAGGCATTGCGCGCGCGGCACAAAATAAGCGCCTGGTCGCCATTGATTGTTTGCTCGCCCGCATCAACATGGCCGCCTGCATCGGCATCGTCGATGGTGATGGGGACGTTTACATCGACCCCGCCAAGCGCATCGACCACAGATTTGAAGCCGTCAAAGTTGATTTCGGCATAATGGGAAATAGGCACACCAGCAAATTGCGAGACGGTTTTCACCATAAGAGCCGGACCGCCATAGGTATAGGCCGAATTGATTTTTCCAACGCCATACCCTTCAATATTCACAAGCGTGTCGCGCTCAATCGAAATAAGCGTCACTTTCTTCTGAACAGGATCAATGCGCGCCAGCATCGTCGAGTCGCTTCGATAGCTGTCTCCATATTCGCCACTTGCATCGCGTTCTTGGGATTTATCGGTGCCCATAAGGAGCATATAGAATGGCTCGGCGAGCGATTTATCGGTCAGAGCAAGTTGCGTATCTTCGTCGATGCCCTTCGACAGCTTGCCATTCAGAACGCCCATATACGCGAAAGCCGCGCCAACGCCAATGACAGCAAGAGCCACCACTGCGGCAACAACCCCGACAATGACCTTCTTCCGCTTTTTGCGCGAACGCATTCGGGAGTATTCCGAACCCGTGCTCTCTCGAGAATAAGGAACCGAAGTGCGAGGCGAGTCGCCAGACCCGTATGCCCTTCTGGAATAAGAACGAACCGTAGAAGCGCCATCTTCTTGGCCCGACCCCTGAACACGCGGAGTGCTTGAGAAGCGAGCATTTTCGCTCCCCGAACGATTGTCTAAAGAATCCCGTCGACGAGACACCATGCAGCCTCCCTTATTGAACGATTTTAGCTATTGTCTCTTACCGTTCCATCAAGCGTCCCGCCATCGTTGACATTGCGCTTTTCGTCTTCATACGGAGGCAAGCCATCATCAACGCGGGTCATCATCTTTCGCCACGCTTCGTTGTCGCTGTATTCGATATACACTCCGTTTTCATAGGCGGAAATGGTCGGATTCATCGCGGACCAGATATTATTCTCGGTATCGATGCCACGCATGCTGTTCGCAACAGACACGATATCGGTAACGCTCATATCGGTCGTAACGTAATCGCACAGCGTCGCAATCGACGTCGCCATCGTCGCAGGATCGCTCTCCATGAGCTTCTTGGCAATCGCGCCAATTACCATTCTTTGGTTTGCGGCACGATAAAAGTCGCCACCGCTGTAACCGGCTTCTTCATACGCGTTGCGCGCTCGGCAAAGAATCAACGCCTGGTCGCCATTGAGCGTTTGCTGGCCCGCATCCACATGGCCACCGGCATCGGCGTCGTCGATTTCCATAGGAACGTCGACCTCAATGCCGCCAAGGGCATCAACGACGTCCTTGAAGCCATCGAAATCGATAGATGCATAATGGGAAATAGGCACACCGGCAAACGTCGATACCGTGCTCACGACAAGAGGAGCACCGCCAAACGCGGCGGAAGCGTTGAGCTTATTCGGCCCGTAGCCTTCGATGTTCACATACGTGTCGCGCTCGATCGAGACAAGCGCCACCGTTTTCTGCCGAGGATCGATACGCGCAAGAATCATCGAATCACTTCGGAAGGTATCTCCGTAAGCCCCCGATTCCCTACGCTCTTCAGAAGAGTCGGTGCCCATGATGAGGCAATAAAACGGATCGCCTGGCTGAACCGCTTCGGACGAAAGCGTAGCTTTCAACTCGTCGTCGATATTGTTTTGAAGCTTGTCGTTCAGGGAATTCATGTACACGACGCCCGCAAACGCCACGCCGCCAGCCGCAAGAAGAAGCACCAGCACAACAGCGAGCACAACAAACGGCCACTTTCGCCGCTTCTTGGGAATCGCATAGGAATCACGCGAATAGCTGTTATATCCAACTTGGTTTTGACCGCCAGCCGGAAGGTTGTAACCCATTTTGCTGACGCCATATTTGTGTTTGTTTTTATTATTCATGGGGTCATTATCTCTTGAAGCGGGGAAAATTGTAAAGACACCACGCAAGAGCCCCATACCTTAACACAAGGTGACAGCGAAACAACCATCCGAAATTCTCCGGAGCCCGCTTCACCTCAAACCCTTGAGATTGTCGGCTCATAGCGTTAATTGTCGACTCGTAGCATTATCGGCGCGCGACACGCTACACTAGAGTTCAAGCAAACCTGAAACCAGACTGTTTTTTATCAACCAACCGAGGAGCGAGAGTGTCGCACGACAACGACTTTCCCGAAAATCGCGACGCACTGCGTACGCGTACGCACGCTCGCCCTCGCCCGGCCAAAAAGCCGCTTGCCGCACAAGAGGGGCAGCGCATTCCCGCGCGTCGCGCCGATGAGCGCGCATATCCGGTCGAAACGCCCGGCCGCTCGAGCGAACCGCACGCGCCACGCGCTCAGGTACCCACCGATTCACGCGCGCCGCACGTCCAGGCATCCGCCGAGCAGCGCATACCGACAAGCAGAAAGCCCATCGACTCCCACGCTCGGCGCACCCATGCGCCTGGCAAGCCGCACCCGTCTCGCAGCCAAACACCCGTTGCCCAAACATCAACATCGAGGCACTCAAAAACCGCATTCGCCATTGCGGGCGCGTGCGTTGCGCTCGCGCTCGTCCTGTTCGGCGTCGTGCATTGGCAAAACACCAAACCCATCGACATCATGGTGAACGGTCAAGAACTGCAGCTGCCTCGCACCGCAACCGTTAACGACGCATTCGAGGCGGCGGGCTCGCCCGCAACGGCAGGCAACATGCTTGATATTGACGGCGAACTGCTGCAAGAAGGCAGCGGCACAGCATATACGGCAACGCTCGATGGGCACGAACTCGAACCCACCGCCGCAGCCGACACACCGCTCGATGGCCACACGAGCATCGATTTCGCAAATGGAGTCGATATCGAAGAGCCGTCCAACACGACCGAAAACCAGCCCATCCCCCACGGCGTTCAAGACGTTGGGCATGGGCCGCTCCATATCGTCACCCAGAAGGGGCAAGACGGTTCGGGCACAATTAAAACCGGCCAGGTTTCCGGAAAACAGCAGGTCATCGAGGTAACGAGCGACCCTGTCGACACCATCATGAAGCGCTGTTACCCCGATACGCAAGGCGAAAAAGTCGTAGCGCTCACTTTCGACGACGGCCCATGGGACGACACCAACGAGCTGCTCGACGTGCTGCGCGACAATGGAGCGAAAGCCACGTTCTTCACCGTTGGCAATCGAATTTCGGGCAATGGGGTCGATACCGTGAAACGAGAGGTCGCCGAGGGCCATCAAGTCGCGACCCACACGTGGGACCACGCGGCGGGCGACGGCCAAAGCGTGAACCTTTCCTATATGAGCGCCGAACAACAACGCGAAGAAGTCACGAAAGGCCTTCAGGCAATCGAAGACGCCACCGGGCAAAAGCCAAGCTTCGTGATGCGCGCGCCCGGAGGCAACTTCCCTACCGAAGTATGGAGCAATGTGGAAGACCTCGTGGTTGCCGACATTGGTTGGGACGTCGACACCACTGACTGGAAACGGCCGGAGGCGAGCCACATCGCGGCAGAACTTATGCGGATCACGCCCGGCGATATCGTGCTCATGCATGATGGCGGCGGAAACCGAGAAAACACCATTGAAGGCCTGCGCATCGCTCTGCCGAAGCTCGTGCAAGACGGCTGGAGGTTCGTCACGATTGACGAACTTATGAAATACCCTACAAAAGACAGCTAAACGAACTTACGCCCAACATTCATAATCACCCGCACCCATAAACGCAAAATGGCGGCCTCGAAGTGCGAGGCCGCCATTTGTTTTACTCAATCTCAATCGATGTTTTCACTCTAATGCCGATTTCGGCCATACGCTTGCGAAGCACAGCATACGTCACGCCCAAGAGCTCTGCCGCCAAAAGCAAATCGCCATCAGCCCCTCGAATCGCCTTGACGATACGCATGCGATCAGCTTCTGCCACATTTTCATCTTGCGAAAACGCGCCCGTAGTTCCGGCAGGGAACCCCGCGCTTGAAGCAACGGAAAAAGCGGCATCCTGGTCTTGTCCCGAATGCAATTCCCCCGATTGCCAACCTGCCGAATGCTCGCTCGGCTCATCGGCCGCACGCAAACCAAAACCAGCCATCGCATCGAAGCCGACGCCATAGGGCGACGCCCCAGAAACAACCTCGCCAAAAGGAGTCGACTCCTGGTAGCCATACCCCATTGCCGACGGCCTATCGTACGCTCCTGCCCCAACGCGGTCGAACGCCGCCGAAGGCGAATACATGCCCGTCGGCAAGCCTCCACCCACCGACGCCATGCGGCCAGACTGCCCAGCGACCGCCGCCATCGAGAGCGCAGGGCCCCCAAACGACATGCCCACCGATACGGCGTTCGCGACATGGACAGGCAAATCCTCAAGAGTCACCTTGGCCCCCTCTCCTGCCATAATCAGGCTGCGTTCAACAACGTTGCGCAACTCTCGCACATTGCCGGGCCAAGTGTAATTCGCAAGCGCCTTCATAACGTCTTCAGGCAGGGGAGTGCACGGCAGACGAAGCGAGTCTGACAAATCTCGATTGAAATGATCGACGAGCAAGGCCACATCGCCTTCACGCTCGCGCAAAGGCGGCAGGGAGATTTCGACCATGCTCAGGCGATAGTACAAATCGGCACGGAAACGGCGCTCATTGATAAGTCTTCGAACATTCTGATTCGTGGCAGCCAGAAAACGCACGTCAAGCTGATGCGGTTCGGTCGACCCAAGGCGCGTGACGCTTTGTTCCTGAATGACGCGCAGCAAGCCCACCTGCAAATCGAGGGGCATTTCGCCAATCTCGTCCAAAAACAGCGTTCCGCCTTCGGCCGCTTCAATCTTTCCGATCGAACCGCCTTCTTTGGCTCCCGTAAACGCGCCCGCCTCGTAACCAAACAGCTCGGCCGCGAAGAGGTCACGGGGAATCGCCCCGCAATTGATTGCAACGAACGGCCCCTTGCGTCCGGACATGCGATGCAAGGCGCGAGCCACAACCTCTTTGCCTGCACCCGTCTCACCCAAAAGCAAGACATTGGTCTTAATGGGCGCCACCTTGCGAACGAGTTTATCAACCTTGCCCCATGCAGGCGACTCGCCGATATAGTCGACAACGTCTTTCGCCGAAGCGCGGCCAAGCGACTTGCGGCTCCCCTCTGCGCGAGCCCCTCCCCCGTTCGATGCCTGGCCCTTTCCCGACTTTGAAGAAGAGCCAGCTCCAACAGACGGCGCATCAAACACGCACACAACGAACGAGAGCCCGTTGCCAACGTCAACCGCCGACCGATGCAAAAGCGCCAATTCACGCTCTTCCTTCTTTCGCCCCTCTTTGAATACCACGGGCAAGGGCTCGCCTTCTTTCACGGGCGACTCGAGTACATATTTCACGCCCGTCTTCTTCGAGAGGTACGCGGAAAGCGATTGGGACCCATAGGAAAACGTCTCATACCGAGGGATATAGGAATGCATGGCTTCATTTGCGATGAGTACATTGCCGCGCCTGTCGAGAACAAGCACCGGCTGATTCGTGAGGCGAATAAGCGGCTTGAATAATTCAGCCGTCGATAGTTTCGCCCGCATGCCACGACCGGCAAGGAAGAGCTCATTGGCCAAATCGACCGCTGTCGCGCACATATCTAGGGCGCATTCGGGAAGCATTCCGAACGGGTTATTGAGGTTCATGGCGCCGAAATACACCCCTCGGTTATCGAGGAAGGGGGCGCTCACGCCAGAATAGGTTTGAGAAATGGCCCTATACTGTTCGAAGCCATCAGCGCGTACGGGCTTCTTCTCGTAAGGAACAATGGTCGCGTTTCCCGTTCCCACGACTTCCTCGAGCACATACGTGCCGAACGTGCGCGGATAATAGCTCAAGGGCGACTGAAAGCCGAACACAAAGCTTTCCTGATCCATAAGCGAGACGTTGCAATTCAGTAATACCACAAGCATGCGCATAACGGGCATATTCACCGCCAGCGAGTGGGCATAAGCCCGCTGCTTTTCGGCAAGCAGCTTTTCGTCCATAGAAGGAAAGTCGCTCGACCAAGGATTCACGCCCGCCGCTCGGCAGCGCTTCCATGAACGCGCGATTTCGGGGCGAACAACGCTTTCGTCGATTTCGCCCGTCGCAATGAACCTTCGCCACGCTTCAACTTGACTTTTCTGATCGTACATCGACCCCTTCTTCCCCATTGCCTCTATGCGGGCTCCCCCAATTGGCCCATCGTCCCGCAACGTCGCGCGCGTCCACTACGAATCGCACGACCACCGACGACGCGATTGCGCTTCGATGCCGAGAGACTCTCGATACTTCGCAACCGTACGTCGCTTTATCTCAATGCCTTTCTCATTCAACGCGTCGCATATCTTCGCATCGCTCAATGGATGGCTCTTGTCCTCTGCGGCGATAAGGTCTTTAATCATCTGCTTGATTTCGAACGACGAAACAGCACCCGTTGTCGCCTGCGCCCCAAGACCCATGCCAGAAGAAACCCGCGGCATGGCGCGCGTGAAAAACATTTTCAGTGGGAACGTTCCCCACGGCGTTTGGATATATTTTCCCTGCACAGCTCGACTCACCGTAGATACATGAATGTCAAGGGCATCGGCCGCCTGCTGCATGGTAAGCGGCGAGAGCGCCGAGCCGCCCGTGAGGAAAAACTTGAACTGCCGCTCTACCAGAAACACGCCGAATCGCTGCAGCGTTTGACGACGTTGTTCAAGATTGCGCAAAAAGGAATCGGCTTCCTCGCGCTTCTCGCTCAAATACGCCGCTGCCTCACGCGCAAGGCCCTCTTCTTCCATCATCGCCACGTACTCAGCGTTCAACGCCAAGCAATTTTGGGAAGCTCCCACCACCTCAACGGTAAAATCGGAGCCTTTTCGGCGCACGATGATATCGGGGATGACATAGCGCGAATCGGGGCGTTGATAGAACGCCGAGCCCGGACGAGGGTTCATGCCGCGAACCACGCGCTTCATGCGAGCGACCTCATCGACGGACACGCCAAGTTCTCGAGCGATTGCAGGTAGCCTGCCTTGGGCGAGATCGTCGAGGTAGCCTTCTATGAGCTCCGACATAACTTCGGGATGCGGCTCGTCGTCGGGAATCTGAAGCTTCAGACATTCACGAACATCATGCGCACCAACGCCTCGCGGCTGAAGGCGCTGCAACGCCTCGAGCAGCCTTTCGGCACACGCATATTCGACATCGCACTCAAACGCCACCATGCCGACATCGCCAACGAAGTACCCGTCGTCGGTCACGTTATCGATAAGAGCATTCATGACCCCAAGGTCACAAGCGCTCAGATGCAAATCGGTCACCTGAAGGTGCAGGAACTCATGCAGCGTTTCGGTCTCTATGCAATCATCCTGGATACGAGAAAAATCCCACTCGGTTGCGCCCGCGATTCCAAGCGTATGGCGAGGAGCCGACCAACCCGTAACGTCGTACGCCTTCGCTTCGGCACGCTCCTTCGCCTCTTCGAATGCCGACTCGCTCGGAAGGGCATCGTAGCTGAATAAATCGTCTTCGTAATTGATTTCAAGAAGGGGGTTCGACTCGGCCATAGAGGCAATGCGATCGGGAAGCGAGGCAACTGGCAACGCAAGCACTTCAAGGCCCTGCATCGAAACGGGGGCGAGACGCGTTTTCGTCTTCGTGGACGTTCTCGGCGTCAAGCCCGTCGACAAAGTACCAGAAACCACGAACGCCCCCTTCGCTTTGGTTTAGACCTACCTATTCCGACCCGGTTTTACGCACGCACGTCCGAGGACGCACGGGTCGTTAAGCCGTTTACATTGCACTATGCAATTCCGCATCTGATATTCTATCTATTTCAAATGGCATATAAAGACGAAAAGCATCGAATTTGGCTATGAGTTTCTGAAAAGTCGAACAAATATGACATTCTGGCACAAAATATGCTTGACATATAAGCGTTAGTATATGCCAGAAATGCCGTTTAATTCTTTCTGGGGGATGAACATGAACACATCAGAGAACGGCATCACACGGACGCATGAAACGGACGCGTTGGATTTGAGTACCATGACGAAGCACGAAATGCCTTACGGAATTGACGCCATAGCCGAAATTCGTATGTCGACCCCAGCGGATTATCCCGCCATTATTCGCATGGGCGAGGCGGCCGACATGGGCACGCTCGACGGCTTCGAGGACACGCTTGTCGCGACGCACCTCTCTGGCGGCATCGCGGCATTTTGCCGCCTTCGCATCTACGACGGCATCGCACACGTCAATCCAATCGTCGTCGACGAATCGCTGCGCGGCCATGGCGTGGGCGCAGCGCTCATGAAAGCCGCGCGGGAGCGCTACGGCGAACTCCGCTTCGTCGCTCGCGGCTATGCAGTGGGGTTCTACAAGTTCATTGGATGCACCCCCGTTGAATGGGATGAGATCGCCCCCGAAGTCGCATCCGATTGCGATGATTGCGAAAAGCGGGACGAATGCCAGCCGCTCCCGATGAAATACCCTATCGAAAACGAAGAGCGCGCAATCGCCACTTCCCTCGATTAATCAGGACGAACAAAAAAACGCGCGACAAATGCCGCGCGACGTGGTCTCATAGCCTCTTTATCGCATGAAGCGGGTTATTCAATCCCTACCAAGAACGCTTTGCCGGCATCGGTGACGGAAAGCGCATTCGCCAAACGACCGCCATCGTCTCGATAGCGCGCTTCGCTGTTCACGAGGCCCGAGCCGACAAGACGGCGTATGGCCGCATGCACGCGATATTCGCTCACGCCGACAACCTTCGCCATCTCTCGACGAGAAAGCGAAGCAGGCTCGCCATTCTGCTTTTCATAACGCGCGACAAGACGCAGAATCGACACCGTAACCACGGCAACGTCATCCCAGCTCGTACGGCCATGACCTGCCATGGAACCGCCTCCTTCACCAAAGACGCGTCCGCCGTTTCGTCCTCCAAGCAAAACGCAACTCATACATACATATTCGCATTGACAAATCATTAAAAAGCTTCTGTGCGAATCTTCCCAAAGGGATGAGCCGTATGATAGGAGACCCCTCCCCCATCGTCAATTAAAAACTGCACAACATTCGCCATCGTTGTGCGAGCGGCGTCTACGCGCCCTCAAACGTAGAAATGCCCCGACAATTGCGGGGCATTTCTACACAAGCTTGGTAAGCGCAAGGCAACCAGCAGCGCTCTGGCTTCACGCCGCCCATAATTCGCATCGCGCATACGATGCAGCCCTAAGGAGATGGCTGCGGCGAGGTTTCCTGTCCAACCGGAGACCTCGCCGCAGCCAGGTCTCGCGACCTGGCCTTGGAGCGAAGAGAATGATTAGCGCTGATTCTTTGCCTCAGGAGCAGGATCTGCGGGACCAGCGTATGTCTGAACGATAGAGGCATACGTGCGAGCCTCATCGCCCACAACCTCAAGATCGGTGTCCATCCAATTGCGACGACGAATCGCCACGAGCGCCCAGTCACGAGCGGAGCCCTTAATATAATTCGGGCTCGCAGGATCACCCTTCGCCCATACCTCACCCGAAGGCAAGGTGAGCTCAAGGTACATCGGAACCTCGAGGTCGAAGGTGAGGCCATTCACGTTGTACATGTTCGGACGACCCTGCCACGAGAGGAACAGCGTGGAGGCAATGCGATCTTTGACAACGGGTTCAATGCCAAGAGCGTCGTAGATATCGACGCTATGGGCCCAAAGCTCCATAAGGCGCGCAGACGCAAGCGAACGATTGGACATGGGGGGAATGCCGGCCGCCCAAGGCACGCGGCTCTTGGGGCCACCCGCAATAAACGCCTCATTCATGATGGTGCGCTGCTCGCGCCACCAGGAAAGAATTTCGGCGCCTCTCATGTCCTGGCACTTCAAAACATGGTAATGCTCGTCCTGGTCGCTGAATGCGTCCGCGACGGCATTCACGCTCTCACCACGGCCATTAAGCAGCTCCGCGGCGCAATAATCGAAAAACGCGACATGGGCAATGACGTCTTTCAGCTTCCACGTCGTGCAATACGCCGCCATTTTGTTCCAGTCTTCCTCAGAGAAATCCTGGACAAGCACGTCAACCTGCGCCTGCTCAGCAAGCAAGTCACCCATCGGATCAAAGAATTCAGCCATCTCGTTCCCCTTTCTTTTGATTCCGTCGCCCATCGCGCGATGAAATCACGTCACTACACGGAAGCCTGAGTGCTTTGGCTTTGGCCACGCATCAAAGCCTGCATGCTCTTTAGGCACGCTCGATACACCAGACTCCCATTCGTTGGCTTTTCACGCGAGCAATACACGCCCGCGACCCACATTAGTCTTGATAGAGTTTCTGAATAGCGCGGCCTGCAATATGAATCATGATTTCATCGGTGCCGGCGCCAATACGATAGACGCGCTGGTCACGCCACAAGCGAGAAATACGGCAATCCTTGGTGTAGCCGATACCGCCCATGACCTGCAAGGCCGTGTCGCACACCTCGAACGCCGCGCGGCCACAATACAGTTTCGCCACCGCGGAATCGATTTGCACCGGTTCGCCGTTGTCAATCTTCCATGCGGTCTTGTACACCCAGTTGCGCATGTTTTCAATCTTCATGTACATCTCGGTGATGTGCTCCTGGATGAGCTGGTTCTTGCCGATGGGCTTGCCAAACTGCACGCGCTGGGTTGCGTAATGCGTCGCATCCTCAAACGCGCATTCGGCGGCACCGAGGCTCTGGGCACATGCGATAAGGCGCTCGACCTCGAAATTCACCATTGCCTGCATGAAGCCATTGCCCTCAACGCCCACGAGGTCCTTCTCTTCGAGGACGACGTCTTCCATATGAAGCTCGCAGGTATTGCCCATATTCCAGCCGATTTTCTCAAGCGGCTCGATGGAGATACCCGGCGTGAGGTTGCCCTCGTCATCGCGCAGGGGTACCCACCACATGCTGAACTTCGAACGATTCTCGCACAAAGTGGGATCGTCGGCCGCATTGCGTGCGACGCAAAGCATGTACTTCGAGTTCACGGCGTTGGTCATGAACGATTTATTGCCATTGAGGTACACTTTACCATCACGACGCTCGTACGTAGAAGCGAGCGAGCTCGAGTCGGAGCCGGCACCAGGCTCGGTGAAACCAAGCACGAAGCCCGGTCGACCAGCCATAACCTCAGCGAAACACTGCTCCTGCTGCTCAGGGGAACCGTATTCCGTCATGTCTTTGAGCGCGCACAGGTTGCCGTACACATAGATGGGCGCACCGTTTTTGCAGATGCGCTCAGAAACCAGCATAAGCGTCGTCACGTCAACGGGTGTACCACCGAACTTCTCATCGACGCCGAGCATCTGAAAGCCGTTTTCAAGCAGCGCGTCAGTAAATTCCGTCGGCCACTCATGCTTCTCGTCGCACTCTTTGAAATACTGCTCAGTGCCATAGCGCTCCATCAGCTCGTCGACGCTCTCGAGCAACAACTCTTGTTCTTCGGTAAGGGCGAAATCCATGGTTTTCCTTTCCTCTGTTTCCCGCATCCTTGCTTAACGTTCACAACATCGCATGACTGCGCTGCGATTCTGATAAGCAATTAGCAAGAAGCGTGCCAAAATGAAGAGACGCTGCCCAAAAGGACAGCGTCTCTTAAAAATATAATTCAGCATTCGGAAAGAGCCGTTACTTCTCGACGTGAGCGTCAAAATAGGCAACGACGTTTTTCATTCGAATCTTTCCCGCATCATCGCGGCCCAAGTTGTCAACGAACAGTACATAGCGCGGCTTTTTGTAGCTTGCGATATAGGCCTTGCAGGCCTCCTGCACGTCTTGCGCCGTGAGGGTTTTACCCTTCACCGGTTGCACCACGGCAGCGACAGCCTCGCCCATCACCGGATCGCTCGTGCCAAAGACCACGCAATCGGCCACATCGGGATTTCTCAAAATGGCGGTTTGCACTTCATTGATGAACACGTTTTCGCCGCCCGATTTGATCATATCCTTTTTGCGGGCGCACAGGTAGTAGTAGCCGTTTTCGTCAACGCGCATGACGTCGCCCGTATGCAGCCATCCATCAGGGGTAATGGTGTTTGCGGTAATTTCAGGCTGCCCATAATAGCCACTCATCACCGCGGGGGATTTGACAAGAGCCTCACCAGGCTCGCCAGGCGCCACATCGTCTCCTTCATCGTCGACGATGCGTATTTCCATCTCATCCATCGGCTTGCCAAGCGCATCGAGCAGCGGGGAATCCTCTTCCAGCATCTCGCGCGTCAAACGCATCGTAATGCCAGAGCCGCTTTCGCTCTGTCCCCAGCCGTAATTGATTTCAGCATTGGGGAATGCGTCGTATATCGCCCGCACGATTTCGGGCGTCATGGCGCCCGCCGCGCTTTGTACAATGCGAACGGTCGACAAATCGTGCGACGACACGCCACCATCGCGGACGAGGCGAACGTAGGTCGTCGGCGGCAGCAGAATCATATGCGTCACCCCATGCTCATCGATTTGGTCGAGCACGGCGTGCGCATCGAACTTCCCGCAAATGACGATCGTTGCGCCAGCCGAAAGGGCACACATGAACCAGCTATGGCCACCATGGTGCTCAAGCGGGCATTGGATAAGGACGACAGGGTGATCCATTTCAAGCATGGCGTTCGAGCGCAGAATAACCCGAATTTCTGCCAAATCCTGCCCATGAGTACGGCATGCGCCTTTCGGGAGGCCGGTTGAGCCGCCCGTAAACTGCACGCGCGAAAGAGCGCCCTCGTCGCGGAAAAGCTCAAGGTCGGGCTCGGCGGGCTCGGAGAGGTCGAACAGGCGAGGGGCAAACGGAGTCGATGCGCCAACGGCAAGAAGGTCGAGCTCGGGATTGAAATCGCGACGGCTTTCGACGACTTTCTCTTCGAATTTCTTCGCGAATACAAGGAGCTTCGCATCGACCGCATTGGTGAGATATGCGATTTCGCGGGGAATGAGTCGGTAGTTCAAGGGCACGGCAACCGCTCCGATGCGCTGAATCGCCAAATAGACGGCGATAAGCTCGACACTGTTCTCCATGAGATAGGCTACCTTGTCGCCTGTTTCCACGCCTCGATTGCGAAACGCACGGGCGATTTTGCAAGCCAAGGTATCCAGCTGCTCATACGTTTGGGTAATCTCGCCGCATACGCAGGCAACACGCTGCGGGTGCTTTTCAACATTCTCAAGAAATGGCTCGATAATGTTGGTATATGTTGTTGCCCCAGACACCTTGGCCCCCTCATTTCGGCCCATGCAAATTCATCAAGCACCCTTCAATACCAAGGGCGCAATGGGCGGCCGCCGATGCCGGCAAAGCCGCCCGTCCCAAAAGCCCTAGCGGGCGAACTTTTCCATAGTTTTAGCGTAGGCTTTCGTCGTGGTGCAGAACGGGGAACCCGTCTGCTCGAGCGCGAGCGAAGCCTGGAGATTGGTATCGCTCAAAGAGTTCAGCATCCCCTTCGCCACCTGGATAGACGCATCGGGCATTTCCGCCAAGCGATGCGCGAGCTCCATCGTTGTTTCCTCGAGGGATTCCGACGGAACCACGCGGTTCGCAATGCCGAGCTCGCCCAGTCGCACGCCAGAAATGCGATCACCCAAGAACAGGATTTCTTTGGCGCGCTGCATGCCAACCAATTCGGGCAAGAATTTCACCACGCCCATCTCGGGAGCAATGCCGATTTGGCAAAACGCCGGAATCACAGTGGCCGTCTCGCTCACGCATACCAAATCGCTCGCGAGCATGAGCGCGAAACCGCCGCCCACGGCATAGCCGTCGACCATGGCCACAATCGGCTTGGCGATAGTGCGCATGGCGGTGACGGTGCGGCAGTATTTGCGATACGTTTTACGCGCGTGCTCGGGAGTGTTTTCTTCGGGGGAGCTTTGGCTCAAATCGCCGCCGCTCGTAAAGCAGTTGCCCGAACCGCGAAGGATGATTGCGCGAACTTCTGGGTCCTCGTCGGCAGCATGGAAGCAATCCGTCAGCAAATCCATCATGGTGGCGTTAATGGCATTTTTCTTTTTGGGCTGGTTCAGATACACAACCGCAACGCCATCTTCGCCTTTTTCCATGTAGACCATATCGGTGTTTTCGCTCATAGCAGGCACTCCCTAGATGGCGCAAGCGGCAACGTAGCCAGCCTTGGTCGCATCGGCGATACGATGCGGCTCATCGGCGTCGCCAACCAAATACACCTCGTCGCAAATGCCCTTGAGAGATTCAGCCAGAGCATGGTTCGGCTTGAATCCCAACGTAATCGCGACGGTTTTCGCGGGAACGAAAATCTCGGTCTGATTGCCCTCTTTATCGGTCTGAACAGCCTTGACTCCCTTATCGGTAATCTCGGTGACCTTGGTGAGCGCATGCATTTCGATGTTTTCGGCCTTCTTGAAGCCGTTGATCAGGCCGAAGCGATCGGAGCCGCCCACGTCGTAGCCGATCTTCTTTTTCTCCTCGATAATGGTGGCGCGGCGCCCGGTCTCCATACACAGGTGACCCAGCTCGCAACCCGGCAAGCCGCCGCCGATGATGGCGACCTCGCGGCTCACAGGCCAATTCATGGCCGTAGTCGCCCAACGGGCAAAGCTCGGAGTGTAGTGCATCTTCACAACGTTGGTCGCACCCCACCACATAAAGTTGTTGAATGCGCTCTTGGTGTGCGGCGTGTTGCCGTTGAGCATCTCGAGCAGGTCGTGGGACTGGAGCACGTTGGCGTTATCCACGCCAGGAACATCGAGCGTCATAACATCGCCGCCAATTGCGACGATAACAGCATCGGGCTTGGCCGCCTTAACCACGGAAGCATCGACTGGGGTCTTCAAATGCACCTTGATTTCGGGATGCGATTTCACCAGGTTGTTCATGTAGTCGAGATAACGCTCGTGATAAGGGCTGAAAATCGAAGACATCTTCACGCAACCACCCAGACGGGGGCCTGCTTCGTAAAGATCGACCTCATGGCCGCGCTCAACGGCGCACACGGCTGCATTGATGCCAGCCGGACCAGAACCCACGACCATCACGCGCTTTTTCTTCTCCGCTTTCGGGTACATCTCGTGATCGAGCTCTGCGCCCAAATGGGGGTTCACGCCGCAGTAATTCATCGGCTTGCCCTGGCTCACCACGTCATCGAGGCAACGGCAGCACACGATGCACTTGCGCATATCGCAGGTTCGATCCTCCATGACCTTTCGAGGAAGGTCGGGGTCGGCGATGCTGTAACGAAGGCCAGCGATCACGTCGACCTTGCCCGCCTGAAGAGCTTGCTCCATAGCGGTCGGGTCGGTATTGCGGTAACCCTGAGCCACCGGTTTCTTGGCGACGGTCTTGATTTTCTGGGAAATCCACGTCCAGTGGCAATCTTCGATAACTTTCGTGGTCAGAGGCTCGCTCGTCTCGTGCCAGCCCACGGCCAAATCGTGCAAGTCGGCGCCAGCCTCTTCAAGCATGGGCGCAATCTGCAGCGCTTCCTCCATGGAAAGGCCCTCGCCAGCAGGGCTCTTGATGAAGTCGATCGGGCTCCAACGAACGACGATGGGGAAATCGGGGCCCAAGGCCTCGCGCACGCCCGCGATGACCTCGCATGCGAAGCGGGCACGATTCTCGATGCTTCCGCCGTATTCGTCGGTGCGGTTGTTCGTCGCCTTCGCCATGAAGCGGCTCATGATGCCGCCAACGCCCGCCATAACCTCGATGGCGTCGAAGCCAGCTTCCTTGATGACGCGAGCGCCATTGATGTATTGCTTCTGGAAGTCGTGGATTTGCTCAATGGTCATGGCCTTGAAGCCGCTCATGAATTTCAGAATGGCGATATCGGAGGGGCCATACGCGCTTTCGGGAAGCTCGTCGGAGGGCTTCCAATCATGCACGCAATAAAGCTGAGCGCAAATAAGGCCGTCATGCTTGTGCACGGGATCGACCATATATTTCTTCAAGTCGGGAATGCACGTCTCGTCGTAGCACGAAGGCAGAGCATGAATCATCGGATTGCTCGCCTCGAGCTCATTACGCTTCCAGGGAACAATGGTCTGAATAATCATTGCCGTCTGGCCAGCGGCGCGCTCTTCAAGATAATTCGCAAGACGTTGGGTGGGACGATTGTCAGGCGTGACATATCCCAAACCAGGCGACATCGACGTGGTAATCATGCGGTTCTTCAGCGTAACGCCATTGACCTTCAGCGGGGAGCCGAGGATTGGGTACTCTTTGCTCATGCGCGAAACCCCTCTTTCTCATGTTTCATATATGCAACCACCTTGATGCATAGACACTGAGCAAAAAGCGTGCCAAACAGCATGGCCCCGCATCGCATGCTCAGTTGTAAAGCTGTAAAAGGAGCCTGGCGACGCTCTGTCCGTGAGCGCCGCACAGATAAGACAGCCGGCTCGCGCCCCGTATCGCGAACGCGAGCCAACGTACCCTGAGCAAACATCATGCCGACAACCGCAGCATTCGTGCGCAATCGGCCCTTATGCATAGGCATGTTTTTTGCTACAACAGGGTTAATGGAGAAATAGTGTGCTCGTAAAGCGCGCTTAAAAACCGAACGATTCACGAGAGGGTGTGCCCTTCCATGGCAAAGAAGACCGTCGATATCAATGTCGGGAAAAGCAAGTTCTCGCGAAACCAAAAAGCAGGAGGCTCGACGAGCGTTCAGCTCGACTGTGCCAGCGGCAAACTCCCCTTCGACATCGCCATCGAGCTTCCCGATGGCCGCGCCCATGCCGTGGTAAGGCGAGGGCGCACGCTGCCGATTCACCAAGAGGAGCTGTTCTCTACAGCATCGTCGTATCAAACCGCAATGGAATTCCATGTCGTTTACGGAAATCGCCCTTTGGCGAAAGACTGCGAAAGCATCGCGCGCATTCGCCTTCGAAATATTCGCTGGTCGGCAGCCGGGGTTCCGAAAGTCACGGTTCATTTCGACGTGGATAAAACAGGCCTGCTCACCATTGGCGTCAACAATCTCGATCGAAAAGACGAAGCCATCGTTGAGACGAACGAGATTCCCACGGGGTTCAACGAGACCGCGCACGCTGCCGAAGGCGAAAACGCCGCATCCGATGCCGCGGAACGCGAACGTATTCGCGAGCTCGACGAAGCCCGCGATTTGCTGCGACGCCTCGATGATGAGTATCACGTATCAAAGCGCGCCATGAAATGGGGCGAAAAACGCGAATACAAGCGCGTCCGCAAAGCCATCGCCGACATCGTCTCGCAACCGCTGTCGAAAACGAGCAATGCCGATATGAAAGCGCTTCGACTCAACATGCAGGACATGCGCGGCCAAAAACGCGTGCTTGACCAGCGAAAGGCGCAAGTTGAAGGCTGGTATGACTAACGCACGATAACAGCTTGTCCAAATTACCGCATGACCCGAGCGCGAGCATCGCCAAGCGGTAAAATGAAGCCAACTACCCCGACAAGAGAGAGGATGAGGGGATTATGGCAGAAATGAAAGACGCGGCATTCCTTGCCGAAGCCGACAGCTGGATCGACGCTCATTGGGAAGAGATCGTCGAAGAAATCGGCAATCTCGTCGCTGTTCCAAGCGTCGTCGACTTCGACGCCGCCACGCCCGAGCACCCCAGCGGCCCCGACGCGCACGCTGGCATGACGGCAGCGCTCGATTTGGCTTCTCGCCTGGGCTTTCCGACTACTGATGAAGCGGGCGAAATCGGCTGGGCCGACCTCGAAGGCGAAAGCGAAACCCAGCTCGGCATGATTTGCCACGCCGACGTTGTGGTGCCGGGCGTCGGCTGGACAAGCGACCCGTGGACCATGCAACGCCGCGACGGCTTCCTTATCGGCCGCGGCGTACTCGACGACAAAGGCCCGCTTGTCGTTTCGCTGTATGCCATGAAGTTTTTCGCCGAGCGCTGCGAAGCCGAAGGCAAGAAACTCCCCTACACCATTCGCATGCTTGTAGGCACCAACGAGGAAACCGGAACCATGAAAGACGTGGGCTATTACCTCGCCCACCACAAAGCTCCCGCATTCCTGTTCACGTCCGATGCCGAATTCTCGGTATGCTACGGCGAAAAGGGCGGTTTCGACGGCCTGATCACGTCGAGGAAGCTCGAGGGCGGCAATATTGTCGACTTCACCACGGGCGACGCGGCCACCAATGCCGTTCCCAGCCAGGCAACCCTCGTCGTGAAGGCAAACGCCGCTGAGCTGCCCGCGCCTGCCGGCTTCGAAGTAACCGACGCCGGCAACGGCTGCGCGAAGATCGTCGCCACGGGCAAGGGCGGCCACGCATCGCTGCCCGAGGGCACGGTCAACGCCATTGGCATGCTCGCGCGTTATGCGCTTGAGCACGACCTCTGCAGCGAGGACGAGGCCGAATTCCTGCGCCTCGCCGTGAAGATCATGGACTCCACCGACGGCAGCTCCATCGGCATCGACACGGCCGACGCTTACTTCGATCCGCTGACCTGCATCGCGGGCACCATCCATATGGTCGATGCCCACTTGGAGCTCACCATCGACATTCGCTTCCCTTCGTCCACTACGGGCGAAGAACTACAGGCCAAGCTTTCCGACGTTGCCGACGAGTACCATGCAACCTGCGAAAATACGCTGCTCATGGTTCCGTTCCTCGTCGACCCGCAGAGCCCTGCAATCCAAATGCTCGCTTCTTCGTATCACGACGCCACCGGCCTCGACGGCGACCCGTTCACCATCGGCGGCGGCACCTACGCGCGCGAATTCCCGTGCGCTGCAAGCTTCGGACCCGAAGATCCGCATGACGAATACCCCGAGTGGGTCGGCCCCATGCACGGTGCCGATGAGGGTATTTCCGAGGAAACGCTGCGGCGCGCCATGCGCACCTACATCCTGGCGATTAAGCGCCTGATGGAAATCGACCTCGAGTCCTTGGCCAAATAAAGCCCGTGTACGGCACGGAGCTTCACCAAGAGCGCCCTTGCCACGCATGATCCCGCCCCGACGTCTTCCGCTGACGCTGGGGCGGTTTTTTGTCGCGGATTTCACGCCGCCCCTCGCCCACCAAGGCCTGCACACGTCGCTCGACTGCGCTACAATAGATGCACTTTGTACCCCCTCTTGCATTTTAGGAGGCTCCGTGAACAACGGATTCACCCATAACCAAGCACGCATCCCCGCCGCACGCGTAACGGGTTTCGCCCTTGCGACTCTTCTTCTCGTCTGCGGCGCTTTCCTTTTGACCTCATGCGGCCACGAGCCCGAGAAGGCAACGCCGCCTGCCCAAACCGAAACGCAAAACACCAACGCAGCCTCAACCGGTGCGAACGAAAAAGCCTCTTCGGCGGAAGAGGGCAACGCCGATAAAGCCGCCGACGAGAAAGCCAGCCAAGACGATTCCGCGAAAGCCGCCAAACATCAAGGCGCGTACGCCATCGCCATTCGCAACGGCGGCGGCGCAGACGGACTGGCAGGCGCCGCTCAGGCAAAACTCGTTGCAGCAGGCCTCACCGAAGACAATCACACCTACGCGCTTGATTCGTATGCGATTGCAGGAGGCCTCGCCCCCACGACCGTCGTATACGTAAAGGGCACGGGCGACGATGCCGCCGACGTCAAAGAGGAAGCGGAAAAGGTCGTTTCCGCACTGGGACTTGGCAGCGTGCAAACTTTCGACGAAACCACCGCGGGCGAATCGATGGACAGCTTCGATATTTTCGTCATCGTCGGCAAAGATGCACTGGGCACGTTGCAATAAAAGCATTCGGCCCAAAGAACAAGCACCCGGCAATACCAAAAGAGGGAGGCGCTGCACAAGCACGCCTCCCATTTCTTGGACACGAGAAATGGGAGGCAGTTCACATGCGGCAGCGAGCCCCTCTCTTCAAAATAATTTATGCTTCGCAGGTTTCCACAGTCAGCTCGTGGCTCGGCGCAGGCTCGCCGGCCTGGCGGAACGTAATCTGGCCCGTGGTGGGATCCATTGCGTCGACAATAGCGAGCGACTCCAAGTGGTAGCCGCGCTCGCGCAGGCTCGCGCCGCCGGGCTGGAAGCCCTTCTCAACCGCAATGCCAATACCCTCAACCGTAGCGCCAGCCGCTTCGACAATCTCGAGCAGGCCATTGAGCGCGCAGCCATTCGCCAAAAAGTCGTCAATGATGAGCACGTGGTCTTCGGGGCCAATGAACTTCTTGGACACGATAACGTCGAATACCTTGCCATGTGTAAAGCTCTGGATGCGTGTGCGATACATTTCGCCATCGAGATTGATAGACTGGGCCTTTTTCGCAAACACCACAGGGGCGTTGTCGAAATGGCGGGCAGCCATGCAGGCGATTCCGATACCAGAAGCCTCGATGGTAAGAATTTTATTGATAGGGGCATCGGCGAACAGGCGCTTGAATTCCGCGCCCATCGCATCAAGCAGCTCGATATCGATGCGATGGTTCAAAAAACCGTCAACCTTCAAAACGCCCTCGGCCTTCACCACGCCGTCACGTTGAATGCGATCTTCGAGAAGCTTCACGCCCTACCCTTTCTCTTGCGGCAGCCAGCACGCCACCAGCCCATGCAGTTATAAATAGGTAGTTTAGCAGCTAACCGAGAAAGAGGAAGAAATGAATCGCGGGAGCCAAAAATCAGCGCAACATCCAAAATGGACGGACTTCGCGACATTTTTTTGCAACTTAGCGTGTATTCTTGCTCGCCAAGCGGCCAAAGAATCGGGCAAGCAGGTTGAATGCCAGAATGCACACCATGAGCACCGCAGCGGCACCGCTCGAAACCGCGTCCAAGTCGGGCACCACACCTTCGCTGTTGATCTTCCAAATGTGCACCGCAAGCGTCTCGGCTGGGCGGAACACATTCCACGGGCACGAAGCGCTCAAAAAGTCGAAACTCGTGAAATCGAGCATGGGCGCCGACTGGCCCGCCGTGTAAATGAGCGCCGCAGCCTCGCCGAACACACGACCCGCCGACAAAATGATGCCCGTGATAATGGCAGGCAACGCCGCGGGGAGCAGCACGTGAATGGTGGTCTCCCAACGGCTCGCGCCGAGCGCCAAGCCGCCTTCGCGCTGGTCGTTGGGAATAGCCTCGAGCGCCTGCTGAATAACGCGCACCAAAATGGGCAGGTTGAACATCGTGAGCGCCAAAGCGCCCGACAGAATGCTGAAACCCCAGCCCATTTGCAGCACGAAGAACAGGAATCCGAACAGGCCAACCACAATGGAGGGCAACGACGAGAGCGCCTCAATGGCCGTTTTCACGAAATGCGTCAAGTGGTTCTTCGGAGCGTACTCAGTAAGGTAGATCGCGCCGCCAAGCGCGATAGGCACCGAAATAAGCAACGTGAGCACCAGCAAATAGAACGAGTTGAACAGCTCGGGGCCAATGCCGCCGCCTTCCTTGAATTGTTCGGGCTTGCCTGTGAGGAAGCTCACATCAAACAGCTTGCCCGCACCGCTCGCCACAATGTACGCGATAAGCGAGAACAGCAACACGCAAATCGCAGCCACGATGGCGAACAGCACGCCCGTGGCGAATTTGTCTTGCAGGGCAATGCGACGCGCAAGCGCGTTTTCCGCCTTCGCGCTCGCTGAGCGCTTCGGCGATCCTTGAGGAGCGCAAGCCCCGGCAGCGCCCTGATTGGCAACTGCCTCAACCGTGTTAGCGGCCATTGGCGTTCAGGCCTCCCTTGCGTTCGATGAAATGAATGATGGAGATGAACACGAACGACATCGCCAAAAGCAGCAAGGCAAGCGACCACAGCACGTCGGAATACACCGTGCCCATCATTTCATTGCCAATGCCCATGGTCAGCACGCTTGTGAGGGTCGATGCGGGGGTGAACAGGCCGTCGGGCACCTGCGCGGCGTTGCCGATAACCATTTGCACAGCGAGCGCCTCGCCGAACGCGCGAGTCATGCCCAGCACCACAGCTGTGCACAGCGAAGGCATGGCCGCACGCAGCACCACATGCCAAATGGTTTGCCATCGACTCGCGCCTACGCCATAGGCGCCTTCGCGGTAGGCCTTCGGCACAGCCGTGAGCGCGTCGATGGAAAGCGACGTAATCGTGGGAAGAATCATCACAGCGAGCACGATTGATCCCGAGAAAATGCCGAAACCCGTGGTATTCGACCAGCCGCGGCACCATGCGACGACAACCGTGAGACCAATAAGGCCATATACGACCGACGGAATGCCTACGAGCAACTCGACGACCGGCTGGAACACCGTTCGACCGAACTTCGGCGAAATCTCAACCACGAAAATGGCCGACCCCAAAGCGAACGGCAAGGCAAGCAGCGTGGAAAGCAGCGTAACCGAGAACGATCCGACGATCATGGGCAAAGCGCCCACGGTGGGCGTGCCCGATGCATCGGCCTGGCGCGGGTTCCACGTGGTCCCCGTGAAAAATGCCGTCGACGAAATGCCGTCGATGAAAAATGTAGCCAAACCATGCTGGGCAACCATGAACACCAGCGTTGCCACCAAGAGAACAATAAGCGTCACGCACGCGCCCGAAAGCGCGCGGCCCACATTGTCGAGTCCCTTTTTCGACAGAGATGCCACCGTCTTAAACCTGCCTTTCAAACATACGCGGACCCAAGCCGATGCAAAGGGTCGCCGCTTCGACATCGCGCCCTTCAGGCTTGCGCCGAATGCGCAAAAAGCCCGACCGCGCCACGTGCGGCCGGGCTGAGTTTTCGCTGTCTAGAGCTTGGTCACGTTGCCGTCAGCGTCGCGGGAAACCTTCATGCCGGAAACAGAGATGTAGCCGTTTTCGGAAACCAGGCTGCCCTGCACTTCATCGCTCATCATGAAGCCAATAAACGCCTGGGTGGCCTGGTCGGCCTCTTTGGCGGTGTACATGTGCTCGTAAGCCCAAATCTTCCAATCGTTGGTCTCGACGGTAGAGGTTTCGGGCTTCACGCCGTCAACGGAAAGCGCTTTGATGTTGCTGTCGTAGTAAGAAAACGCCAGGTAGGAAATCGCGCCCGGGGTGTCTTTGACCATCTTGGCCGCAGTACCCGAGGAATCCTGCTCCTGAGGCTTGAAGCTGTCAGGCACCTTGGTGCCGTTGAGCACGGCCTTCTCGAACACCGCGCGAGTGCCGGAGCCCGATGCACGGTTGATAACCGTGATTTCGAGATCTTGGCCGCCGACCTCTTTCCAGTTGGTGATTTCGCCCGTGAAGATCTTCTTCAGGTCGTCCATCTTGATGTCGTCGATGGAGACTTCGCTGTTCACCACAGGGCCCATGCCCACAACGCATACCTTGTTGTCGGTGAGCTTTTCGGCATCGGACTTGTTGTCGAGCTTTTCTTCGGCGAATACGTCGGAATTGCCGATTTGCACCGCGCCCTGCACGATTTGAGTAATGCCCTGGCCGGAGCCGCCGCCCTGAACGGTGATGGTAACGCCGGAATTTTTAGCCTGGAACTTTTCGGCCGCAGCCTCAACGAGCGGCTGCAGCGCGGTAGAGCCAACAGCGGTAATGGAACCCGTGAGAGCCTTGGTTTCGGTCGTTGCAGCGGCATTATCGTTCGAACCAGAATTGGAGTTGCTCGAACATCCAACCAAGCCGCCCAGACCGGCAAGAATAACGGTGCTGCCCGCAACGGTGAGGAAGCGGCGGCGGCTCATGGGGTAGTTTTGCATGATGTGCGTTCCTTTCGGATGATGGTCCCTTCCATGGGTTCATATCTTGAAGGCCTCGCGTCATGCTCACGTCAGGGCAACGTCAAAGACGGGTAAAGCGTCCTTCGAGCTTGTCAATAACTTGCCAAATGCCCGCAGCCTTCGCGCACGCAACTGTGCATCGAGCATCTATTTGCACCAGGGAAAACGCAGCAGGCGAAGTGAACCTTAGCCGACCAATCGCCCCGCCAAATAACAAAAAACCTGTTAAACGCTGCGAGCATTTAACAGGTTTTGAAAAGTCGCGAGCTATTTCGCGGGAAAATGCACTTCGATTATCGTGCCTTGGGGCTCGTTGCCCATCACGGAAATCTTCGCTCCGTGCACTTGCGCGGCATGCTTGACAATGGCAAGTCCCAATCCGCTCCCGCCTGTTTCCTTCGAGCGGCTTTCGTCAACGCGGAAGAAGCGCTCGAATACGCGCTCGCGAAGCTCGAGCGGAATACCGATGCCCGTATCGCTCATGCGCACAACGGCCGATCCGTCAGCCGCACCAATAACCGAGACTGCCGCACGACCGCCCTCGACGTTGTAGCGAATCGCATTTTCGACCAGGTTGCGCACCATCTCGCTCAAGATTTGCATATTGCCGCGCACGACCACGGGTTCATTGCCGCTACGTTCGATTTCGCATGCAAGAGAAACCCCGTGGTCCTCGGCATAGGGACGCAAGCGCTCGCACGCATCGTTGGCGAGAGATTCGAGCGAGACGGTCTGATTCATATCGACGCCCAAATCGTCGCCCGATGCACCGCCTTTTCCCATGTCGTCGAGCTTCGAGAGCGAAATAATATCGTCGACCATACTGCGCATGCGCTGCGATTCGCTGTGGATGGTATGTGCGAACGACTTCACGTCCTCATCTTTTGCAATACCGGCGGCGATGATTTCTGCATAACCCGAAATTACCGTGAGGGGCGTCTTAAGTTCGTGCGACACGTTCGCCGTATATTGGCGACGCTCGCTCGCCTGAGCTTCAAGGCGCCTATGCTGAGCATCAAGCCGCATGAGCAAAGGGGCGAGCTCAACCGGAGCATCCGATTCGAGAGGCCGATCCAAATCGATTCGCATAAGGTCAGCCGAAATCACCTGAGCCAAAAAACGCGACCCTACGGCCGCCGCGATAAGCGCGAGCGCCACAACCACGGCGCAGGGCCCCAGCATATGCAGCATCATGCCCCACACGCTCGATTGCGTAGTGGCGAAACGCAGCACGTCATCATTGTGAAGGCGAACAGAATGGTAAAGCGTGACCTCTTGCAGAGTTTCCGAATAGCGGCCGGCGCTGCTTTCGCCATTGAGTTCCGCCTGAACGAATTCGGGGCGACCGGCGTGGCTTCCGAGCGTCGACACATCAGCCACGTCGTTGTCAAAGAGCACCGTACCATCGCTTGCAATGAGCGTGACGCGCATGTCGCCTCCCATAAGCTCCGACTGCTCATCAAGAAAGTCGAGCAATTCATCGCCATCGAGCTGGGCAGCCTCTATATACGAAGCATAGCGATGTGATTCGTCTTCAATTCCCTCGGATGCACGCGAGTCGAGCGTGGCGTATGACGCCGCGGCAAACGCAACAACGCACACGAGCGCCACCGCCGTTGTCGCGACCATAATAGCCGCCGCCGCCTTGTGGGCGAGCGAGTGATGCGCGAGAAGACGCTTTCGTCTCGCGGGCTTTTCAGTTTCAGAGGACGCTTTTTCCTCGTCGAGAACCGCGGTTACCACCATAGGCGACCTACGCCTTCAGGCGGTAGCCAACGCCGCGCACCGTTTCGATATACGTCGCCGCTTCGGAGCATGCCTCGGAAAGCTTCTTTCTCAGCGTTTGCACATGGGCATCGACCGTGCGTGTTTCGCCCGCGATGCTGTAGCCCCATACGCGGTCGAGCAGCAAGTCGCGCGACACCACGATGCCGCGATTCTCCATGAGGTAACGCAGCATTTCGAATTCCTTATGCGTGAGCTGAACCTCCGCACCAGCCGCAGTTACTTGGTAGCGAGCAATATCCAAGCAGATGGGACCCGCCTCGAGCACGTCTTCATCGTCTGCAACGGTCATTTCGCGCTGACCCGCCTGAACATCGCGCTCATGTCGGCGCAGCAGCGCGTTCACGCGCGAGATGAGCTCCATCATGCCGAAAGGCTTCGCCAGGTAATCATCGGCACCCGCGTCAAGGCCGCAAACCGTGTCGAACTCGGTCGACTTCGCGGTGAGCATCATGATGGGCACATTCGCAGTACGAGAATCGGCGCGCAAGCGCTTGAGCACAGAAATGCCGTCTTCGTCAGGAAGCATTACGTCGAGAAGGAACAAATCGGGCACCTCACCCGCAAGCGCGACGTCCATCTCGGACGCGCGCGAGAACCCGCGCGTCGCATGACCCGTTTGTTCGAGCGTATAGAGCGCCAGGTTTCGAATTTGTTCATCATCCTCAAGGTAATAGATCATCCGAGAACCTCTCCTTTATAACGGCCGGTCAGAGCGTATTCTACCCATTCGGCGATGTTTTGGGCATGGTCGCCCACTCGTTCAAGATATTTTGCGAGCATGAGCGCCTCGACGAGGTTCGATGCGACGCTGCCCTCGTCCTGAATGCCCCGCACCACATCGGATTTCACGCTTTCGAAAAGCGCGTCGATCTGCACATCTTCCCCAATCGTCGCACGAGCGCGTTCGGCGTCGCGTTCCACAAACGCTTCGGTGGCGTCATGCAGGATCGAGCAAGCTCGGTCACCCATCTCACGCAAGTGCGCTGAAAGCTCACCGTCGAGCTCGCCTTGCAGAGTAAGCGCAATCTCGGCGATATCGGTCGCCTGGTCGCCAATACGCTCCAAATCGCCCGCGATTTTAAGCGCGGCCGACACACGATGCAGGTCGGTCGCGACGGGCTGCTGCATGAGCAGCAGCTTCACGCACAGGCCCTCGACCTCGCGCTCCTGGCGATCGATGCCATCGTCGCCATCAATCACCGCATTCGCCGCTTCGGCGTCGCGAGCGGCAAGCGCCGCAATGCTCGTGCGCAGGGCGTCTTCCGTCGACGACGCCATAACCAGCAGCTGGGCATCGAGCAATTGCAATTGAGAATCCAATACCGTGCGTGCCATGGCTTAGCCGAACCTTCCCGTGATGTAGTCTTCCGTGCGCTTGTCGCTAGGGCAGTCAAAAAGAGTCTTGGTGTCGTCGAATTCAATCAAATCGCCAAGCAGGAAAAACGCGCATTTATCGCTTACGCGAGCGGCTTGCTGCATGTTATGGGTCACCATGACCACCGTGTAATCACGCTTGAGTTCAATGGCGAGCTCTTCAATGCGCCCCGTGGAAATGGGGTCGAGGGCGCTCGTAGCCTCATCCATAAGCAGCACCTCCGGCTCAACCGCTAGCGCACGAGCGATGCACAAACGCTGCTGCTGGCCGCCCGAAAGCGCAAGGGCGCTCTTCTTCAGACGATCTTTCACTTCGTCGAAAATCGCTGCCTTGCGAAGGGCGGTTTCGACGATTTCGTCGAGCTCGGCCTTGCCCTTGATGCCATGGGTGCGCGGACCAAACGCGACATTGTCATACACGCTCATAGGAAACGGATTCGCTTTCTGGAACACCATGCCAACGCGCTTGCGAAGCAAGTTGACGTCGATTTCCTTGCTGTAGAGTTCTTCCCCATCGAGCTTGACCGAACCTTCAACTCGGCAGCCTTCAATCGTGTCGTTCATGCGATTGAGGCAGCGCAGGAAGGTCGACTTACCGCAGCCCGACGGGCCGATGAACGCGGTTATTTGATTGCGCGGCATGTCCATTGTTATGCCGTGAAGCGCATGGAACGCACCATAGTGCAAATCGAGGTTTGAAACCGCGATTTTCGTCTCATTTGAAGCCTCGGTCACGAGCGCCCTTTCTTCCCGAATCAAAGACGAAAAGACACTCTATGGGCGCACGCCGAAGCCCACGTAAGACAAATGCAAAGTTTGGGTAAAGAAGGAGTGCCAGGCACAAAAGCCCAGCATTCGAAAAGGACCAGGTCGACCAAAAGTCAGCGAGCGGAAGCCTGACGGATGCAGTTCGATTGAAACCGAGGTGCCGCGTAGCAGCGCTACGCAAGCCGAAGGTTGAAACCGAAATGCGCCGTCAGGCTTCCGCGCAGCGTCGAGTAGTTACGCCGTCTGGCAAGACGGCGTAACCGTCCCTTCGGCGGCTTCCACCACGTGTTTCATGAGCATGCTCGTGGTCACACCGCCAATGCCGCGCGGGACGGGGGTAATGGCGTCGACAATCGGCTCGATCGCGTCGAAATCGGCATCGCCGCACAGGTTGCCCGCCTCGTCAACGTTAATGCCCACGTCGAGCACTGTCTGACCGGGATGGAAGAAATCGCGGCCATACGCTTTCGCGCGGCCCGTGGCAAGAATCACCACATCGCCTTTGCGCACGATGGCGGGCAAATCGCCCGTACGCGAATGGCATGTGGTCACCGTCGCGTGGCGATCGAGCAGAAGCACGCTCACGGGTTTGCCAACAACCAAGCTGCGCCCCACGACAACCACGCGCTTGCCCGCAATGGGAATGTCGTACGCGTCGAGCATCTCGATGCACGCCGCCGCCGTGCAGGGAGCATATCCGGGGCCTCGACCTGTAAACACCGCAGCCATGGAGCCGCGACCAATGCCGTCCACATCTTTCGCGGGATCGAGCGCATCGCAAACGGCCTCCTCATCGAACTGCTCGGGCAGCGGGCGGAACATCAGACAGCCGTGAATCGACGGGTCGGAGTTCACCCAGGCGATAACATCCATAAGTTCTTCTTGGGATGCATTTTCCGGAAGCGTAATGGTACGCGCGCGAATGCCCAAGCCAGCGGCTCGTTTAAGCGCAGTGCGCTCGTAAGCCAAATCGTCGGGGCGCGCGCCCACGCGCACAATCGCAAGACCAGGCTTCACGCCGCGCTCTTCGAGCGCAGCAATGCGCCGCTTCAATTCCTCTCGCAGCGAGTCAATAACGGGCTTTCCAAGCAGCAATTTCGCCATGACGGTTCTTTCTTCTTTTGCGGCATACGGAGCATGGAACCCACCCTGGCGCGACTCTAAAACGCCCCGAAGCGCTCCGAGGGCAAGCTTCGCCAAAAAACAATGCCCGTCACTCTTCCGCGACGGGCATTGTGGATTCATATGCTGTCCGCGATCATTTAATAGCAGCAGCTACTTTATCGTAAATCACCTGGGCCGCATTGCACGGCTGCGTTAAAAGTTGCGCACATTCCTCGTTGAACGCAGCAGCCTGGACCGCATCGTCCATAAGATTCGTGTTGATATGCACATTGAGCGCCGCTGCCTGCAGGGCGCCTTTCGCCAAGATCGCCGAAGCGCCCACATCGGAAAGCACGAGTTTGCTCGCGTTGTTCGCGAGGAATTCATCGGACTCGATTACGGCCGCGCACACGCGCATGATGCGCAACGGAACCTCGCACGCGCCCACAAGCGCCGCTTGCTCGGCCGCATGGCGCGCGGCCTTTTCATCCCCAGTCGCACGCGAAAGCTTCCATGTGGCCGCGAGCCGGGAAAACGCCTCGGCATCTTCATCGATGAGCTCGAGTAAACGAGTTCGCGCCGCATCAAGCTCAACAACCGATGCACGCATGTCGTCGGCGACATCGGCGAACTTTGGCTTTCCCGCCGTAATATTTCCCACCATGGCGCCGAGCGCCGCAGCAAGCGCGCCAGCATAGGCCGCGCCACCGCCGCCGCCAGGCACAGCGGCATCGGAAGCCAGCGCATCGACAAATTCAGTATTCACCATAGAAGCATCCTCAATAGGCCAAAGACCGTCCGCGGCCCATTTTCAAACGAGTTCCAAATAAAGAAGAATGGGCCAAAGGCGCGGTCCCTTTGACCCATTAAACCCGGGTCGAACAAACATCAGCGGCATGGGCTTAGGCGAGCACGGTTCGAGCGAAAGCAAAGCGACGCGCAACTTCGGCACGCGATCGGCAGCTTGACCTCGAAGCGCGCCGCCAGAGCCCAATGCCGCGTCGGCATAGGGGCTTACTCGTTAGAACAGGCCCGTGATTTTACCAGTTTCATCGACGTCGATGTTCTCAGCCGCAGGATGCTTCGGCAAGCCGGGCATCGTCATAATGTTGCCCGTGAGTGCCACCACGAAGCCAGCGCCAGCCGACACCTTCACCTCGCGCACCGTGATGCGGAAGCCGCGCGGCGCGCCGAGCAGGGTTTGGTCGTCGCTGAAGCTGTACTGGGTCTTCGCCATGCATACCGGGAACTCGCCAAAGCCCATGGACTCCAAATGCTTGATCTGCTTCTTCGCGGCAGGCGTGAAGTCGACGCCATCGGCGCGATATACCTTCTTCGCAACGGCCTCGATTTTCTCGGCGATACCGCCCTCGTCGCCATAGGCGAACTCGAACGTCTCGGCGCTGCGGCCCTCGTCGTCGCCGTTTTCGCACAGGCGCACAACCTCGCGAGCCAGCTCTTCGCCGCCTTCGCCACCCTTGGCCCACACCTCGGAAAGAGCAACGTTCACGCCGAGTTCCTTGCACTTGGCCTCGACCAAGTCGAGCTCGGCCTTCGTATCGGTCGGGAATGCGTTGATAGCAACCACGCAGGGAAGCTTGTACACCGTGGTGATGTTTTCCACGTGCTGCAGCAAATTCGGAAGACCCGCCTCAAGCGCCTCGAGGTTTTCTTCATTCAGCTCGGCCTTCGGCACGCCACCGTGGTTCTTGAGCGCGCGAACAGTCGCGACAACCACAACTGCATCGGGCTTCAAATTCGCCAAGCGGCACTTGATGTCGAGGAATTTCTCGGCACCAAGATCGGCGCCGAAACCGGCTTCCGTAATGGCGTAATCGCCCAGCGCCATGGCCATGCGCGTAGCGATGATCGAATTGCAGCCGTGGGCGATATTCGCGAAGGGACCGCCGTGAATGAATGCCGGCGTGCCTTCAAGCGTTTGCACGAGGTTCGGCTTCAACGCGTCTTTCAGGAGTGCGCACATGGCACCCTGAGCATTCAGCTGGCCAGCGGTGATGGGCTCGTCGGCACGCGTGTAGCCAACGACAATGCGCGCCAAGCGCTCTTTGAGATCGGAAATGCTCGTAGCCAGGCAGAAAATAGCCATGATCTCGGAAGCGACGGTGATATCGAAACCGTCCTCGCGGGGCACGCCCGAAGCCTTTCCGCCCATACCGCACACGATATGGCGCAGCTGGCGATCGTTCATGTCGACCACACGCTTCCATGTGATGCGACGCACGTCGAACCCGAGCGCGTTGCCCTGGTGAATGTGGTTGTCGACCATGGCGGCAAGCAGATTGTTCGCAGCACCAATGGCGTGGAAATCGCCCGTGAAGTGCAGATTGATGTCCTCCATGGGAACGACCTGGGCGTATCCGCCGCCAGCGGCGCCGCCCTTAATGCCGAATACGGGACCGAGCGACGGCTCGCGCAGCGCGACCAGGGTGTTTTTGCCAATGCGACGCATGGCGTCGGCCAAACCGACCGTAGTGGTCGTTTTGCCTTCGCCCGCAGGCGTGGGGTTAATGGCCGTAACCAGTACGAGCTTGCCAGGAGCATGAGCTTCGTCGGTAAGCAGGTTGTAGTCGACCTTCGCCTTGTAGTTGCCGTATTGTTCGAGATACTTCTCGGGCACGCCAGCACGCTCGGCGATCACGGTGATTTTCTCGGGGGTTGCAGCTTGGGCAATTTCAATGTCAGTCAGCACGTCGGGCCCTTTCTTCCTGCGGCTTTCTCTTATCGCAACGAAGCCCATTGTAACGACGGTGGCGCACGCAAAGTCCCGCGCCACGAACTCGGCGCAGATTCGCAGGGAAACGGCACAAGGCCGCTGCGAGCGAGCCGAAAGCTCAGGCGAAAGGAACGATCGGAAGCGCGAAACCCAGGAGAAGTGCGACTTTCGCGCGGCAACGCGACAACGCAACCGTGCGAAGCCCCACGTTTTCGCCACGAAGCCGAAACGAGCACGCACCGTCGCTGTGCAAGCAACGAAATCAACTGACGTGAAACGCCAACCTTACAGCGCGTCAACCGAATAGTGAACGGGCATGCTGAGGCATGTGACGTGCTATGATTCAAGTAGCTGAACGGGCGCGATTGCACCCACGAACAACCCCAGCACGAAAGGAGCGGCACCCATGACCGAAGAAGCCGCCTCGATCCTCGTCGTCGACGACGAGCAGTCCATTACCGACTTCGTTTCTTACTCCCTCATGAAAGAGGGGTTCAAAGTCGATGTCGCCAACAACGGCGAAGACGCGCTCGAACAGGCGACGCGCAAGCATTACGACCTGTTCGTGCTCGACATTATGCTGCCCGGCATGGACGGCTATGAGCTGTGCCGCCGCCTGCGCAGCCGTACCACAGCGCCCGTGCTCTTCCTTTCGGCACGCGACACCGAGCTCGACAAGGTCGTCGGCCTCGAAATCGGCGGTGACGATTACCTGGCCAAGCCCTTCGGCGTGCGCGAGCTCATCGCCCGCGTTCGCGCCCTGCTTCGCCGCGGCACCCTTGAGACGCCCGATAGCGGCGCGCTCGTGGCTGCTGGAATCACGCTCGACGAAGACCGACACACGGCCGTCGGCCCCAATGGCCCCATCGATTTGACTCCACGCGAGTTCGAGCTGCTTGCCGCCCTTATGAAAGACGCAGGCAAGGTCGTAACCCGCGAAGATTTGTTGCGCGAAGCCTGGGGCTGGGAATACATCACCGAAACGAAAACGGTCGACACGCACATCAAACGCCTGCGCGACAAAATCTCGCAAGCAGGCTTCGACCCGAGCATCATCGAGACCGTGCGCGGCTACGGCTACCGCCTGAAAGCATAGGCGCCGTTTACGATGAATGACGCATTACGCACAGCGCCGCCGACGAAAGGCGCTTCATTATGAGGCGCCTTCAGTCGTTTTATGCCATTCTCGCCACTATTTTCGCCGTGGCGGCTTCGATACTCACCTTTTTCCTGGTGTGCATTTTCGGCATTCCCGATATAGGGCTGCTTCTCTGGTTCCTGTTTGCGGGCGCGGCGTTCGCGTTCACGTTGAGCCTCGTCATTGGCCACTACCTGGCCGAGCCCCTTACCGATTTGCACGTGCGCGCGCAAGCGATTCTTCATGGAGACGCGCGCGTCGATATTAAGCCGGAAGGCAAGCTTTACGAGGCCGACAAGCTTGCCGAAGACTTCGTTGCCCTGAGCGCAAAAACAAAAGCCCAGATGAGCGACCTTTCCGTGCAGGAAAACCGACAAACGCGCTTCATTAGCGACGTGGCCCACGAGCTGCGCACGCCGCTTACGGCTATTCGCGGCAACGCCGAAACCCTCATGGATCCCGACATGCCGCCCGCGCTGCGCGAGCGCTTCTGCCAAACCATTATCAACGAGTCGGAGCGCCTTACGCGCCTTTCGAACGACCTGCTCACTCTTCAGCATATTGAAGAAGGTACCGATCAAGTCATCATGAAACGCGTGAATTTGCATGACGTTGCCGAACGCGTGGCCGATGCGATGAATCCGATTTTCGAGGAAAACGGCGCAGAGCTGAAAATCGAAGGCGAAGCGCCCGACGTGCTGGGCAACCCCGACCGTCTTCAGCAGGTCATTTACAACCTGGTCGCCAATGCGAGCCGCTTCGTGGGCAAAGGCGGACACGTAACCATTCGCCTTGCGGGTCTGGCCGATAAATCCGTCATCAGCGTCATCGACGATGGCCCCGGCTTTGGCGATATCGACCCGAAACTTTTGTTCACACGCTTCTATCGCGGCGACAACTCCCGCGCACGCAACACCGGCGGCACGGGATTGGGCCTTTCCATCGTGAAAGGCATCGTCGAAGGCCACGATGGCACCATTGAGGCGTTTAATGCGGCAGGCGGCGGAGCGTGCTTCGTCGTTTCCCTCCCCAGCGTCCACGAACATATTCATTAGCATGACAAAGCACCGAAGAACTGCGCAACCATAACCCCGTAAACGAATGTGGCCCCCATCGACGAAGAAAACCGATAGGGGCCACACGTATATGCCTCAGAAGCGCCTTCCTACACTCGCCTCCAGCGCGTCAGGCGCCGTTCTGCGACATCGAACAGCTCATACAGAATCACACCGAGCAGCGCCATAGCGATAATGCCCGCGAACATCTTCGGGTAGGCAAGCAGCGCCCAGGCATTCACGATGAAATAACCCAACCCCGTTGAGCCCGCAATGCCTTCGGCGAAAAACAGAATCGCAACCGCAGTGCCGCTCGAAATGCGCAATGCCGTGAACAGCTCAGGCAACGTGGCGGGAACAATGGCGTGGCGATATATATCAAGCCTGCTCGCGCCAAGTGAGCGCATAGAAAGAATGCTCTGCTCAGGCACGCTCTTCGATGCATCGCGCACGGTTACGAGCACTTGGAAGAACACGGTAATCGCGATGAGCACGATCTTCGGCGCGTCGGCCAAACCTAGCAGCACAATGAGCACGGGCAGCAGCACGACCTTCGGCAGCGGGTAGAGGAAATACAGAATGGGCGCGAATACGGCATCGGCGCGCGGAGATCGGCCGCACGCGAGTCCCAAAGGAATAGCGAGCACCGTACCGATGAGCATCGCAACCACCACGCGGTAAAGGCTCACGAGAAACGCCGGCCACAGCTCATCGAAATACTGCGCCACCATGGGAAACGCATCAAAAGGCCCAGGCAGCACAGGATTGTGCACCGCCATGGCGGTAAACTGCCAGCCGGCAAGAATGAACACGATGGCGAACGCATAGCCTGCAATGCGGCCCAAAACAGGATGCTTACGCATGGGCCACCTCCTCTTTCGCCACAATCTCGCGCAGCATCTCGCGCAATGCGCGGCAGCGTTCAAAGAACAAATCTGCGTCGCGCCAGTTTTCCTGTTGCATCTCGGCATTTTCCAACACATGCACCACGCGGCCCGGTCGCGGCGACATAACCACGATGCGCTGGCCCAAATACACCGCTTCCTCAATGGAATGCGTCACGAGCACCTGCGCATAGCCCTGTTCACACCAGCACCGCTTCAACATATCCTGCATTTCTTCGCGCAAAAGCGCATCGAGTGCAGAAAGAGGCTCGTCCATGAGCAGCAAGTCGGCATCGCACGTAAGGGCGCGCGCCATGGCCAAACGCTGACGCATACCGCCCGAAAGCTCCACGGGAAACGCATCGGCGAAATCGGCCAAGCCCACCTGTTCGAGCGCGCGCGCAACCCTCTCGGCTCTCTCGCGTTTCGGCGTTTTACGAATCTGCAAGCCGAGTCCCGCATTTTCCGCAACGGTTTTCCAGGGAAGAAGACCGAAATCTTGCAGAATCAGAGCCGTGTTCAAACGCGGCCCCGCAACGCGCACGCCATCAACGAACGCGGCACCCTGCGTAGGCACGCGCAAGCCCGCCGCAATAAGCAGGCTCGTCGATTTTCCGCAGCCAGAAGGCCCCAGAATCGCCACGGCCTCACCCGGAGCCACGTCAATATCCATATTTTGAAGCGCGCGTGTTTCACCACGCGCACCTTCGTACACCTGCGATACCCCTTGCAGGCGAAGCTTCGGCTCCCCCATGAATATCCCCTATTCTTGCGGCTGGGCGGCTTGTTCACTTGTGGCGAGCTGAGCCGCCGACTTCGATTCGGCGATGCGTTTGTTCAGACGATGCAGCTCAACGAGCACAAATGCGCCCACGGTGAAAATCGCCAAGAAGTCGGAACACGGCACGGCCATATACACCGCGTCGAGGCCATCGAACATCGGCAGAATGCCCGGCAGCACCTCAGGCAAAATGAGCGTGAGCGGCACAAGGAACAGAATCTGGCGCGTCATGGACAGAATAATGCTCTTCGTAGGCTGGCCGGTGGCCTGGAAGTAGTTCGAGCCGACGATTTGAAAGCCAATGATGGGTAGGAAAATGAGGTTCACGCGCAACGCGAACGCCGACAGGTCGACGAGCGCCGCGTCGGTGATGCCGAAGAATCCGATGATCTGCGCAGCGAACACCATGATGAGCACCCACAGCACCGTGCCAATGATTGTAGCGCCCAGCATGCCCACGGCAAGCGTCTTCTTCACGCGATGCCACAGCTTCGCACCGTAGTTGAAGCCCAAAAGCGGCTGCACGGCGATTGACATGCCGATAAGCGGCAGAATGGTGAACATGGCCACACGGCCGACCACGCCGACGGCGGCCAGCGCATTGTCGGCGCCGATGGGGCTCATCGCGCCATATTTCACGAGTGCATAGTTGGTAACGACCTGCGATACGGCAGCGCCAATCTGCAGCACGAACGAAGCCGTGCCCAGCGCAAGAATCTTGCGCACGAGCGCCCCATTCATCGCAAGATACTTGCGGCGCAGGCGCAGCGGCACACCAGGGGTCTTCGTGAAGTACCACACCACGGTAATGCAGCTGATGCATTGGCCGCACACGGTAGCCCACGCGCTGCCGACGACGCCCAGGCCCATGCCCATGACAAAAATCGCATTGAAAATGGTGCAGCCTACCGCGCCGATGAGCATGGTAAGAAACGCCCTGTTAGGCGCGCCGCAGGTACGGATGAAATTATTGATGCCCATACCGACGATTTGGAAGACGCAGCCCAGGCTGATGATTTGAATGAAGTCGCGGGCATAAGGGCGCACCGTATCGGTGGCCGAAGAAAGCGAGAGCAGCGGTTCGATGCAGGCAGGCACATGAGCGAGCACCGCGAGCAGAATGGATACCAGCACGCCGAGTGTGAAGGTATTGCCCAGAACATGCTCGGCCTCGCTGTGCTTGCCTTCGCCCAAACGAAGCGCGCACAACGCGTTGCCGCCTGCGCCGATGAGCATAGAAATCGCCATGAACACCGTCATAATCGGCGTTGCCACGCTTACGGCGGAAAGGCCGATTTCGCCTGCGCCATGGCCGAGGAATACCGAGTCGATAATGTTGTACGCGCCGTTCACGAGCATGCCCAAAATCGCGGGCACCGCGAATTCGACTACAAGGGCCGGAATATTGCCCGAGCCCATGCGCGTGACGCGCTCGTTTTCCTTCTTGTCGGCCGCCTGAGGCTTTCCCTCGCGCGCTTCGCCCATCATCTTTTCTTCAGTCATACACGCCCTTCTTGCGATTATTCGTTCGTTTTATTTTAGATATGCTCGCACTCGATGGCAGAAAGCTCCAGGTCAATAGCACCAAGCAAGCCCTGCATCACGGCGTCGAGGTATTGCACGCGCAAAAGCGGGTTCGAAAGCGCATTTGTGAACGGCAAAGAACGCGACTCCTCCGTGCCCAAGTCGCAAACATACGCGGCGACGTTGCGGCCATCGGTCACGATGGGCTCCTTCGGATGGAACACGTTCAAACCAACGCCGAGCACCACTTTGCCGTCTTTCGCGTCAAGCGACATGCCGCACAGTTTGCCTGCTTCGCACATCACGTCGTTGGCGGGTTTAACCCATACCTCATTTTCGGTCACGCCCGCGATGCTGCGCACGATGCGCGCCACGGCCTCGGCGAGGCGAGGGCTCATCGAAGGGAATTCTTCCTCGGGAATGCGAGGCTCAAGCAGCACCGAGAAATACAGCCCGCCTTCAGGGCTCACCCACGGACGCGTTTTCCATTGGCCGCGGCCCGATTCCTGGCGCAGCGCACGCACCGCGACGCCCGAATGCGCGCCATGATTGGCAAGATCCCACACGTCATCGTTGGTCGACCCGGTCACGTCTTTATAAATAATATCGAAGTTCATGGAGTTCCTTACATCGTCGAGCGCACCATCGTCCGCCTGGACGAAATCGCGCATTATTCAGCGGAAAAGTCTTCGAAGTGTAGCAAGCGGGCATGGGGTTCGCGTGAATCCCATGCCAAGAAGCAACCCTCGGGGAAAATACCGATGAATAAGCACTTTGTGCAGGTCGCAAGCTTATAGCTTGGTTGCCTTTCCATACACCGCGCCTTCGGCGACGACAGGCGTGCCGTCGGCGAGCACATGGTTCGGCAAAAGCTCGAGCAGCGGCTTCACCACGAAATCGCGCTCGCACACGCGCGGGTGAGGCAGCGTGAGCTCGTCGGTTTGCCCCACGTACATCTGGTAATCAACGATGTCCAAATCGAGCGTGCGAGGACCGTTTTCGATTTCGCGCGTGCGACCCAAGCTGTTCTCGATTGCGTGCAAATACTTCAAAAGTTCCTTCGGCGGCACGCCCGTGCGCGCAAGCACCACGGCGTTCACGAAGGTATCCTGGTCTTCGTAGTACGCAGGCTCGCTTTCGTAGTAGCTCGAGATATCGATGATTTGCGTATCGGGAATGGAACACAGGCCCGTAATGGCCTGTTCCAGGTTCGCGATTTTGCCCTCGGTTTCCTCGCCAGGGTTCGCCACGAGGGCCACGTTGGAGCCAAGGCCCAAAATCACATAGGGACGCAGGTTTTTGAGCGCCTTCATGGTTTCGGGCACATTATGGGCGCGCACCACCGAAGCGCCCAGCTCACATGCCATTAGGGCCTCTTGCGCCGACGCTTCATCGCGCTGCGCGGGCTCGTTTATGCCATACGCGGAACCGATATAGCTTTTGCGCGAAACGGCGACCATCGTGGGATATCCCAAGCGGTTGAACTCGTGGAAGTTGCGCATGAGCTCCATGGTCTGGCTCGCGGTTTTGCCGAAGCCAGGGCCGGGATCGACGCAGATGCGCTCGCGCGCAACGCCGGCCGCTTCGAGCATGGCGGCCTGGCTGCCCAGATACTCTTTGACCTCGGCCACGACATCGTCGTAATGCGGATCGTCCTGCATGGTGGCAGGCTCGCCGAGCATATGCATGACAACAAGGCCCGCATCGCAGTTTTTGGCGACTTCGACCATAGCGGGATCGCGGAAGCCCGTTACGTCATTGATGATTGCCGCGCCGGCTTCAACACACGCGCGAGCAACTTCGGCGTGGCGCGTATCGATGCTCACGCACAAGCCCAAATCGGCCAGCTGGCGCACTACATCGAGCACGCGCGCGAGCTCCTCTTCAACGGACACTTCCGCCGAACCCGGACGCGTCGACTCGCCGCCCACGTCGATAATCTGAGCGCCTTCGTCAACCATTTGACGCGCATACGCCACCGCTTCGGCAAAACCGTTATGCTGGCCACCGTCAGAGAACGAATCGGGCGTCACGTTCAAAATGCCCATAACGACGGGGCGCGTGGAGTCGAATTCGAAGTTCGCGCATTTCCACATCATGCTCGGTTTCTTCCTTTCTTATATACGCACAAACGCGTCCCCTCGCCCGAAAGCGAGGGGACGCGCCCCTTGGTTGTGTCATGTGCCGCAATCCCCCTTGCGGCAAAAAGCCTACTGCTGCTGCGAGGAATCGCCCTGCGGTTCAGCTGCCTGCTGTGGCGAAGCGAGCTGCGGCTCCTTCTGCTTGCCGACAGGCTCCACGAGCGTGAAACCCTCGTCGGGAGGAATTTCACCAGCAGCTTCCTTCTTCGAGAACTCGGCCCACGTGTTGTTGAGCAAAGCTTCGCACGCCGCACCGTCGACCGTCTCGCGATCAAGCAGCACTTCGGCCATCGTATGCATTTGGTCGGCACGCTGCGAGAGAATCTCGTAGGCGGTATCGTGCGCCTGCTTCATGAGGCGCGCGACTTCCTCGTCGATTCGCTGGGCAGTTTCGGGCGAGTAATCCTGGGTGTTGCCATAGTCGCGGCCCAGGAACACTTCGTGGTTCGGCTGGCCGAACGTCTGTTGGCCCAGCGCATCAGACATGCCGTAGTTCACGACCATCTGGCGGGCCATCTTCGTGGCGCGCTCAAGGTCGTTGCTCGCGCCGGTCGTGATGTCGCCGCAGAAGATTTCTTCAGCAACGCGACCACCCAAGAACACGGCGAGCTCGTCGTACATCTCGTTTCGGCTCACGAGGAATTTATCCTCGTCAGGAATCGACATGGTATAGCCAAGCGCGCGGCCGCGCGGCACGATGGTGATCTTATGCACCGGATCGGCATTCGGCAGCAAGTGGCCAACCAGAGCATGGCCCGATTCGTGGAACGCAATGGTGCGACGAGTTTTCTCGTTCATCACGCGGTTCTTGCGCTCGGGGCCGGCCATCAGGCGTTCCATGGATTCATTGACTTCGGCCATGGAGATGTGCGACTTGTTGCGGCGCGCGGTGAGCAGCGCAGCTTCATTCATGAGGTTCATGAGGTCGGCGCCGGTCATGCCGCTCGTGAGTTTCGCGATGCGCGGCAGGTCGACATCGGGGCCGATAGGCTTGTTCTTCGCGTGCACCGCAAGAATCTTCTCGCGGCCGCGAACGTCAGGCGCATCGACGACGATTTGACGGTCAAAACGGCCCGGACGAAGCAGAGCCGGGTCCAAAACGTCAACGCGGTTCGTCGCGGCGATGAGCACCACGGCTTCATTCTTCTCGAAGCCGTCCATCTCGACGAGCAGCTGGTTCAAAGTTTGCTCGCGCTCGTCGTGGCCGCCGCCCAAACCAGCGCCACGCTGACGGCCAACGGCGTCGATCTCGTCGATGAAGATGATCGACGGAGCCGATTCCTTGGCATGCTTGAACAAGTCGCGCACGCGGCTTGCGCCAACGCCCACGAACATTTCGACGAATTCAGAACCCGAAATGCTGAAGAACGGCACCTGAGCCTCGCCCGCAACAGCACGCGCAAGCAGCGTTTTGCCCGTACCCGGAGGGCCTACGAGCAGACAGCCGCGCGGAATTTTTGCGCCGAGGTCTTGGTATTTCTTAGGGTTGACGAGGAAGTCTTTGATTTCCTGAAGCTCCTCGACCGCCTCGTCTTCGCCAGCGACGTCGTCGAAACGTACATCGGGGTGCTCCTGGGTGTATTCCTTCGCCTTCGCCTTGCCAAACGACATTTGCGAATTGTTCGCCTTGTTCATTTGGGCGAAGAAGAAGACCATAAGACCGATAAGAAGCAGCGTGGGCAGCAAGCTCATAAGGAAGTCGCCCATGCCGTCGGGCAGTTTCACCTGATACTCAACATCGGGATGGCTCTTCAGGAGCTGCATGAGCGAATCTTGGCCCACGTAGGTAGACGTGTACTTGCGTGGGGTGCCAACGCTTTTCGCATCGAGGTTGGTGGTGTCAACCGTGGGCGCATCGGTACCGAGCACGCCTTGGACTTGGGCATTCAACGCACCGATAGCATTGTTGTATGCATCGGACGCGGTGGAGCCAGCGGTTGCGGCCGGATAATAGGTGCCCGTAACGGTATAGCTACCGGCATCGTAGACCACGTTCTGCACGCGATCTTGCTCGACGGCCTGCACGAATTCCGAGGTGATGAGCGTATCGGTTTCGGCGCCATTCATCATCGTCATCATTTGGCTGCCGATGAACATCGCCACAACGAAGAACAGAATGGCCGAAATAATGCTCACGCGCTGCGGCGGACGAGACATCATTTGCTTGGCGTCTTTCGGGTCGATGTTGAACATGGACGAGCCCCGCTGGCCCTGAAACTGTTGGCCTTGGGGGTCTTGGCCCTGCTGCGGCGCATTGCCGTAAGGGTTTTGCTGAGGGCCCTGCTGCGGCATATTCCCATAGGGGTTCTGCTGGGGCTGCTGAGGCTGCTGCGGAGCCTGGCCAAAAGGAGGCTGCGGCTGGCCCTGCTGCTGCGGTGCCTGCGGCTGTTGCGGCTGATTTTCGGGAGCCGACGGCGCAGGCTGCTGCGTTTGGTTGTCGTTTTGCTGCTGTGTTTCGCTCATTATTTTCCTTGGTACACTTCTGGCTTCAGAATGCCGATGTAGGGCAAGTTGCGATAGCGCTCGGCGTAGTCGAGGCCGTATCCCACGATGAAAGCGTCGGGACACTCAAAGCCCACGTACTTGCAATCGATTTCGGCCTGCTCGGGGTTTTGCTTCTTCAAAAGCGCCGCAATAGTGATCGATGCGGGATTGCGGGACTCAAGCACGCGAAGCAGGTACTTCAGCGTGAGGCCCGAATCGACAATATCTTCCGCGATAATCACGTGGCGGCCTTCGATGTTCGATGTGAGGTCTTTCAGAATGCGCACGACGCCGGAGCTTTTCGTGCCCGTTCCGTAAGAAGACACGGCCATGTAGTCCATCTCGAAAGGAAGATCGATCTGACGCGCGAGGTCGGACATGTAAATGGCAGCGCCACGAAGCACGCTCACCATGAGAATCGCGGGGTCGCCGTGCGGCGTTTCCTCGTATGCCACATCGCGATAATCTTCGGTAATCTGCTGGCCGATTTGCGCCACTCGCTCGTGAATCGCTTGTTCGCTATAGAGAATTTCTTCGACATCGGCGTCACCAAACGTGACGCTTGAGCATGCAGCGGTTGAAGCCATTTCGGCCATGACACCCTCTCTTTCGGTTGAGACCTGAAAGTGCAGTTTAGCATCCATAAACAAAGCGCCAGCAACGATAGCGTAACGGCGCATCGAAAAACACGATATCACAACGTCGCGAGCACCAAAAAGGCTCGCCACTGCTAAGCGGCGAGCCTTTGGGCGCTATTTGCAAAACATGGATCAAATAACGTTAGTAATACGAGTAGTACGAAGGTCCATAGGTCAACGCCGAGCATGCAGCCACACCGAACAAGACGATGAGCAGCACCCAGATGACGAACGTCGCCAAAAATCCAATGAGCGAAAACTTAATCGCCTCGGATTTCGCCTGCGGGAAATTGCTTTGGTTCGTAAGCCACGCAAGCAAAATGGCGATGGGGCCCAAAAGGAAGCCACACGCGGCCCAACCGAACTTCATTCCCCCCGTAAGATAGAGCAGAGGCATGCCAGGCATGTTCTGAGGAGCGCCCTGGGGCTGTTGCGCGGGGGCACCGTAGAACGGAGCTTGGCCGGATGGCTGCTGCGGCTGCGACGCATTTGCGTACGGGTTTCCGGCAGGAGGAACCTGGCCCGCAGATTGCGGCGGGGTCGGCATGCCCTGCAGCGGCGGAACCATCGCGGGCTGAGCGGGAGCGGCAGGTTTTTCGGCAGCTGCGTCTTCCGCACGCTTGTTGTTCTCGAACTCGGTCATGGAATCCTCAATTCGTCAGAAGCTTTCGTTGACTCCATTATACGCACGAACCCACGCGCCGCCCCGCAGACGCGCATTCGAAACGAACTCTTGGCCGCGCAGTTACGAAACCGTTGAATTAATGAGCCATTATGCCATTTGGGCTTCATATCCTGCGTCCACCACAGCATCGATGAGCTGGGCGTCGGCAACGTCTTCGGCGAGCTGCACGGTGGCCTTCTTGCCATCAAGGTCGACATCGACGCTCGCCACGCCCGCGACGCCTTCGAGCGCCTTCTTCACGTGGGCGACGCAGTGCTGGCACATCATGCCTTCAACATGCAGAGTCTTTTCCATGAACGGTTCCTTTCTTTCGAGGGTATTTTGAATGCCTTCCGGCAATTTGTACGCAATTTCGCGAACGACGATTTCGTCTTCAGGAAGAAAGCGCCGCGACGCCTCTTCCTGCGCATGCTCGGAAAAACGAGGCTTCCATGTGCGCAAACGCAGAGCATTGCTCACCACGCACACCGAGCTTAAGCTCATGGCCGCGGCCGCAATCATGGGATTGAGCGTAAGGCCCGCCCACGAGAATGCGCCCGCCGCAACGGGAATGCAAATCGCATTGTAGAAAAGCGCCCAGAACAGATTCTGCTTAATGGTGCGCATGGTCGCGCGCGAGAGCTGAATGGCCGCGGGAACGTCGAGCAAGTCGCTTTTCATGAGCACCATGTCGGCCGACTCGATGGCGATGTCGGTACCCGCGCCAATCGCGATACCCACATTCGCTCGAGCGAGCGCGGGCGCGTCGTTGATGCCATCGCCCACCATAGCCACGGCACCTTCACCGGACAAACGTGCAACCTCGCGCTCTTTGCCTTCGGGCAAGACGCCGGCAACGACTTCGTCCACGCCGCATACGCGCTGAATAGCCCGTGCCGTGCACTCGTTATCGCCCGTAAGCATAACCGTGCGCACTCCCATATCGTGAAGCTCCAATACGGCAGCGGCACTTGTGGGCTTCACGGTATCGGCAACCGCGATAACGCCCACCACGCCAGCGCCCACCGCCAAGAACAGCGGAGTTTTGCCTTCGTCGGCCAAGCGTTCGGCTTCGTGCTCGAATTCGCCCAAATACACGCCATGCTGGTGCATGAGCTGGGCATTGCCTATTACGCACACGGTTCCGTCATACACGCCCGCAACACCGCCGCCGGGAATTTGGCGAAATTCGCTCGCCTCGGCGACGCGGAGGCCCATGCCTTCCGCGCGCGAAACAATTGCGCGGCCAAGCGGATGCTCCGATTTCTTCTCGAGGGCCGCCGCAACGCGCAGCAGCTCATTTGCCTCCACTCCCGAGGCACATAGCATATCGGTAACCTCAGGCTCGCCTTTGGTGATGGTGCCCGTTTTGTCGAGCACTACGGTTTTCACATCGTGGGCGGTTTGCAGTGCTTCGGCCGTTTTCGTCAAAATGCCGGCACGCGCGCCACGGCCCGTGCCTACCATGATGGCGCACGGCGTTGCCAGGCCAAGCGCGCACGGACAGCTAATCACAAGCACCGAAACCGCATGAGTAAGCGAAATCGACACATCGCCCGACGCGAGCATCCATACGACGAACGTCGCAATCGCGATGCCGATGACCGCGGGCACGAAAATGCCACTGATTTTATCGGCAAGCTTCTCAATGGGGGCCTTGGTCGAAGTCGCTTCGTCGACCATGCGAATGATGCCCGCAAGCGCCGTGTCATCGCCCACGCGATCGACGCGCATGGTGAACCATCCCGTTTTCGAAATAGTCGCGCCAATCACGCCATCGCCCGGCTGCTTTTCCACGGGAACGCTTTCGCCCGTAAGTGCCGATTCGTCCACCGCGGCCGAACCCTCGACAACCGTACCGTCGAGCGGCACTGCTTGACCCGCGCGCACCACGAGCACGTCTCCGACCTGCACCTGTTCAAGGGGCACCTCAACCTCGGTTTCGCCCTCGCGCCGCGTTGCAACCTTAGGAGAAAGGTCGAGAAGAGACGAAATCGCATCGGTAGTTTTGCCCTTCGCGCGTGCCTCGAAATATTTGCCCAGCGTGATGAGCGTCAAAATCATGCCGGCCGATTCGAAATACAAGTCCATCACGGCCATATGCGCCGCGTCGATGTCGCCCGCTCCCATTCCAATACCAATGCGATAAATGGCTGCAATGCCGTACGCAGTCGATGCCGTGGCGCCAAGCGCGATGAGTGAATCCATGTTGGGAGCGCCATGCACAAGGCTTTTGAAACCGCCGCTGAAATATTTGAAGTTCACCGCAATAACGGGAATGAGCAGCAAGAACTGCGTGAACGCGAACGTGATCATGTTCTCGTGGCCCAAGAAGCACGCGGGAAGCGGCCACGAGAACATGTGGCCCATAGAAAGATAGAACAGCGGAATGGTGAACACGAACGAAACAATTAGGCGGCGGCGCATGACCGTCTCGGCTTCGGCCGCCTTTTTGTTCGCGGCCTCTCGCGCAGCTTTGGCCGCAGAAACGCCGCCCTGTGCGGCAGGTTGCGCGCCCTCGCCTGCCGCGGCACGCGGCTCGGCGCCGTAGCCCGCTTTATCAACGGCGGCACTGATAGCCGCATTCACCCGAGCAACCGCATCCGGCGATTCGTCGGCGTAGGTAACCTCCATGCTGTTTTTCAACAGGTTCACGGCAACTTCGGCCACGCCATCGACCGACGCCGTGGCTTTCTCGACGCGAGCCTTGCACGCCGCGCATGTCATTCCCGCTACATCGAACGTCTGCTTCATATTTACTCCCAGCCAGCACGCCCTCGCGGACATCTTGCCTTTCAGAACCCGCCTACCCTCAGTCACGGCCACAAGGCCGCTCCTCTCGGGCAGGCGGAACCTTCAAGGCAATCTGTACCACGAGGCCGCGCTTAGTTTTTTCGTCAGTTGGCTCTTTACGGCTACATGAATTTCTTGATGAGCCGCATGGCCTCATCGACCACCTCGACGTTGCCGGCGCGCACCTGCTCCACCACGCACGTTTCCATGTGGTCTTGCAAAACGATTTCGGCGATGCGATGCACGGCCGACTCCGCCGCCGCAAGCTGCACGAGCACATCTCCGCAGTAGCGATTGTCGGCAATCATGTCTTTCACGCCATTGAGCTGGCCAATCACACGGTTTAGACGCTTGGTCAAATCGTGTTGCAGATCATCGGCGCGCTCGGTTTCTTTATGCCGGCACGCACAGCACTGTTTCATCTCTTCGGCCATAACAACTCCGCTCTTCAGAACAAGCACACGCAAACTCGAAGCGACAAACGCGCTTCCCGTTCCACAATGCACAAAACGCATTATATACCCCCATGGGGTATATACAAGTAAAAGTTACCTCAGGTTTCAGGGTATCGAATCACGGCTTAAACAAAACCGATTCAATAGACAAAGCCCCGCCCGGATAAACCGAGCGGGGCTTGCGTTGCTTTTACATGCGGCCATACGGGAGGGGGGTCGCCACATGGAAAGCAATAGGATTATTGAGCTATCGATTACTTGGAGCCGAGCATCTTGCCTACAACGTAGCCCTGGGTATGGCAACGGCCGAGGGAGAGGCCGGGCAAATCCATGGGATAGTCGGGGCTGCCGAAGAAGTTGCCGGCACAATTGCCGATAGAATACAGACCCTCGATAGGATTGCCATCCTTATCAAGCACTTGCATCTCGCCATTGACGTTCACGCCATGGACGATGGTAGACAGGCGAATGTGACGATGGATGCCATAGAAGGGGGCCTGCTTGATAGGCTTCAGCCACTTGGCGGGCTTGCCCATATCTTCGTCAACACCGGCATCGACGAGCTCATTGTAGCGAGCAACCGTCTTCACGAACGCGTCCACGTCAGTAAGGCCAAGCTTCTTGCCGAGTTCCTCGATGGTGTCCGCCTTGAAAGTCGCAGCCAAATCGGGGTACACGCCCTTCTTCTCGCCCGGCTCCTCAGGCATGTACGCCTTAATGGCCTCGGGGTCATAGAGCTTGCCCGGCCAGTCAGCGCAGTCGGTCATATAATTCGAATCAAACACCTGCGTGTAATAGCCGTTGTCCTCTTCGCTCGTAAGGAAGTTGCCGTTGTAGGCCATGGCGCTACGTGCCTCATTGCAGAAGCGGGTGCCGTCATTTTTCACAGTCAAGAACGGCATGTCGGCCATAGAGCCCGGGCCCGCGTCGAAGTCATGCTGCACCTTGGAGCCGCATACGCTCTCCATGCGGCCGCCAGCCCATACCATCATCTTCTGGCCATCGCCAGTCTTATTGGTCTCCTTGCGATCAAGATGATTCATATCGGGGTTGTAGTAGGCCATCATCTCATCATCGTTGGTATAGTCGCCCGTCGCGACAACGACGCCGTTTTTCGCATTGAACTGCACGTAATCGCTGCCGTCTTTGCAAATGACGCCCACAACCTTGTCGCCATCTTTTACGAGCTGCTCCGCTGGGCAGGAATAGAAAATCTCAAGCCCATCTTTGCCGTTGAAGTAGTCGCACAAATCGCGCATGCCGTTACCGGTGTTGTAAGGTTTCGGGCCGAAATCAAATGCGAAATAAGAAACAGGCTGCTCGTCGATAACCGAGATGTTGCTCGTCCATTTCTTGGTGGTGTCGACGACTTGGCAGCCGGCTTCGGTCGCCTTATCCCACAACCAATGCAGAGCTTCGCCGGAATTGTTTGCCCACAGCTCAAGCTGATCGCGGTGCGAACGCCATGCGCACTGCTCGGTGAGCCACGACATCACAGCCGCCTTGCCAGCGGCACTCGTGGAGGCCTCGAGCGAGTCGCACGTATTGCCCTGAGAAACCGCCTGGCTCTCTTTCTGAATAAGTGCAACCTTCGCGCCTGCATCGGCCGCAGCCAGCGCACACGGCACACCTGCGGCGCCTGCGCCAATTACGACCACGTCAAATTCCTTGGTCTCCTTGACGTCTTTAATGGGTTCGGGAGCCTGGAAGAAGCTCGGCAAACCGTCGGTATCTTTAGAAGCGGCAGCCGGAGCGCCCTTCGACGATCCGCCCGACGGAGAGCAGCCCGCGAGCATGCCTGCGCCGGCCGCTCCAACGGCTGCGATGCCGCCGAATTTAAACAAATCGCGACGTGAAAGTTCCATGATATCCCTCCTGTTGTTTCTCGTTGGCAGCCCGTTCTCACCCGAACAGACCACCGCCGTTCCCCTTCGGAACGCCCCAAAATCTAGACGGAAACAGGAGACAAAGCATCGACCGAAATCGATTTTATGGGGTTATTTTTCTATAACCCCCCTATATAACCCTCGGCCGACGTGCAAAAATAGCTCCCGAACGCACTATCGGGGAGGGATTGTGCCAAAGCAAACGCCGTGCGATACGCATGAAATTGAACCTATAAAAAACGACAAATGCGATGAACTGGACGCAAGTCTTGCCGAAGAGCTCAGGGGCTCGCTGCTATTCGGGTACATTCCCGTGGTGCCGCTCGCTTTCTTGGGCCTTGGCATCTATCGAGCCTGGATCGAAATCGCCTTCGTGGGCACGTTCGTGCCTTTCCCCTTCAACATGGCGACGCCTCGCGACCTTTTCGACTCGATCATGGTGCTCACCGTAGTGCTGTGCGCGATTTTCGCCAAGAAACTCAAAACACTCGTTGGCCGGCGCAGCGCTCTTACGATGACGGGCATTTTGCTCACTACGTCTACGGTACTCTCGTTTTCGGCATTCTACGCGCCGAATATCGCGACCGAGCTTGGAACGATGTCGGGAATCGTTGGCGGCGTAGGCATCGCGTTCATGATTGTCATATGGAGCGAAATCTACGGCAGCCTCAACCCATTTCGCGTCGCTGCCTATTATTCGCTTTCTATCGTAGCCGGAGCGCTCGTCATTTATGTATATGAAGGCTTTAAATTTGAATGGCTCTTCGTTATGACGGCGCTTCTTCCACTCGTCTCGTTACTCTGCGCACATTCCGCACTCCTCCATATCCCGAAATCAGATCGCCCCGCTCGCCGCGAAGCGACCGAGTTTTCCGTACCCTGGAAAGCCGTATTTCTCATGGCCGCATATGCATTCGCCTATGGTCTGCTAGAAATACGCTCTTATTCGGGAGGATTCGGACCACACTCATCACCAGGGACGCTCATCGCCGCGCTCGCGATTTTCCTTGGCGTATGCATTCGTGGAAAGCACTTCGATTTTGGGCTCATCTATCGAGGGGCGCTGCCCATCACCGTGGCTGCGTTCCTGCTGCTTCCCGCATTCAACCTATTTAGCGAATCGGTAAGCTCCTTTTGCATTTCCGCTGGTTACACCATGCAATCAATACTGATTATGATCATCATTGCCAGCATCTGTTATCGCTATGGCGCATCGCCTATCTGGCTCTTCGGCATCGAGCGCGGCGTCCGCCAGATTTTCATGCTGCTCGGTCGCGATACAAGCCAGGCTTTAGGATCAATCGGCGTTGCCCCCGCAAACATCGAGGTAGTTACCAGTACACTCGCGGTTATTTCCATCGTTGCCGCCACAATGATTTTCATGTCGGAAAAGGAGCTTTCGAGCAATTGGGGTGCCGTCCCCGTCACGCCCGAGACGCAATCAAGCTTCCCGGCAGAGCCACGATCGAAAACGCCTGCCGAAAAGAAGCACGAACTCGCGACGCGCGTAGCGACCGTCGCGCGCGAGTATAAGCTGTCAACGCGCGAAGAAGAGGTGCTCCTGCTGCTCGGGCAACGCAAAACCGTAGGAATCATTGAGCGCGAGCTGTTCATCGCGAACGGCACGGCGAAGGCCCATGTTCGCCACATTTATCAGAAGCTCGACATCCATACGCGCCAAGAGCTGTTCGACATGCTCGGCGTCGAAACCGAGCTCGAATCAAACAAGCAATCCTCGACTTCGTCATAAAAAATGCTCCGCTCGATTTCTCGAGCGGAGCATTTCCGCCTATTGCTTAAGTGAACGGTGCGCCCCAGGCGCCATGGCCGATTTTCTCGAGCCAGCCGACACGCGCAACGCCACCGCACTTCACGCATTGCGCCGCAAGTCTCGCGACCCAAGCTCCACGCCGAGCCTCGTCACGCTGTGGAATCCCTCGCCCACGCCGCGCAACGCATCGCTTTACTCAGCGGGAACCTCATAGGTCTGTTCGCCGGCAGCGGCCTGTCCGTGTTCGTCGGCCGCGGCCTGAGGGTTTTCGACCTTGCAGGTGTAGCCGTCGACGATATCAGAGTCGATGGTAACCTTCGAACCCTCCATCACACGACCGGCAACAATCTCATTCGCCACGCGATCGACGACCTCGCGCTGTACCAAACGCTTCAACGGACGCGCGCCATACACCGGATCGAAACCGTCGATGGCAAGCGATTCGATGGCGGCGGGTTTCACTTCGAGTTCGATGCGACGATCGGCCAAGCGAGCCTGCACGTCCTTGATCTGCAGAGCAACAATGCTCTCGATGTTCTCGGACGAAAGCGGCTTGAACGTAATAACGTCATCGATACGATTCAGAAACTCGGGCCTGAAGGTCGCACGCAGGTTCTCCTGCATTGCGGCCTGGAATTCCGCCATCTTCTTCGCAAAGCCGGCGGCATCGGCTTGCATCATATCCTGAACCAAATCGCCCATCGTGGCGCCCTGTTCTTTGGCCTCTTCCTGCGCGTCGGCCGCAAAATCGCGAATTGTCTGCGAGCCAATGTTGCTCGTCATAATAATAATCGCGTTCTTGAAGCTCACCACGCGGCCCTGGCCGTCGGTCAGGCGACCATCGTCGAGCACCTGCAGCAAAATATTGAAGACATCGGGGTGCGCCTTCTCGATTTCGTCGAGCAGAATCACGCTATACGGACGACGGCGAACGGCCTCGGTGAGCTGGCCGCCCTCGTCATAGCCCACGTATCCCGGAGGGGCACCAATCAGGCGCTGCACGCTGAACTTCTCCATGTATTCGGACATGTCGATACGCACCATGGCGCGTTCGGTATCGAACAGGTATTCAGCGAGCGCCTTCGCGAGCTCGGTTTTGCCAACGCCCGTGGGGCCCAGGAACAGGAAGCTGCCAATGGGCCTGTCGGGGTCGGAAAGCCCCGCGCGATTGCGGCGAATGGCACCGGCGACTGCCGAGACGGCCTCATCCTGACCCACGACGCGCTTGTGCAGCTGGCTCTCCAGGTCAACAAGCTTAGCCATTTCGCCCTGCATCATCTTTGACACGGGAATGCCCGTCCATGCGCTCACGACTTCGGCGATTTCCTCGTCGGAAACCTCTTCCTTCAAAATGGCGCCGTCGCCCTGCTTGGCGTTCACGGCCTCTTCAGCCTCGGCCAGCTGGCGTTGCAGCTCGGGAATCTTCGCATAGCGAATCTCGGAAGCCTTCACCAGGTCGCCCTCGCGCGTAGCCTTTTCCTCGTCAACATGGGCCGCATCGATATCGGCCTTCAAAGTTTGCACCTTCTCGATGACATCTTTCTCGTTGCGCCATTCGGCCTTGCGCGCATCGAGCCATTCTTTCGACGTGGCCATTTGCTTGCGCAGCTCTTCCAAGCGCTCAGCGCTCGCCGGGTCGCTTTCCTTCATGAGCGCCTGTTCCTCGATTTGCATCTGCGTATATTTACGCTGAGCAGCGTCGATTTCCTGCGGCATGGAGTCAATCTCGATGCGCAGGCGGCTGGCGGCTTCGTCCATAAGGTCAATGGCCTTATCGGGAAGGAAGCGGTCGGAAATGTAGCGGTTCGAAAGCTCGGCCGCAGCGACGATTGCCGAATCGGTGATGCGCACGCCGTGGTGGATTTCGTACTTTTCCTTCAGGCCACGCAAAATGGCGATGGTGTCTTCCACGGTAGGCTCGCCAACGAGCACCGTTTGGAAACGACGCTCAAGCGCGGCATCTTTTTCGATATATTTGCGGTACTCGTCGAGCGTGGTCGCACCGATGGCATGCAGTTCGCCGCGCGCCAATGCGGGCTTGAGCATGTTGCCCGCGTCCATGGACGAATCGCCCGTGGAACCAGCGCCCACGATGGTATGCAGCTCGTCGATGAACAGAATGATGCGGCCGTTGCTCTGCTTCACTTCGCGCAGAACCGCCTTCAAACGATCCTCGAACTCGCCGCGGTACTTCGCGCCCGCAACCATAGCGCCCAAGTCAAGCGCGATAACATCGTGGTCTTTCAGGCTCGACGGCACGTCGCCCGCAACGATTCGTTGGGCCAAGCCCTCGACGATTGCCGTTTTGCCAACGCCCGGTTCGCCAATTAGCACGGGGTTGTTCTTCGTGCGCCGCGAAAGCACCTGAATGGTGCGGCGAATCTCGTCGGAACGGCCGATGACCGGGTCGAGCTTGCCCTCACGCGCCTGCTGAGTGAGGTTTTGGCCGTACTGGTTCAGCGCATCAAGCTCGGCTTTGCTCTGCTGGTCGGTCACGCGGGTGTCGCCGCGAAGGTCATCGTAGGCCTCTTCGATGTTTTTGCGCGTCACGCCTGCGCCGTTGAGAATTTTGCCCGCCTGGCCCTTGTCTTCGGTGAGGGCAATGAGCAAATGTTCACTCGTCGCATAAGAGTCGCCCATCTTTTCGGCGGCCTTCACCGCGTTGTCAATGGCGTTCATGAGGCCTTGCGACGGAAGGGGCATGCCCATCACGCCGCCTGTGACCTTGGGCCCATTGGCGATGGCCTTGTCGACTTCGCACGAAAGCATCGCCGGGTCGGCGCCCACGCGCTTGATGATGGCCGAAATGTTGTTCTCGCCCGCATCGAGCAGGGCTTTCAACAGATGAATCGGCTCGACCGATGACGTGTCGGCGTCGCTCGCGATGCCCATAGCGGCCTGGAATGCCTCTTGAGCGGTTACTGCAAGTTTGTCGAGTCTCATAAAACTATCTCCTTCCTAGATGGAGAGAATTGGTTTCAAATAAAACCTGCTAAACGCTACGAGCATTTAACAGGTTGGCGCGCTAACGCACCTCGATGTTTTGCGTGCTCGCGGGAAGCATGAGGCGCGATACGCTTTCGCGCGTTTCGAGTTCATGCACGCGGTCGGCCAGGCGACGCACCTTTTTGTGCAAGTCGTCGATTTCCTCATCGCGCTCGTCGAGACGACCCTTCAAATCCAAAATTCGAATGACGCCCGCAAGGTTGATGCCCTCACTCGTGAGCTCGTTGATAAGCTCAAGGCGCTCGATGTCGGCTTGCGAATACATGCGCGTGTTGCCGCTCGTGCGCTGAGGGCTCACGAGGCCCTTTTGCTCGTAAATGCGCAACGTTTGAGGGTGCACGCCCGCCAACTGGGCCGCGACGCCGATCATATAGAGAGGTGTGTGCCTGTCTGCCATTGCTATCTCCTACACGCCTAAATGCTCGCGAACGTTTTGGCCCGCATGCTCGCAAGCCGCCTGGAAGTCGATCATGGCCTGTTCTTGCTGCTCAGTCATGTGCTTGGGGATTTCCACATGGAACGTAATGCGCAGCGCGCCGCTGCCCGAGCCCTTCACGTTCGGGGCGCCCTTGCCGCTGATTTTCAGCTCAGTACCGTCTTGAGAACCGGCGGGAACGCTTACACGGATCTTCGTGCCGTCGGGCGCGGGAATCACGATTTTCGCACCGAGCGCAGCCTCGGAAACCGTGATGGGCACCGTCATGAGCACGTCGGCGCCATGGCGCGAATACAGCGGATGCTCGCTGATTTTCGTAGTCACGAGCAAATCGCCGGCCGGGCCCCCGTTTGCACCCGCAGCGCCCTTGCCGCGGAAGCGCACGCGCCCGCCATCGACCGCGCCGGCAGGCACCTTCACGTCAAGCGTTTCGACGCCGCCCTGGGGGTTGCGCACGCTCACCTTCTTGACGCAGCCATTGAATGCTTCATCGAAGCTCACGTTGAGCGTCACGTTCATATCGCGGCCCTTTTGAGGCTGCGGCTGGTATTGCCCGCCGAAGCCCGAGCCGCCGAAGCCGCCTCCGCCGAAAATATCATCGACGTTGAAGCCTCCGGCGCCCGCCACGCCTTCACCGCGACGAATGCTATCCAGAATGTCGGCCCAGCTGCCAAAGCCACCGAAGCCCGAAGCCCCAGCGCCGCCGGCGCCGCCGCCCCAACCATAGGGAATGCGCTGTTCATCGGCGGTTCCGTACTGATCGTAAAGCTTGCGCTTCTTCTTGTCGCTCAAGACCTCGTAGGCCTCGTTGATTTCCTTGAACTTTTCCTCATCGCCGCCTGCATCGGGGTGGTTCGTGCGTGCAAGCTTGCGATAAGCCTTCTTAATCTCTTCGTCCGTGGCGCTGCGGGAAACCCCGAGCGTCTTGTAGTAGTCCGGCGTGGCTGCCAACTGCGCCACCTCCTTTTATTCTGACGTGCAATTTCTACAAAGAAGGCGAGCACTGTGCCCGCCTTCCAATACATACTATTCTGCGTCGTCGCTTTCGACTTCGCGCTTCGGGCCGCCAGTGGAGATGGTGACCATTGCCGGGCGAATAACCTTCTTGCCCAGGCGATAGCCCTTCTGGTACACCTGCGCCACGGTCTCGTCGGGCACGCTCGCGTCTTCGACCTGGCCTACGGCCTGGTGCTCAAGCGCGTCGAACGCCTCACCCGCGGGGTCGATGGTCTCAAGGCCATGCTTGCCAAGCGATTCGGAAAGCTTGGTCGAAATCGCCTTCACGCCGTCGAGCAGGCCGGCATCACCATTGGCTTCGGCGTGCGCGATAGCGCGCTCGAAGTCATCCATCACGGGAAGCAAATCGCCCATGAGCTTTTCAGCAGCACGAACGCGCATCTCGCCAGCCTCTTCGGCCGTGCGCTTGCGATAGTTGTCCCATTCCGCCTGAAGGCGAAGGTACTTATCGCGCATGGCGGCCGCTTCAGCTTCGGCCTTGGCGACGCGCTCGGCGTCGGCCACAACCGCCTCGGCCTCTTCCTCGATGGAATCAGCCTCGGCCTCGGGGGCCGCAGCTGCCTCGGCAGCTTCAGCCTGTCCGGCCTCGGGGGCCGGGGCGGCCGCTTCAGCCGCCCCTTCGGTTGCTTCATCTGCGCCGTCGATAGGAATCTCACGAGGCTCCCGGGCGGCTTTGTTCTTACCGTCCTTGCTCATGATTATTTCCCTTCGTTCTTGTCGTCGACGACCTCGTAGTCGGCCTCAATGGGGCCGTCATCCTGCTGGGGAGCAGCACCCGCGGCGCCAGCGCCGGCAGCGGCAGCGTCCTGGTTGCTGTAAGCAACTTCGGCCAGCTTGTAGCTTGCCTGCTGCAGCTTCTCGGTGGCAGCCTTGATGGCGTCGATGTCGGTGCCCTCAAGCGCGGTCTTGGCTTCGGCGATAGCGGCCTCAACCGTGGACTTGCTGTCGGCGGGAACCTTGTCGCCCAGCTCATTGAGCGTGGTCTCGGTAGCGTTCACGAGGGAGTCGCAGTTGTTGCGAGCCTCGATCTCTTCCTTGCGCTTCGCGTCCTCGTCGGCGTGAGCCTCGGCGTCTTTCACCATGCGGTCGACTTCGTCGTCGGACAGCGCCGTGGAACCGGAAATGGTGATCTGCTGCTCCTTGCCGGTGCCCAGGTCTTTAGCGGAAACGTTCACGATGCCGTTGGCGTCGATGTCGAACGTGACCTCGATCTGAGGCACACCGCGGCGAGCTGCAGGAATGCCGGTGAGCTGGAAGCGGCCAAGGGTCTTGTTGTCGTTGGCCATCTGGCGCTCGCCCTGCAGAACGTGAATCTCGACGGACGTCTGGTTGTCGGCAGCCGTGGAGTAAATCTCGGTCTTGCGGGTCGGGATGGTGGTGTTGCGGTCGATCATCTTGGTCATCACGCCGCCCATGGTTTCAACGCCCAGGGAAAGCGGGGTGACGTCGAGAAGCAGAATGCCTTCGACATCGCCGGAAAGCACGCCGCCCTGAACAGCCGCGCCAATAGCGACGACCTCGTCGGGGTTCACCGACATGTTCGGCTTCTTGCCCGTCATGGTCTCGGCGAGCTGCTGAACAGCCGGCATACGGGTGGAGCCGCCAACGAGAATGACCTCGTCGATGTCGCCCGTGCCAAGATCGGCATCTTTCAGCGCGCGCTCAACAGGCTGCTTGCAACGGTCGAGCAGGTCTTTCGTGATGCGCTCGAACTCAGCGCGGGTCAGCGTGTAGTCGAGGTGCTTCGGGCCGGTCGCGTCAGCCGTGATGAACGGCAGGTTGATGGAAGCCTGCGTGGTGGAGGAAAGCTCCATCTTCGCCTTCTCGGCAGCTTCCTTCAGGCGCTGCAGAGCCATCTTGTCTTTGCGCAGGTCGATGCCGCCGTTGTCAGCAGCGAACTTGTCGGCCATCCAGTCGATGACGCGGTGGTCCCAGTCGTCGCCGCCCAGGTGGTTGTCGCCAGCGGTGGACAGAACTTCGAACACGCCGTCGCCGAGCTCAAGCACGGAAACGTCGAACGTGCCGCCGCCAAGGTCGAACACGAGGATCTTCTGATCCTTGTTCACCTTGTCGAGACCGTAAGCCAAAGCCGCAGCGGTAGGCTCATTGATAATACGCTTCACGTCGAGGCCAGCGATCTTGCCAGCGTCTTTGGTGGCCTGACGCTGGGCGTCGTTGAAGTATGCAGGAACAGTGATGACGGCCTCGGTGATCGGCTGGCCCACGCGCTTCTCGGCGTCGGCCTTCAGCTTCTGCAGAACCATAGCCGAAATTTCCTCGGGGGTGTATTCCTTGCCATCGATATCGACGACAGAACGGCCATCCTTGCCCTTCACCACGTTGTAGGCGACGGTCTTGCGCTCTTCGGAGGTCTCGTCATAGCTGCGGCCGATAAAGCGCTTCACAGACGCAACGGTGTTCTCGGGGTTGGTGACAGCCTGGTTCTTGGCGGCCTTGCCGACAACACGCTCGCCGTCTTTGCGGAAGCCCTCGACCGACGGAGTGGTGCGATCGCCTTCGGCGTTCACCAGAATGGTGGGCTCATTGCCCTCCATAACCGCCATCGCGGAGTTCGTGGTGCCCAGGTCGATACCCAGAATCTTGCCCATATCTATTCAGCCCTTTCTCGTTGACGAAGCCGCGTCCTGCAGCTCCGCTGGTGGCATTGCCACCGACTGTTCTTACCTTGCTTGCTTGGCTCGAAGCCCACGGCTTTTTCTTTCCGCGGCCTTGGAGCCTTCTTGGTACATTTGGCAATATAAAATCTAAGTGCCTCATTGTCAACTTATCTGACAATTTATTTTGCACGTTACTTAACTGTCACTTTGAATGATTATTTATATGCCCCATATAGGGAAGATGCACGAGCGGTGCCTATATATTGTGGTTTTATGCCGCCCTGCACAACAAAAGCCCCACTCGACGGTAATCGAATGAGGCTTTCTAAATCTCAGTGAGGGGTTGTTAAATCGACGCTTTCACGGCCGCAAAATACAGAAAAGCCGTTGCCCGCGGGGAGGGAGGGAGTGCGGGTAACGGCGTCGAAATGGCGAACTTGGGGAGAAAGAAAGGGGCTCGCCCGAGTTATATGAGGAAAAAGGGAGGGAACCAGACGCCAGGACCGGGTATTGGAAGCCAGGCGTCGGAAACCAGATATCAAAAACCAAGCTGGCCAAGGGGAGCCTTAAGCCGAAGGGGTCGGCGAAAGAAGCGGCCAGCGAAGCCTGGTATCTGGGCTCGGAGCTGGCGGCGATTAAACCGCCGGCATATACCGAGACTTACAGGTCGCCGCCGAGCTTGCGAGCGACGTGACGGCCCTGGGTCGAAGAACGGCCCGAAGCAACGCCCACGATGTACTCGGGGTAGTTGCCGCTGAAGAAGCTGCCGGAAACGTCGCCTGCAGCATAGAAGCCTTCGATAGCAGCGCCCTTCTCATCGAGAACCTGGCACTCAGAGTTAATGCGCAGACCGTCGATGGTGGTGAGCAGCGTGCCGCCGAACCACAGGCCGTAGAACGGAGCGGTGCGAATGGCGGACAGACGATAGGCCTCTTTGCCGTAGTCGTCGTCGGCCTGAGCGTCGAACTGCTGGTTGTAGCGCTCGACCTGCTCGAGGAAGGCCTTCTTGGACTCGCCCTCGAAGCCCAGCTTGTCAGCGAGCTCTTCGATGGTGTCGGCCTTCTTCAGGTAGCCAGCGTCGCGGGAAGTTGCGACAAACTCTTCGAGAGGCATGCCGGCGGCCATCGTCTGATTGGCAAATGCGGAGCAGCCGATGGTCGAGAAGCGGATGATGTCCTCAGGAGCATTGGCGTCGAAGATGGAGCACCACACGCCGCCGGGCTGCTGGGCGGCCTGGAAGCAGAGCGTGTCGTACGGGGTGGATTCGTTAGCGAAGCGCACGCCGTTGCGGTTGACCTTCATGAACGGCTGGCTGCCGATGTTCTCCTGGTAGATGGTGCCAGGGAATGCAGCCTCATCGCCCTTGCCGATGTAACCGCAGTCAACGCCAACCTCGACAGCGCCGCGGTCGAAGATCATCGGCGCGGGATCGGGGTCCTTGACGCCGCCAGCCCACAGGCCAGCCTTCAGGCCGATGCCGGTGTCGGCGGGGTTGAAGCTCGAAGCGGTGCAGCAACCGACGGCGGCAGGCTGCAGAGCCTTCATCATGGTCGGGTTGGCCGGGTAGCCGCCCGTGGCGAGCAGGGTGTTCTTGGCGTTCACCTGAACATAGCCCTCAGAGGTGTTGAAGATAGCGCCGGAAACTTTGCCCTCTTCGTGAACGAGCTTCACCAGGTCGTAACCCCAGCGAACGCTGTCGGCAGATTTCTCCTGAACATGGGAGAGCAGAACGTCGTTACGCATGGGATCGGAGTACGGGGTGAGATAGATGTGCTGCAGAACGGGCAGCATGTAGTCGGTGCCACCAGTTGCGTGCGCGGGAGGCATATCGACAACAGCCTGCTTGCCAGCTGCCTGCATCAGAGGATCGATCCAGTCGAACAGCTCGGCGGATTCGTCGATCCACATCTTGATGACATCCTGGTTGCACTTGCCGGAAGCGTAGCGGGTGAGCTCGTTGAGCAGCTTCATGCCGTCAACTTCGCCGCCCTGAGCAACAGCCGCCTTGGAGTTCACGATGCCCAAGTACTCGCGGGTCTCGGTGACCTTGTCGTTCTTCTCGGCAAGGATGAACTTCATGCCAAGGTCGGCAGCCGTGCCAGCGGCGCACATGCCCGCGGTGCCAGCGCCAATAATAAGGAAGTCGGTTTCCTCGGTCTTTTTGATATCAGACTCGGCAACCTCAGGCTCAACGCCCAGCCATGCGGGAGCGTCGGTCTCTGCAGCAGCGGCGCCCTTCGAAGCGTCGCCCTTAGCGGAGTTGCCCGCCGGAGCACAACCAGCAAGACCCGCGCCTGCGGCAGCAACGCCAGCCAGCGCAGCGCCCGCAAGGAAGTTGCGGCGAGAAACGCCCTTGTTCGTGATTTTCTCTTCCATTATTTCGCCCTCCTCGTTTGATTTGCGAATGTGGCTCGCAGATTACGCTCGAAGCGGACACATTGCGTCACCCCTTGGCCGCGAAGTTCATAAAGCACATCTGAACAGGCATTTCGTATATCGCTCACCTCAAAATAGCCTTCAGAGGGTGAGATTTACAGCAGACTAATCAAGCATGTTGCTATACACTTTGCACGGAGGGGAAGAGATATGGATACTACTGAACGCGTTGCCGCGCCAGCAACACTTCGCGTATGCGCTGCACTCACGCTTGAGTTGCTCTCGTCATTCATCGTCAACACGATGCTTTTTCCGAACGTCGCACTCGTTATGCCGGTCGCTCGCGAAATTTCAACGTACAGCGGTGCGGCGTTTTCTATCGCCGTTGCCGTGGCGGCCTATGTGCGACCTTCGCTCATGCGCGAGGGCGTATGGTCGGTGGCATGCCTGGCATCCACCGTCGGCGCGGCGATTCTTCTTTATTTAGGCGTTCTTACCAACAACACAACGCTGCTCCTTCTTGGCGCCCCCTTCGGCGGCCTTGGCAGCGCATGGCTCGCCGTGCTTATCGGCGTTGGCCTTGCCAACTTGGGGGCAGCGCGCGCCATGCTCGCCGTTCCCGCAGGATTCGTTTTGGAATACGCATTTCGCTGCGGCCTCATGGCGCTCGGACTGCCCTCTTCTACGGGCCTGGCAACCATAGCCTTCGTCGCAGCACTTGTCGCAAGCTATCTGTTCATTCGACATGACGCCCGCGCGATACTCGAAAGCGTTCACGACTCCACCGCGCCTAGCGTGCTCAATATCACGAGCCCGTCTTCATACGTGTCGTTTTCGAGCCTTGCGTTCGTCTCGATTCTGCTGTTCAACATCGCGTGCGGCTTCGCGCTTGGCGGAGCGAGCAGCGCTTCCTCGGTTGCAGGAGCGCTTATTTCGTTCATTCCCGTCACCATTGCGCTTGTCGTTGTCGTGGCGCGAGGCTCGATTTCCACCGACGCGCTTTACCGGGGGTCGATGCTGCTCGTATTCGCCGGCCTCCTCACGACGCCGCTGCTGCTTTTCGGCGGCCTCCTCACGACGCCGCTGCTGCTTTTCGGCGGCGCCGATTCATTCAACATGCAAGCCCATGGCACGCTCCTGAGCGCGGGATCCGACCTGTTCAACGTGCTCATGTACTGTTTCATCGCCGCTGTTGGCGCGCGCAACAAGCTGGGCGCGGTTTCCGTTTCCGCGTCGTTTTTGGCCACGCAGTGGCTCGGCATTGGCATTGGCGCGCCCGTCGCGCAATTCGTCAATGAAATATCTACGAGCAACGCGACCGTCGCCGCGTGGATTACCATGGCCATTACGTTCGCGTTCGTCGCGTACAACTATGTCGGCATGCGCAATTACAGCTTCGCCGAAACCATCGAGGGCATTACTCCCGCCCATACAGAAAGCCTCATGAAGAACGCGAGCGGCGAAGAAGCCGCAGCGCAGCTCGCCGAAGAAGCCGAACCTGCGGAAGGCCTTCAGCAAAAATCGGACGACACCGCGTTCGAAACCGCCTGCGCCGCCGTCGCCGAGAAGCATCGCCTCACCGCGCGCGAAACCGAGGTATTCGAGCTGCTTGCGCGCGGACGCACGAGCCCCGTCATTCAAGAAAAGCTCGTGCTGTCGCACAACACGGTGAAAACCCACGTGCGCCATATTTACGCGAAGCTCGACGTGCATTCCCAGCAAGAACTCATCAACATGGTGGAAGAAGCGACCGAGAACTAGCGTCCCGCAGAAGGGCGCTGGCCAAAACAGCACCCTGGACAGCACGGGCATCGCGAGCGGCAAAATGCCAACGCCTCCGCATCGGCGTCCAAAGCGGGGCGTTGGATTGTCGGACGCCCGGGCTGTCGAAGCGCGAGACAGCTGGCGCGCGCAAAGCTTCGCTTGTTACCTAGCCTCGAGGCCCATCTGCAACATATATACCTCTTCGCGCAGCTCGCGTGCATCTGCGTTGGTAAGGCGGCCAGCCTCGCGCATGAGGCGAATTTGTTCGAGCTCCATCGAAAGTGCCTCGGCCTCGATGTCGCGCGTTTTCGCCTTCACACGACGCTTGCCCAAAAACGTGCCGCGCACCTTGCGACCCGTATGCGTTTCTTCGCCGGCGAGCGCAGCGGAAGCCGCCGACGCGGCATCGGCCACGGCATTTGCCGCGGAGGTCATCTTGGCCGCCAGGTCAGCGTCATCGGAATCGGGCGCGACGAACGGAATCGTGCCTGTTTCGGAAGGCGACTCCATCACAGCCTCCAATTGCGCCCTGCGCACCTCGGCGGCATCGAGCACGCGCTTGCTTTCGGGAGTGACCTTCGGAATGTCGATGCCCGTTATGGCCTCGAGCTTCACCGTGGAATCGGGCGCCACGGCGCACTTCTCTTCGGCAGCCTCTCGCGCTTCCTCGCGAGCTTCGGCGGCCGCTTCCGCTTCCACGCGGGCCACGCGCAGGCGCAACGCCATAAGGTTAGCGTTGTATTCGCTCTTCAAGAGCCCTGCTGCATGGCGGCCTTCAGCATCGAGCGCGGGCTCCATGCTTTCCAAATACTGCAAGGCGTGTTCTTCGGCCGCGATAATGAGCTTCGACATTTCGCGCTTGCATTCATCGGTCATATTCGAACCGCGAACCTTGTCCACAATGAAGCGAACCGTCCATGTGAACGGGGCTTTCTTGCGCAAATCGGGCCGCGCAACAACCGCACCGGGAGCAACGCCCGCGCCCGCCACAATGGGAGCGCCCGAGCCAAGCGTCGAAGCAAACTTCGAACGCGAGCCGCGCTTAAGCACGTCAATGCTGTGGTTGAGTGTACTCGCATAGCGCTCGCCCGCCGCGCGACTCACTTCGCCCGACGCCATTTTTTCGCGCACGAATTCGAGCTGGTCGCCCAGAATATCAATGCGCATGCCGCGCAGCGTGTCGTCGGAAACCTCGCGCTCGCGCACCAAATTCATACGATCACGGTATGCCTGCACGGTAACGCGCGTAGGCACCGCCGTTTCGGGGGTTTCTTTCTCAAGCAGCTCGTCGATAACATTCTGCAGAATGTCGACTTCCACCTTCGAGCGCGGCGAGGCGCCTTCGCTTTCTTCGGCGGGAGCCAGCAGTGGCACCACGAAATTCGCAATGAGCAACGTGAGCACAATAACGCCCGATGCAAGGAAGATGAGCAGGTCGCGGTTGGGAAACGGCGTCGTTGCGTCAATGAAGTACGGAAGTGACATAACGACCGAAAGCGTCACGGCGCCCTTCGGACCAGCAAGCGTGACCACTGCCGCGTTGCGCAGGAAATCGGCGTTGATTTTCGGACGGATGCCCTCGCGATTGCGCGTGAGTTTCTCCATAACCACGACCCACGCGAAACGCACGCCAAGCACGATGGCCGTGATGAGCACGATAAGGACGAGGAGCCACGCACCACCCTGACTGCCCGATGCGTTCCATGTAGGCAGAATAACCTCGGGGAGCTTCATGCCCAGCAGCACGAACACGATGCCATTAATCACGAATACGATAAGCTCCCACACATTTTCGCTGGCCACGGCGTAGCGAGACGACTCGATGGTAAGCGAGCTCGGGTAGAACTTCATGAACAGAGCAGCCGCGACAACAGCCAAAATGCCGCTCACGGCGAAGTGCTCAGCAGTGAGGTACGCGAAAAACGGCATGACCACTTCGAACAGCAGAAACACCGTGGGCGTTTCAAGACCGAGCGCGCGCACGCGGCCAAGCACGAACATCACGATTGCCGCGAGCACAAGGCCCACGACCACGCCGCCAACGAAGTCGAACAGGAAGGTAGCCGTCGCGTTGAGCAGCGAGAACGTTCCCGTAATGGCCGCCGCGATAGCGAACTCGAATGCCACAACGCCTGATGCGTCGTTGAACAAAGCCTCGCCGGAAAGCAAGGACTTTTGGCGATCGGTAAGCTTGACGTCTTTACCCATGGCGGCAACGGCGGCGGCATCGGTGGGACCGAGCGCGGCACCTAGCGCGAAGGCGGCCGCAAGAGGAATAGACGGCACGATAAGGTTCAGCACGAAGCCAACCACGAGCGCCGTAATGAACACCAGGCCAATAGCGAGCGAGATGATGTGTCCCTTGTTTTTCCAAAGCGCGCCCTTGTCGGCGTGGCGCGACTCGTCGAAAAGCAACGGTGCGATGAAGATGAGCAGGAAGAGCTCAGGATCGGAAATAACCGCCGAGGGGTCTTCGGCGATCAGGAAGCCGACCACCGCGCCAAGGGCGATTTGCACAAGCGGCATGGCCAAGCGGGAAAATACCTGGTCGAAAATGCTTGAGACAAGAACGCATCCAAGCAGCAGCAAAACGACTTCGAACGATTCCATGGGGCTCCTTTAAGAGTCGGCCTATGCGGCACACGCCGCATATATCAGTACAAACCGCCATGGTAACCGACGCGTCGCAAACAAGCCGAAAGTGTTAACGCTTCGCTACGAAAAACCGCCAACGCTGAAGAGCGGCTGAAACCGTTCATTCCCCTAGCCTCCCCCGCCTGCCCCACCTGTTAAACGCTACGAGCATTTAACAGGTCCAAGCTCAGCTGAAGACTCAATCCCTCCAATTCTCGCGCTGAATAGCTCGCGCGAACCACGGATGAATCTTCGTTTTTTCGGGAGACCACCAACAGAGCGTCCCATACTCCCATACGGCAAGATGCGCGAATCCATCAGTGTTGTCGAGCACAACCGCTTCATGCGTATATGACAGAACTTCGCCAAGGGCAGCAATGCTCGCAGAGAAGCGCCGTTCAACGTCTTCGGAGCGAATATCATGGCCTCCAACTTGCACGCGATGGCGAATTCTAGCCAAAGCGACTTCAGGAGAATCCACGCCGATATAAAAGAGCCGAACCCTATACCCCAGCGAATACGCCTTCCGAATGCGCGCCACCGCCGATTTTCCCGCAAGCGTCGTTTCCTGGTTGAATGACCTCATGTGGGCGAAATTATCTCGAACCTGACCAACTGCCTGCTTGCCCGCCCAAAGCTGATCGGCCGGCAATGACCAATCTCTTCCCGCAGCGGCAATTATCTCATCGGGGTTGATGCGCAGCATGCGCGAATCGGCGTCGCATTCGCGCCAAAGCCCCGATTGATAAAACGTCGACTTCCCTGCGCCATTCACGCCAGCAAACACAACGAACGTAGGCTGGCCCGCCATTAGAACACACCGCGCTTCACGAGCTCGCGTTGTTTTTGACGCAAAAAGAAATCAGATAGCTCCATATAGAAATCGGCCTCTTCTTGCGTTTTGGCCGACTGGAGAACATCAAGCGGAACGCAGAAGGAAAAGGCCTTCTTGCATTCTTCGAAAAGCTGCGGCAGGTCGCAACGGCTTTCGGCATAAGAAGCCGCGCACTCGGAACGCACGTCTGCCGACGAAGACAAGGGCCTTCCCGACGACGGGTTCTTCAATAGGCGATCGTAGACCGCGACTTCCGGCAAAACCCACGAGCGCCCAACCTTCGTAGCTTCAAGCGAGCCGTTGGCAATTAGCTGCCGAACCCGAGCGGTCGACACTCCCAAAATTTGCGCGCATTCCGAAACAGAAAGCATGGACTTCCCCTTTGAATCGCCCAATAAGAATGTCTCCACAATACAAAAACCCTTGCGATATCGCAAGGGTTTTAGAAGCCGCCATTCGCTCATAAACCTGTTAAACGCTACGAGCATTTAACAGGTTGGGAATCAGGCTATTTCATGAGCGAGGCAACCGCGTTCGCGAAGGCCACCGGGTCTTCCAGGGGCATGCCCTCAACGAGCAGCGCCTGGTTGTAGAGCAGGCTCGCGTAGGTCTTCACCTTTTCGGCATCGCCCGCTTCCTGCGCGGCCTTCAGCGTGGCGAACACGGGGTGCACGGCGTTGATTTCAAGCACGCGATTGCTCTTGGGCGCTTCGCCCATATCGGGCATCTGCGAGAGAATCTTCTCCATCTCGAGCGACACAGGGCCCTCGGCGGTGATGCACGCCGGCGCGGCCTCGGCCGTGGCAAGCTTCGTGGACACCGCAACCTTCGTCACCGAATCGCCCAGAGCTTCTTTCATGGCGCCGAAAAGGCCTTCGTTTTCCTTCGTGGCGTCTTCGGCGGCCTTCTTTTCGTCCTCGGTCTCCAAGCCCAAATCGCCCGACGCGACGTTCTTCAGCTCCTTGGCCGACTCGCCTTCGCCCCAGGTTTGCATGGTCTGGAACGTGAACTCGTCAACGTCCTGCGTGCACAGCAGCACGTCGTAACCGCGATCGAGCACCGAATTCACCACGGGCAGCTTCGCCAAACGGTCGGTCGAATCGCCAGCGGCATAGTAAATCGCCTTTTGGTCGGTGGGCATGGCAGCGGTGTATTCCTCGAACGTCACCATCTTCTGCTGCTTGGCCGAATAGAACAGCAGTAGGTCGCCGAGCAGGCCCTTCTGCATGCCGTAGCTCTGGTAAATGCCGAACTTCAGGCCGCGACCGAACTGCTCGAAGAACTTCTCGTATTCGTCGCGATGGTTGTCGCGCATTTTCTCGAGCTCGCTTTTGATCTTCTTCTCGAGCTTGTTGGCAATAGCACGCAGCTGGCTGTTGTGCTGCAGCGTCTCGCGCGAAATGTTCAGCTGCAAATCGGCCGAATCGACAACGCCGCGCACGAAGTTGAAGCAATCGGGCAGAAGCTCCTCGCACTTATCCATGATGAGCACGTTGGAGCTGTAGAGCGCCAGACCCTTCTTGTAGTCTTTGCTGTACAAGTCAAACGGCGCGCGGCTCGGGATGAACAGCAAGGCGTCGTAAGTAAGAGCGCCCTCGGCATGCACCTTAATCGTGCGCGCGGGGTCGGCGAAGTCGTGGAAGTTCGACTTGTAGAACTCGTTGTATTCCTCGTCGGTCACGTCAGACTTGCTGCGTTTCCAAATGGGCACCATGGAATTGATGGTCTCGCGCTCGGTGTAATGCTCGAATTCGGGCTTGTAATCGTCGCCGGCATCTTCGGGCTTCGGCTTTTCGCGCGTCTTGTCGCAATCCATGGTAATGGGGTAGCGCACGTAGTTGCTGTACTTCTTGATAAGGCTCTTCAGGCCCCACTCGGAAAGGTACGTGTCGTACTTTTCCTCGTCGGTGTCGTCTTTCAGCGTAAGGACGATATCGGTGCCGTTGGTGGTGCGCTCGGCTTCCTCGATAGTGTAGCCCTCAACGCCGTCGCTGACCCACGCCCACGCCTCGTCGCTGCCGAATGCGCGGCTCACAACGCGCACTTCCTTGGCAACCATGAACGCGGAATAGAAGCCCACGCCGAACTGGCCGATGATATCCACGTCGTCGCCCTGGGCCTTGTCGTTTTCGGTTTTGAATTCGAGCGAGCCGGAATGGGCGATGGTGCCCAGGTTCTTCTCGAGCTCGTCTTTGGTCATGCCGATGCCCGAATCGCTCACGGTAATGGTGCGCGCATCTTTGTCGAAGGATACGTGAATGGCCAGCTCGTCTTTGGAGAGCTTCACGTCGGTATCGGTGAGGCTCTTGAAATAGAGTTTATCCACAGCGTCGGACGCGTTGGAGATAAGCTCGCGCAGGAAGATTTCCTTATTCGTGTAAATCGAATTGATCATGAGGTCGAGCAGCTTTTTGCTCTCTGTCTTGAACTTCTTCATAGCTCGAATGGCCTTTCTATTCGCGTGCCGCTCAGGCGGCTTTTACCCAAAGGTCGCCGTATCGCACAAGGCGGCGCGGGTGCTTCGCCCGCGTTCGCACGTGGCGGCGGCGATTTTTAGCACTCAACATGTTCGAGTGCCAAAACAGGATTGTAGTTCGCCGCACGCGCGTGTCAAGCAAGCCCACGCGAGCGCCACGCGATGTTGACGTTTCGTTGCGGAAATCGCTTGCCCCTGACGCATCGACAATTCGAAAACGACGCCATTTTCGGTGCCACACAACAGGCAAACGAGTATCTTGTTCTTACAAGCAATCGGGCACGCCAAAGGGGACGCGCCGCAAATGCTACGCGCAACGGCAGCCCGTCGACGCAAGGAGGCAGCTATGGCAAATCGCTTCGTTTTGAACAACATCTCTTACCACGGAGCAGGCGCGATTAAGGAAATTCCCGGCGAGCTTACCCGTCGCGGATTCTCAAAAGCGTTTGTGGCGACCGACGCTGACCTGGTGCGTTTCGGCGTCACGAAAAAGGTCACCGACCTGCTCGACGAAGCGGGCATCACATGGGAGATGTTCAGCGACATTAAGCCCAACCCCACCATCGAGAACGTACAGGCGGGCGTGACAGCGTTCAAGGCCAGCGGCGCCGACTGCATCGTGGCCGTGGGCGGCGGCAGCGCCATGGACACCGCGAAGGGCATTGGCATTATTGCCACGAACCCCGAGTTCGCCGACGTGGTAAGCCTCGAAGGCGTCGCGCCCACCACCAAGCATGCCGTGTTCACCATTGCGGTGCCCACCACCGCTGGCACCGCGGCCGAAGTCACTATCAATTACGTGATTACCGATACGGAAAAGGAACGCAAATTCGTCTGCGTCGACGTGAACGACATTCCTGAAGTTGCCGTTGTCGACCCTGAAATGATGGCGACCATGCCCGCAAGCCTCACCGCCGCCACTGGCATGGACGCGCTCACGCACGCGATTGAGGGCTACACCACCAAGGGCGCGTGGGAGCTTTCCGACATGTTCCACCTGAAGGCGATCGAGCTCATCTCGAAGAACCTGCGTGACGCGGTGGCCGAAGCGAAAAGCGGCGTGCCCGCGAGCGGCCGTGAAGGCATGGCGCTCGCCCAATACGTCGCCGGCATGGGCTTCTCCAACGTGGGCTTGGGCATCGACCACTCCATGGCGCACACGCTTTCGGCGCACTACGACACGCCGCACGGCGTTGCCTGCGCGATGCTTCTGCCCATCGCGATGGAATTCAACAAACCCGTGGTCGTCGATCGCTTGGCCGATGTGGCCCGCGCGATGGGCGTTGACACCGCGGGCATGAGCACCGAAGAAGCCGCTGACGCCGCCATCGCGGCCGTGCGCCAGCTTTCCGAAGACGTCGAGATTCCCAAGACGTGCGCGGGTCTGGTCGAAGGCGACCTCGAGCAGCTGGCATGCGATGCTATGGCCGACGCATGCTTCCCCGGCAATCCACGCGAAGCCAACCACGACCAGGTGGTCGAACTCTTCCGCAAGATCATGGCGTAAGAAGTAACGGCCCTATACAAGAAGGAGCCTGCAATCATTCTGCAGACTCCTTCTTTTTTTCGATCTATTTCGATGAGCGCTACTCTTTGCGATTGGCGCGCTCGTTTTCTTCGCGACAGATTTCCTCATACATATCGAGCATCACGCTTTGCGGAACCTCGCCAAAGAAGTAGTCGTCCTCGTTCACCATGCGCGAACCCTCGATTTCGATATCGATGATGTCGTACGCCGCATGGGCAAGCGCGACCACCACATAGCTGCCAGTAATCACAAATGCGATGCACATCACAAGAGACATCGCCACGCACACCAACAGGGTGTACCAATCGCGATATTCCTCGTGCGCATACACGAAAACGGCGGTGGAAATAACAACTGCGGCAATTACGGCGATTTTTGCGGGAATGAACAGGCCCAAAAGCACGGTCACGCCGCCCACCAGCACGAAGCGGAACAAAAGTTCCTCGGCAAAGCCCGCCGCGCACATGCCCGCGAACACAGCGTACGAGTCGATGCGCGGAATTTCGCCATTGAGGCCGCGGCGACTCGCAATGATGCTCGACCTGCCCGACGTCGTGTGCGACGCGACGAATTCGATGGCATGGGCAACGGCGAGCGCAATCACGGTCACGACAATGGCCGCCACGATGGTGTCAATGGCGGAAAGCTTCATGCACGACAGCGCAATTTCGTGCGCCCAGCCAAACCCGACGATCGAACCGAACCAATCACCCGAAACAACTCCACTTGCGGCCATGGAGCCAACAACGCCGATAAGCAGCAGCAGGCATTCCGACGCAAGCATGTTCGAAATTAGGCAATTTTGCTCGCCCATGTCGAGCGGATATTTTTCTCCAGGGAAAGCCAACTTAGGAAAGCACTCCTTTAGCCTCGAGGGCATTAACGACTTCGATGTCGGCGGGCAGCCAATCGACCGAGCGAAGGTTCGCCGCGCCGAGCCACTTCGCCGCCGAATGCTCCAGCAAATGCAGATGTCCCTCCACGATGGAGCATATGTAGCACCCCATGGACAGATGGAACGCAGGGTAATCGTATTCTACCTGGTACACGAACGAATCGACCGAGACCGTCGTTTCGAGCTCTTCGCGAATCTCGCGAACCAACGCCTGCTCAGGGGTTTCTCCCGCCTCGACTTTGCCACCAGGGAATTCCCACCCGCCGGCAAACTCGCCATACCCACGCTGAGTCGCGAATACCTTGCCGTCATGCACAATGACGGCCGCAACAACGTTGATTGTTTTCATAGGACACTGCCTCGATTCATGACCAAAATGAAAGCGAGCCCGAAGCTTCGCAATGCTAAAGAATTTACGATACAGCCCAGGCAAATCGCTATCAAGGCCAACCAGAAAAACGCCGCACGCTCCACCGAAGCCGCCTCCGCCAAAATCACCGCCACCGAAAATCAAAGCCCCGAGGCGTGAATAGGCTTTCCCGGGTATGATTGTCTTCAAATACGCAACCCACCCCATCGAGGCATCCATGAATCAGCGCATTGAATACAACGTTGTCGAATTTTCGGAAGAAGCGAAGTCCGCTTTCAGAAAGAGTCTCGAAGCAAGCTTCATCGGATCCGAGAAGGAGCCCGATGACCGCTTTGCGCCGCGCATTCTCAGCAACAACGATCCCGCAAGCAATGTGCTCTCCGTTATCAAAGGGGAATTCCTCGATTGCGTGAGTTTCGATCTTTCGGTCGCATTCATCACGGCCAGCGGAATTCAGGTGCTCGCCGAAATACTCTCTCAACTGCGACAGAGGGGAATCAAGGGGCGCATTCTCACATCGACGTATCTCTGCTTCAACGATCCCGACGCGCTCAGGAAGCTGCTCGAATATCCCAACATCGAAACACGCGTTTACCAGGGAGACCTTCACGCAAAAGGGTATTTCTTCAACAAGAGGGGCATTTCCACCATCATCATTGGAAGCTCGAACCTCACGCAAACCGCCCTGACGTGCAACAAGGAGTGGAACGTTCTCTTTCGCTCCTTCCCAACGGGCGACATCGCCCATAAAACCAAAGCCGAATTCGAAAAGCTCTGGACTGACGAAAACACCGCGAACCTCGATATGCACTGGATCGAAAGCTACGAAAAATTCCTTGCAGAAAAGCCGGCGTCGAACGCTCCGGCACGCCGCAAGTTCTATATCGCCGACATGTCGGAAGGCAGCTCGCCTTCCGGTGACGACAGGGCGACAAAAATCAAACCCAACAAAATGCAGACGCATGCGCTCGAAGCGCTCGACGTACTCCATCAGCGCAACGACCCCCGCGCGCTGCTCGTTTCGGCTACAGGAACAGGCAAAACATATCTTTCCGCGTTAGACGTTGCCGCCTGCGCGCCGAAACGCGTGCTCTTCATCGCACATAGACAGCGAATCCTCGACGCCTCGATGAAAAGCTTCCGGCGCGTTCTCGGCGACGGGTATTCCTATGGTCAATTTGCCAACCAGAGCGAACGAGACGCAACATGTCTTTTCGCCATGGTCATTTCGCTTTCCACGAAACTCGACGAGTTCTCGCCCGATGATTTTGACTACATCATCATCGATGAAGCCCATCGGACAGGAGCTAATAGTTACCAAAAGATACTTGACTATTTCAAGCCGAAATTTGTTCTCGGAATGACGGCGACTCCGTCGAGAACCGATGGCTATGACGTGTATGCACTGTTCAATCACGTAATTGCCTATCGCATTACGCTTCAGGACGCTCTTGAAAACGATATGCTCGTTCCTTTTCACTATTTCGGAATCGCAGATCTTGAAATCGATGAAGAGCAGGCTGACGATTTCGCGCTGTTCTCGCGCTTGACGGCAGAAGAGCGCGTTGACCATATCATCCGAAAGATCGAAGAGTATTCAGTTTGCAAAGAAAACCGCCGAGGGCTTATCTTCTGTAGCAGAAACGACGAAGCACAGGCCCTTTCTCGCCTCTTCAACGAAAGAGCCTATCGCACCCTCGCCATAAGCGGAGAATCCTCCGACAACGAGCGCGACACGGCTATCGCCCAACTCGAAAATGGCGAGCTACAGTACATCTTCTCGGTGGATATCTTCAACGAGGGCGTCGACATTCCTTCGCTCAACCAAATCATCATGCTGCGCAAAACCGAATCGGCCATCGTGTTCGTACAGCAGCTCGGACGAGGCCTGAGAAAAGACCCATCCAAAGATTTCACGCTCGTGCTCGATTTCATCGGCAATTACCAGCAGAACTATCTGATACCTATCGCCCTCGCCGGCGACAGAACGTACAACAAAGACAACCTTCGCAAGGTGGTAAAAGAAGGCAGCTCCATCATTCCTGGCTGCTCGACCATCACATTCGACCATATTTCCGAACAACGGGTTTTCAAAGCGCTCGAAGAGGGGCGCTTCGGAACCGCCAAACTCATTAGGTCTGAATACGGGGACCTTCGCAGACTTCTCGGTCGCATTCCGTCACTGCTCGATTTTGACGCCAACGAGTCGATCGATCCCATGATCATCATCAACAAATACGGTTCTTATCCTGCGTTTCTTCAGCGGTACGAGCAAGATTGCCCATACTCCCTCAGCCCCAAAAAGCTCGACTATCTAAAGTTCATATCAACGAAAATGGCTAGTGGAAAACGCCGTGGCGAACTGCTCATTCTTCAAGAGCTGCTCAAAAGCTCAGATAGATCAGTCGACATTGCTTCTGCAGCTTGCCGAAGCAATGAATCCACCGCGTCGACCATCCGTATGCTCTCAGGCGAATTCTCGACAAGAGGAGAGCAACTCATTAGGGAGGTCGACGGAAAACTCGTCTTGGATTCACGCTTCGAGACGGCACTTTCCGATCCGTGGTTTCGCAGCTGCGTTTCCGACGTGATCGAATTCGGCCTTTCGCGAAACGAAGCCGCCTTTGCGGAAACGTACAAAGACACCGACTTCGTACTGAATCAGAAATACACGCGCGAAGACGTGTGCAGGCTTCTACGCTGGGCGAAAGAGCCGAATTATCAGAATGTCGGTGGCTACTTTCATGACAAGGAAACCAACACTTTTCCGGTTTTCATCAATTACGAAAAAGACCCTGACATCAGCGTGACCACGCAATACGAAGACCGATTTGTATCCGACCGCGAGATTATTTGCATTTCGAAGAGCAACCGCACGCTTCAATCGCCCGAAATAGGAAATCTCGCGCATGCGAGAGAGCTCGGCATGCGCTGCTTTCTGTTCTTGCGCAAAAACAAGAAAGACAAAGACGATGGGACCGAGTTCTATTTCCTAGGAGAGATGCACCCAACGGGACATTTCGAGCAGATCGTCATGGAAGACGGCAGCACGTCGGCCGTCGAAATCACGTACGACCTGGAAACACCAGTCCGTGCCGATCTATACGATTATTTCCTAAGCAGCTTCGACAAATAGAAAACAGGCCATCGTCCTTGCTGGAGGGCAGTTTTGCGCGCGCGTGACCGCGCTATTCATCTCGCAGCAATCGAAAGAATCGGTTGATGATGCTTTGCGAATTTGGGTCTATTTCGTCGGCCCCAATCACATTGCTTAAAAAGCAGAGCATCGCGCACGATGCCCTCCGCCTGTTACCAGCGAACGAATCGCTTTCAAGATGCGAAGCGATGCGCTCCAGAAATTCGCCAACGGTCTCGTTGCGCGATCCCTCAATAAATTGCCGCAATTCGGGAATCGATTCAAACCCGAAATCAGACGGTCTTAAATTCATGTTCAATCGCCCCCTTATGAGACAATTGAAGCAGACAAGCACTGCAGCCCGGGCGAATCAAGCCCATGATCCATGAAACCCACGATCTCGCAAATCGCCTAGTCCCACAAATCGCTGGGCACAATCTCCAGGCAGCAACCATCGGGGTCTTCGATGAAATAAATGCCATCGCGGCCGAGTTCGTGGCACACGCAATCCATTTCGTCATGCAGAAGACGCGCCGCATCGACGTCGTCGACCGCAAACGCCAAATGAGTATCATTGCTCCCATTGTCGTACGCTTCGGTGCGACCACTTTCCCACACGAGCTCAAGCTCGAAATCGGTGGTGTCGTTTCCTATGTAGACAATCTTGCGAGAGCCTTCCGCGCGAGTAATCTCGCGAACAACGTCGAGCCCAAATGCGCGTTTGTAGAACGCGAGCGATTTTTCCAAATCGAGCACGTGAATGCACCGGTGAATCATTTTCGCCTTCATGGGAAGCCTTTCTCCCGCAACTCCCACCAGCCGCCATTGCGACTTATGGGCAATTGTTACAGACTTCATCCCATTTCTCATGCGGAAAACGCACAAACTGAGATATTTATCCGCGAGCGGCGCGCGAGCTCACGCTCCGCAGCCGCCCACAGCCACAACAGCGCCGCCGTCGGCTTCGCGTCGGAAGGCACGCTCGACCCTAAAACTCGCTTAAGCCTCGCGAGCCTCCGCCACCTCGCGCTCATGTGCTTTGGCCTGCTGCCACAATTCCTCTTGCTCGTCAGTCGAGAGGTCTTCCAGGCGCTCACCACGCGCCCTCGCCGCGCCTTCCATAAAGCTCCAACGACGACGGAATTTCGCGCACGTCGCACGCAATGCGTTTTCAGCATCGACGCCATTCCAACGCGCCACATTCACGAGCGCGAACAAAATATCGCCGAACTCAAGCTCGCGATCTTCGGGCGACTCGGCTTCCTTGAATTCCTCGATTTCTTCTGCGACCTTCGCCCACACGCCCGCCTCATCGGGCCATTCAAAGCCCACGGCGACCGCCTTGCGCGAAATCTTTTGAGCCTGCATCAGCGCCGGAAAGCTCATGGGCACGCCATCGAGAAGGCCATCGGGCTTTTCAGCGTCAGCCGTCTCGTCCATCGTGGCCTTGCGTTCGCGCATTTTCACAGCATCCCAAATACCGACCACTTCTTCGGGCGTCGAAGCCTGCACTTCCCCGAAAATATGCGGATGGCGGCGCACCATTTTCTCGTTGATATCGCGACACACGTCGTCGATCGTGAATTCGCCCGCATCGGCAGCGATTTGACTCTGCAGCACCACCTGCAGCAACACGTCGCCCAATTCTTCGCGCAAATGGGCCACATCGCGCGCCTCAATGGCATCGACGGCCTCGTAAGCCTCTTCAATCATGTTGTGCGCAATGCTCGCGTGCGTCTGCTCGCGATCCCACGGACACCCATCGGGCGCGCGCAGCTTCGCAATCGTTTCAACAAACGCATCGAATTCCGCATGATTTGCCATTGCCGCGCCCTTTCCGCAAAAAGAATCAAAACCCCTCGGATTATAGAAGACCAGCCTAATCAAGTCAGTCGAACACTTCACCATAGGCTACACTTCAATCATCCATTCGAAGAAAGCGCCCTATGAGAACCAGAATCTTCCAAATCGTGCAAATCGCGCAGAAAGACGACCGCGCGAGCCGCCTCTACGACATATTCCTGGTCGCCGTCGCGTTTGCGAGCATCGTTCCGCTCATGTTCCACGTCGACCGGCTTCCCGGCGCTTGGCAGTTCGCGTTCACCGCGCTCGATTTTGTCACGGTGTACATCCTGTTCTTCGACTACCTGCTGCGTTGGATCACCCATGACATAAAAGAAGGCCGCCGAGGCGATTGGAAAGCTTTCGTGAAATACCCGTTCACGGTAACCGCGCTCATCGACCTTGCCTCCATTCTGCCCTCGCTTGGCGTTTTGCCCGCGAGTTTCATGTTCCTTCGCGCGCTGCGCGTGGTGCGCATCATGCGCTATTCGCGCCGTCTTGCCGTCATCGTCAACACGTTCGCGTCGGAGCGCCGCACGCTCACCCTCTCGCTCGTGCTAGTAGGCATGTACGTGTTCATGGTGGCGCTTCTGATGTTTTGCAACGAGCCCAACACGTTTGACACATTCATCGATGCTCTGTATTGGGCAGCCGTCACCCTCACGACTATCGGCTACGGCGACCTTACGCCCACGACGGAAACGGGCAAAGTCATCGTTATCGCGGCATCGATCGTGGGTATTTTGGTAATCGCGCTTCCCGCCGGCATCATCACGGGCAGCTTCCTCGACCAACTGCGCCAAATCAGTGAGGACCGCGAGCGCTATTTCGAGGCGAATTCCTTCGCGCGCATGCATGCGCCGAGCGGCTTTAAGGCGACGCCCACGTCAATTCGAGTCTATTTCCAGAAGAACCCGCGCGTCGGGAAATATCTCGTATATATGGCGGCATTCACCCTGCTCGATTGCGCCTTGTATGGCGCGATGTCGCTTCTGGGTTTTCCCGTATGGCTCGACACCACAGGCACGGCGCTTGCGGCATTCGCGCTCGAACCCGCGGCGGGCTTCATTGTTGGCTTCGTCCACAGCCTCATTCTGACGCTCGTCAACGGAAACGCAGGCAATTTGCTGTTTTATGGCGAATGCGCCGTGGTGGTTCTTATCTACGGCGTTTTCCTGCGCGCCTGGCGAGCAAAGCTCGGCGCGTTTCGTGCGGCGATATGCGCCGTGCTCGTCATCGCAGTTCTGCAGTCGGCGATTTCGCTCGCCCTTAGCGACATGCTCGCCTACGGAGTGATCACCACACCGTTCGAAATTGCCTACGAAAATTACTTCACGGGCATTGGAATGCCTCAGACGGGCGCACACATTATCGCAACGTTCATCGATCGCGTGCTCGATGCCACGGCTGTTTTGGTGCTCGTCGCCGCGATGCATTCAGCTGCTCGTTTTTTGCACTTGCCGAATGCGGGCCGCTAATACGTACACATGAGCGACAATAGGCGAAACACGAACTCCGAAGATAAGGAGGCGCGAATGCGCAGCGTCAACATTGGCATAATTGGTTTGGGAACTGTCGGCGGGGGCGTAGTGCGCCTTATTCAACGCCACCACGACGATTACGTCGAGCACTACGGCATCGACCTTCAAATTAAGCGCGCATGCAGCCGCAACGATACAGAAGCGAAAAACCTCGGCATCGCAAACGTCTTCACCACCAACTGGCAAGACATCACGAGCGACCCCACTATCGACATCGTGATCGAGCTCATTGGCGGCGAGCATCCCGCGACCGAAATTTTCGAAGACTCGTTCGCGCACGGCAAGCACGTGGTTTCCGCGAACAAGGCACTGCTCGGCCGTCATGTCGAGCACCTGGCCAAGCTCGCAAACAGCCACGGCGTGCAAATTAAATGCGAAGCTGCCGCAGCTGGCGGCATTCCCGTGGTAAGCGCGCTTGAGCATGACTTGGTCGGCAACGAAATTCTCACTATTGCCGGCATTATGAACGGCACCACGAACTACATTCTGTCGCGCATGGCCAACGAGGGCCTGGGCTTTGATGAAGTGCTCGCCGACGCGCAGCGACTGGGTTACGCCGAGGCCGACCCCACGGCCGACGTCGACGGCTTCGATGCCGCTTCGAAAATCGCGATTCTCGCCTCCATCGGCTTCCGCACGCGCGTGAATACCGACAACGTGTTCATGCAGGGAATTCGCAACGTTTCCGCCACCGATATCGAAATGGCGCGCCAGTTCGGCTACGCCATTAAGCTGCTCGCCATTGCACGCAACACCGAAAGCGGCGTCGACGTGCGCGTGCACCCCACCATGATTCCCGCGACACACCAACTCGCAAGCGTGTCGGGCGCCATGAACGCCGTGTTCATCGTTGGCGACGCCGTGGGCGAGACCATGTTCTACGGAGCAGGCGCGGGTTCCTTCCCCACCGCAAGCGCCGTGGTAGGCGACGTGATGTCGCTTGCCGACCATATCGCGCACGGCAAAGAAGTCATTCCTGAGAGCGAGCCTTTCGGCCACAACCTCGCCATTCGCGACATCGCCGACTTAGAAACGCGCTACTACATTCGCCTTACCGTGGCCGACAAGCTCGGCGTGCTTGCCGAAACCACCAAGATGCTTGCTGACGACGGCATTTCCATTTCCGACATTAATCAGATGAAATCGGAGGACAACGAAGCCTGCACGCTCATCTACATGACGCATGCCGCCAAGGAAAGCGATATCGAGAAGGCACGTGCCGACCTTGAGGCACTCGATTCCGTGAAGGCCGTTTCTTCCGTCATTCGCATCGAGAACATCGAAGCCTGGAACGAAGGCGCATTCGACAACTAGTCCTTCCGTCTTGCACAAACAAGACCCAGAGCAAAGGAAAACCCGCTTTCGCGGGTTTTCCTTTTTGGCCCCCATAGGCCGATACTAGGACCAGCTAAACGCCACGATGCCAGCCCTTTATCACCATTGTGGGAAATCATCTTGAAGCGACTTATTTCAGAACAACGTTTTCCATCATAGGCAGAGCATCGTCCCACGTGATGCCATTGTCGAAGAACATATGCACGGTCTTGCCGCACGGAGCCTTCGCGTACATATACACGGTGCCGGTTTCCGCGGTATAACGCGTCCAGGTGACACCCTTCACATCGACTTCGTCGAGAATACCCTTGCCGCTGTAGTTGCCCTGAATGGCTTCGGCTTCAGCCAAAGGCTCGCGAGACATGATCTTGGTCTGGAAACGCTTGGTCGAGCCGTCGGGGTTGAATACAGCGGAGCCGCGATCGTCATTGGTTTCGACAAGCGCCCAACCCTTGGCAGCCGTCACGCTATACACGCTGTAATCGACGCCGCCCTTTGCCGCAATGGCTTCGGCTTCAGCGTTTGCGGCCTTCATCTCGTCGGTCATGCCATCGGTGGTATCAAAATGCATCACACCGCAGTTCTCGTTGGTGGCGACATTGCCGAAGAATCCAACAGAAATGGGTCCGTAATAATTGTCTTTAGTGTCCCAGAAGTAGACCCACTCGATGCTTTCACCAGGTTCGATAGAGGGGTCGCCTTCAATTTGGGCGCCTTCGCTTAGGCCTTCAGGCTTATTGAGGTCGAAAGAAAGCAGGCCCTTGGCCGACCCATGGAACGTAGGATCGGTCGCCTCAAGCTCGCCAAAGGCGGCGATTGCACCGACCGTGGTCTTCTGCTTAGCCTTCTCATTATTGTTCGTAATCTTTACGCGCAGATAGAAACCATCCTGCTTGTAAACATCGCCGCGATAATAGGTGCCATCAGCGAGGGATTCAATCGTGAACCCCATCACCTCGACTTTCTGGGATTCGTAGGCCTTCTGCTCTGCAGGAGTCTCGCCGCCCGACTCGCCCTGCGTGCCGTCGGTTGATCCCCCGCCGCATCCAACCATAGTGCATGCAAGCGCGGCAGTAAGCACAACCGCGGGCATGCCGAACAGCACCTTCTTCGTTATGGGCTTCATCATTTCCATCACTCCCCTTCACCTTACAGCCTAGAACGGCGCCCTCAAACTCAACCCATCCAACCCTGAATTCACAATAGGAAAGAGCCTTAGCACCGAGGCATCTGACGCGATCCAAACGCATTCCCCATACCTAAAATGCATGCTCGCCCAGGCGCTTGCTTACTTCACAACGATGTTTTCAACCATAGGAACGGCGGCGTCCCACCCGATTTGCCAGGCAATCGTCACATTGACTGTACGACCACTCGAAGACGCGCCAAGCAGACGCACGCTGTTGTCGGGCATGGTGAAACGAGTCCACGTCATGCCATTGGTCTCTACCTCGTCAACAACACCCTTGTTGTCGAAAACGCTCTGCAGCGACTCAAGCGTGGTCGGAATATCACGATTCTCGGTACGAACCGACAGAACATGCTGCGATCCCTCGGGATAGAACTTGGCTTCCTGGCCATACTTATCGGGATCTACGAGCTCCCACCCATCGGCAGCCGTTGCGCTGAACGACTCACAATCGATTGATGTTTCCTTTTCAGGAGCGGCCTCAGGGGTCGCCTCGGGCTCGGCTTTTGAAGCATTTTCCACCTCTTGAGCGGCGGGAGCGGTATCGTTTGCCTCGTTTTTCGCTTCGTCATTTGCACCGCCACCGCAACCGCCCAACGTGCACACGAGTGCCGCAGACAATGCCACCGTCGGCACGCCGAGCACTACTCTCTTCGTCATGGATTTCATCATCTACATCACTCCCCTTCACGTCGCGATTACGATGTGCAATTCGCTTGAACAAAGACCTCGCTCTTTGCTTCGTACTGTAATTGTGAGCGATAAAGAATCATTTTCGAAGCACTCTGCGGCTCATAAAGCACGCGAGCAGGGCTCCCAGCGGCCCAAACAGCCCATAGCAAGATGGCTCCAAGTCACGAAAACTGGACCGGCACTCATAAGCTCGTAAGATAGCGACCTGTTAAATGCTCGTAGCGTTTAGCAGGCTCCAGGGAAGACGGGCGAGAGCCAGGAGCAGGAGGGACGGAGCCTAGAGAAGACGCCGAAGCCCACGCGAAACGCGACCTGCTAAACGCTACGAGCATTTAACAGGTCGAAGGCCCGTCCGGATTTTTGCCCAAAAACGAAGAAAGGGGCCGCGCGGCCCCCAAACAGAAAAGGGCCCTAAAGGCCCTGAAAATGCGGAAGCGCCCTGCATGAGCGCGACGCCCTGTCCTCCCGCAGCCTGGCGCTGCAGTACTTTCGGCGAAGGCGGGCTTAACTGCCGAGTTCGGAATGGGATCGGGTGATCCCCGCCTCTGTGGTCGCGCTCATGCAGGGCGCTCTCGCCCGCATGCCGGAACCAGGGCGACCCTGGGGGCCGCATGGCGACCGAAGCGAAGGATCCATCCGTTCCAGGCCCCGCCCTCCCTCGCTGGGAGGATGGGTGCAAGGGCTCGTCCTATTAGTACCGCTCGCCTGAACGCCTCGCGGCGCTTGCAGCTGCGGCCTATCTACCACGTGTTCTGCATGGGGGCTTACCGAAGGGAGAACTCATCTCGGAGACGGCTTCCCGCTTAGATGCCTTCAGCGGTTATCCGTTCCGGGCGTGGCTAGCCGGCCGTGCCGTTGGTCGACAACCGGGACACCAGAGGCCCGTCCGCCCCGGTCCTCTCGTACTAGGGGCAGCCCTCCTCAATTCTCCTGCGCCCGCGGAGGATAGGGACCGAACTGTCTCACGACGTTCTGAACCCAGCTCGCGTACCGC